>Ga0116181_1000749_pt1 | contig 29442 bp, 27 predicted proteins | sample AD_UKC075_MetaG_FD_89752 | JGI IMG/M metagenome (GOLD analysis project Ga0116181, IMG submission 89752) | Active sludge microbial communities of municipal wastewater-treating anaerobic digesters from USA - AD_UKC075_MetaG | ecosystem: Engineered > Bioreactor > Anaerobic > Digestate | place: USA... | reverse complement strand
CTGTTCACCCTCTACGGCGCCGTGCTGGAACTGTCCGGAGCGGCGAAGTTCTTCGTCGACCTCTCGGTGACGGCATTCCGCCGGTCGCCGAGTGCCGCCGGCCGCACCGCGGTGGCCTCGGGTTTCCTGCTCGGCACGGTCTCCGGTTCGGGCACCGCCACCGCGGTCAGCGTGGGTGCGGTCACCTGGCCGATCATGCGCCGGGCGGGCTACACCCCCGAACGGGCCGGCGGTGTCCTCGCCGCGGCCGGGGTGGGCGCCCTGCTCTCACCACCCACGCTGGGCGCGGCGGCGTTCATCGTCGCGGAGTACCTGGAGGTCTCCTACCTGCGGGTTCTGGGCTGGGCGTTGATCCCGACCCTGCTGTACTACCTGGGAATCCTGCTCGCGGTGGAGATCGACGCCCGGCGGTTGGGCCTGCGGGTCGCCAGTGCGGATTCGCCGTCGCCGTGGCGGCTGCTGGGCCGCTTCGGCTACCACTTCTCGTCGCTGATCCTCATCGTGGTGCTGCTGGCGTTCGGGATGTCGGCCACCCGGGCGGTCGTCTACGCCACCGCGCTGGCCTTCCTGTTGTCCTTCCTGGACCGGCCCACCGCGCTGACACCGGTCCGGCTGTTCGCCGCGCTGAGCGCCGGTGTGCGCGGTGTCCTTCCGGTGGTCGCCGTCTGCACCGCGGCCGGCGTCATCACCGCGATGACCACCAAAACCGGTCTGGGTGCGCAGTTCTCGTCGGTGCTGGTGGGTGGGGTCGGTGCGATCACCGACAACCGCACCGCGATGCTGGCGCTGACGGCGGTCTTCGCCGCGGTGGCACTGGCACTGCTGGGCCTGGCGATCCCGGTGACGGCGTCGTTCGTCATCGGCTGGGTCATCATCGGCCCGGCGCTGCTGGCCCTCGACGTTCCGGCTCCCGCGGCGGCGATGTTCGTCTTCTACTACTCGGTGCTCTCCGAGGTCACCCCGCCGACCGCCCTGGCTGCGGTGGGCGCCGCGGCCGTCACCGGCGGCCGGGCGGTGGAGACGATGTGGACGACGCTGCGCTACGCCGCACCGGCGTTCCTCGTCCCGATCGCCTTCGTGGTGACCGGACCGGGGGAGTACCTGCTTGGGGTGGGTCCGGTCACCGGTGTGCTGTGGGCCTCGGCCGCCGCCGCGGCGGGTATCGTCGCGCTGTCGGTCACTGTCGGCGGCTGGATGCTCGGCGTGGGACCCGCAAATCGCCTCGCGCGAACGCTCAGCGCAACTGCCGCCGTGCTGCTGCTGTTCCTCGACCCGCTCACCATCGCGGCGGGATCGGCGGTTCTGCTGGCCGCCGTCGGACTGACCATCATCGACAACAGGAGACGATCATGACGAAGGCGTTCCCGACAGCCGTGCGGCCGACGACGGCGAGGAAAGCAGCCGCGGTGCTGGCACTGGTGGCCGTGGCGGGAGCCTCCGTCACCGCGTGCGGCGGACGCAAAGACGCGCCCAAGGCCGACTCGGGCGGGCAGATCACCTGCACGGTGGACACCGACACCCGGGTCGGGATCGCCACCGGCAACGCCACCGGGGTGTACTTCACCCTGGGAAACGCCTACGCCGAGCAGATCTCGGCGGCCACCGACGGACGGGTCAAGGCCACCGCCGCCGAGACCGGCGCCTCGGTGCAGAACATCCAGCAGGTCGTCGCCGGCACCTACCAGGTCGCCTTCGCCCTCGCCGACACCGCGGCCGACGCCGTCGCGGGCACCGCCGCCTTCACCGACAAGCAGCCGATCGCCGCGCTCGCGCGGCTGTATCCCAACTACACCCAGGTGATCGCCCGTAAGGACAGCGGGATCACCAGCCTCGACGGCATGCGCGGAAAGCGGATCTCCACCGGATCACCCGGTTCGGGCACCGAGGTGATCGCCAACCGACTGCTCGAAGCCGCCGGCCTCAACCCGGAATCCGATGTCGCCGCCCAGCGTCTCGACCTCACCAAGACCGTCGACGGGATGAAGGACGGCGCGATCGACGCGATGTTCTTCTCCGGCGGGCTGCCCACCCCGGGCATCACCGACCTGATGACCAGCGCACGCGGGGAGGTGGAGTTCGTCGACGTCACCCCGCAGTTGACCAAGTTGCAGGAGATCGGCCCCGCCTACGAGTCGGGTGTCATCCCGGCGGCCACCTACGGGCTTGCGGCCGACGTGCCGACCATCACGGTGGCCAATCTGCTGGTGGCACGCGACGACCTGGACGCCAACCTGGGCTGTGTGCTGACCAAGGCGCTGTTCGAACGGAAACCCCAACTGGAGCAGGCCGCACCGGCTGCGAAGGGCATCAGCCTGGACACCGCCCGGGACACCGCTCCGGTACCGCTCAACCGCGGGTCGCAGCGTGCGCTGGACGAGTTGAAGGCGCCCTCCTAGCATTTCCCCTGGTTTCGTAACTTTCGTAACCCTGCTACGATATGTGGAGTTCAGCGGGGAGATAGAAGGACGTGAGACCCATGAGCAGCGTCTCCGCGCAGATCGTTAACCCGGTTCCGACCGATGTCAATGGACTTGCCGATGTCCTCAGCTTCATCGAGGCGCACGAGGCCCGCCACGGCAACTCTCATGAGCCCGCCTTCTTCCTCTCCGGTGCCAGCGAACACGACCGCGTCGAACTGACCGAACAGTTGCATGGGGTTCTTAAGCGTGTCGCCCACGCCCTCAGCCACGGCCAGTCGATCACCATCCTGACCTGCGATCAGGAAATCTCCACCCAACAGGCCGCCGAGATTCTCGGCCTTAGCCGTCCCACGGTGGTTCGCCTCATCGAGGACGGCGAGTTAGACGCCTACGTGCCCGGCGCAGTCCGACGAAAACTGCGGCTTGCCGATGTCCTCGCCTACCGCGATGAGCTTCGCGCCCGGCGTAACCGGTTCATCACCGAGAGCTCGGCGGAGTTCGCGGATGTCGATGCCGACGAAGTCGCCGAGTTGGTCGCCGAGGCGAAACGCAGGCGTTGACAGTCCGCGGCGTCTGGAAAACCGCCCTCATGTATCGCGTCGTCCTCGACACCTGTGCCCTCGTGCCGAGTCTTCAACGCGACTTCCTGTTGCAGTTGGCCACCGAGGACGCGTACGCGCCCGTGTGGGGGTCGGGGATTATCGTCGAGCTGGACTACGTCCTCGCTGGCCTCTACGAAAGGCGCGGAATCACCGATAGCGCCATCCGCCGTCGGCACTTTTTCAATCAGCTGAAGGAGGCGTTCCCGGGCTCGGAGGTCCAAGCCCCCAAAGACCGGGAGTACAGCTACGGACTCAACGATCCCGATGATGGCCACGTCGCCCATGCCGCGATCATCGGCAAAGCCGACGCCATCGTCACCGACGATCGCAGGGCAGGGTTCAGCACGGCAAGTGTGCTCGTGGAAACCGGCATCGAGACCGTTCTCCCACATCAGTTCGCCGCCAACACCGTGTCGGCCCACCCGGATGCGGGAGTCCGCGCGTTGCGGGAGATGTCGAATCGCCGAACCAGCCCGTTGCAGACCCCAGATCAGATCCTTGAGCTGCTGGTGACACGGCACAACTGACCGAGGTCGCCGAGATCCTACTGCCCCTGCTGACCCAGGGGCGTGGGCCGCGATGATCCATCAGCCAAAACTGAGACGGACCGATAAGTGCGTCCTCGCCCGTCCTAGCTCAGGGCCCACTGGGACGTGGCGACCAGGTCGCCCTGGGTCAGCGCCGCCGCCCGATGCTCGTGGACCTGTTGGTAACCGGGGTCGGTGACCATGTCGACGAACGCCTGCGGGGACGGATACTCGACGACGAGAATCGCATCCCACCAAGGGTGTTCGCCGTCACCGATGATGTTGACCGGATTGCTGCCGGCGTAGCGGACGCTGCCGCCGACCTTCTCCAGGTGCGGTTGGACCTCCCGGGTGTACTGCAGGTAGCTGTCCCGGCCCGAGCCCTCCTTGAACCTCAGGAGGTTGATCATCACCACCGGCGCGTCAGGCGGTAACTCCCCGAAGGCCTTGAGGTTGACCGGGCGCTGATCTGACTCCTGGGACACCACGTTCTCCTTGCGATGGTTTGGCTGTGTGGGTTCGGCCGTGTGGCCTGAGGCTGATGCTATGTCCGTTTCGAGCGCTTCCCACGGCAGAAAGTTGACATTTGAGGACACCGGCCTAGCCTCACTCACCGTGGCGATGGTGCGGGCGGCGGCGTTGACCAGGTTCCCCGACGTGGTCCGCGCGGTAGGCGGGGATCCGGATAGTCTGCTGACAGCGGTGGGGATCGACCCGTCGCACGTGGGGCGGGCCGATGTATTCATTCGACTGGGCGATGCCGTGCGGGTCGTCGAGGCGGCCGCCGAGACCACCGCGACCGCGGACTTCGGTCTGCGTCTGGCGGCGGTGCAGGGCATCGACATTCTCGGTCCGGTCGGCGTCGCGGCTCGGACGTCGGGCACCGTCGCGGAGGCTCTGCAGATCTTCGCCCGGTTCATCGGCGCCCACAGTCCCGGATTGAGGCTGACCGTCACCGACCAGCAGAGGTCCGGCAGTTCGCTCATCGAGTACCAGATCCTCGATGCCGATGTCCCGGCCAGCCCGCAACACGCCGAGCTGGCGCTGGGCGTGATCCTGCGGGTGCTGCGTCATCTGCTCGGCGAGTTGTACCGGCCCCTGCGGGCGCATCTGCCCCATCACCCGCTGAGCCCCGAGGGAGAGTATCGGGAACTCTTCGGCTGCGAGATCCGATTCGGTTCGCTGTCAACAGGTTTGGTCGTCCGAAACGTTGACATGGGGCGTCCTCTGCGTGGTGACGAACAGGCGCATCGGGCTCTGGTCGAGTATCTGCAGACGATCGTCGGTGATGACGCGACGACGATGCGGTCGGTGCAGACCCTGGTGCGCACCCTGCTTCCAGGCGGTCAGATCAGTCTCGATGTCGTTGCGCGGCAGATGAATATGCACCCGAAGGCTTTGCAGCGTCGACTCCGCGCCGAGGGGTCGACGTTCTTCGACGTGGTGGACGCGGTCCGCCGCGACACCGCCCACCGACTGCTGCGCGACACCCGCATCACCACCGCGCATCTGGCCCGCGAACTCGGCTACGCCGAGCAGTCGGTCCTCACCCGCTCATGTCATCGGTGGTTCGGTGCCGGCCCGGCCGCCTACCGTCGCCGACTGAGCGACGTCAATCCAGACCGGGCAGTCCGTCGAGGCTGACGGCGTTGTGCTTGGCCTGGTAGGCGGCGATCCCCTCGGGTCCCTTCTTCGCTGCCCACAGGTCGAGGACATCGCGATCAGCGACGTAGTCCATCCGCGGGACCGCGTACCCGCAGGAGTCGGCGACCCTGTCGACGTCGACGACGATCACCGCCCGGACGCCCGGGTGCTGGCGAAAACGCTGCACCAGTTCGCCGAACTCGCCGTCCTCCGGTAGGACGACCCGACCGCGCCCGTGCAGTCGAACGATCTGCGGCCGACCCTCGAAAGCCATGAACATCAGCACAATCCGGCCGTTCTCACGCAGATGGGCGATGGTCTCCACGCCGCTTCCGGTGAGGTCGAGGTAGGCGACGGTCGTCGGTCCCAGCACCGCGAACGTTCCACTGCCGCCCTTCGGTGAGGCGTTGATCAGCCCGTCGCCGGCCAGGGGTGCGGTGGCGACGACGAACATCGGCTGCGCCGCCAGCCAGGCGGCCAGCCGATCGTCGATCTCACCGTGCACCTTTCCCATGGGCAGAGGCTACCCCGGTCAGCGACCCGTTTGGATGGCGGCGACCCGTGCGTCGGCCTCGGGTCCGCAGATCGTCCGCAGTTCGACACCGGCGGTGAGCAGATCGCTGATCCGCTGCTTCAGATCACCTGTGGTCAGATGAGACTCGAGGTTCGTCCCGGGGCAGGTGGTCTCGGCGGCGAAGTCATGGTGGCCGGCCAGGGTGTTGACGGTGAGCCCGAACCGCTCTGCCGCCCAGGCGAATACCAGGGCGGTGCTGTTCAGCTGAGCCTCGCTGACGACCTCGCGGTTGAAATCGCCCTCGGCCAGAACGAGGAAATGCCCCATCGTGTCGTAGTCCGTCGCGGTGTCTCCGGCAATCGCGGTGTCGCGGAGCTGGAAGATGTTGCCGTTGCGATCGACCGCGACGTGGTAGGCGATGTCCACCCAGCCCCGGGCGTCCTGGTGGTAGCGCTGATGTTGCTGCAACCGGGCGATGATCTCCCGGTTGTCGGGCAGCGCCACCTCCGAGTGGTGCAGGGTCATCCGGGTGACCTGCTGCGCGCGTCCACCCGGCAGCGCCGGGCGTGCGCCCCAGGACTTCCGGCACAGCATCACCGCGGAGACTGCGGGCGCCGGCGAGCCCGCGGCCGGAGAGTGCGATGCGGCGACCACCGCCGCACCGGCGCCCGCCGCCAGCGCCAGCACCTTCCGTCGACTGAGGGGGCCGCTCATCGCGGCCGGTCCACGGCGTAGGTGCCGTCGTCATCCTGGAACACCACCAACACCCGGTGGCTGGTGCCGTCGACCACTACCTGACAGGTGAAACTCTCACCCCGACGCACCGGGGGATCGACGCCGTCGTTGCACACCACAGCGCTCACCGACGTCACGCCGTAGCCGATGACCGGATCCACCAGCACTGCCGCCACACCCCGTTGCGCGGCGGCGATGTCGAGGACCTTCGCCGATGGCCCCGTTCGGCCGCTCAGCACCACGGCGACCGCGGCGGCGGCCCCGACCGCGAGGATGACACCGGCCGCGGTGAGGAGGAGACCACGACGCCGCGGCGGTGGGGAATGACGATGCGGCGGCGGGGGATTCGGGCGGCTGGGCGGGGGAGCGGCCATCGGTGGCGTGGGCGCCGCAGGAGGCCGCACCACCACCGGTGGCCGGCGTATCCGGGGTGGCCGGGGTGGGGCGGGTTGCCGGTCCCGGTGGACGGTCTGCCACCACGGCGGTTCCGCAGCGCCGCGGTTGACAGGGATTCGGCCGATCGGTTCGGTCGGCGACTCCGAGGGGGGAATCGAGGGGGGAACGTGGATTCGGCGGGTGCGTTCGCCGTCGGGCCGGTGAGTCACTTTCTGTCTGCCGCCTATCCGAACCGCTGGTAGCAGCTTTGCGGGTCGCCGTCGGCGAGGCCGGTGCGGAAAGCCAGGATCCGGGTGAAGCCGGACGGCACCCGCCGGCCCTCCACGTCGCTGCCGACGATCCCGTTGGTGAGCAGGCCCGACACCGCCTCGTCGAGGTCGCCGGCGGCCAGGACGAGTTCGCCGCCCGGGGTGGATGGCCCGGACATCCGGTTCTGCGCCACGCCGGTCAGGCATGCCGTCCGCATCGCCGCGGCCTCTCCGTCGATGTCCACGCCCCGCTCTCGTTGCACGCCCAGCAGGTAGCGAGATGTCACGACGGAGATCGCGGAGTTGTCGCCCTGCAGAAGGACTTGCTGGTTTTCGTCCGCCGGTGTGCCGAGTGCGTCGAGAGCGCCGAGGTCCACCTCGACGGTGTTGGTATCCGGGCAGTAGACGGCCGGCCCCGCACCGCAGGTGACACCGACCCGCAGCGTCGGGGGTTGCGCGGGGGCGAAGATCCGATTGAGGACGGCGATCAGGCCGCCGAGCGTCGATTCGGTGAGGGGCATGTCGCTGCGCGTTCCGGCCGGGTCGAAGAGGACCGCGGGGATGGCGCCCCGGCGTTGCCGGATCTCGTCGCCGTCGATGGCGGCGCAACTCGCCGGCCCGAGGTCGAAGCCCTGCTGTAACGCCGACACCCGGTCCAGGGCGGTTCCGTGCGAGGCCTCCACCGGAAGCAGCCCGAACGGGTTGAACGCCGGCGGGCGGTCCCGGATGGCGATCGCCCCGGCGAGAACCCTGTCCAGCGCCTCGGTCGTGTTCATCGTGAACCTCGGGGAATCACCCTGGGCGACCCAACGCAGGTAGGCCCCGGCCAGGCAGTCCGCCTGCTGCTCACTGACCAGCAGGGGGGTGTCCTCGTCGGCCATCCCCGCCTCGCGCTGGATGGCGTGCCCGTACTCGTGGGCGAGCAGGCCGTTGATCGCCAGCGTGCCGAAGTACGTCTCCGCAATGGGAAGCAGATCGATGCGGTCCCACACGATGAGATCCGAGCGCAGGCAGTATGCGGCGTTGAAGCTGAAATCGCCGGGATCGGCGCCGCACACCGTCGGGCCCGCGGCATCGGGATCGACCGACACCAGCCCGGTCACCGTCGAGAACGATCCCGCCATCGGCGCCCGATAACTCTGCCGCCAGAAGTCCTCGATGTCCTCGACGGCCAGTAACGCCGATCGGTCGATGGGTCCGTCATCGGTGTTGTCGACCCGGCCCGTCGCCGAGGGCGCCGCTGCCCGCGGACCGCTCGGGCCGTCCGTTGCCGGCAGGCCGGCCACCCGGTTGGGGTCGAAGCGCATCGAGACCGCCCGGCCGTCCACCGCCGCAGGTGCGCCGCCGCCGCAACCCGTCACCAGCGCGCAGGCGAGCGTCATGGGCATCAAGGCCCACCGGCGACGCGGCCCGGCGCCGTTGTGCCGGTCGGTTGCGATCGTCAACTCTGCCATCGGATTTCAGCGTTGCGGTGGTGCCGTGCAGTCCGATGAACAGCAGGGGTCGCCCTGCCATGCGCTGCGGCCCTCCTTGACCGCGATGGCGGCGATGATCAGCCCGGCGATCGGGTCTGCCCAGGCGATGCCGAACAGGCTGTTGAGCAGCAGGCCCACCAGCAGCACCGCCGAGAGGTAGGTGCACAGCAGGGTCTGCTTGGAATCCGCGACCGCCGAGATCGACCCCAGTTCACGTCCCGCGCGGCGCTGCGCATAGGACAGCACCGGCATGATCACCAGGCTCAGCATGGCCAGGGCGATGCCGATGGTCGAGTGCTCCGCCCGGCCCACCCCGAACAGGGCGCGGATCGAGTCCACGGTGACGAAGGCCGCCAGCCCGAAGAACGAGAACGCGATGACGCGCAGGGCCACCTTCTCCCTCGACTCGGGGTCCCGCCCGGCGAACTGCCACGCCACCGCCGCAGCCGAGGCCACCTCGATCACCGAGTCCAGCCCGAATCCGATGAGTGCCGCCGAGGACACTCGCGCGCCCTCGGAGATCGCGACGACGGCCTCGATGACGTTGTAGGAGATCGTCGCGGCGACGAACCACCGGATGCGGCGGGCCAGGAGAGCCCGCCGGGCGTCGGTGAGTGTCGCGCCGGCAGTCATGGGCTCCATTATCGGGTCCGGCGAGATCGGACGGGGAAGAGTCGGGGGAGATGTGGACTAGGGTGAGGGTGCGGACCTGATCTCGCCTCAGTTCGCTGATCACAAGTCTCCGGATGGCCCGGTGCGGTTCAGGGTTCGAGGTGTGATGTCCCAACAGTTCACCGATCAGCAGCTTCTCCAGGAGCTTGAGCCGGTCGCCGAGGAGAACGTCAACCGGCACCTGTCGGCGGTGGTGGACTGGAACCCCCACGACTACGTTCCGTGGGAGCGCGGCCGCAATTTCGCGGCCACCGGCGGCTCGGACTGGGCCGACGAGCAGTCCCCGCTGTCCGAGGTGGCCAGGGCGGCGATGATCACCAACCTGCTGACCGAGGACAATCTGCCGTCCTACCACCGGCAGGCGGCCGTGTACTTCTCCCTCGACGGGGCGTGGGGGGCCTGGGTGGGGCGCTGGACGGCGGAGGAGGGCCGGCACAGCATCGCGCTGCGCGACTATCTCGTCGTGACCCGCGGCGTCGACCCGGTCGCCCTGGAGCAGGCCCGCACCGAGCACGTGACGCAGGGATTCGGGCCCACCGCGGAGGAGGAGGCCCGTCACCAGACGGACTTCCTGCTGTCGATCGCCTACGTGTCGTTCCAGGAACTCGCGACCCGGGTGAGTCACCGCAACACCGGCAAGATCTGCAACGACCCGGTCGCCGACCGGCTGCTTCAGCGCGTCGCCGCCGATGAGAACCTGCACATGATCTTCTACCGGAACATGTGCGGCGCGGCCCTCGACCTCGCCCCCGATCAGGCGCTGGAAGCGGTCGCCGATGTGGTGGAGAACTTCCGGATGCCCGGTCAGGGGATGCCGAACTTCCGCCGCAACGGTGTCCTGATGGCCAAGCACGGCATCTACGACCCGCGCCAGCACCTCGACGAGGTGGTGAGCCCGACACTGCGCAAGTGGCGGATCTTCGAGCGCACCGACTTCAGCCCGGTCGGTGAACAGCGCCGTGAGCAGCTGGCCGACTACCTGACGAAGTTGGAGGCCCAGGTGCTGAAGTTCGAAGAGCAACGCGATCGCCTGCTGGCTCGGGCCGCGGCGCGCGGGGAGACCACGAACGCCGGATGATCGCGCGGCGCTAACCGGCGCGGATGTCGGCGCGGGGTGGCCAGGACACGTTCGGCATCCGAAATCGGCCCGCGGCCAACGATATTCCCGCGAACACCACAGCCACCCCCGCCAGCAGAACCTGCGGAACCGGCAGGACCGCCAGCGCGACGATCACGACCGCTGCCGCCGCGATCAGCCCCGCACCCCACCGGGCCGACTTCCGGCGGCCACCCGGGAAGATCAACCGCTGCGTTTCGGTGTCGGCGGCGGCGATGTCGACCAGCACCCGGCGCACCCCGGCGATCCCGAACAGCGTCATCGCGGCGACGATCATCGGTGCGACGGCCGGCGGCATGAAGCCGAGAACGACGAACATCGGGTAACTCGCCCGGGAGATCGACCCGCCGCAGAGCGCCAGCAGCGCGCCCAGCACCGCCAACGTCACCCCCGCCATGCCGATCGCCGTCAGGACCAGACCCCGACGATCCCGCGCCGCGGCGGCCCACACGCCCGGTGTGCCCATCCCCGCGAGCACCAGAGCGGCCGCGAAGATCACCCCCGACAGCACCCCGGCGGAGGTGGTGGGCACCGCCGGCGCCAGCACCGTGCCCGGTGCCCCGACCACCACGGCAGCACCTACCATCAGGGCGGCGGCGCCGACCGAACCGAATGCCACCACCCGCTGCCACCCGGTCGTCGACCCCGGACCGAGGGCGGCCAGAAGCGCGCAGGCCCCCAGCGTCACCGCGACTGCAGTCCGGTTCAGATCGGACGCGAACCCGATGATCGACGCCGACCACGACAATGCCAGTGCGCCAAGGCAGATCGCCGTCACCGTGCCGCTCGCCCAGACCGTGGCGGCGCGTGCCGCGTGTTCGCCACCGCGGACATGTCCGGCCGGAGCGAGCCCCGGCAGGAACGCCGGCACGAGCAGCGCGAGCAGGACGCTCACCGCGGCGATCACCGCACCCGGCAACGACATTCCCGCATTCAGACCCACCCCGGCGCTGATCGCCATGAACGGCATCGCCAGCGTCGCCTGGCCGGAGAAGCCCGTTGCAGTCCCGGGCTTACCGAAGAGGGACGACGCCGCCCAGGCCAGCCCGATGGCCACCAGGATCGCGGCCGACACGAGCACCGACGGCGTCATCACTGTTGCCCCGAGCAGTCGTTGGGTGCCGAGATGCCCGCGAATCGGTCTGCGATCCAATCCAATTCGGCGGGTCGGGCCGACCAGACCAGGGTTTCGTGCTGGTCCTTCTCGGTGAAATAGGTGCTGACCACCGTCCCGAGCTGGCACAGCGCCTGGGTGGCGGCCACCGTGAGCGGAGGGGAGACGTCGGTGTCGACCATGCCCTGCATCATCAGAACGGGGATGTCCACCCGGCGATCCACCGGCATATTCTGCGCCACCACCCCGAGGACCCGCCGGGAGGGATCGGGCTTCACATAGGTGGCGAAGGGCTTCGTCAACTGCCGGACGAGGGCATCGTGGCAGTACTTCTCGGTCAGCGCCATCGCCTGCACCCCCTCGGGGGTCAGAAGGTCCGACGGCGCGAGTTCGTCGGGGAACGCCCTGGTCCACGAGGCGGTCAGGTTGAGCATGTAGGACGCCCGGATGGCCGCCTCCTTCGCGCTGCCGGGATTGGCCACCAACGTGTCCAGCGCCAGCGGAATCGGGGGAATCATCCCCGGCGCCGAGACCACCGCACCCCGCAACTGGAGTTCCGGTGCGTACTCGGGGGCCAGTGACGCCGCCGACAGGCTCGCGTGGCCGCCCTGGCTGTGCCCGTAGACGGCCATCCGGGAAGCGTCGATACGGTCGGGTGCCAGATAGACGGCGGCCCGCAGCGAGTCCAGGACGCTGTGCGCCTCGGCGGCTTTGAGCATGTAGACCGGGTTGCCGGGCGCCCCTTCGCCTTCGTAATCGGTCGCGGTGACGACGTAGCCCTGGTTGACCAACGGGCGCATCCGGGCCTCCCACATGTGGGTTCCCACCGTCTGGTCGGCGAACGGCGCGATCGACGGCGCGCACGGCCGCGCCGTTCCGGTGGTGCCGTGCGCGAACGCGACGAGGGGCCGGCCCTCAGGTCCGGCCGGGGAGTCGGGTTCGGCGATCATGCCGGTGACCGCGGTGGGCTGTCCGGTGGCCGAGGTCGACAGATACATGATCCTGGTGGCCCGGATTCCGGGCGGGGCGTCCCGCATCGGCTCGGACCTGATGATCGTGCCCGGCAGGCCGGCGGGCAACGGGTTCGGCGGGGTGTAGAACGGCCCCGGCGGTGTCGGCGTGACCGCGCGGTAGACGGAGTTGTAGGCGATGCTCTCCGGGCCTTCGGCCTTGGGAACGTACGGTGCACGGCCGGTCGCGACGAGCACACCGAAGAGCAGGGCAGCAAGGGTGACGACCAGAACAGCCGTCCGGGCCCGAAGTCGTGCGGAATCCACCTGCGGGACTCTACGTCGCCAAAAAACACCGCGAGCGTCCGCGGACGCTCAGGAAGAGCCCGCGGACGCTCGCGGCGTCCACTAGTCGGTTCGTGCTGTCAGTTCTTGCCGTCGATCCACGTCGTCAGCGCGTCCTCGAGTGCGGCGGCGACGCTCAGACCGCGGTCCCGGGCGGCGTCCTCGAAACGATGGACGAGATCGGCCGGGACGGAGGCGTTCACCTTGTCGCGCGCCGGTGCGGACTTCTCCGGTGCCGGGGTGAGGTCCGGGGGCGTATGCCGGGCAAGGGTTTCGGCGATCGCGTCGCGCAACGCCGGCACCTCTTCGAGCAGACCGGTCAGATCCTCGGCCTCGATGCGCAGCACCTCGGCGGGTCCTGCCGTGGTGACCGTGGCGGTGCGCAGTGCACCTTCCTGGATCGCCGAGTGGCCGATGACCTCGCCGGCGCCCAGGGTGGCCACGTGGCGGCGGCCGACGTACACCCCGACCTCTCCGCTGAGCAGGATGAAGCAGGAGTCGGCCGGGGTCAGCTCGTGGATCAGCGGCCACGGCGCGGACGTCGAGTCGTGGTGAGCCGCCCGGACGACCCGCCGCAGATCCTCATCCGAGAACTTCGCGAACAGCGGGAACTGACGCAGCCGGGCCACATCCTCGTCCTCGCGGATTTCGACCCAAGGCTTCTCGTGACGATCTTTGTGCTTGTCGATCAAGCTCATTGCAGCGGACTCCTCGATTCGTGGTGCCGACCCAAGCGGCACCGGCCGGTAACAGTATTGGTGGTCAGAGCTGGCAGGTCCGGCATATTCGACGATTTAATGGCACGGTGTCGACGGATTTTGAGGTTACCGAAGCGGGCATCGGCGAACTGCGTTCAGCCCTCGACGAGGGCCGGGTGACCAGTGTGCAGTTGGTGGAGGCCTATCTGCGCCGGATCGAGGCCTACGACCGGACCGGCCCGCGTCTCAACTCGGTGGTGGTCCTCAACCCCGATGCGCTCGCCGAAGCGGCGGCCTCGGATCGGCGCAGGGCCTGCGGAGAGTTGCGCGGCCCCCTTGACGGCATCCCGTACACGGCCAAGGACAGCTATCTGGTCACCGGACTGACCGCCGCCGCCGGCTCGTACGCGTTCGAGAACCTCATTGCCCAGAGGGATGCGTTCGCCGTCGAGCGGCTCCGCGGAGGCGGCGCCGTACTGATCGGCCTGACCAACATGCCGGCGATGGCCAACGGGGGAATGCAGCGCGGTCTCTACGGCCGGGCCGAAAGCCCCTACAACGCCGACTATCTGACCTCGGCGTTCGGATCGGGTTCCTCCAACGGCTCCGGAACCGCCACCGCCGCGAGTTTCGCCGCCTTCGGGCTGGGGGAGGAGACCTGGTCCAGTGGCCGGGCGCCGGCCACCAACAATGCGCTGTGCGCCTATACCCCGTCGCGCGGGGTGATCTCCGTCCGCGGGAACTGGCCGCTGGTCCCCACCATGGACGTCGTCGTCCCGCACACCCGGACCATGGCCGACATGCTCGAGGTGCTCGACGTCGTCGTCGCCAACGACCCGGACCCGCGCGGTGACCTGTGGCGTTGCCAACCGTGGATCGTGATCCCGAGGGCGTCGGCGGTCCGCCCCAAGTCCTACCGTGCGCTGCTGCCGGCCGATCGCTCCGCGGCCCATGAAGCGTTGGCGGGCAAGCGGTTCGGTATTCCCCGGATGTACGTCAATGCCGATCCCGAGGCCGGGGTGGGGGAGAACCTCGGCATCGGCGGATCGACCGGGCGGCGGATCGAGACTCGGCAGTCCGTCCTCGACCTGTTTCAGGCTGCCGGGGCCGACCTGGTCGCCGCGGGAGCCGAGGTCGTCCTGGTGGACTTCCCGGTGGTCACCAACTACGAGTGCGACCGTGCCGGCGCGCCCTCCATTCGGACCCGCGGACTGGTCAGCCCGGAATTCCTGGACCGCGAGATCCTCGACCTGTCCGCCTGGGCCTGGGACGACTTCCTACGGGCCAACGGCGACCCGAACCTGTCCCGGCTCGCCGATGTGGACGGCAGCCGGATCTGGGTGCACCCCGAGGGGGCGCTGCCGGACCGGGCCGAGGGGTTCGGCGACGACATCAACACCTACCCCGACTTCATCCGCGCGCACCCCATCACCTCCTTCCTGGACATCCCGCACCTGGAGGAGGGACTGCGCGGACTGGAGAAGACCCGCCGCATCGACCTCGAGGACTGGATGGACCGCCTCCGGCTGGACGCGGTCGTGTTTCCCACCGTCGCCGACGTCGGACCCGCCGACATGGACGTCAACCCCGACTCGGCCGACCTCGGCTGGCGCAACGGGGTGTGGGTGGCCAACGGCAACCTCGTTCCACGCCACCTGGGCATCCCCACCGTGACCGTCCCGATGGGCACGATGGCCGACATCGGCATGCCGGTCGGAATCACCTTCGCCGGCCGCGCCTACGACGACACCGCGCTGCTGTCGCTGGCCGCGGCGTTCGAGGCGACCGGCGCGCGACGCACCCCTCCGCCGCGCACGCCGCCCTTATGACCTGGGCCCTTATGACCTGGGCCCCTATGACCTGGGCCCTTATGATCGCAGCATGACACCCCCCAGCGGCTACCTGATGCCTGCGGAATCGGCACCGCAGCAACGGGTCTGGATGGCCTTCCCGAGCGAGGGCTACTCGCTGGGCGACACCGAACAGGCCCGGCACGAAGCCCGATCCACCTGGGCGGCCGTCGCCCACGCGATCGCCGAATTCGAACCGGTCACCATGATCGTCGACCCGGACGAGCGCGCCGCGGCGAGCCGGTATCTGTCGGCGGACATCGAAACTCTCGAGGCGCCGCTGAACGATGCCTGGATGCGCGATATCGGCCCGACCTTCGTACACGCCGCCGACGGCTCGGTGGCCGCGGTGGACTGGGTGTTCAACGGCTGGGGCGCCCAGAGTTGGGCACGGTGGGATCGTGACGCCCGGATCGGCCGCATCGTCGCCGAGGCCGCGGGAACCCCGATCATCACCTCCGAGCTGGTCAACGAGGGCGGCGGCATTCAGGTGGACGGTGCGGGCACCGTCCTGCTGACCGACACCGTGCAACTCGACCCGGGACGCAACCCGGGCCTCGGCCGCGCCGCGGTGGAGGCCGAACTGGCCCGCACCATCGGGACGACGCACGCGGTCTGGCTGCCGCGCGGGCTCACCCGCGACTCCGAGCGGTTCGGCACCCGCGGCCACGTCGACATCGTCGCGGCGATCACCTCACCGGGCCGACTGCTGCTGCACACCCAGACCGACGCGTCACACCCCGATCACCAGGTGTGCCGCGAGATCCGGGCGGCACTGGAGGGCACCCACGACGCTGCCGGCCGGGAATGGGAAATCACCGAGATGCCCGCTCCGGCAACGCTGACCGACGCCGAGGGATATGTCGACTACAGCTACATCAACCACCTGGTCGTCAACGGCGGCGTCATCGCGTGCGGCTTCGGCGACATCCGCGACGGCGATGCCGCCACCATCCTTGCCGAGCACTACCCGGGCCGGCGGGTGGTGACCGTCGACGCCCGACCGCTGTTCGAGCGCGGCGGCGGCATCCACTGCATCACCCAGCAGCAGCCGGCCCCGAGCGGATAGCGCCGAGGCCCCGAGGGCTGGAATGGAGACCGGGTCGGCTCAGATACTGTCGGCCAGGGCCCGGCCGGCCGCCCGTCCGGAGAAGATGCACCCGCCGAGGAAGGTGCCCTCCAGGGCGTTGTAGCCGTGCACCCCGCCGCCGCCGAAACCGGCTACCTCACCGGCCGCGTACAGCCCGGGGATCGGCTGGCCGTCATGGCCCAAGGCCCTCGAGGAAAGGTCGGTCTGGATGCCTCCCAACGTCTTTCGGGTGAGCACATGCAGTTTGACGCCGATCAGCGGCCCGGCGTCCGGGTCGAGGATGCGGTGCGGGGCCGCGGTGCGGCCGATACGTTCGGTGATGGACTTGCGGGCGTTGTGGATGCCCTGGATCTGGGCGTCCTTGCTGAACGGGTTGGCGACCTGCATGTCCCGGGCCTCGATCTGCCGGCGGATCGCAACCGGGTCCAGCAGCGGCTGGTCGGTGAGGGCGTTCATCTTCGCCACCAGTTCCTCGAGACTGTCGGCGACCACGAAATCGGCCCCGCGCTCTTTGAACGCCTCGACGGGTGCGGGTGCCTTGTTGTTCAGGACACGTTGGCGGGCAAAGGTTTTCCAGTTCCCCTCGGTGATGTCGGGGTTCTGCTCCGAACCCGACAGGGCGAACTCCTTCTTGATGATCTTCTGGGTGAGGATGAACCAGGAGTGGTCGTAGCCGGCGATGTCGGGGGTGGTGCGCAGGTAGCGCAGGGTGCCGAGGGTGTCGTAGCCCGGTAGGTAGGGCTGCGGCAGTCGCCGGCCCAGCGCGTCGAACCACATCGACGACGGGCCGGGCAGGATCCGGATGGCGTGTTTGGGCCAGATCGGATCCCAGTTCTGGACGCCCTCGGTGTAGTGCCACATCCGGTCCCGGTTGACCAGGCGGACACCGCTGCCGGCGGCGATGTCGAGCATCCGGCCGTCGACGTAGGCGGGGACGCCGGTGATCATCGACGCCGGTGGGGTGCCCATCCGCTCCGGCCAGTACCGGCGCACGATGTCGTGATTGCCGCCGATCCCGCCGGTGGTGAGCACCACCGCCTGTGCCGACAGTTCGAACGTCGCGACCGCGTCGCGGTTGGACGGTTTCCCGCGGGGGGCGTCGTCGGGGGCCAGCACGGTCCCGCGCACCCCGGTGGCGGCACCGTCGGTGAGGACGAGGTCGTCGACCCGATGGCGGTGGTGGAAGGTCACCAGGCCGCGCTCGGCGGCCGCCAGCGCCGACTCGGCGAACGGCGTGACGATTCCGGTCCCGGTTCCCCACGGGACGTGGAAGCGCGGGACCGAGTTGCCGTGGCCGGTGGCGGTGAGATCGCCGCGTTCGGCCCAGCCGACGCTGGGCAGGAACTCGATGCCCTGATCGCAGAGGTAACCGCGCTTGTCGCCGGCGGCGAACTCGACATAGGCTCGCGCCCATCGGGCGGCCCACAGATCCTCATCATCGAGCCGGTCGAAGCCCGCGCTGCCCTGCCAGTCGTTCCAGGCCAGTTCCAGCGAGTCGGAGATCCGCATCCGGCGCTGTTCGGGGCTGTCCACCAGGAAGATCCCGCCGAACGACCAGAAGGCCTGGCCGCCCAGATTCGCTGCGTTCTCCTGGTCCACCACGGCCACCCGCTTGCCGCGGCGGGTCAGTTCGAAAGTGGCGACCAGCCCGGCAAGGCCCGCTCCGACGACGATCACATCTGCATCCACGAGGACAACGTAGGCATTCGGACCCGCAGACGGAACACCGACCCGCCGGGCGGCCTGCACGGCCGGAGCCGGCCGAGTCTCTAGCATCGGTTCAGTGGCTGATCGCTATGGCACCGACGTCCTCGCCAACAATCCCCACGACACCCTGAAATCCCGCAGGCCCCGTTCGGTGGAACAGGCCGCGGAGATCGGGATGGTCGTCGAGGACCCGCAGTCGGGCTACGTCGGTGCGGTGCTGCGGGTGGAGGGCGGCAACGTCGAACTCGAGGACCGGCACGGCCGGGTTCGGGTGTTCCCGCTGGGACCCGGCTTTCTGGTGGACGGGCGCCCGGTGATCCTGACTGCCCCGCTTCGCGTTTCGGCCACCCCGACCCGCACCAAGTCCGGGTCGGTGAAGGTGGCCGACGCCCGGGCGAAAGTGGCCCTGGCCGGACGGATCTACGTCGAGGGACGTCATGACGCCGAACTCGTCGAGCAGGTGTGGGGCGAGGATCTGCGGGTCGAGGGTGTGGTGGTGGAGTACCTCGGCGGTATCGACGACCTGGTGGACATCGTCGCCTCGTTCCGGCCCGGGCGGGGACGGCGTCTCGGTGTGCTGGTCGATCATCTGGTGCCCGGATCCAAGGAGGCCCGGATCGCCGAGGCGGTCCGCCGCGGTCCCGGCGGGGAGCACACCCTGGTTGTCGGGCACCCGTTTGTCGACATCTGGCAGGCGGTCAAGCCGGCCCGGGTGGGCCTGAAGGCGTGGCCGAAGGTGCCGCGCAGCATGGACTGGAAGACCGGTATCTGCCAGGCACTGGGCCTGCCGCACCGCGACCAGGCCGATATCGCCGCGGCGTGGCGCCGAATCCGGGGAACGGTGCGGGACTGGACCGACCTGGAACCGGAACTGATCGGCCGGGTCGAGGAACTCATCGACTTCGTCACCGCGCCGGAAGGCTAGATTCCGCGCTGCGCCGGGGTGGCGCTGAGTTAGCGTCGGTCAATCACACTGCAACGGAAACGGCGACCGATGACGCGGACGGCACTGCTCTCCCGACTCGGCGAGCCGAGGGGTCTGCTGATCGGCGGCATCGCCGCCGGTGTGGCCGGGGTGATGGCCGATCTGCTCAGTCCGATCTACGCGACGTCCTTCCACAAGGGCTTCGGACTGAGCAACACCCAGGCGGGGTTCCTGGTCACCGCGGCGCTGGGAATGATGGCGGTGGCCGAGTTCGGGCTCGCGCACTCGATCGGCCGGCGCAACCTGAAGCACGTCACCACCTGGGGCGTCGCGCTGTCCTGCGGTGCGCTCATCTACATCAGTGAGGTCAGCGACAACGGTTTCTGGTCGCTGTTTGCCGGGATGGCCGTGCTGGGACTGGGGTGCGGACTGAGCTTCGTCGCCGGTAATGCCGCGCTGTCCTACGCCACCAACAGCGAACGGGCGTTCGGGCTGCTGACGTTCTGGTACATGATCTTCGTCTTCGTGATGATGAGCACGAATCCTGTTCTGCGCCAGATGTACCCGATCGTCCTGCCCTATGCCGCCATGGTGGCGGTGCAGCTGCTGTGCCTGGCGCTGGTGTGGTGGAAGCTGCCCGACACCCGAGTGCTCGCCGCCGAGCGTGCGGCCGCCGCCCCGGTCGACGATGCCCCGGCCGGGGGACCAGGAAGTGCCGCGACGCCGGCACTGTTCAGTTCGTTGCCGGTGCTGCTCGGACTGGCGGTCACAGTGTCTCAGCTGGCAGTGGCCGGATTGTGGACCTTCGCTCAGGAACTGGGCTCGACCGCGGGACTGTCCTCCCAGACGACCGCCACCTTCCTGGGTGTGTCCCAGCTGGTCGGTCTGCTGGGCACCCTGGCCCCCTGGCTACTCGGTCGCCTCATCGGCCGGGCCGCGCTGGGTGCCGCGGGCTTCCTGCTTGCCGCAATCGGCATCCTGCTGGTCGGACTGGTGCACACCCCGGCCGGGTACATCGCCGGCAACCTCGCGGTCAACCTCGGGTACTGGGTCACCCTGCCGTTGGCGCTGTCGGTCGCGTCCGACCTGGACCGTGACGGCGGGCGGCTGGTCGCGTTCATGCTGGGCATGTCCTCGGTGGGGCTGGCACTCGGACCCAGCCTGGCCGGACCGCTGCTGGGCGGCGCCGATACGACGCTGGGCGGCTTGATCTTCGGTGTCCTCGGACTGGCCGCCGTGCCCCTCATCCTCGCGCCGGCGGCGGCCGCCGACCGGGCCGTCCCACCACGCTAAGCCCGGCTGCCCGCCACGCGGTTGCGTTGGGCGGCCAGGATGGCTTCCGCGATCAGCACCACCAGCAGACTGACCCCGAAGGACGGGTAGATCACGGCCAGTGCGGTGGCGATCACCCCGACGGCGACCACGGCGCCCCGCGGTGCGGCCGGAGCCTGCGCATCCGCCCCTCGACCGGGTATTCCGCTGCCGCCCGTCGGCCGGCGCCTCCACCACATCGCCGCGGCGGTGATGATGCTGGTGAGCAGACCCAGGCAGGCCGCGGTGGCCAGAATGCGGGTGACAATCCCGTACTGGGTGCCCATGTGCATGTCGACCGCCCAACCGGTGGCCCGCGCGAGGGCGCCGTCCTGAGCGGCGGTGGCGTTGGCGATGGTCCGGCCGGTGAACTGGTCGAGATACAGGGTGCGCTGCTCGGAGAGCTTCTGCGGCCAGTGATTGACCACCGCGTAGCTGCCGAACACGGTCCCGTCGGGGCCGGTGCTGTCCGACGGAGGCGCGATCGAATATCCGGGAAGCATCCCTTCGGTCCGGGCGATCTCGTTGATGTCGTTGAAGCCCAAAGGTTTCGGCGACAGCCCCGACGGCGAACCGGCAGCCTCTCCGGTTGCCGAGGCGTAGACCGGGTCGTCCTTGTCGGCCCAGGCGATCCGGCGGCCGAGACGGTCCAGGTCACCGAGTTTCGCCGGGGTCGATGGCGCGTCGATCTCCGTCGACGGCGTGACGGCGGCGGTGACCGCCCGCCAGTTCTCTCCCCAGTACCGCGACCAGGACAGCCCGGACACGATGTAGCAGATCAGGACCACCGACAGCAGGACGCCGGTGGTGGCGTGGAGGTCACGCCAGCGGGTTCGGCCGCCCTTGCGCCAGCGAATCCTCAGCCGCGGCTTGCCCCGCTCCAGCCGGCGCGGCCACCACAGGTACAGGCCGGTGGCAGCCAGCACCAGGACCCAGACGGCGGTCATCTCGATGATCAGGTTGCCCACGCCCACCTGCAGCGACGGCTCGGGATTCGAGTCCGGTGCGATCAGATGGCCCAGCGAGGGCAGCGAGAGGGTGGGGCCGTCGTTGCCGAACAGTCGGTGCACCTGATTGGCCCAGCCCACCAGACCGTCCAGTTCGTGCCGCTGACCCACATAGTGGCCGGTGTAGGGATCGACGAAGACCTGGGTGACGTTGCGCTCGCCGATCCCGGCAGGTTCGGCGGGAACGAAGTCGACGCGGGTCGACCGGCCCGGGACCGTCGGCGGTGTCACGGCGTCGAGCACCAGACCCGGACCGGCCTGGCGGCGCGCCTCGGCAACCTGGTCGTCCAGCGACACCGGGGCGGATCCGGTGGAGACCACCGTCAGACCGCGGTTCAGCCACAGGTCCAGCGGCTGGGAGTAGAGGATCACCAGCCCGCTGCAGGCCAGGATCACCAGTGCGGGCGCCACGAACAGCCCGACCCAGAAATGCAGCCGCCAGATCCGTCGCAGGACGGCCGCGTCACCGCGGCGCTGATCGCGCTCGATAGTCGTCACGAAGTCATTGGTCGTCCGGGGCGGCGCTCAAGTTCCGGACAGACCTCGGTCGGCTCGGGTCGGTCCGGGCTAGTCGGACTCCAGGTCCTCACGAACCTGGGCGACGGTCTCGGGGTCACACAGTCCCGCTGCGCACGCGAGATCAGCGGCGGCGGCCGCGTCGGGCACCAGATGCAACGGGATGCCCTCCGCCTGCAGTTCGGCGGCCCGTTCCCGCACCGCGACATTGCGTTCCTCGTCGTCCCCGCCGACCTGACGGATCAGGATGAGTACCACGCGGCCGGGGTACTCCCGCGCCATCTCCTCATAGGTGAGGGGATCACGCTGTCCGCTGTCGCCGACGAGCACGAACGACATCCCCGGATAGGCCTCGAACAGCCGGCGGATCGCGGTGCGCTTGTGCTCGGCGCCACTGCGGCGCAGGTAACGCTCCGTCGGACCCCAGTCGGTGAGGAACATCGGTCCCCGCGGAAAACCGCGCAGGTCGGTGAACTCGTGCAGCAGCGGGTAGAAGGACCAACTACCGGTGGACACATAGAAGAAGGTCGGCTCGGGCCGGCGGCGGCCGGAGCGGGTCGGCAGACCCCGGACCAGACCGCGGTACAGCGCGGCCATCCCCGGGATCGCCTTGCGCTGGGCGGCTTCCCGCAGCACGGTGCGGGCCACCATCGCGATGCCCTCGGTCAGGCCGGTCAGCAGGATGGTGTCGTCGATATCGGAGATCACCAGGAACGGTGACCTGGCGGGCGGTTTGATGACCTGTCCGGTTCCGGCGGCGGACTCGCCGCCCTCGATCGGGGTGGTCACCGCATGCGCTTCGTGCCAGCCCGCCTTCAGCCGGGGGACCGGCAGGGAGAAGTTGGCGAAGCCGTGGCCGTCGGTGACCTCCTTGGTGCGGTGGGCTCCGATACTCAGTTCCACCTCGACCCCGACGATGGGCAGCGCGGCATGTCGGCGCAGATTGGCCTGCGCGGTGTCCCAGTAGGGAATCCGGCTGTCGCCGGGGAGTTCGGGCACCTCCAGGACCCTGACCCGGACCTTCGCGACGTCGCCAGTGGCGACGAATCCGCGGTAGACGACCACCTCCATCCCGCGGAACGCGCCGGATTCCATCTTCTGCTCGCGACGCCGCTTGGTCAGCTTCCCCTCGATGCCGGCCACCAGTGCCGCGGTCTCCGGGCTGCGGAGACGGTCGTTGACTTCCGAGGCGATCCGGCGGGGGAGGTTGGGCATGACACCAGCATGTCAAACCCAGCCGGACCTGGCTCGGCTAATCGCGGGCCGGACCAGCGGTACCGGTCGGCGGTCCGGCCCGACCACCCCCGATCGGGTTACCCCGATCGCGGCGGAGGCGGGTTGGCGACCACCGGGAACGGTCCGGTGTGCCCGAGCCGGAAGCGGGCGATCTCGTCGACCCGCTTGCGCACCAGGAGCCAGCCGACGGCCAGCGCCGGGATCAGCACCAGAAGGCTTGCGACGGTCCAGCTGCCGACCGGGTAGTTGAACGCCATCAGGACGAGCACCATCAACAGGAACAGCAGTGTCAGATAGCCGGTCCAGGGGGCGCCCCACATCCGGAACGACGGCCGCTCCATCCGGCCCTGCTCGGACCACCGGTAGAGCTGCAACTGGCAGATCACGATGGTGGCCCACGACGACAGGATGCCCAGCGAGGCGACGTTGAGCACGATCTCGAACGCCATCTCCGGGACGACGCCGTTGAGCAGCACGCCGAGCAGCCCGACCGAAGCCGTCAGGCAGATGCCGCCGTAGGGCACACCGCGCCGCGACATCCGGCCGGTGAACTTCGGCGCGCTGCCGTTCATCGACATGGAGCGCAGGATGCGCCCGGTGGAGTACAGCCCGGCGTTGAGGCTGGAGAAGGCGGCGGTCAGGACCACGATGTTCATCACCGTGCCGGCACCCTCGATGCCGATCTTGCTGAAGAAGGTGACGAAGGGGCTCTCGGCGGCCGAGTAGGCGTTGAAGGGCAGCAGCAGTGCGAGCAGGAACAGCGAGCCGACGTAGAACAGCGCGATACGGGCGATGACGGAGTTGATCGCCCGCGGCATGACCTTCTCCGGTTCGGCCGTCTCACCGGCCGCGGTTCCCACCAGTTCGACCGCGGCGTAGGCGAACACCACGCCGGAGGTGACCAGAACCAGCGGCAGGACGCCGACCGGGAAGAGACCGCCGCTGTTGGTGATCACCGAGAAACCGGTCGAGTGGCCGTCGATGTTGTAGCGGCCGGCCAGGAAGACCGTGCCGGCCACCAGGAAGGCCAGCAGCGCAACGACCTTGACCAGGGCGGCCCAGAACTCGAACTCGCCGAACAGCGCCACCGAGACCATGTTCATGCCGAACACCAGGGCCAGCGCGATCAGCGCGATCAGCCACTGCGGGATCTCTTCGAACGCCGACCAGAATTTGAAGTACACGGCGATGGCGGTGGAGTCGACGATCGTGGTCATCGCCCAGTTGAGGAAGTACATCCAGCCGGCCACGTAGGCGGCTTTCTCGCCGAGGAACTCCCGGGCGTAGGAGACGAACGAACCCGAGGAGGGCCGGTGCAGGACGAGTTCGCCCATCGCGCGCAGGATGAAGAAGACGAACACCCCGCACACCCCGTAGACGATGAACAGCCCGGGGCCGGCGCTGGCCAGCCGGCCGCCCGCGCCGAGGAACAGCCCGGTGCCGATGGCGCCGCCGATGGCGATCATCTGCAGCTGCCGCGGCTTGAGGCTCTTGTGGTAGCCGGCGTCCTCGCTGGACAGCGTCGGGATCGCGCCGCTGGATTCGGTGGGATCTGAGACCGCGGTCACAGGGAGTCGTCCTTTCCGTCATGCGGCGGCGTGGGCATATCGCGGAAGGTGAAGATGACGCCGAACACCGCGATCGCCGCGGCGATCGCATAGCCGATGATCGAGTACCAGCCGTAGTGCATATAGGCGGTGAACGCGACGATCGTCATGGCCGCGAACACCATGGTCATGCCGATCAGCGGCGTCTTCGCCTTGAAGTCGACTAAGCGCACGGAACCTCTGACCTCCCCTGGGTACCGAAATAAGTGTCAGCACAGTAAACAGCCGACCGTCGGATTACGTCGCGGCAACGAACAGATCGTTAATCCAGAAGTAACGCGGTAACGCCCGATCGGCGGGAAGCGACATACTCCGCACCGGGTTCGGTCAACATGATGTCGACACCCACGGCGATCGGAGAGTTCATGCGTGTACCCATGAGTACGTTCACCCTGCGGCTGGCGCTGGTGGGTGCCGGGGCGGCCCTCGCCGGGGCCGGGCTTCTGGCGGCCGGACCGGGAGCCGAGACGCACACCGGTCTCACCGCCGACAGCGTGCGGGTTCCGCTGGCGCCGACCACGAGTCTCGCGCCCACCTACGCGCCGTCCCATCCGGTGGACTGCAACGATCCCAACAACGCGATCAACTGCTCGGCCCCGCCAGTGGACTCGCCGCTGGTGTCCGGTACCGCCGAGCCGGGCTCGCCCTTCCGCGACTGAATTCCGGTCCGGTCCCGGCTAGGGTCTGGGCATGGACCGGACGGCGAGGCGCGGCCCCCTGCAGTGGACCCTTGCAGTCCCGATCGGGGCGTTCGCCGTCCTGATCGGAACGTGGTTTCGGCATGACAACCCGGCGCTGCTCGGACTGATCGCTCTCTTCCTGGTCGGCGCGATCTTCGCCGCGGTGCATCACGCCGAGGTGGTCGCCCACCGGACCGGTGAGCCGTTCGGATCGTTGGTGCTGGCGGTCGCCGTCACTGTCATCGAAGTGGGCCTGATCGTCATGCTGATGATCGGGGGAGGTCCGAACGCCTCCACCTACGCCCGCGACACCGTCTTCGCCGCGGTGATGATCACCCTGAACGGGATCGTCGGCATCAGCCTGCTGGCCGGGGCGCTGCGCCACCGCCTGGTGTCGTTCAACGCCTCCGGTTCGGGAGGGGCGCTGGCGACGGTGGTGACACTGGCCGGGGTGTGCCTGGTGCTGCCGGGTTTCACCGTGTCCAAGCCTGGTCTTCAGTACACCTCCACCCAACTCGCCTTCGCCGCGGTGATTTCGCTCGTGTTGTACGTGGCGTTCGTGTTCACCCAGACCGTGCGGCACCGGGACTTCTTCGTGCCGGTCTCCTCCGACCGCTACGGCCGGTTCACCGGGGTTCTCGACGAGGGCGGTGACGAGCACGCCGACCCGCCGTCGGTGCGGGAGGCGTGGTTGAGCCTGGGCATGCTGATGATTTCTCTGATCTCGGTGGTCGGCCTGGCCAAACTGCTGTCCCCGACCATCGAGTCGACGGTGTCGACACTGGGCCTGCCCTACGCGATGGTCGGTGTGGTGATCGCCCTGCTGGTGCTGTCGCCGGAGACCATGGCGGCCCTCAACAACGCTCGACGTGACAGGGTGCAGATCAGTCTCAACCTGGCCTACGGCTCGGCGATGGCCTCCATCGGACTCACCATCCCGGTATTGGCGTTGGCGATGATCTGGCTGCCCGGACCGCTCACCCTCGGGTTGGAGCCGATGCAGATCGTCCTCCTGACGCTGTCGGTGATCGTGTCGATCCTCACCCTGGCCCAGGGCCGCGCACTGCTCCTGCAGGGGGTGGTGCACCTCGTGGTGTTGGCTACGTTCATCTTCCTCTCAGCAAAACCTTAGGTAATCAGGTATGTTCTGCAGGCTCCCGCGCTCGGGAGTTGATGCTGAAAGGAAATCCGAATATGACCGTCTCACTTCGCCGGCCGCTGATCGCCGGAACCGTCGCCGCGGTGTCCGCCGGTGCCGTCGCCGTGATGCCCGCCGGACATCCCGAACGCCTGGCCCAAGCCTTGGCGACGTCGACCTCGCAGGTATCGCTGGCTGCGTGGACCAACCCCGTCGACCAGCTGCTGGGCAGCCTGGAGCTGGGGCAGAACTATCTGTTCGGGGCCTACTTCAACGGCGGCGACGCTCCGACGCCCGGAGCCGGCATCGCCAACTGGCCCTTCGGCGGCTTCGACCAGACCGGTGGAGACCTGCTGAACTACCTGCTCTACACCCAGACCGCACTGGGTAACTACAGCTACGTCGGGACGCTGCCGAACAACACCGCCAACGCCGCCCCGATCAGCCAGCAGCTGCAGATCAACTGGTTCGACTACATCAACATCGGTCTGAGCGGTCTGATCGGGGCTGGCGCCGCGATCGCCACCGGCGTGTGGGAGTACCCGGCGGAACTGATCGCAGCCGCCGAACTCGCCCTCAGCGGCAACATCGAGGCGGCGCTGGGCGTCCTGGTGGCCGCGGTGGTCGTTCCCGCGACCGCGGCGGCGGCGAGCCTTGCCGGCGCGGGAATCTACATCGCCGAGAACGTGATCGCGCGCCTCGGCGCCGTCATCGAGGGTCTCCCGCAGATCCTGACCAGCTTCGTGGGCACCGCCGTGGGTGGTGCGACGATCCTGGCCACCCAGTCCATCGACCTCGCCACCACCTGGCTCGCCAACCTGGCCAGCCTGGACTTCGAGGGCGCCTGGAACACCGCCATCAAGGGGCTGCTCGGTCCGTCCGGCCTGCCGGGCACCGTGCTGAACCTGCTGACCGGCGCCGGCATCCAGACCGGCCCGATCACCACCACGGAGGACATCCCGGGCAATTTCGTGCCCAGCCTGCGCACCTCGCTTCTCGGCGCGCTGTGGACCACGGCCACGGCTCTGTCGACCAGTGCTCCGCTGTCGGCCGAGGCACGGTCGGCGGCGGCTCCCGCCGAAGTGGTCGAGGCGGCCCCGGTCGCGGCCCCCGTCGAGGCGACCCACGTCGAGGCGACCCCCGCCGAGGCGCCGGAGGTGGCCAGCCCGCGCATCACCGTCACCGAGGCTTCGAGCGGTGCCGCTGAGAGCGGAGCGGCGGAGACCGGTACGGCGTCCGACACCGGCGACACCGCGGCGAGCGACGCCACCGCTGCGGAGGCCCCCGCGGCAGGCCGCGGTACCGCGTCGGCGAGCCGCAAGGATGCGGCGTCCTCGTCGCGGGCGGAGCAGAGCCCGCGGGCCAAGCGCACCGCTGCGGCGGGCTGATCGGGGCGTGACGTGAGTCGGCTGATTATCGCTCCGCGGGGTCAGCCGCCCGCGTAGATTCACGCCTCGTGAAGACGGAGAACATCAACCACGCCTTCCTCGACGGCGTGCTCGACGGTAGCCACGAGGATGTCTACTACCACTTCGGGGTGGCGTCCTCGGACCCCATCCTGGCCGAGCTTCGTGACGTCAAGGCAGTCGTCGTCGCCGGCTCCGGCGGTCGAATCAAGGAATTCGCCGACCGCTGGAGCCGGCTCAACGGCGATGCAGACGTGGTGGCGTTCCCGAAAGAGGACCGCTTCGTCACCCGCTACACCGCCGGTGTGCTGTTCGCCTCCCACGGGATGGGCATGCCGAGTGCGTCGATCGCGCTGCAGGAACTCATGCGCATGGTGTTCTTCCTCAAGCGCGGCGACCTCGACGCTCTCGACGAGGTGTTCTGGGCCCGGGTGGGAACCAGCGGGGGAGTGGGCCTGCCCGGTGGAACGGTCGTCGTCTCCTCGGAGGGTCTGATGGCCGACCTGAAGCCCTACCGTCTCCTCAAGGGCGGGGAGGGCGAGTACTGGTTCGACGGCCGCTTCCCGGCGGCGACGGTCGACGCCGTGATCGCCGCCAACGCCGACGTCGACTTCCCGATCGTCAGCGGGAAGACGATCGCCGGCAACGAATTCTTCCTCGAGCAGTTCCGCCTCGACGGTGCGGTGTGTTTCGAGACCCCCGAGTCGAAGATGTCCTGGCTGCGCTGGGTGCAGAGCAACGGCGTGGCCAACATCGAGATGGAGGGCGCGATGCTGGCCGGCTATCTCAACCAATGGGGGTTCTCGAAGTTCGCGATGATCTGCACGACGCTCCTCAACCGGCTTGAGGGTGACCAGGTGACCGCGACCCCCGAGCAACTGCACAAGTTCAGCGAGGACTCCGGGGTCGCGCTGTTCAACTATCTGAAATCCAGCCTGCTCGGGAAATAAGAGGAGATCGCGACGTGAACACCTACCTGCCGGACCACTCGGCGCTGTTCAACCGGGCCAACGAGGCGGTGACCGCGGCCCTCGGCCCGGTTCCCGACGGGGTGGACATCCCCGCGGCGGTGCGCACCGCCGACACGCTCGCCGGCCGGATCGACCACACGCTGCTCAAGGCCGACGCCACCCTGGCCGCGATCGACGTGCTGTGCACCGAGGCGTTGGAGCACAAGTTCGCCTCGGTGTGCGTCAACACCCGCTGGGTCCCGACGGCCGCCAAGCGCCTGTCCGGGTCCGGGGTCATGGTGTGCACCGTCGTGGGTTTCCCGCTGGGGGCCATGACGCGACTGGCCAAAGCCGAGGAGGCCCGTATCACGGTCGCCGAGGGGGCCGATGAGGTCGACATGGTGATCGACATCGGCGGCCTGCTGTCCGCCGACTACGCGGCCGTCTACGACGACATCCTCGGCGTGGTCGCCGCCGCCAGGCCGGCTCCGGTGAAGGTGATCCTGGAAACCAGCATGCTCGACGACCAGCAGAAGGCGATCGCCTGTCTGATCGCGGCGCG
>Ga0116181_1000745_pt1 | contig 29531 bp, 20 predicted proteins | sample AD_UKC075_MetaG_FD_89752 | JGI IMG/M metagenome (GOLD analysis project Ga0116181, IMG submission 89752) | Active sludge microbial communities of municipal wastewater-treating anaerobic digesters from USA - AD_UKC075_MetaG | ecosystem: Engineered > Bioreactor > Anaerobic > Digestate | place: USA... | reverse complement strand
CTGTTTTTATATCCTTTGAATCGGATGACACTGTACAATCGATTCGTGAATGGAAAAGAAGATCCAACGCAGGGACAAAACAAATATGTTCGCATGTTTACCCTGGTGGCCTTCATCATCCTGCTGATTGCCTGTATCAATTTCATGAACCTTTCCACCGCACGTAGTGAAAAAAGAGCAAAGGAAATCGGTTTGCGCAAAGTGTTGGGGTCGGCCAAAGCCGATCTTGTAACGCGCTTTCTGGCCGAATCGATGATCCTTTCTTTCATTGCCGTTTTGCTGGCCATCATTGCGGTGCTCCTGGTATTGCCGCGTTTCAGCAACCTGGTGGGCATTCCTCTGGCGCTCGACCTACACAGTCCGCAGAACATCGCCGTGTTGCTGCTGATCGCCGTGGTAAGCGGCCTCATAGCCGGCAGTTATCCCGCATTGTACCTATCCTCATTCAATCCCATCCGCGCCCTGAAGAAACAAATTACAAAAACAGCAGGCGGCTCGGGCCTCGTGCGCAAGGGTTTGGTCATAAGTCAATTTGCCATATCAGGTGTGATGATCATCGCCGTCATTTTGATCTACCAGCAAATACAATATGCCCATCAACGCGACCTTGGTTTCAACAAAAACAATGTGCTTTATATTGCCAGTACACCTGACATCATAAAAAGCTATCCGTCGCTGAAACAATCGCTGTTGCAAAACGGCCAGGTGAGTGCGGTTTCGCTGGGTTCGCATACACCGTTCGCGATGTGGGCAAATGGCGGCGGATTGGGTTGGGAAGGCAAAGATGAAAACAGTGATGTACTGGTCACCTACGTAGGCGCCGATGCTGATTATCTGCACACTTTTGATATTCCGTTGTTGGAAGGGCGCGGTTTTTCAGCCGACCCAAAAGCCGATAGTGGTGGCGTCATCATCAACGAATCTTTTGCGCGTTTAATGGGCAAAGCCGGGCATGCCGGCAGTCGTATGTGGAGCAACGCCAACAAAGCTGATGCCTCCCTGATTATCGGCATCACCAAAAATTTCGTGTATAACAGTGTTACAGACAAAGAACCTGCGCCACTGCTGATGTACAATAGCCAGCAAAACGCGAATATGGTTTTTGTGCGACTGAAACCAGGCGCCGACCCGCAAACAGCAATACCACTCGTGAAGCAGGCCTTTGCTGCAGCCGATGCCGCCAGCGTATTCGACTATCATTTCCTGAACGACGATTTTGAAAAAAATTTCAAGACCGTTCGCTTCACAGGTTCATTAGCAACCCTGTTCGGTTCATTGGCTATTTTTATTTCCTGCCTGGGCTTGTTTGGCTTGTCGGCCTTTATGGCAGAACAACGACTCAAGGAAATTGGTATACGTAAAGTGTTGGGTGCCTCTTCCGGCTCCATTGTTTCACTGCTTTCCAAAGATTTTGTCATCATGGTAGCCATTTCCTGTGTCATTGCTTTTCCGCTTGGTTATTGGATCATGCACCATTGGTTACAGGACTTTGACTACCGGATAACCATTTCCTGGCAAGTGTTTGCACTAACCGCGCTGCTGGTATTGCTGATTGCCGTGATTACCGTTGGTATGCAATCGTTTCGGGCCGCCCGTGCCAACCCCATCAAGTCGATTCGCACGGAATAACAGGGATGGTGCAGGTGATCATGTCAGCTTAAATATTGTTAGATCTTGCCATAATCGTACCCGCGGAACAATGCGCAGGCGGCCCGAAGCGTTATGCCGTTTCCAAGGCCCGTACTATGTACAAGCAACCGATCATTTCCAGTTTAGCGCTGCTGCTGTTGCCCTTTTTCGGGGTTACGCAGAACTTGTACGCCATCGCCGACAGCCTGCAAACAGAAGGAAAACGCATCTACCAATCGGAGATTACTTCCTGGCATGGCAGCGATTTGTTTATCGACAAATACAAAGAGACCAACAATATCGGCGGCTATTTTTCTTACAAAGAGAACCAGGCTTTCAAGTGCGTATTCATCAACAAAGGGCCCAATCCCAAGGTTATTGGAACCGTCGTCTTAGACAGTTCCTTCAATCCGAAAAAGGCGCAGACCTTACTGGTAGAAAGAGAGTTGACTGCCTTGGAACGCGACTATTGGCAACTGCGCACCGCTGCTTATGCCGCTCTGAAAGACAGTAAACAGTTTGCCGTGTACGAAAACACCAGCCTGAATATTGTTCCGCTGATTGATGGTGAAGAGCGAAAAGCATATGTGTTGACTGGCCCGAAGTCAAATGGACTGGTCATTTTCGGCAACGACTGTTTGCTGCGTTTCAACGGCCAGAATGAATTGATTTCTTTTAAGAAAATTCACAACAATATCATGCCCATTGAATTTGACCCCACAGGTATTAACGATCCTGTTGGTGCCGTTCATTCGCACAATGCGACCACGGGCGAATTCATCACTGCCACGGATATCTGCACGCTGCTGTTGTACCAAAAATTTGCGCGATGGAGTACTTATTTCGTTACCGGCCCTAATCATGTCTCCATTTGGAATTGCACCAAGAATGAATTACAGCTACTCACCCGCGAGGACTGGGAGAAAAACAACCCCTCGCCCAAAAAGAAAGACCGTCACTAACCAAGACTGCATTGACTATCGATACCTACGCCGCATCATTCTATAGTACAACAAAGGCACTACCACCAGGGTCAGGAATGTAGACGTAATGGTGCCGCCCATCAACGATATGGCCAATCCCTGGAAAATCGGGTCAAACAAAATGATCACCGCGCCCAGCGCCACGGCACCTGCTGTCAACAATATCGGTGTGGTTCTAACTGCACCTGCTTCAATGATCGACTGTTTCAACGGTATACCTTCTTTCAACCGAATATTGATGAAATCGATCAGTAACACCGAGTTTCGCACCATGACGCCCGCGAGCGCAATAAAACCTATCATCGATGTTGCGGTGAAATAAGCCCCCATCATCCAGTGGCCGATGATGATACCAATCAACGACAATGGAATGGCTGCCAACATCACCAGCGGTACCGTAAAATGCTGGAACCAACCAACAATCAGGATATAGATGATCAGTATCACCACGCCAAAAGCAATGCCTAAGTCGCGAAACACTTCGAACGTAACTTGCCATTCACCATCCCATTTCAACGAGTAATCGTCTTCCAGATCAGGTTGATGGGTGTATTCTTCCCGAAGACTATAGCCTTTTGGCACCTGGATATTTTTCAGGCTGTCTGAAATATTGGCTATGGCGTACGACGGACTCTCCAGCGCACCTGCCATATCGGCCAATACAAAAACCACTTGTTTCTGGTTCTTGCGATAGATGCTTTTGGGTTTATCCACGCGTTCCGTTTTCACCAAGTCGCGCACCGCCACCATATTTCCCTGCATATTTGCCAGCCGCAGGTCAAGCACATCATCGATCCCTGCTTTGTCTGCATCACTCAATTGCAATTGAATGGGCGTTTGTTTATACGTGGCGGGCTGGTAAATATTTCCTGCCGCCATACCAGATAGTGCTGCTTGCACCGTTGCACTTACCTGCGCTTCAGACACGCCATAACGCATGGCCTTCTCTTTGTCGACAGTCAACCGATACTCGGGTTGGTCATCTTCTACCATCCAGTCTACATCTACCACTCCGGGTGTACGCGCCAGCATGTCTTTCACCTGCTTCGCAATACTGAGGCGACCGTTTGCATCGGGACCATACACTTCAGCCACAATGGTCGACAATACCGGCGGCCCCGGCGGCACTTCCACCAGTTTCACATTGGCATTGTATTTCCTGGCAATCGCTTGTATCGGTTCGCGCATTTGTCGCGCGATGGCATGGCTTTGTATGCTTCTTTGTTTTTTATCAACAAGGTTCACCTGGATATCAGCCACATTCTCACCGCGACGCAGGTCATAATGTCGCACCAATCCGTTAAAGCTAATGGGTGCTGCTGTACCTACATATACCTGGTAACTCTCCACCAGGCTTTGTGCAGCGATATAGGTAGCCATGTCTTTGGCCGCGGCCTGGGTTTTTTCGAGCGTAGTACCTTCGGGCATATCAATCAACACCTGGAACTCGTTCTTGTTATCGAAAGGCAGCATCTTCACCGCCACGGTTTTGGTGTAGAACATCGCCATAGACGCCAATAGCACCAATACTGTACCGATCATAAAGCCCCATCGTTTAGCGCGCGATTCCAACATCGGCACCATTACCGAACGATAAATTTTATAAATGCCTGAGGCCTCGAGTGAATGTGGTTTGGCTTCTTCGGGTGTGTGCCCGTGTTTTTCTTTTTCGCGCAGAAAAATAAAACCAAGATAGGGCGTCAGGGTCAATGCAACCACCAGCGATAACATCATGGCAATGGATGCACCAATCGGCATGGGGCTCATGTAGGGGCCCATCATACCGCTCACAAAAGCCATGGGCAATACCGCCGCCACCACGGTGAATGTAGCCAGGATGGTAGGGTTGCCCACTTCATTGATGGCGTAAATGGCCGCGTGCAGCGGACTCATTTTTTTCATCTTAAAGTGGCGATGCATGTTCTCTGCAATGATGATAGAATCATCTACCACAATGCCGGTAATAAACACGAGTGCAAAAAGTGTAATTCTATTCAGCGTGTAGTCCAGAAAATAATAACTGAACAAAGTGAGCGCAAATGTGACCGGCACAGACAGGAACACGACCAATCCACCGCGCCATCCCATCGCCAGCATCACAAAAGCGGTCACCACTACGATGGCAATAAATAAATGAAACAACAATTCCGATACTTTATCAGAAGCCGTTTCACCATAGTTACGGGTGATGGCTACCTGCACGTCGTTGGGAATCAGTTCTTTTTTGAGGTGCTCGGTTTTCGCAATTATTTTTTCTGCCAGGTGCATCGCGTCGGCACCTTTCTTTTTCGCGATCGACAAAGTGATGGCCGGGTAGTTAGATTTAAAAACGCGCGCACCGGCGGTATCGGCTTGCCCGTATCCAAACAACACATATTGGTTGGGCATTTCAGGGCCATCTTCCAGGCTGGCTACCTGCTTTAAGTAAACAGGTTGTTGCTGTTGTACGCCTACTACCAGGTTGCCGACTTCTTCGGCCGTTTGTAGAAAATTGCCGGTCTGTACCGAGAATACTGTATCGCGTTGCAATAAGTTGCCACTTTGCATCTGCACATTGCTGCCCTGAATCTGACGCGCTACCGATAGAAAATCGACATGATTGGCCGCCATCTGGTTTTTGTTCAACAATACTTTTACCTGGCGACTGCGGCCCCCTATCACCGCGATATCGGCTACATCGGGAATTTTCTTGATCTCGTTGTTCAGCGCTTCGCCCATTTGCTTCAACTGGTAATCATCATAGTGTTCGCTCCACAAAGTGAGGCCCAGCACCGGCACATCGTCGATGGCCCGCGTTTTAATCAGCGGCATGGATACACCTTGCGGCATGCGATCCATATTCTTCATCAGTTCACTGTACAGTTTTACGAGCGATCGTTCAACATCTTCGCCCACATAGAACTGCACAATAAACATCGCCTGGCCCTTCATCGAGGTAGAGTACACATATTCTACTCCTTTGATATTGGAGATCACTTTTTCCAATGGCGCGGTCAACTTGGTTTCCACTTCTTTTGGTTCAGCACCTGGATAGGCCAAAAAAATATCGGCCATCGGCACCTGAATTTGTGGTTCTTCTTCGCGCGGTATCAGGTAGGTGCTATAGGCACCAATCAGCAGAAAGGCTGACATCAGCAGGATCGTCAGCTTTGATTGCAAAAAAGCTTTCGCAATATTGCCTGAGAAACCATTCTTCATCCGGTTCTGTTTATCCATTATTTTATTTTGACAGGGGCGCCGTTGTATAATTTTCCATCTGCACTGGCAATGAATGATTCGTCTTTGCTTAAGCCACTGATCACTTCTACTGCATTACCCTGGGTTTTGCCCAATCGCACCCAACGCAAAAGCGCAATATTATTGGCGCCAACGGTATATAAGCCGGTAAGTTGATCTTTGTTGACAATGGCCGATTGCGGCACAAGAATATTATTCGCATTCGATTTCTGTTGCTGACCAGTTGCAACCGCTACAGTGGCATACATACCCGCGTAGAGGTCTTTTTTTTCTGCTGCAGGAATATTTATTTTAATGATGTACTGCGATCCGCTTCCTATTGAAGACGGATTCAACTGCACAATATTCCCTTTGAACTGCCTGTTCACTGCATCCACCCGCACCTGTACGGGCATATTCATTTTCACCTGGCTAATTTCTGATTCAGGAACAGCGGCGCTTACCTGTAGTGTGCCAGTTTGTGCGATCGCCACAATGGGCATACCCGGGTTGGCCATGCTGCCTTCATCCACAAATTTTTGTGTTACCACACCGCTGAAAGGCGCCGTCAATTGGGTGTAGGCGAGAGATGCATTTACCTCGTTGCGCATTTGTTTGGCAGCATCGAGCCGGGCCTTCATCGATTCGTATTGAAGACCCATGTTCTCCAATTCTTTGGCAGTGGCGCTTTGCTGTTTGAACAAGGCCTGGTATCGTTCATAATCTTTCTGCGCGTTGTTCACGGCCGCCTGTGCCTCGGCGATCATGGCATCGGTTTGGGCGCGTTTGGCCATGATATCGGTTGCGCTGATGTTGGCGATTAGTTGCCCGCGGTTTACATGATCACCTACTTTCACCGACAAGCGAGTGATAAATCCCATCACGCGCGTGCTGATATTGGCAGTTTGTGATGATTCAATTATGCCGGTGAAATGCAGATCAGCATTGCCGCCGCCGCCGGGTTTTGCCAGGCTCACCGGCACCGGCGGTTCGTTACTGGTTACCGTTTCGCTGCCGGTATCAGATTTACAGGCAGCCAGCAGCAGGGTGCTGATGCCTGCAACGAGCAATAGTCGATTGATAGGTATGAACATCATTTTATTTATTGTGCAGTAATAAATTGCAGATAAGCCCGGCTAAGTTGTTGGCGAAATACCGCCTGCGCCAGACCCAATTGTTGTTGTGCCAGTTGTGTGGTAGCCAGGGTGATATCGGTGGTGCTCACCAGCCCCTGGACATACCGGTTTTGCAAAATGCGAAGTGCTTCGGCAGCCTGTGCAACGGCTGTTTTTTGCCGGCTGATCTCGAATTGCGCATCAATTACATCGCGACGAGTTTTCTGTAACTCGAGGTCGCTCTTGTTTTTCTGCAGCGAGAGATCAACCGCCATCTTTTTCTGTTCCAATTGCTGAACGGCAATTTGATTACGGGTGCGATTGCCGTTGAAAATATCCCACGACAGTTGCAGGCCGGCCAGCCAGGCATTGGCTTTAAAACCAAACAGGCTATTGTCGTTGTATTGGTAACTGCCAAACGCGTTGAGTCGCGGCAGCAGGCTTTTTTTGGTGGCTTCGATCGATTGGCTTTTTGCATCCAACGCTAAAGACATGGCGCGAAGATCGGCACGTTGTGCAGATACGCGGCTGGTATCGCTGCCGGTAAGCAAGATATCTTCCGATGGGGTAGCGGCCAGGCGGTATGTTTTTCCGACGGGTAAACCCATCAGCACTGACAGGTAATCTGCCGCATTGCTAATTGAACTCCGGGCTTTTGCGAGATTCGATTCAACCCCCGCTACCTGTACCTGCACATTCAGCAAATCTGATTGTTGCAAAAAACCCTGCTGAAAGCGATCATCGGTAAACTTTTGCACAGCTTTGGCAGTTTGCAAGGCATCTTCCATCACTTTCACTGCGTCATACGCAAGTTGCAACTGCAAATACGCCTGGGTGGTTTCAAAGCTGATATATTCTTTTGTTCTTTTTAGTTGTTGTCCGTAAATCTGTTGTTGGATAGCGGCCGCCTTGCGTTGGTAAAGCATATCAAGGTTCACCAGGGGTTGCTGCAATTCCAGTTTGGTATTGATATTACTAGTGCCCGATGGATTGTTTAGGGTGGCTGGATTGAAATCGGCAGCCGTGATGGCTTGTTGTTGCAGTTTAAAACCAAATGCATTCAAGGGATTATTGGTGCGCATGGCTGAATAAGAAAAATTCAGTTGCGGCAGAAACATCGCATTGGTTTGCCGGTAATTGGCCGCGGCAATATCCTGGTCGATCATACTTGACTGTACCGACTGGTTATTGGTGATAGCCGCAGCCACCGCCTGTTCGAGGGTGAGCAGGGATGAACTGTCTTGCGCAAAGCCGGTTGTCGGTTTGCTGATCACCCAAATGGCAAGGCCGTATAGAACAAGTGGAACAAGTCGGTGCATGCAAACAATTTTGCGCAAACCTATTGCTCGTTCGTGGCCTGGTCGGTAACAAATGTTACATTGGGCAAGGTGCAGTAATACAATCATCTTTTGCCCTATTTCGTACCTGAAATAAAACCAACCGTTTTTCGTTTCCTTTTAACAACTATGATACAAGAATCGCTTTTTGACCGGCCATGCAAAACCGAAACCGAACTCCTGGAACGCTACGGAGGTATTGCACTGGAAAAACAAATTGATTTTTCAGACATCATCGGCCATGGCAAATGGAATGCTGATGTGCAGCGCGCCGAAATCGTGTTTAACGATCATTTGATTGGCTCGATGCAGATACTGGGGTCTTTCGCCAACGAACCACAAACCTGGTTATGGAGTTGGGCAAACCAGCAATCGAATTTGCCCGATTATATTTTACAGGAAGCATTGTACCTGAAGCAATATGGCGAACAAAATGGCATCGACCTATTGACTACCCGAAGTTTTGATTTTTCAAAAGAGGAATTACACCAGGTGGGGCTAATCGCCTCGGGTCTTTTTGATAGCAGCGCCTATTACCTGGCCGATTATGGTAGCGGCCTGCTGGTGGTTACGGTAAAAAGTGAGGCGATAGAAACAAATCGAAAAAACACACACCTGCGGGTACCTGCTGTTTTTCCGCAGTTGATTTCTACGTATGAACTAGACCACCGACATGCATTTTCTTCTTATGCCCTTTTGAAAGGCTATACGCTGGTCGACAACGGCAATCAAATCTTAGCCTCCAATGGTACCGACCTTTTGGTGGCAACATTCGACGAACAGGGTCGGTTAACCCATCTCGACGGCTAATGGAAAACAAACAGTTACCCGATAGCTTATATGAGCAAGCAGGCCTCCTGGAAGAACAGCATCCCAGCGCTTTTTATATCAGCAGTGCAGAGTATTGTAAACAGGAAAAATTTCCCGAAGCTGCCTTTCTCTTCTACCTGGGCCAACTTCGCTATCGCTATTTCTATGCTGCCAACCCTGCCTGCAAAGAGGCGGAGGATGGCGCCCTCTTGGCTTCGTTGAATGAGGTGGTTGGCACCGTGATCAATGGATGGTTGGGCAAACACAAAACCATTTGGGTCGAGACCATTGAGGCCGTGCAGGCATGGGATGCCAACCATGATTTTATCTTTTATTCGAAACAAAACAACGAGGAGAAACAGGCGGATATCAGCAACGGTTTGAACCAGCTGTTGGTGATGGTAAAAGAAATCTAAACGCCTTGCTTCAATTGTTTCAACATCATGGAACGATTCGACCGCCTTTAACAACGAGTTTAACCTTGCGGCAATCGCTCACTTGCTTTGACGGATCACCCATTACCACCAGCACATCGGCCTGCAGTCCTTTTTGCAATTTGCCGGTTGTATTCTCCAGATGAAGCGCTGCTGCATTCACCGCTGTGGCTGATCGCAACACGTCTATGGCAGGCATGCCATACTCCTGCATCAATTCCATTTCCAATACATTGTTGCCGTGGGCAAAAACACCAACATCACCCCCCATACCGATCTTAATACCAGCGTTAAGGGCTTTGCGAAATGAAATTTTCTTAGCCGTGATATCGACCGGCTCGGGGTCTGTTCCTTTTCGCCAGCCACGGTATTGCCTGATCGATTCTGATGCTGCCAAGGTGGGGAAATAAGTGACTTTGTATTCTTTCATCAATGCAATGTCTTCGTCATCCAACTCATCGCCGTGTTCAATCGTTTCAACGCCCGCGAGTACGGCCCGCTTAACGCCTTCGGCTGTACCAGCATGTGCAGCCACCGGCCTGCCCGCCGATTTTGCCGCGGCTACCATTGCTTTCATTTCCTCCAACAAAAATGTTGGCAGGCTTTGGCGGTTCGGCCCCCAATGATAATCGGCATATATCTTCACCCAGTCGATGCCTTGTCCGATTTGCGACCGAACTACTCGCACCGCATCATTACCATCGGCCTCTTCGGCTCCCAACATAATTTTACTATCGTTGTCATAGCCCTTGGGGCCATAACTGCCGGTTGCTACAATGGCGCGGCCGGCAACTTGTAACCGCGGGCCGGCATACCAGCCCGCGTCAATCGCTTGTCGCAGGGCAACATCTGCATAACCAGCGCCTTCTGAACCAAGGTCTCTAACGGTAGTGAAGCCCGCTTTCAGTGTTGCTTCCACTTGTTTGGCACCACGCAATACCCGCAGCGCATCTGACTCTTTCAACACCTGATCGTCCCACGACTTTCTGTTATAGGGATACAACAATAAATGTGCATGTCCTTCAATCAATCCGGGTAAAATAGTACAGCCCGGAAAATCGAGTCGTTTCGCATTGGCGGGAATGTCCAGGCTTTTCTTCTCACCTACCGCGACGATCTTATCCGCTTTTATCAACACCGCCCATTGGTTGTGCATGGCTTCACCATCAAAAACACGATCGGCTGTGAGCAGGTAAATCGTATCGGCTGTCTGCGCCCGCGTGCAGATGCTGCACAGCACCAGGCCTATCAACAATAAAATTCGCATGCAGAAAAATTAGTGAAGTTTTCCCGATCTCGTAAATGATTTTACAAGGCGCCGGTTTTATTTTAGCTTTATCACCGTGAATTATATCGACCAACTCAGTACATTATTTGCGCTTCCTGCCAACGCCAATCTCGGCTTTTCAGAAGAAGCGATCTTTGCATTGGAAAACCGACTGGAGCTTCGCTTACCAGCGGTATTAAAAACATTTTACCGGTCGCTTGGCCGCTGTCCCGAAATGAATGCATCGCACAACCGGTTGATAGACCCGGCGCAGCAGGTTGGCTTCAGTGCCGACGATTACCTGGTTTTTTACGAAGAGAACCAGGTGGTGGCCTACTGGGGCATTAAAGCAACTGATCTTTCGTTAGACAACCCGCCGGTGTACGGCAATTATTCGCCATCTGCGCCCGATGGCGAATGGCTGCTCGATGCAGAAGACCTGGAAACATTTTTATTGTTGATGTCGATCAGCAATGGCGTGTTGGGTGGTTTGACACACAACGCGAATAGCTTTGAGCCGCTGTTGCCGCAAACACTTGCCCATATTGAAGCCAACTGGAAAGAAGTTCATTCCAGCAGCCTCATGCCACAACGCGTGTTCAGCAACGATTTTAAAGACGTGATTTGCATACCCGTAGATGAGCAGGGCAATAGCACCGGCATACTAGTGGGTAGTTGTAACCGGGATGCATTTGACAGGTTGCTGGCGCTCGACGTGAACTGGTATTTTACTTCTGACGACGAAGGTTAATCCATATACTTTACGCGAATCCACACATCTTTGTTTCTTCCTTTGTCGTCGGTGCACGAAATTTTTACCGGCCCCTCTTGCGGCGTGAAGAAAACCTTCTGCCCCAATTCAGCCGCTTTGTAAAATTTGTTGTTGATATACCAGTACACTTTTGACACATCGCTGCCGGCCTGGCAAACAAGTTGCAATGGTTCGGGGTTCTTTTTCTCGATCAGGTATTCGGCATCGGCCTGCGGACTCTTAATCTGTGGGGCCGCATCTTTAAAAATGGTTTCGCACGCAGGATTGTGTGGCGGCACTTTTCGATACAGCATGTGTCGTTCGGTCATCCAGGCTTGCATATCGGCATCATATAGTTGGTACAATAGTTTTTTGTAACCAGTTGTTGGTCGGCAACTATTGCAATACGATATCGATTCATCGGCACTCACCGCAATCTCTTCCAGGTGGTGACAAACCTGCGTTCCTGAAACCAGCGGAATAAAATAATCGCTCACGGTTTCCGCACAATGTTCCCCTGGCAACAAACCCGTTACCGGGCACACTGCGCGTACCGCTACGTCGGCTGGTTGCTGGAACCATTCTTTCTCATTGTCGTAGTCGATGGTATTGAACAACCGAAACAGCAGTGGCGTTGCCACTTCAGCCCCACTTAATGATTCAACGCCCACGCCCGAGAAATTACCCGTCCACACACCAATAGTATAATGCTTGTTATACCCAATGCTCCAGGCATCGTGCCGGCCATACGAGGTGCCTGTTTTCCAGGCGATGCGCGGCATCTTTTCGGTGGCTGCCCAGTTCAACGGAAAATCAGGCCGGTTCACTTTACTGAGAATATCATTCAGCATAAAGCTGGCGCCTGTGGAGATCATTCGTCGCGAAGGCAATGCGCTGTCGGCCTGCGTGTAAGCAGGCCATTGGTAACGCCCCTCTTGTGCAAAGCCCGCAAACAGCGCCGTTAGTTCTTCTAACGTAGTACCACAACCGCCGAGTATCATCGACAGTCCCAGTTTTTTCTGGTCATTCTGCACCTGCCGAAAATGCAACGAAGACAATTCCTGGATGAAAGCATCTTTTCCCAACATTCGCAAACTCTTCACGGCAGGAATATTCAAGGAATGCGACAATGCATATTCCATGGTCACATAACCGTTGAATTTTTTGTCATAATTCTCAGGTGCATAGCCTGCATAATTAACCGCCGCATCGGTGATGACGGCCTTTGCTGTCAGCAATCCCTTGTCGATACACATGCCATACAACAAGGGTTTTAAGGTAGAGCCTGGTTGGCGGATGCCTGCCGCACCGTTTACTTGTCCGCCGTCAACACTGTCTTTAAAATCAGCCGAACCCACATATGAAATCACCCGATTTGTTCTATTGTCAATCACAATGGCCGCCGCCTGGTGAATATGCTGAAACTGCAAGCCGCGCACATAATCACCCAATAGCTTTTCCACTTTGAACTGTGTATTGCGACTGATCCAGGTATGAATAATTGGCTGCCCGCTTTTTTTCAGTTGATACGACAAATGGGGAAGTTCCTGTGGCGCCGCATGTCGAAACGCGGCCAGCGGCTCATCCATGGCATCTTTGATATCAGCTTCTGCAAAAATTCGCTGTTCGCGGAAATATTGTAACCAGCGATTTCTTTCCCCGACAATTCTTTCATTGTCGCGACCCATCACCAACGAATTTGGGCGGTTAGGGATCACCGATAGTGCCATTACTTCAGCCAGCGACAAATGCCAGGGGTTTTTCTGGAAATACAGTACCGCCGCTGATTTCACCCCTTCAATATTTCCGCCATAGGGAACATGGTTCAGGTACATCTGTAAAATCTCTTTCTTTGAATAGCGCAGCTCCAACTGAAAAGCGCGAAACACTTCCAGTATTTTTCGCGAATAGCTTCGTCGCCCCGGTTGCAGTGAGCGCGCCACTTGCATCGTAATGGTACTGGCACCCGATGTTCGCCGACCTGTAAATACATTCCTGAAAAAAGCCCGCGCCATGGCCAGCGGATTCACGCCCGGGTGATGGTAAAACCATTTGTCTTCTTTCTCAATGATCGCCTGTTGAAGCAGGGGCGAGATCTCATCCAGTTCAGTTTTCATCCGCCATTTATCATCGGCACTTAGATAGGCATGAATAACCGTTCCCTGTTCGTCGGTTACAATGGTTGACCAGCCTTTTTCTGCCGGCAATGGCAGCAGCCACAACAAAAGGAAAAAGAAGGCCCAGCCGATCCCGACAATACCGAGCGCTCGCCACCAGCCCCTGCCACCCGCAAACCAATTTCTATTCATCGTCTTTAACAAAGGATTGGCGGATAGTTTATTTTGAGATCGTTCATCCATATAATAATTTTGGGATACAACCTCCCCCCAAATGATTTCCAAACCGATGCGCGCATTGCTGGCTTTCGTGGCCGTTTTGTGCTTTGCTTGTAATTCCTCTAAAGTAACACTCGAATTTACAAACGCCGAAAAGGAAGTGCAACCCCTCCAGAACCTGGTGTTTCGTTTTAACCATCCCTTAGTAAAAGACTCCCTGCTCAATCGCTGGGATTCGACGCAGTATGTAAAATTCGAGCCGGCTATTCCGGGTCGCTTTCGTTGGGAGAGCCCGGAGCAACTGGTGTTCTCTCCATCCCAACCACTAAAACCAGCCACTACTTACAAAATGGCGTTTACCAAACAGCTCCTGATCAACAGTGAATATGGTGGCTTCGACAAGCTGGACGATCGCAGCTTTTCTACGCCCTTGTTACAACTGGAAAGCAGCCAGGCCGTATGGATGCTTGCCGACGAAACCAGCCGCAAAGCCCTGCCCCGCATCGACCTGCAATTCAATTATCCGGTTGATCCAACAGCCCTGAAAGACAAACTAAGCGTTAGCAGTGAGGGAAAACCCGTCGCCTTTCAACTGATTTCCGCTGCCGCAAGTGATAAAATAGAACTTCGCTTACCCACGCTCCAGCCGGCGGACAAAGACGTGCCGCTCTCAATTACGCTGGCCAAGGGAGTAACGCCAAAAGACGGATCGAATCCGGCCATAGAAGATGCCAAGGCGGATATTATTCTTCCTTCGCCCTTTGTGCTGGTGATTACCGACCTGGAAAGCGACCACGACGGCACGAACGGTAAGGTATATGTGAAAACCAGCCAGCCGATTGAAGCGGCCTCGCTGGCGGGAAACATCAAGTTTAGTCCCGCCGTTAAGTTTAAAGCAGATGTGACCGATGAGGGTTTTACAATCAGTTCAGATGCGTTTTCGCAAGAGAAGAGTTATGAAATTGAGTTGGGTAAGGGTTTGCGCGGTCGCATCGGCGGACAACTACGCGAAGTCTACACCAACAATATTGCCTTTGGCCAACTGGAACCCTCTGTCAGTTTTGTTGGCACCCGCGGTGCTTATCTGTCGGCATTGGGTGCGAAAAACATTGCCTTGAAGATTACGAATATCGATCGGCTAGAAGTGGTGATTAGTAAAATCTACGAGAGCAACTTGCTCGCTGCGCATCGCTATGGCTATTACCCAAACACGAACAGCAACGACGACGAAGAATACAGCGACTACCAGGGTGGTGATGCCAGCCTGGGCGATATCATTTACCAGCAGGAAATAGATACCAGAAGCCTGCCGATGAGCAATGGCAGCCGGCTTTATAATTTCAATTTCACCGACAAGCTGCCCGACAACAAAGGCAGTTACCATATTCAGGTTCGCAGTAAAAAAGATTACTGGGTATCTGATAGTCGATTTGTATCGATGTCTGATATTGGTTTGATTGCCAAAGAAGCGAGAGATAAAATTGTGGTATTCACCAATTCTATTCAATCGGCCCAGGCCCTGGCAGGCATCAACGTGATTGCCTATGGTGCTAATAACCAGGTATTGGGCATGGGCACCTCGAACGCAGAAGGCGTTGCCGACATCGACTATGCGCGCAAAGAATTTGCCGGCTTTAAACCGGCGATGATCATCGCAAAATCTGCCGGCGACTTCAACTACATTTTATTCAACAATACTTCGGTAAACACCTCCCGTTTCGATGTGGGTGGAAAACGGCTCAACAGCACGGGGCTTGACGCCTTCCTGTACGCAGAGCGGGATATATACCGGCCGGGTGAGCAGTTGCATTTTGCGTTGATCACGCGCGATTACCAATGGAAATCGCCCGGTGAGATTCCGGTTAAATTCAAATTTCTGTTGCCTACCGGTAAGGAGTTTAAGAATTTCCGTAAAAACCTCGATGCCAGCGGCGCCACCGAAGGAGCCATTGATATTCCCGTAGCCGCGCTAACTGGCAGCTATACCCTCGAAGCTTATTCGGGCAATGATGTATTGATCAGCAGTATGCCCTTCATGATCGAAGAGTTTGTGCCCGATCGCATCAAAGTAGTTACGACACTTGATAAAGAAGAACTGGCTGCAGCGCAAACGACCAATCTCGCCATTGCGGCAACCAACTTTTTTGGTCCGCCGGCCGCCAATCGCAAATACGAAACCGAAATCCAGGTTGTACAACAACAATTCTACAACAACAAATACCCGCAATACAGTTTTGCGTTAACCAACCAGACCAGCTTCTTCGACAAGAAATTGGTGGAAGGCAATACCGACGAAAACGGCAAGGCGCAGGTGGCCTATACCGTGCCGGAAATGTATAAGAATATCGGACAGTTGCGCGCCAGTTTTTATACAACGGTATTTGATGAAACGGGTCGACCGGTAAGTCGCGGCGCAAAAGCAAGCATTTTTACGCAAGACAAATTCTTCGGTATCGGCGACAATGGCTATGGTTATTTTCCGCTGAACCAAAAAGTAGATTTTCCACTGATTGCCCTCGACAAAACAGGCAAGCCGCTACCCGGCACCATTGCCGATGTGAAAGTGATCAAAGAAGAATACCATACCGTATTAAACAAAACCGGCAGTTATTTCAGGTACGACTCGCAGCGCGAGGAGAAAGAAGTAGCCAGCGGGCAGATCACCATTGGCGGCGAAAAAACCATCTACTCCTTTGTTCCCCGTTCGCCGGGAAATTACCAACTGCGGGTAGCCATCCCCGGCAGTAACAGCTATGTAAGCCGGGCTTTCTACAGTTATGGATACTGGGGCGGCGACAACAATAGCTTTGAAGTGAATACAGAAGGCGAAGTAGATATTGCCACCGACAAAGAAAAATACTCAGCGGGTGAAAAAGTTAAGTTGCTGTTTAAAACGCCATTCAGCGGTCGCATGCTGGTAACGCTTGAACAAGACAAAGTATTGAGTCATCAATACCTGCAAGTGGATAAGCGCACGGCTACACTGGAAATTCCGGTAACGGCAGATTACTTGCCCAATGTGTATATCACCGCTACGCTGTTCAAACCGCATGGGGTTTCGGATATTCCACTCACGGTGGCGCATGGTTTCAAGAGCATCACAGTAGAAGACAATGGCCGAAAGATACAGCCGGAAATTATTGCAGCAAAAGAAAGTCGCTCAAAAACAAAACAAACCATCAAAGTGAAAGCGCCCGCGGGCAGCAAGGTTACGCTGGCCGTGGTTGACAATGGGGTATTGCAGGTATCTGATTTTACAACACCAGATCCCTTTGGCTTCTTCTACGCACAGCGGGCCTTGGGGGTAAATGCATTTGATATGTATCCCTTGTTGTTTCCTGAACTAAGTGCCAAACGCAGCAGCACGGGTGGTGACGGCGAACTGAAAATGGACCAGCGGGTAAACCCCATGCCCAATAAGCGAATCAAAATTTTGAGCTATTGGAGTGGTATTGCGACGGCCAATGGCGGTGAAGCCAGTTTTACAGTAGATATCCCTGCCTTTAGTGGTGAAGTGCGATTGATGGCGGTGGCCTGGAAAGACAACCAGTTTGGTTCGGCCGAAAAGAACATGCGTATTGCCGATCCCCTGGTATTGAGTACAGCGTTGCCGCGGTTTTTGAGTCCGCGCGACACCATCAGTGTGCCCGTTACCATCAGCAATACCACTACCACCGCCAACAATGCAAAAGCAACCATCACGGTAAGCGGTCCCGTTGATATCATTGGCAGCAACAGCCAATCGATCAGCGTGCCGGCTAACAGTGAGGCACAAGCGCTTTTCCAGGTTACGGCAAAACCGGCTATCGGCGCTGCCAAAATCAATATTGCTGTAAGCGGCGGTAGCGGCAACTATACTGACGAAACTGATATTACTGTACGCCCCCCTTCTACCTTGCAACAGATTACCGGTAGTGGTGTGTTGGCGGCCAACAGCAACCAAACGATCACTATCAATACATCCGATTTCATCAGTAACAGCAGCAAATACAAATTGGTGCTGACGAGAAATCCGGCGATGGAATTGGGCAACCAATTGCGTTACCTGCTGCAATATCCGTATGGTTGCACGGAGCAAACCGTATCGGCAGCATTTCCGCAATTGTATTTCAGCGACCTGAGCGAGGTGTTGCAGAGCGATCGTGCAGCCCGCGCCAGCGCGGCGTCGAATGTGCAGGAAGCCATCCGCAAAATAAAAATGCGCCAGTTGTACACCGGTGCGATCACCATGTGGGACAATGCCGATACGGAAAACTGGTGGGCCAGTGCTTATGCTGCACAGTTTTTATTGGAAGCAAAAAAAGCCGGCTTTGAAGTAGACGCCAGTTTACTTGAAACCCTGTTGGGCTATATCAACGCCAAGCTGGCGGTGAAGAGTACAATCAACTATATCTACAACCGCGACCAGAATCGCAAAATCGCGCCGAAAGAAGTGGCGTATTCGTTGTATGTATTGAGCCTCGCGGGCCGGCCGAATATCGCGAGTATGAACTATTATAAGGGTCGGCCGGAATTGCTGGCACTTGATGGCAAGTACTTATTGGCGGCTGCTTATGCAATTGCGGGCGACAAAGCACGTTTCCGTGAATTGCTACCCAACTCTTTTGCCGGTGAAGTGAGTACGCCGCAAACCGGTGGCAGTTTTTATTCGCCGATCCGCGACGAGGCCGTGGCCTTGAATGCGTTGCTGGAAGTGGATCCTGCTAATCCACAGATAACAACCATGGCCCGGCAGTTGGTAAACGAGTTAAAAACAGATCGCTATTACACAACGCAAGAAAGCGCCTTCAGCTTGCTGGCCATTGGCAAGATGGCCCGCCAGAGTAGCAAGGGCGCCGCCAAAGCAACCGTAACCGCGAATGGAAAAACTGTTGGTAAGCTCGATAATAATAATATCAGCCTCACATCTGCGCAATTGGGCAGTGCTACCGTTAGCATCGCCACCAGCGGCAATGCGCCCGTATATTATTGGTGGGAAAGCGAAGGCATCAGTGCCAGCGGTGATTACAAGGCAGAAGACAATTACTTAAAGATCAGGCGTGCTTTCTTTACCCGCAATGGCAAGCCGATTAACGGAAACAACTTTAAACAGAACGACCTCATCATTGTGCAACTCACGCTCGAGAAAGCGTATTCGGGTAGTATTGACAATGTGGTCATCACTGATCTGTTACCGGCCGGTTTTGAAATTGAAAATCCGCGCACCAAAGAAATTCCGGGCATGGAATGGATCAAAGATGGCTATACGCCGGTGAATATTGATGTACGCGACGATCGCATTCATATGTTTGTAGATGCAAACAGCAATGTGCAGCGATATTATTATGCGGTGCGTGCCGTTTCAGTGGGTGAGTACAGAATGGGACCGGCCAGTGCCGATGCCATGTACAATCCCGAATACCACAGTTACAATGGCGCCGGAAAAGTAGTGATTACGAAATAGGCGTGATGCCTGTTTTGTCAAAACTTTCTTCGCACCAGTAGCTGGGTGCTGTTCGCATTCCAGCCGGCGGTCGGCACGATGTCGTCAGGGCGAATGACTTTTTCCAGTGCAGGCGGCAGCCCGCGGGTATAATCAATCAGGGTGACCGGTAAGGTCACCCCTTCTTTAACGCGGATGCTTACCCGAAGAGAGTCGTTTCCTAGTCCGCAGAACTGAATACGCCTGACAGTATCAACCACCGCATCAGTAACCGGTATACCATTGATCACCATGTCTTTCACCACCACAGCACCAAAGGCTACCCGTAACAGTGTTGCTTCGCGACTGGAAGCAAACACCAATTGAACATAACGACTGCCGTTGGCTACACTGTCTTTCGCCAGGCGTATAACAGGTGCCAATACATCGAGGGTATCGGCCTTGCTGTTCAACCGCTCAGTTAATTCTGAGCGACTATAAAGAAAAGTTGAATCAGTATACACACCCGGCTTGGCATTGCCGAGATAGATTTTATTCCATCGATCTGTATGGCCAATATCTGACAGCCAGACAGCCTGGTTTTTGTCCATATCATACCGATAATATAAACTGGACCGAAGCGGATACCGACTGCTGAAATGACTGCCCAAATGCGCAAACAGAAAACAGATCAATACGCCCATAAACGAGAGTCCCGGGAGCCAGTAAGGCAATTTATAATCCACCTCTTTCCACAAAGGCAGGAGGAAACCGGCCAATATAACGACCGGCACACACAAAGCAGCCGTATACACCGATAAGCCAAACGCGCCTGCATAACTAAAATAAATAACGGTCGGCAACAACAAGCAAGCGGGTAAGGCGGCAAGAAAGCCCAGTAAGGTGCGTGGGCCACGGGCGGCTGTTTCGTCGGCACGCCGCCAGCGAACCAGGGCAGCAAGCAAAGAAAAAAGCAGCGGGAACAGCAAGCAATACAAGGCCGACGGCACCTGGGTGTACAAAGCATCGGCCAATACGATCAATAAAAAATGAAATCCAGCCATGGCGGCCGGCACACTAAACGTTCTTTTACCAAACGCATATACACAACCGAAAACCGTCAAGGCGCTGCAGCCGAGGGCGATATAATACAGCCAGGCATTGTAGCTTTCATAATTTTGAAAACGCGCCAGGTCCGGATACGCTTTCTGTATCAGCGACAACAGCGCATAGGCGATGACAAAAGAGAAGAGCAACACCAACAGAAAGCGCGCCACGGCAAACATAAACGAGCCCCAGGGCGCTTCATTGCCGGCTTCGCGCTCTTCGCGCAAAAACAAAACAAATGAAGCAATAAACAAACCGTTGCACAATAACAGCAACCATAGTTGCCAGCTCGCCGCATAAATAAAAAGATGATTGAGCACCGGAAAATAATAGACTTCTTCTCCTTTCAATTGTTGCAGATTGACATCGCCAAACTCTTTGATGAGTGCCAGCATGTTTTCACCGTGTTGCTGCACAGTTTTCAGGTCGATTGCTTCGGGGCGATCAATCAGGCTATGGTAATGACTTCTGCCTTCGGGCAATACCTGGCTGAAACCAGGAATACCGGCTTCTTTAAACAATTCGAAATCGAGGTGGCCTGGCGCGCGTTTTTTGCCTTCGGCCGAAAGCGAAGTACCAAAGGGATGTGGCAGGTTGCGGTAATGTTCTAACAATGGCCGAACCGAGGGACTCGCTTCCAGCAACATACTAGCGCCCCGTACCGCCGTGCCATCATAATTGAAAGCAATGGCCATGTCTTTTTTTATACTGCTATCACGCATACTGGCAGCAGCGCCCAGCAAGCCGGCTTCTTCAGCATCGGTGAACAAGAAAACGATGTCGTTTTTAAAGGCTTTGTGATCCGCCCGCAGGGCGCGAATGGATTCCATCATGGCAATGACAGCTATGCCATCGTCGCCCGCACCATAAGAATTGGGTGCTGAGTCGTAGTGCGAGACCACATAAATAGCGCGACCGGAACCAATGCCCCGCAATCGTGCCCAAATATTGTAGGTAACAGCGCCGAGGGTTATACTCGAAAAGCTGCGCAGCCCGATGGCAGTATCCACTTGCACATCGAGTTTAAATGAATCGCACCAGGCAATGATCGAATCACGCACCCGCGTGTTGGCGATGGTGCCTGTCATGTGCGGCATGGCAGCAACTACACGATAATGTTCACTGGCACGTAAGGCCGAAAAGCGGTTTGCCGGTTCAGCAGTTCCGGGTAGGTAGCGCGGCGATAAAATATATACTGAATAGAGGCAAACAACCAGAGATAGCACCAGGAGCAACAAGTTTCTCCATAATGGCTTCATGATTTGACGTATTGACGCTGAATGTACAAAAATCGGCCCAATGCCTGGTTTTTGCTTCGCGCCTACCGCCCGTCGTCAGCGCCGGTCATTAGAACGTATGTCGTCGTTGCTGATCTTTTGCCCGCGGCGACTGCCATTCGTTGCACCGAATTCCCAGTTCAGCGTCAGCTTGAATTCGCGCAGGTAATATCGATCGCGGCTATACGAATAAAAATTGTCGGTACGAACCCATACATCCTGCGGCGTGTATTCATTAAAAGGGTTTACTGCCAACAGTGTTAGCGACAGCTTGGGCTTGCTCCATTCTTTTTTCACCGAGCCGCTGTAATACAGCATAGGCGAGCCGTCGCCTTGCAGGTTGAAACGTTTTCCGTTGTAATAAAAAGTAAGTTGGGCGCTGTATTTCTTTGGCAGTCGAACGGCTGCATTCAAACTCAAATCGTTTATCCAGCCATTGTTGTTAATAGCCAGGGCCGCACTTCTATACTTGACATAGTAAGAAGAGAAGCCGCCATTCAACGTCATCCATTCTACCGGCATAGTGGTGACAGAAATATTCGCACCGGTGCTGCTGTTGCCGGCCAGGTTTTCTTTGCGCGTTAATACAATACCGGCTGCATCTGTACTGCTGTATTCAATAATGGAATTATCGGTTTTGCGCCAGAAAAAAGAACTGTTCAGGAAAAACGAGCGCCCGGCATTGAGGCCATGCACCAGTTCTACCTGGTGACTGATCTCGGGCCGGAGATCAGGGTTTCCGCTCGACAGGTTCTTGGGATCACTGGCATTGATATTGGGGTTCATGTCGGCGATATACGGCCGCGTAATTCGTTTGGTATAACTCAATGTCAGGTTTTGGTCGGCATTGAGTTTTCGGGTGATCGTGGCCGTTGGTACCAGGTTACCAAACTGTTGGCTGAACTTTTGTGCTGCTTGCTGAAGATTACCACGCATGAAAGTTTGTTCATAACGAAGTCCGCCTTCAAAATACCAACTTTTAATAGTGGCCTTCATCAATGCGTAAGCCGCTGCCACTTCCTGGTCATTGCTGAAATAATCCGAACGATCCGCTTCTTCTACCCAGCCGCTGCCGGTATTAGACAATACATTGTATCGGTTGCTTGCTTTGCGCCAGATGCCTTTAATTCCCGTTTCGAGCGTATATTTTGTGTTGAAGGGCAGAACATAATCGGTCTGAAAAGTCAGCTCGTTTTTGCGGATTCTATTCTGGTTGTCTTCCTCATAAAATAAAACGTTTGCCTGGTTATAAAGCGACGATTGGTAAGGCTCGCGGCTCTTTCCCGGCGACCATTGTGCCTGTACCACCAGTTCATGCCCCGGTCGCTGCAATTTCTTTTTGAGGGCCAGGTTGATATCTGTATTGAAATAGTTACTTGTAAAATGGGTGTTCTGTGCATAGGCCTCGCGCAAACTGCGATTGGATTCAACGGTTCTGTTGGCAATCGTACTATTGGTGGGCCAGTGGCCGAGGCTGGTATTGATACCAAGGCTCCATTCGGTAAGCGAGTCGGCATCATACACCACCGTAAAATCTGCCGAGCCATGCGGCGCCGCATTGTTGCCCCGCCATTCCTGGTACAATGTGCTGTTATCAGATTTTAATACACGATAGTAATCAGCTTGTTGTTTGGTTATCATCCGATGCAGGTGCCCATGCACGGAAACATTCCATTTGCCACTGGTAAATTCAATGCGCGGATTAAACATCTGGTTGAGGTTACTCGCACTCAACTCCAACGCGCCGGTTGTTTTATTGGTTCCTTTTCGGGTGATGATATTAATAACGCCGGCCGTGCCCTCTGCATCGTATTTGGCCGAAGGATTGGTGATGATCTCTACCGACTCAATGATATTTGCCGGAATCATGTTGAGGGCATCGGCTGCGTTGCGGGCCATTTGTCCGGAGAACTTTCCATTGATCAAGATACGCAATCTCGAACTGCCGCGCATACTCACGTTTCCCTGCGCATCAACATTGAGTATGGGCGCCTTGCGCAAAACATCGGCGGCTGTGCCACCCTGGTTAGAGGGATCGTTGATGGCCCGGTATACCAGCATGCCGGGCTTTTGTTCTACGAGGCGACGACGGCCCGTTACAATCACCTGCTCCAGGTTATCGGATGAACCAACAAGCTGTATCGTTCCAATATCAACTATCTGTTGTGAAGCGGGCCAATGCCATTCGATCTCGATCGCCTTATAACCCGTGGCGGTTATTTCTAACGCACTGGGTTGCTGTACAATCTTTTCTATTTTAACCAATCCCTTTTCGTCGGCATAGCCACTGGCAATTATTTTTTTCTGGGTGTCGAAGATGTTTACGGTGGCATATACAACCGGCTGGTGGTTGACTGAATCAAGCAAGCGTGCAGAGAATTGCCGGCCGACATTTTGCGCAATAACCGATTGGGTTATTGACAAAAATAAACAGCCTACACAGAAGCATAGGAATAAGGCGGCTAGTCTCATGCGGCGGTTAGTTCAAAGCGGTCGGGTCATTTTGCAAATCAAACACGAATCTGTCTTCTATAAATGCACTAAGCTATTAAATTCTGTAAAAATGACATGCAACTGAATTTTATTAACAAATGTTGACAGGCTTTGTTCACAATATACAATGCAGAACACATTGAAAACGTTATAGATAGGTCGAATTTACAGACTCTTAGACCCTTCGCAAAATCCGCACCATGTTTCACAAAAACGAACGCAAAACTGCGATAAAACGGCCGGGATTTATTCCCAGGGAGGTTTACCCGGTCCGGTTCGAAAATCTGCTACTAACAGCGCCGGTGAACCGCATGGGCCGCATCGTTGCCCTCGATGCCGCCAATGGAAAGCCGATTTGGTCGGTGTTGTTGTACCGCATCATGTACAATCCGCACCTGCCCGAAGACCTCCAGCACGATCACATTACCGAAATGCTGATCAAAGACCGGCAGTTGTTTTTACGAACGGAAAAAGATCATTTTTTCCAGTTGGATCTCGATAGTAAAATTGCGAAACCGCTTATGCACTAGTTATACAAGCGGCAGATGGGAACAATTTCTTTCCATTAATTTTAATGGCTGTTCACCATTTATGCTGGAATCGACTTTTAAAGAAATAGCCGGCCACTATAGCGCCGATACAACTGGCATTGATGCCTTGTGGAAGGAAATCCAGGCCGCGCATTCGCACACAACCCGCCGCTACCACAACCTGCTGCACCTCGAGCATCTTTTTTCACAACTACTACCCGTAAAAGAATGGATCAACGATTGGGACATGATGGTTTTTGCCATCAGCTATCATGATATCGTGTACAATACCCTTAAACAGGACAATGAAGAAAAAAGCAGTGCCCTGGCAGCGATGCGACTGGGCAACCTGCCTGTTCCCTGGGATCGAATCAATGCTTGTAGAACCTTGATCATGGCCACGAAATCACACAAGACCACACCCGTAGCCGATGCCTCTTTCTTTACAGATGCCGATCTTTCGATATTGGGTGCAGATCCCGACAGCTACAACCAATACAGTGCCCAAATCAGGAAAGAATATAAGTTCTATCCCGACCTGGCTTACAAACCCGGTCGAAGAAAAGTGCTGGAGCATTTTTTACATATGGATCGGATTTTCAAAACAGCGCATTTTCATGCTTTGTATGAAGCGAAAGCCAGGCAAAATTTACAAGCAGAACTACATGCCCTCGCCAACTAACCGTGTAAAAACAAAACAGTCAGCAACCCAACAACCAACTTCAAATGAAAAAAGTAACCGGCATCGGCGGAGTGTTTTTTAAAAGCAAAGACCCGAAAGCCATCAATGAATGGTACAAGACGCATTTGGGCATCGATAGTGGTGACTATGGCGCCAGTTTCGAATGGCGGGAAAAAGGGAGTGCAAAAAAAGGACTCACGCAGTGGACGGCCTTTGCGGCAAACAGCAATTATTTTGATCCGTCGACCAAAGCGTTCATGATCAATTACCGGGTCGATAACCTCGAAGCCCTGGTAGAAGAACTAAAAAAACAAAACGTTCCCCTGCTCGATCAAATCGAAACCTACGACTACGGAAAATTCATTCACCTGTTAGACCCCGAGGGCAATAAAATTGAATTGTGGGAACCCATCGACGAAGGCCGTGTTTAGTTTCTTCAAACACGCGCTTGTTTTGTTGCTGTTCAATGCTTGCAGCAATGTACCTGGCCGCGAACCAGTAGCAAACATGGCAGATAGCCTGTCGGCGGATCCGGTCAAACAATTGCAGCAACTGGAAACGAGATCGGCGAGCCGCCAGGAGGTACCGCTGGGCACCTTATTGGGCAGCATCGAATTTTCCGTTTCGGTAAAGCCATCAGCCGAAACCGAAGAAACAAGTATTCCCTGGATCAGTCTCGATGCAGGCCCCGCCGAGTTGGCAAACCTGGAAGCGGCCAACGACATCGTCATCCCCTATCAACACATCGAGCTGATCATCGATTATCCACTGTCGTTTCCCGCACACATTTCACTATCTGCTGAAAAGGGTTTCAGTCGACTTCGTTTGTTTAAAGAAATAACGGCGGCGTATAACCGAATTTATGCAGAAGAGGAAAGCAGCGCTACTACCAAGACCATACCGGTCGACAAAAGAAAAACCATCGCCAACCGAAACAGAACCGATGGCCGTTATGGCATTTGGGGGCACGACGTATCAGACCTGGTTTTATCATCAGCCGATGTGTATCGGGAAGCAGGAGGGAAGATAATAGTGACGTTGGTGGTAGAAAGTTGATTGATTGTTTAAGGTTTAAGGTTGCTGCCGCATGCAGGCGGGGTTTCTTCTGGGTGTTAACAGTTTTGGATTCGTTTTAACGGTTTTGTTTCGACGAATGGGCGTTCCTCGAAAATTGGTCAAAAAGGGGTGTTTCACGATTAACTAAAAAGCAGTTTCGTCGTTATCTAAATAGTTTTGTGAAAATGACCCGGCACCCTACCAGATCAACCATTTATATACTTTTTGTATGCACCCTTTGTTGGGGCTTCGCTTATTTTTCGTTGCACTTATTGCATTGGCGTGGCTGGGGACTGAATATCGTTCTCCCCCTGGTGTTGGCAGCCGGTAGTACGGTATTACACGGCTATCCGCACGATATGCGTGGCAAATCCTTACGCGATACATCTTGGCTGACCTTGCTTGTTTATACAGTCGGCCTCTTGCTGTTTCGATTAGAAACCTTGCCCTGGTTGTTGATGGCAACCCCCTTGCTGGCCTTGTTTAGTTATCTCGGTTTTTTATTGGGACTCTGTTACCTGCGTTCCCGGCTGCGCAGCGAACTCTCTATGTCGCTGATCCTTCTTTTTATTTCCGTACCGGCACTCATCGCCCTGGAGAGTATTTATAAAATGCCAAGAACCAGAACCGTCACTTCGATGGTGGAGATTGCCGCTCCGCGCGATATAGTGCAACAAACACTGACCAACGACCGTAGCCTGCTCGCGGACGCACCCGCGGTTGTTTCCCGCGACGACCAGGCCATTCTCACCAGTACACCCGGCTATTTATTTGCGCAGAACAGTGCATTGCATGTTGTTGCCACACGCTACGGAAAAACGATTGTTTCCAGCACCAGCGCTTACCAGCAAAGGACCGCCCCTGCCCTCTATTGGAACTGCGTAGCCGATCAGGCCCTGCGTTTATACCAATATTTCCAGATGCAGGAAATCAGGGAAAAACTGGAAACGAAATAAGCTACTGACATACCGTTGTCATCCGTTGGCCATTACTTTGGTCTATTAAATTTTTTATATGATCACAGCGAAAGAATTTCTCGACGAAGTAATCCGGGAAGGCGAAACCACCCGTAAGTTTCTGACAATTATCGCCGACGACCGTTTTGATTGGAAGCCACATGCCAAAAGCATGGACATCAAAACCCTGGCCAATCACCTGGTGGATATTGCTGCCTGGCCAGCCGTGATGCTGGAAACCAGCGAACTCAATTTCCAGGACATGGCCGGTTATAATTATCCCGACGAAAACAGCGCAACAGGCCTGGTCAGTTTCTTTGATAAGAATTTGGAAAAAAGCATCAAGGCTTTGACAGCTGCCAGTGCAGAAGACCTCGAAAAAACCTGGACCATGCGCAGCGGCGATGATGTTTACATGAAAGATCCTAAACGAGTCGTGATCCGCCACGCGCTAAACCAAAACACCCACCACCGCGCGCAATTGGGCGTGTACTTGCGTCTCCTCAATATCGCCATTCCGGGCAGTTATGGTCCCAGTGCCGATGAGATGGAAAAAATGGGGCAATAGTGTTCCCCTCTTTACCTACGATTTTATTTCAAACTTGTTTTTGCAACAAACCGTGCCAGCGGCGCCATACGCGCTTTGTTGAGCACGAGTTTGTTGTTGCCATAGTTATAGTTATCGGCTTTTTGCAGGCTCGCTTTGAAAAGATCTTCCAGCTTCAGGTCGTCGCATGCCATCAGGGTGCCCATTAGTTTGTCGAAACGAATCCGATCACCCGTTTTTATTTCGTATCTACCGCCAATCCGGTTACAGCCCGAAAACCCTTCCACGCTGCTGTCAGCTTTTAGTCGTATATAAATTCCTCTCTTACCTGTTTTGACAGTATATGGATTGCCACCCAGTTCGGTCAACACCCAATATGTATCTACCAGCGGCAGGTTGCTGGTATCACCAACAGGCGAAACTGAATCCACTTTTTTTTCGTTACTTGTATTCGCCGCAGCCGCGCTATCAGTTTGTATTGGCCAGGTAGATAAACCGTTCTGTGGCTCTTTCTTCGACTTTGCCGACTGGCAGGCAAACAAAAAGCATATACCGACAACGGCGAGGGCAATAGGCATTTTTTTCATGGTGGTTATTTCAGTAGAAGTATAAAATTTCTTCAGTGGTACATAAAGTTATTGAATCATGGAACGTCATACAGCAGATAATAAAGGATTCATAGGCGGCCGCATCGCCTTCGGCTGTATGTCGCTCGATCCCGCTGCCGGCGACCATACTGCCCTCATTGGCCAGGCCATCGATGGCGGCATCACCCTTTTCGATACCGCCGATCTATATAATCGCGGCGAAAATGAAACGATGCTGGGCAAGGCACTGGGAAGTCGCCGCCAGGAAGTACTGATTGCGACCAAGGTCGGTAACCAGTTAAACCCTGATGGCGAAAGCTGGACCTGGAACCCCCGGCGCGACTATATTTTGCGCGCGGCCGACCAGAGCCTTCGCCGGCTGGGCACCGATTATATTGATTTGTATCAACTACACGGCGGCACCATCAATGACCCTATCGAAGAAGTCATTGATGCGTTCGACACCTTGCAGCAGCAGGGCAAGATCCGCTACTATGGCATCTCTTCGATCCGGCCCAATGTGATCCGCCGCTTTGCGGCATTGTCTGCCATATCGACGGTCATGATGCAATATAGTTTGCTCGATAGCCGGCCAGAAGAAGACTGTTTCCATTTATTGTCCGCCAAAAACATTGGCGTGTTAGCGCGGGGCACCGTGGCCGGCGGACTCCTTGCGGGAAAAACGCCGAGACCCTATCTCTGCCATAGCACCGATACGGTTGCAACAGCCGCGGCGGCGATCAGCGACCTGGCGCTTGCTATACAAACTTCACCCGCTTCCATTGCCATCGCGTTTGCATTGGCCAACAAGGCAGTGTCGACTGCCGTGGTTGGCATTCGGCATGAACAACAATTAAAAGATGCTTTGTGTGCTGCAGACATATTATTGACGCCGCAGGACTGTGCCAAAATTGAAAAGGGCATCAGTCGGTGTGCGTATGCAGAACACCGTTGAGGTAGTTTGTCAGCGAACCGTAATTTTTTTGCGGTAAATCTCTCCCCAAACGAACTTAACAT
>Ga0116181_1000743_pt1 | contig 29578 bp, 28 predicted proteins | sample AD_UKC075_MetaG_FD_89752 | JGI IMG/M metagenome (GOLD analysis project Ga0116181, IMG submission 89752) | Active sludge microbial communities of municipal wastewater-treating anaerobic digesters from USA - AD_UKC075_MetaG | ecosystem: Engineered > Bioreactor > Anaerobic > Digestate | place: USA... | reverse complement strand
GGATCCCAGGACCGGTATCCTCGACCGAGACCACGATCTCGTCGCCGTGCTCCTCGACCCGGATGGTGATCTCGACATCCGGTCCGCCGAACTTCACGGCGTTCCCGATGAGGTTCGCGAAGACCTCCGAGAGGAGGTCGTCCGCGAGGACGGTGACCGGCCGGCCCTCGTACCGGATCCGGGCCGCAGGGTGATCGGCCGCCTCCGCCCGGATCACCCGGTCGAGGTCCACCCGGACCGGTGCCGCCCGGGTCTCCCGGGCCCTCCGGAGGGTTGCGACGCTCGCGATGAGAGCCGAACTCCGCCGAAGCTGCGAAAGCATCTTCTGGGCCATTCTTTGCTGCTCTCCATCGAGCGCATCGGCAAGGAACTGCGTGTAGCCTATGGCGATGGTGTTTGCGTTGTTGATGTCGTGGACCATGATGTCGAGGTAGAGCGTTGCCGTCTGGTTGGACGCCTCCAGCGCGGCCGTCCGTTCCCGGACCAGGTCCTCAAGCTGGGTGCCGTACTGGCGTAATGTCTCCTCCGAGACGCGGAGACGCTGGATATTCTCCTTGAGGGAGGCGACCATGGCACCGACGCTCTCGGAGAGGCGGAAAAGCTCGGTCCCGTGGGAGGATCGGATCGGGTGGTCGAGATCCCCGTTGGCGATCCGGTTGACGTCGCTGACGATCCCCCGGATCGGGCGGGTGACCTGCCGTGAGACCGGGACCGCGATACAGCAGGCGGCAAGACCCGCAAAGACCGCGAGGATGATGTGGCTGAACCGGATGTTGGATAGCCGGGTATCGAGTGGAGCGGTGCTGTAGGTCAACTCAATGACCCGGCTCGTGTCCGAAGGGGTGTCGGGGGCGGAGAGGTCGACGAGGATGTAGCGGGTGAACCGCCCGGCAGCCGCGTCGGTCAGCGTCCGGTCCTGCTTCTCCTCAAAGACCGCCCGGGCTACGGGGTTGATAGCGGCAGGATCGGCCGGGCTCTCCGACTCGGTCATGTTGACGACCCTCCCGTAACCGTCATAGATCCGGATCCCTTCGAGCGCCGGGTTCAGCCGCATCAGGTCCTCCTTGAGGGTCTGGTACTTCGGGTCGAACCGGTCAACCTCAGCCGCACTGCAGACGAGCCCGAGTTCCAGGACGTAGCGGTGGTCGGGAGAGGGCATGTAGGCGTATTTGCGCAACACTCCGCTTGCCGGCTCCGCGACGACCCGGTCCGCCACAAAGGCGTCACCGAGCCGGATCTCTGTCAGCCGGTCGTAAAAGTACGGGATCCTCCGAAAATCCAGACCGAGATCGGGCGGGTAGGTGGTCTCCTCGACGACGCCTGATGCGTTGATGATGTAGATGTCCATCTCCTCGCCGAGTTCCTTCCTGACCCGGGAGAGATCCATCTTCCCGGGGTCTCTTTTGGCCCGCTCATACTCCGCAAGGACCGGGCCGAACCCCTCCTCCATCCGGTGATCGAGCGTCTCATCGAAGAGGTTCAGGCCCGCGTCCACAAGGGTTATCATCTCAACGACGCTCTTCTCCGTCTGTTCCCGGAGCAGGGTCTCCTCGGCAATCAGCCTCTGCTCGACCTCCTGGTAGTCCAGGAACGAGATCAGCCCGATCACCGGGAGCGTGATCAGGATCATGACGAGCATGAGGTGTGTGCCAAAGCGGCGGAGTCTCCTGCCGCTGCCTGCCGCCGCCGTCATGGGCTGCCTCCGGATCCAGCCTTTCGGAGCGTGAACCGGATGGCCGCGCCGCATTCCGGAGAGCCCGGTATGCGGTCGTCCGCCCGGATCCTCCCGCCGTAGCGTTCGACGAGCACCCGGCAGATGTAGAGCCCGAGCCCCGTCCCCGCCGCCCGGTGAGGGCCCCGGGTCAGCCGCTCGAAGAGGTGCGGCTTTACCGCATCGGGGATACCGGGGCCGGTATCCTCGATCGAGACCTCCACCTCATCCCCGCGATCCTCGACCCGGACGGTGATCTCGACCGCCGGTCCGCCGAACTTCTTCGCGTTCCCGATGAGGTTCGCAAAGACCTCCGGGAGAAGGTTGTCGGCGAGGACCGTGGCCGTGGTGCCGGCGTAGGTGATCCGGGAATCGGGGGAGTGCTCGATCTCGCGCCGGATGGCCCCGTCAAGGTCGATCGCGAGAAGCGGCTGGACGCATCCCTGGATATGCTGGATGGTGTTGACGTTCCGGACGATCTCAATGCTCTTTGCAAGCCCGATCTTCGCCTTCCGAAGGTACTCGGCCTCAGGCTCCCCGTCAAGGTCGGCAAGAAGCAGTTCCGCGTAGAGGTTTGCCGCATTGTTTGCGTTGCTGATATCATGCCCCATGATGTCGAGAAAGAGGGTTGTCATCCGGTTCGACTCCTCAAGGGCGGCCGTCCGTTCCCGGACCTGCTCTTCAAGGGTATGGCTGTGCCGGATGATCTCCTTCTCCGATTCCCGGAGCCTCTGCATCGTCTCTTTGAGGGACCCGACCATCGACGATATGCTCTCGCCGAGCTGGACGAACTCCTCATCCCCGCCGACACGGATCGGGCGGTCCAGGTCGCCGCGGGCGACGGCATCGACGTCCTCGACGAGGGTGCGTATCGGCCGCGTCAGGGAGCGCGCGGCGAGAAACGAGAGGGAGCCGATGCAGAGGATCGCGATAAGGAGGACGTTCATGTGCTGGCCGAGCATCCCGGCAAGTTTCGCTTCCGCGACCTTCGTGCTATAGGTCAACTCGATGACCAGGCTCATATCCGAGGGGTAACTGCCGTCCCCCATATCGACGAAGATGTACCGGACGAGTTTGCCTGCGGTAGCGTTCTCCACCTCAAGCGTCGTCTTCTCCCGGTAGGCCTGCCGGACCATCTCCAGCCGGCGGTCGTCGTCGGGACGCGCCTCGCCGGAGATCAGGGTGCCCAGGCAGTCGAAGATCCGGATCTCCCGGATCGCCGGGTCCAGGTTCACCAATTCCCGGACCGCATCCCCGTACCGTAGCGCCGTGCGGTCCTCCCGGAACCCGGGCTCCGCAAGCCCGAGCTCGAAGACGTAGCGGTGGTCGGGGGAGGGCATGTAGGCGTACTTGCGGAGTTTTCCGGTGGAGATCTCCGCGACGACCCGGTCCGCCACGAAGGCGTCGCCGAGCCGGATCTCCGTTAACCGGTCGTAGAAGTACGGGATCCCCCGGAAATCCAGACCGAGATCAGGCGGGTAGGTGGTCTCCTCGATGACGCCTGATGCGTTGATGATGTAGATATCCATCTCCCCGCCGAGTTCCTCCCTGACCCGGGAGAGATCCATCGCCCCGGGATCTCTTTTGGCCCGCTCGTACTCCGCAAGGACCGGGCCGAACCCTTCCTCCAGCCGGCGGTCAAGGGTGTTATCGAAGAGTTTTAACCCCGTATCCACCAGGGCCATCGAGAGGACGATACCGGTCTCGGCCTGATCCTGGAACTCGTCCGCGTTCTCTTCAAGTTCCCGGGCGGTCCCCACATAATCGACGACCGAGATCAGGCAGACGACGGGAGCCGTCACGAGAAGGATGGCGAGCAGCAGATAGACGCTGAGCGGGAGTGCTGGCCACTTCACCCCCTCTCTCGCCATCAGATCCTCCCTCCGCTCCTCATTGTCCGATCGCCTGAACCAGAATTGTCAGAACAGAGAAGTACACCTTCAGGTATTTAGCATAACCGATTTTTTCTACAAATGGGCATTTTTTATGGACTTATTTCGCCATAGAATCTCTCTTAGGTGAGATACTAGGATATCAGGCGGAATGGCGTCGAGAAAGAATGAACAAACCGGGCAAAAAAGAGAGGACCCCGGGGCCGGATCCCGGCCGGGGCGATATCGTGCGGGATGGTAGGGTAGGTTACATCGGGGGCATGCCGCCCATGCCACCCATGTCACCCGTATCCTCCGCTCCCGGAGCGGGTGCAGAGGACTTGGATGCGGCGATGACGTCGTCGATCCGGAGGATCATAATGGCGGCCTCGGCAGCGCTCGAGACTGCCTGAGTCTTCACCCGCAGGGGTTCGACGACGCCGGCCTTGAGCATGTCGCCAGAGGCGGCGTTGAAGACGTCAAGTCCCATGTACTTCGCGTTCGCGCCGCCCTTCTCGTGGGATGCGCGGAGTGCGACAAGCATGTCGATCGGGTCGAGACCCGCGTTCTCGGCAAGCGTCCTCGGGATGATCTCGAGCGCGTTTGCAAATGCCTCGATGGCGAGCTGGGCACGGCCGCCGACGGTCGCGGCGTACTCGCGGAGCCGCAGCGAGAGCTCGATCTCGGGTGCACCGCCGCCGGCGACGAACTTCTTGTCTTCAACGGCAACACTGACGACCCGGAGGGCATCCTCAATGGCACGGTCAAGCTCGTCGACGACGTGCTCGGTGCCGCCGCGGATGATGATCGAGACGGCCTTCGGGTTCTCGCACTCGGTGACGAAGATCATCTCTTCGCCGGATACCTTCTTCTCCTCGACGGTGCCGGCCTTACCGAGTTCCTCGGGGGCGATGGCGTCGATGGAGCTGACGATTGCCGCACCGGTGGCACGGGCGAGCTTCTCCATGTCGCTCTTCTTGACGCGCCGGACGGCGAGGATGCCAGCCTTGGCGAGGTAGTGCTGGGCGATGTCGTCGATGCCCTTCTGGCAGAAGAGGACGTTTGCACCGGAGGCAACGATCTTGTCGACGATACCCCGGATCATGCGCTCCTCTTCGTCGAGGAACATCTGGAGCTGGTCGGGGCTCGTGATGCTGATCTCGGCGTCGACCTCGGTCTTCTTGAACTCGACGGCGGCGTTCAGGAGCAGGATCTTTGCGTCCTTGACGATGCGGGGCATCGCGGGGTGGACACGCTCCTTGTCGATGATCATGCCCTCGACGATCTCGGAGTCCTCGATGGACCCGCCGACCCTCTTCTCGACCTTCACATACTCGGTGTCAACAGTGCCGTCGGCGTCGGCGACCATCGTGACCGCCTTGACGACGAGCTCGGTGAGCTTCTCCTTTGCAGCCTCGGCGCCCTTGCCGGTCATGGCGGTCTCGGCGAGCTTCTTGAGCATCTCAATGTCGTCGGGCTTGATGTCGATGGCGATCTCGTTAAGGATATCCTGCGCCTTGTCGGCTGCGATCCGGTAACCGTGAGCGATGACCGTGGGGTGCACGTCCTGGTCAAGGAGGTCCTCGGCCCGCTTCAGGAGCTCACCAGCGATCACCACGGCAGACGTGGTCCCATCGCCGACCTCGTCGTCCTGGGTCTTGGCGATCTCGACCATCATCTTCGCGGCGGGGTGCTCGATATCCATCTCCTTTAAGATGGTCACACCGTCGTTTGTGATGACGACATCACCGATGGTGTCGACGAGCATCTTGTCCATACCCTTGGGACCGAGAGTCGTCCGTACAGCGCTTGCAACAGCCTTTGCGGCAGCGATGTTTCCGGACTGTGCGTCACGGCCGCGGGTACGCTGGCTACCCTCTTTCAGAATAAGGATTGGTTGTCCTCCAAGACTTGACATAGGTATCACCGTTGTTAAGCGATAGAAAGGTAGGTTTGTAGTTCTATATATATTTTATTGCATACCAATCATATCTATGAGTTCTGAGCCGTCTTCGAGGGTGCGGAGATGCTCTTCCCCGATAAGGAGAGTTCTGCCGATTTTTTTCTGCTTTTTGTAATCAGTGACGACGCACATCGCAAATGTCTCCGTGATCTGGGAGATATTCCCGATAAGAGAAGCGCGCTTGACGACTTTCTGCGAGGTGCCGTATGCCGTCAGGATCTTGTGCCGTTCAAATATCGCCAGCGCCTGGAAAGGAGCCTGCCGCATCGCGTGGATCTCCATGCCCATGCGTTCAAGGTCGGAAAGAACGGCGCCGGTCGGGGATTCCTGTCGTTTCTCGGGTTCCGCGGACCGGTAACCGACAAGATCGATCGCCTCGACGAGCGGGGCGCTGAAGAGTTCCTCAAGCCGTATTGCGACATCGAGCGTCGTCCCCATACCGCTCTCATACTTGCTGATGGTCCGACGGGAGACGCCGAGGTGGGAGGCGAGGTCTCCAAGCGACATCTGGGAGCGCTCCCGCACCTCGCGCAGGAGGTCGCCATTGATCTTCACGTAGAGGCCGCCGGGGGAGGCATAGACCATCGGGGCGATACCTTCCGTGAAGTAGTCGTAGAGCGTCGCGGGGCTGATGGCATAGAGGCCGTAACGGATGTAGATGACGCCCCGCTCAAGTTCGGAATCACGCGCCCGCTCCCCGACGATGAGCGGGGTCGCCCCGAGGTGCGTGGCGATCACGTCCAGATCCCAGGCGATATCGGCGGTGACGCTGTCGATGTGAGGGGCCACTTTGATGATGACGAGGGTGTCGCCTTTCTTCGCGATAAGGTCAAAGCTCCGTGGACGAATGTTGCATCGCTCCGAGACGTCGAAGCCCGCAAGGAGCATGATGCTGATGACCATCTGAGGGAGGCGATCCTGCGACATAACCCTTAAGAATCGATATAGCCGGAGAATGATATAAATTGTAGGGTTATGTGGATCGGGATCGACGATACGGATTCTCCCGCCGGAATGTGCACCACCTACATCGGGGCGGTTCTCGTGCGGCGGCTCAAAGAGAGAGGGATGCGCGTCCGCAACACCCGGCTGATCCGGTTAAATCCGAACGTCATCCACAAGACCCGCGGGAACGCGGCGATCGCCATCGAGGTCGATGGTGACCCGGAGGAGGCCTTCGCCCTCACCTGCGCTTGCGTTGAAGCGCTTGCGGAGTTCGACGACCCAAGGACCAATCCCGGGGTGGTGGTCTCTCGCGTCCGGCCGCCGCCGGACTTCTACTACGCGGCGCTCCGGGACTACTGCACCGTTGAGGAGGCGATCGAGGTCCTCGAGTCGGTCGGAGCCCGTTACCGAGGCTACAAGAACCGGCGCGGACTCATCGGTGCAACGGCCGCGATTGCAAGCGATCTTTCCGATCTCACCTACGAACTCCTCGCGTATCGGAGACGGGAGGCGTGGGGGACGCCCCGAAAGGTCGACCGCCAAAGCCTCTTCTACGCCGAGGAGCGGACGTACCCCCATACCTGGGACACGGTGGACCGGGAGAATGCCGTGGTGGTCGGCGTGCCCCACACCCCCGACCCGGTCCTCTTCGGGATCCGCGGGGAGAGCCCGGCATGGGTCAGGGAAGCCCGATCGTTCATCCGGTCGGAGGAGACGGCCTGCGAGCAGGTCTATGCCACCAACCAGGGGACGGACGCCCACCTGATCCCGGAGGTGATCGGGGCCCTCCGGGAGGGGCGGTCCTACCTGGTACGGGGGACGGTCGCCGGGAATCCGACGACCGGTCCCGGCGGCCATGTCTCCTTCCTCCTTGCCGATAGTAGCGGCGAGGTCCGCTGCATGGCCTACGAGCCGACCAAGGGGTTCCGGAACGTTGTGCGGCAGCTCGTTCCCGGAGATGTAGTGGCCGTGGCCGGGAGTTACAAGGGCGGAAGCATCAACCTTGAGAAACTCGGGATCGCCTGTCTCGCCGAGGCGGTCAGGATCCACCCGCCGGTCTGTCCGGCCTGTGAAAAACGAATGACGAGCGCAGGTACCGGGAAGGGTTACAAGTGCCGCATCTGTGGGGCCCGGAGCAGGGAGCCCGAGGTCGAGCACCTTGAGCGAAGCCTCCGGCCGGGGTGGTATGAGGTCCCGCCCACTGCACGCCGGCACCTTGCCCGGCCGCTGGTGCGTGGAATCCCCGCATGGGAGGAGGCCTATCTTCAGGCCGGCCAGGAGTGCAGGTGACCGGTAGAGGGGGTTAGTCAACTAAACAAACTTTACAAAAAAAGATTTATAACGTTTGTGAATTAACTAATCTCTGGTGATCCCGTGCCGACTATTTGCGGCGAATATGTACGTCCTCTGGCCTGTCCGCCGATCACGGTGCCACCCATGGCAGGCAGGATCCAGAAACAGGCTGTACGGGTTCGTAGCCAAGTACGCACGGAACGAAGACGAAAGTAGCCCCCTGGATGCTCATTTCGTTTCCGGCCCGAAAGTCCGCTCTAGAGGGCCCGGGAAGACCGGACCCTGACACGGTAGGACGAATGGGATCATCCCGTGTCGAACAACCAGTCATCCCCTGTCTGGCGGTGAAAACCCGGTGCCACGGGTTCCCGTAAACTATCTATTTTTTAACTCCCCCCGCGAACCAGGACCGGACTCCGAAAGACGATCTATTATCGTGCATGACCGCCAACAATCTCATAAGACTGGTGTAACAGTATCATGACCTTCAAGTATGGGGATGCAGTACAACAGGCGCGGGTCCGCCCCGGCATGACAGTCGGGGAACTTGTCAACGAACTCGGGAAAGCCGGAGCCTACAACGGGGGATCCCTGTGGCAGGCGGTCAACATCTACGAGCGGATGCTTCGCGACGACGAAGCACTGAAGTTCTTCGGTCTCTCGGGCGCGATGGTGCCCGGGGGGATGGGCGGGATCGTCGCCGACCTCATCAGACGGGGGCATATCGATATCCTGGTCTCGACGGGAGCAAACCTCACCCACGACGTCATCGAGGCGATCGGCTGCCACCACTACCACGGGACCGCCGACGTCTCCGACACCGAGCTCTGCGAGGAGGGAGTCAACCGGATCTATGATATATTCCTCCCGAACGAGGCATTCATCAGGTTTGAGGAGTTTCTGCAGGAGACCTACTCTTCCATCCCGGAGGGCTCAACGATCTCCATCACCGACCTCCTTAGACTGATCGGGAGCCGGCTCAAGACCGGGATCCTTGCCGAGGCGGCAAAGGCCGGAGTGCCGGTCTACTGCCCGGCGATCCAGGACTCGATGATCGGGCTGCAGTACTGGCTCTTTTCCCAGACGCACAAGGTCACTGTCAGTGCGTTCGCCGATATGCCGGGACTGCTTGACCGGTGCTTTGAGGCCAAGCGGGCAGGCGCAATCCTCGTCGGCGGCGGGGTCCCGAAGAACTACATCCTGCAGAGCAAACTGATGACCGAGAGCGGATTTGACTACGCGGTCCAGCTCACCGGCGACCGGCCGGACCTCGGCGGCCTCTCGGGCGCAACGCTCGATGAAGCACGGTCCTGGGGCAAACTCACCAGAGAGGCGACCGCGGTCACGGTTTATGGGGATGCGACAATCACCCTGCCGCTCCTCGTGGCCGCAACCCTCGAGAGGCTGGAAGGATGACCGAACTCATCCTCTCCCTCGACGTCCTCGACAAAACCGAGGCGTGCGCGATCGCGAAGTCCTGTGCACCCTATATCGACGCGATCAAGGTCGGCTACCCCCTCGTCCTCGCGACCGGACTCTCGATCGTTCGGGATCTCGCCGACCTCGGCCTCCCGCTCATCGCCGACTTCAAGGTCGCGGATATTCCGAACACCAACCGCCTCATCTGCGAAGCGGTCTTTTCGGCCGGGTTCGACGCCGTGATCGCCCACGGGTTCGTGGGGCCCGATGCGGCACGGACCTGTGTCGAGGTGGCGCACAGCCACGGCGGGGCCGCCTATATCGTCGCGGAGATGAGTCACCCCGGGGCGACCGAGTTCTTCCACGGCGGGGTGGCCGAGCGGATCGCGGAACTTGCCGTCGCCGTCCGGGCCGACGGGATCATCGCTCCCGCAACCCGCCCCGAGCGGATCGTCCGGCTCCGCGAGATCATCGGCAAAAAGACAATCTACTCCCCTGGCGTGGGGGCCCAGGGCGGCGACCCCGACGCGGTGGCCCGGCTGGTCGACGGGATCATCGTGGGGAGGAGCATCTACGCGGCAGAGGACCCGGCGGCCGAAGCCGAGCGTCTCTCCCGCATCCGCCGGTGATGAGCTCTCCGTTCTGATCCCTTTGGGGAGATGACGAACCCTATGAGTGGCCTGAGGCGGATGCGGGCCGCCCCGCATCTAAAGGGCTATATATTCTCCTGCAGATACTGATCTCATGGACTGGAGCCCTGAGCAACTCAAATTAGTTGAAAAATACCATAGCCTCGCAGAAATCCCGGAGAAGGAGCGGCGATACAAGTGCCACACATGCCACTTCGTCGTGGACGAGACGCCATGTCCCCACTGCGGCGAGACGGCACTTGAGATCATGTGCCCGCTCGACCACTGTGACTGCCACCACTCGATCGTCGAGAGCATTGATTACTGCCCGCTCTGCGGCCATGCCGTCTGCCCGGAGTGCGGGAGCCACGACGTCGTCCAGATCAGCAGAGTCACCGGATATCTCCAGGACGTTGCGGGCTGGAACGCGGGCAAACAGCAGGAATTAAAAGACCGCGTCCGCTACACCGTCGCATGAGATACTTTCTCGAGAACAATACTCTTTTTATCCGCGGCCGGTTCCGGGCAGCGAGCACCGGGGTCAACGGGGGGCTGGCCGACGTCACGACGATCGTAAACCACACTGTGCCGCACAACTTCGAGGGTGATCCGTCGCGTCACCTCGAACTCCTCGCCGCCCGGCACGGAATCTTTAATGACTTCTTCGGTCTCCTGACCGCCGTCGATATGCGCCACCTCTGTGTGCTCCAGTACGACTTCATCACGGTCTTCATCACCGCCGGGATAACGAACCCGACGCTGAACGATGACCCGAAAACCCCCCACACCATCAATATCATCGTCTACAGTCAGGAGGGGATGCGGGATGCGACGCTCCTTGAATCGATCATCACCGCGACCGGGGCGAAGGCCCAGGCGCTCCACAACCTGGGCCATGACTTCCCGGGGACCACGACGGATGCGGTCGTCGTCGCCTGCGAGCGCGATGCCGCAATCACCCATACCTATGCCGGGACCCTGACCGAGGTCGGCCGGCGGGTCCATGCGGCCGTCCTCTACGGTCTTCCCGAGGCTCTCGCGCGGCAGCAGGGGAAGGTCCGGCGGAGCGGGCCGTCGTTCTTCATCTACAGCCGCTACGGCGGGGAGCACTGGGTGGAGTGGAAAAAAGAGGACTGTCCCTACTATCCCTGTCATTTTGCGGGCCAGCGGTGCGACTACTGCTACTGTCCGTGCTACCCCTGCAGGGACGAAGAACTCGGGGAATGGGTCGAGAGTTTGAGCGGCGGTAACGTCTGGGCGTGCACACGATGCACGCTCCTGCACCAGCCCGAGATCGCAGACTATGTGAGAAGAAATCCCGAGGCCACTCTCGCTGAACTCAAGCGCCTCCGGGAAAAAATATAATTTTACGACTCGGCGATGCCGAGAGCGGAGAGCATCTCTTCGAGAGGGACACCGTGCGCCTGGGCAGCCTCCCGGATCGTCTCGTTGTTTGCGATGGCACAGCCAAGGCAACCCATTCCGAACCGGAAGAGAACCTGTGCTGCATCGGGCTTCTCCCGAAGGAGGTCCGCGATTGTACTGTCCGCATTCAATGCCATGCAGCTGATGTTGTCCCTGCCCCTATTTATACGTTAAAGAGCGGGCGAAAAGATCCATCAATTCGCCCGCGTGCTGTTGAGTGACACGCTTAAAGACCCTGGCCGGGAATAGCAATCCACCTGTGCCCCGGATAACCCAATCGTTCGATAACAACCCGGGTTTCCCGTAGACCGGCTGCACGCATGATGCAGTATTTCAGATTGACCGCCACACCTTGCGCTTTCGCCCGCTCGCGGGCACCTCCAGGGCGATGGTACCGGGGTGACGTTCATTTTCACACCACGCACCGATACTTAATACACCCGGGAGGCGAAAGTACAGACTGGAGATGTAAGGAATGAATCTTTCCGAAGTTACAGAGAGAATCTCCCAGAAACTTGAAGCAAAAGGCGCACACCCCGATCGACAAAAGATCGAGTCACGCCTCCGCCGCCTCGTCGAGGAGTTCGGCGTCAACATCGCCGAGGCCGAACGGACGGTGACGGCCGATCTCGCCCGTGAACACAACGTCACCGGTATCGGGAGCAACTCTTCAGAGCTCCGCCCGATAAACGAGATCGTCCCCGGTGAGTGGGTGACACTCGAGGGGAAGATCGTTGCCCTGACCCCGCCGCTATCCCCCTCGATCGCCCAGACGGGGATCATTGCCGACTCGAGCGGCGCCATTCGTTTCATCACCTGGTCTCGAGCGAACGCACCCGCGATGGAGTACGGTCACTGGTACCGGATCGAATCCGCGGTCGTCGATGAGTACAAAGGTGCCCCGAACCTGAAGATCCACTCGGGCACCACGATCACCCGGATGGAGAAGGATGCTCCGCTCCTCCCCTCAATCACACCCATCGCCGAGCTGAAGCCCGGCGTCGGGAGCGTGCGGGCCAAGGTCGTCCAGGACTGGGAAGTCACCCACGACCGGATGCTCCAGACGGGGCTTCTTGGCGATGAGACCGGGACCATCAAGTTCGTCGTCTGGAAGGAAGAAGGCAAAGAGAAACTTGATCTCGATGCCGTCTACAACATCTTCTACGCCACCGTCGACGAGTACAACGGCAGGCTCTCCCTCACCTTAAACACCGCGATGTACATCACCGACGAAGGCGATATCGAGGTCGGACGAAACGAGACCGAGATCCTGGGGGCCCTCGTCCATATCGCTCCCGGCTCGGGCTTAATCAAGCGCTGCCCGGTCGAGGGGTGCAACCGGACCCTCTCCCGGCAGAACTACTGTCCGGTCCACGAGATCCAGCCCGAATTCCGCTACGACCTCCGCCTGAAGGGAGTCCTGGACGACGGTATCCGCGCTCGAAACGTCCTGATGCAGCGCGAGATCGTCGAGGCCCTCACGGGGATCACCCTTGAAGAAGCCATCAGGATCGCCGAGACGAACCCGCTCGGCATGGACGAGATCTTTTACCGGATCAGAAATGCGGTTCTTGGACGCTATTACACCTGCACGGGGAACGAGTTCGGCGGCAGGCTGCTTGTGAACTCCTGCACCCCGATGCGGTTCGAGCCCGCGGAACTGGCTGCACTTTTGAACCGCGCCGGGGGTGAGGCAGCATGAAGCCCCAGAGCGCATTCGAGCGCGAACCGGCCCGCAGGGTCTTTGCATCCGAGCTCCGCGAGACCCGCTACCAGTTCAAGGACGGGGACGACGAGAAGAGCCCAACCTACGTCATCCTCCCGACCGGCATCCGGAGCAACCGGATCTTCATCGTCGGAACCCTCACGGAGAAGCAGCGGCAGGGAGACCAGAACATCTACTACCGCGGGCGGGTGGTCGACCCGACAGGCACCTTCTTCATCATGGCCGGGTCCTACCAGCCCGAGGCGATGCAGCAGCTCGCCCGGATCGAGCCGCCCGCGTTCGTTGCCGTCGTCGGAAAACCGAACCTCTACACGACCCCGGACGGGGCCTGCCTGGTCTCGGTCCGTGTGGAGTCGATCGCGGTCGTGGACCGCGAGACCCGCGACCTCTGGGTCCTGGATACCGCCCGCGAGACCCTGGACCGGCTTGATGCCTTCGGAACGACCGAGGACTCCCGGAAAGCCCAGGAAGAATACGGGACCCAGCCGGATCACTATAGAAAGATCGTCTACGACGCCCTCACACAGGTTCAACTGTAGAGGCACGCTCTACCTCCGAACAATCCTTTTTTTTGCGGGACCGCCCGCATCTGTTCCCGGTATCCAAAAAAGATGGACTCTCTTCGCTTACAGCCTGAAGACGAAGAGGTTCCAGAAGTTGACCCACCACGTCAGCATGATAAGCCCGATGACGACAAGGCTGTAGTGCACCCGGTGCCATACGGACCAGTAGCGCCGTCTCCAGACCGGGACGGCAAGGGCGGCGACCACAGCCGATAAGATCACAGCAATGACCGGGAAGGTCATGACTGCACTCAGGGCCAGAGGAACCGTCCGGTCATGCATGTACGAATCGATAAGCGCCGCATCGGCCATCACCCCGGGGAGGAGGACGAGCACGAAGACGACGAAGAGCAGGGCGGCCGCTCCGGCAACCAGGCGGGCATACACGGGGAGGCCAGTATCGCGTTCATCCCGGGCAACACCGTAGACTCCCCGGAATACGGCCATGAGCGGCCAGACGAGAGCCGTCAGGAGAATCGCAAGGCCAACATTCATCACCCCGTCGGTGAACGGCCTGGTCGCATACCACGGCACCCGCTCGTACGCGAAGAAAGGCAGGTTTTCGTAACAGAGGAAGTCTACAGTGCCCTGCCCGTCCTCGCTAAAGATCAGGTTCCCGTACTGTGTCCCCGGACGGGGCCTGCCTGGTTTCAGTCCGCGTGGAGTCGATCGCGGTCGTGGACCGCGAGACTCCGGCTCGACGCCTCCTTCGGAACGACCGAGGACTCCCGGAAGGCAAAGGAGGAATACGGGAGCCTAGGTCCGCGTTCTGTGAAGTTTTCCGCATCTCGCGTAGGGTAGTGCTCGCGTTCGCTTTCACTCGCGCCTCAAACGGTCCGTCCTTTCAGAACATCTTGAAACGTGCTGGTACCCTGTGGATACACCTGGCACGGATTCCATGGGGATATCGAGTTAGGGGGGTGGGGCTGACGGGGAGTGCGACTGACCGGAGGTCAGGAGCTTGAGAAACTCGAAGAGTTTCGAGGAACGAAGGGCGGAACGCCCTGAGTTCGAGCACCGGTAGGTGCGAGTTGCGACGTTCCGCAGGACCGGAGCTCGAGCACCGGTAGGTGCGAGGGGGCTTGCCCCCTCCCCCCCAGACGCGATGCCCAGTGGGAATCCGTGCATGGGTCTCATCTCGGTTTACAGTGTTAACAGCGTTATTGTGAACAGAAGGTCGCCCCTGAACACCTCTCCCGGGAGGAGAACCCAAGAACGAAAGGTGCCGATCACCAACGACACGGCCCCGGCCCAAAGCACCATCCCCACCCACCAACCTAAAAATACCCCCACCACCCACGCTCATAGCAACACGAAACCCCACCGGAGGAGCACCCCCATGCCGTACCCGACCCACGCAACCCTCACCGACTGGATCGCCCGCGAAGCGGTCCCGTTCTCCCTTGATCCGTCAGACTCCTTCAATGCCGCCGTCGATAGGATGATGGCCGCGCTCGGCGGCTCCGTGGACCTCCTCGTCCTCCGCAACCGGCTCTTTATGCGGCTCGTGGAGGCGCACGGGTATACCGCCATCGCCGTCGAGAGCAGCTTCCCCCGGGGGCGGCTGGTGGACGACTACGTGGCCGGCCGCGGCCCGGCATCCTATGAGGATGTAATGGAAGAGGGGTTCAGCCACGGCTTCGGCCGGCTCGACGCGAACCGGGACCTCGTCGAGTGGATGCGGGCCTACAACGCCGATCCAGCCCACCGTACGAAACTCCGGTTCTACGGCTTTGATACGCCGACCGAGTTCGGCGGCAGCGATAGCCCGCGCCAGCTCCTGGAGTTCGTCCTCGATTACCTGACCTCGGTCGATAGCGCCGCAGGCAGAGCATTCCGCGATCGGATCGAGCCTCTCATCGGCCGGGATGCCGACTGGGAAGACCCCGCGACGGTCTTTGACCCGACAAAGTCGATCGGCCGATCTTTGGCGGCGAAGGAGCTCCGGGTCGCAACCGAAGACCTCATCGCGGACCTCCAGAGACGCCGCCCCGATCTCGTGGCGCTCGCCGGAAGCGACCGCTTCCGGGAGGTGATGCACTATGCGGCGTCCGCACGGTGGCTGCTTTCCTACCACGCCGGGCTCGCCGATACGTCGGACGACCGGGTCTCAAGGCTTCTAGGGATGCGCGACGCGATGATGGCGGAGAACCTCGCCTACATCCTCTCCCGCGAACGCGGCCGGGAAGGAAAGGTGCTCGCCTTCGCGCATAACGAGCACCTCCGGCGAGGGAAGGCGGAGTGGCGATGGGGCGCCAACCTCTGGAGGTGGTCCCCGGCGGGAGCGCACCTCGATGCGATCCTCGGGCCGCGCTACGCCCTCATCGGGTCGGGTGTGGGGGTCTCGGACGCAAACGGCATCGGCCGGCCCGAGCCCGGCACACTTGAGGACCCTCTCACCGCCGCCCCGGGGCCGGGACGGTTCATCCCGACACACCGGGGCGAGGGACTGCCCGCCGGGGCAGTCGCGACTCTCCCCACCCGTTCGGGCAGCAAGAAGAATCCAGGCTACTTCCCGCTCACCCCGCAGAGTCTCGTCGAGTTCGACTGGCTCGCGGTCCTCGACTCGACGGGGTATGCCCGGGGAGGGCCGCCGCTCCCGGAGTACAATACGACCTAACAAAAAAGAAGGGAGTTACTCTTCCGACTTCCGCTGTCCCCCTTTCCACTCCCCTTTCAGTTCAGGGAAGTCGGCGAGGATCTTGCTGACCGTGCTCCTGCTGACATCGAACATCCGGCAGATCTGGCTGATGCTCGTCCCGGCCTGCCGCAGCGCGAGGAGCGCCTCGACCTGACCATCATTGAGGGCTCTCGGCCTCCCTATCGGCCGCTTACCGGCAGCCTTCGTCTTCTTCGAGGCAGGAGGAGCGGCTTTTTTAGCGTTCTCCCGGTACTGGTCCATATACTCGATGAAGTTGCCGATGGCCTCCCGGCGGAGTTCTGGCTCGTCCCGGAACCCAATAAAGTCGTTATTCACGCAGTAGACGGTGTACTGGTCGTTCAACGCCCTGAGGGTTGCCAGCCCCGTGTCCATGTCCCGGGCAAGGCTTGCAAGATCGTAGATGATAATATGGGAGCAGTTATTGGCGGCGCAGAACTCCAGCATCTCCGTAAATCCCTTCCGTTTCTCAGGGGGCGTTGCATTTGCCCGGTGATCGTGGAAGAGACGGACGATCCGAAAGCGGTATTTACAATAACTCTCAACCTCCGCCGTCTGCGCTGCCAGATCTCCCTTTTTTTCGTATTCAAGTATGCCACGGCATCTTTTTTCATCCGTTTATGGTGCCGTATAATCGTATATATTGTTTTTGAAAAAGTGCAAGGAATGCTATTTCCCGGCAGAGCAAAAGAGTTTGTGTGGATTTTTGCTACCTGCCGCCGATGTGTAAAAATGGTCGGCGCGACAGATTATGTATGCGGGTATCGGAGATCGAAAGAAGTGTTCATTTCCCCGACTTCCACGACTCCCACCGGTCGAGGACCTCCTGGCCCTCGACGAAGACGAGCCCATGCTTCTCGGCGTAGGCCTTTGCACCCTCCTTGGAGAGGGCAAACCCCGTCTCGTCGTCCAGCATCTCGCAGATCGTGACCGCCGGGGTGATCCCCGCCATGCACGCAAGCGCGATCGAGAGTTCGGTCTGGCCGTGCCGCTCATCAAGCAGCCGATCGGCGGCCCGGAGAAGCGCCATATGCCCAGGCGTCCGGAAGTGTGCGGCAAAGTTGTGCCCGCCGCCGTTGAGCGACTTCCTCACCTCCTCTGCGATGGCCGTGACCGTCAGGGCGCGGTCCCGATCGGTGATCCCGGTGTAGGTATCCCGGTGGTTCACCCAGAGCGAGAACGACGAGTGGTTCTTGGGATCATAGGGGACCTCGCCGTCCTTCTCGACGAGGCTGCAGGACCGCAGGACGTCGTAGGCGAACGGCAGGCCGAGCCGCTTTGCGGCCTCAGGGTGGATCGCGGTGCAGATCAACCCGCCGCCGTCTTTGCGCATCTGCCGGATATGGGCAGGTGTGACCGCATCGGACCGGATCGCGAAGTCGGTCTCGCGTTCGCGGTTGTCAAAGTCGTAGAGCAGGATGAACTCGCCCCTTGCGAGGGCCTGTATGGCTGCATCAATCATGGGTTATCTCCACCTCGATCGTATCGTTATCGTTCAGGTTCAGGGCTTTGCGGAGCTGGCACGCGGCAATCACCTCGATGATGTCACTTGGGTAGTGAGTGCGGGAGGGTTCGACGATCGCGCATTTGTGACCGCGGATCCGGCAGGGGAGGAGCCGGGCACCGCCGAAGGTCCGTTCATCGGCCGTAAACCCGGGGACCACGATCCACCCGACATGGTCAAGGTGCTTGCGGACTTCGGTGCTCGTCGCATCGAGTTTGATATTCAGGGTCCCGGGGAAGGGTTCGAACCCCAGATACTTGCCGAAGTGCTCCTTGTAGTGAGGGAGACTCATGTAGTAGCGGCCTTCGCCAAGGCCGCTGATCACCGTCCCGGCGAGGACGTACTGTCTCTGCTCGGGATTGAAGATCCTCACGTAATCAGCATACTCACGCCTCAGCACCTGCTCGCCCTCACGGGTGATGGCGACGTACTGGCCGTCTGGCTTCATGGACCGGATGACAAACTGCTGCCGCTCAAGCGCGATCAGCCGCCGCGAGGCGGTCTGGGGGCTGATGCCCAGTTCATTTCCAAGCGACTGCGACGAGAGCCAGATCGGGCCCCGGCACCCCCCGAGGAGGGCGATCGTCTTTAGGGACTGCAGGTCTTCCGCTTCAACCATCATATCAGAATTGAGATGCATACTATATATGGATTATGCAGCGATCGCTGTCCGACGATTTTCGTGAAATGTCGAAATCCAATACGCTAATTTTTTAAGCCGGAGTGATAACAGTACCTGCATGAAATCCGGAGTGCGGCATCAACTTGCCGAGAAAATGGCAGGGGAGATCACACTTTCGGACTCACCGGGTCAGGCCTTGAAGAAGTGGCGGCAGAGTTTCAACATCCCTCCGGGGGTGCTCGCCGAGCGTCTCGAGGTCTCGCCCTCAGTTATCAGTGACTACGAGAGCGGACGGCGAAAGAGTCCGGGAACAGCCATCGTCGGCAAGATTGTCGATGCGATCCTCTCGATCGACGAGGACAACGGTGGCCGATACATCAACAAATTTGCAAAAATCCTGTACACCGATTTCGACGAAGATGTCATCTACGACATCCACGAGTACGCCTCTCCGATAGGCCTCCCGGAGTTTGCCGAAGTTATCGGCGCCGTCACACTCTGCGGCCCGATGGACCAGACCATCTACGGGTATACGGTGATAAACAGCCTCAATGCGATCCTTCAACTCTCTTCAAGCGAGTTCAACCGCATCTACGGCTGGAGCACGGAGCGTGCTCTCATCTTCACCGAGGTCTCGACCGGGAAGTCTCCCATGGTGGCGATCCGGGTCACCCCCTTCAAGCCCCGTTGCGTGGTGCTGCAGGGCATCACCCCGGAAGAGGTGCACCCGCTGATACCCGGTCTTGCGGAGCGGGACCGGATCACGGTGCTCTGTACCACGATGGATGTTGAGACGATCATCAGTTCACTACGAGGAAAGTTATGGTAGGCATTTACTCATACGGCGTCTACATCCCGCGCTACCGGATTAAAGTCCAGGAGATCGCGCGGATCTGGGGCGCCAACGCAGACGATATCATGCGGGGTCTTGGCGTCTTTGAGAAGTCCGTCCCCGATCTCGATGAAGATACCGCGACCATCGCCGTCGAGGCGGCCCGTGCCGCGCTCCGGAGGAGAACCATCGACACGGAGGCAGTCGGCGCCATCTACGTGGGCAGCGAGTCTCACCCCTACGCGGTCAAGCCGACGGCCTGTACAGTCGGCGAGGCGATCGGGGCGACCCCGAACATGACCGCCGCCGACTACGAGTTCGCGTGCAAGGCAGGAACCGCCGGTATCCAGACCTGTATGGGGCTTGTGAAGAGCGGCATGATCCCGTTCGGGATCGCGATAGGTGCGGACGTGGCCCAGGGTGCTCCCGGGGACGCGCTCGAGTACACGGCGGCGGCCGGCGGGGCTGCGTTCGTCATCGGCGAGGGGGAGACCATCGCCGAGATCAACCAGACCTGCTCGTTCACCACCGACACGCCCGACTTCTGGCGCCGGGAGGGGCAGAGCTACCCCCGCCACGGCGGACGGTTCACGGGTGATCCCGGCTACTTCAAGCACGTCCAGGGCGCCGCCCGGCTGATGTTCGAGCGGGCGGGGACAAGCCCGAAGGACTACGACTACGCCGTCTTCCACCAGCCGAACGCCAAGTTCCCGCAGCGGGTGGCAAAGCTGCTCGGGTTCACGGACGAGCAGATCAAGCCGGGCCTCGTTGTCCCGAGGCTCGGGAACACCTACTCGGGGGCATCGATGATCGGGCTTGCGGCGACGCTGGATGTGGCAAAACCGGGTGACCGGATCTTCGTGACCTCGTTCGGGTCCGGGGCCGGGAGCGACGCATTCGATATCACCGTCACCGACGTGATCGAGTCGGAGGCGTTCAACCGCGCGGCGGCGCCGACCGTCGAGCAGCTGCTCGCCAACCCGACCTACCTGGACTATGCACTGTATGCCAAACACAAAGGAAAGATCGTGATGCAGAGATGAGAGACGTAGCAGTAATCGGCATTGGGTGCACGGAGTTCGGGGAGCACTGGAGCACCTCGTTCCGCGACCTCTTTGTGAAGGCCGGGACGCTGGCACTTGAGGACGCCGGGATCTCCGGCGAAGAGATCGACGCACTCTATGTAGGGAATATGAGCGCCGGGCGGTTCGTGGAGCAGGAGCACATCGGGGCCCTGATCGCGGACTATGCGGGCCTCGCAACGAAGAACATCCCCTCGACCAGGGTTGAGGCGGCCTGCGCCTCCGGCGGGCTTGCCTTCCGGCAGGCGGTGATCGCGGTCGCAAGCGGTATGGAGGATGTCGTGGTCGCGGCAGGCGTCGAGAAGATGACCGATGTCGGGACCGGGGCGAGCGTGGATATGCTCGCGAGCGCCGCGGACCGCGAGTGGGAGGGGTTCGTGGGAGCGACCTTCCCCGGCCTGTATGCAATGATCGCAAACGACTACATGCACCGCTATCCCCTCACTCGCGAGCAGCTTGCCATGGTTGCGGTGAAGAACCACGAGAACGGCGCAAGGAACCCGATCGCCCAGTTCAAGAACCGGATCACGGTCGACACGGTCCTCTCCTCCTCGCTCGTGGCCGACCCCTTGAGGCTCTTCGACTGCTCGCCGATCACCGACGGTGCGGCGGCGGTCGTCGTGGTGCCGCTTGAGCGTGCCCACGAGTTCACCGATTCGCCGGTCAAGGTGCTTGCGAGCGCCCAGGCGAGCGACACCATCGCGCTCCACGACCGGCGGGACATCTCGACCCTGGACGCCACCGTGGCGGCAGGCAAGCGGGCGTTTGCCCAGGCAAAGCTCACCCCGAAGGATATCGATATGCTCGAGGTCCACGACTGCTTCACGATCGCCGAGATCTGCGCGATCGAGGACCTCGGCTTCTGCAAGAAGGGCGAGGCGGGGAGGCTCACCGAGGAAGGGGCAACGGCCCTCGGCGGGGAGATTCCGGTAAACACGAGCGGCGGCCTGAAGGCCTGCGGCCACCCGGTCGGTGCGACGGGGATCAAGCAGATCTGCGAGGTCGTCACGCAGCTGCGCGGTGAGGCCGGCGCACGGCAGGTGGATGCGGAGATCGGCATGGCTCACAACGTCGGCGGCACCGGCGCGACGGTCGTCGTGCACATCCTGGGGGCGTAAGAATGTCGGTATCACGGTTCTGGAGAAAGATTCCGCAGCGGTATAACCTGGTCGGGACGCAGTGTACGACCTGCGGGCGGTATTTCTTCCCGCCGCGGTCACTCTGCCCCGACTGCCGGCGGAGCGGCAAGATCGTCGACCACAAGTTCAAGGGCGAAGGAACGGTCGTCACCTACACGGTGATCCGGTCGGCAAGCGACCAGTTCGAGCACACGACCCCCTACGTCCTCGCGATCGTCGAGCTCGACGAGGGCCCGCGGCTCACGACCCAGATCGCCTGCAACCCCGAGGAAGTAAAGATCGGGATGCGCGTAAAAAGCGTCTTCCGCCGGGTGACGGCCGACGGCGAGAGCGGCGTCATCCACTACGGCACGAAGTTCGTGCCGGTGGAGTAACTCCAAACAAAAACCCCCTTTGTAACTCCAAACCCTAACCCCCCATTGTAACTCCAAACACAACCCCCGTGTGAGTTGACTGGGTCTCCGGCGCCGAGCGCCGGAGGTCCGATCACGCTCTATACCCCCTATTTTTCGTGATGTGAAGATCTGTGGGGAGGTATCGGGAAAGAAGGGCTCCAGAGGGCTGTTCTTCAAACATACTACTCCCCGGACCGACCCGGACCCACCAAATTGCAGACGGAAAACAATCCTCATGATGGAAAAATCCGGTACACTGGACCGTGGGGGTATCGCACTTGGGGGGTGGGGCCCCTGTCCCCTCCCCCCTGCAATACGATGCCCAGTGGGAATCCATGCCAAGTGTAGTCACAAGGAAAGCAGACCAAGAAGAGCAGAAACTCGAGCACAGCATTCAAAGATTGGAGCAATTGACGTTCGAGCGCTCCAATGGTGCACAATCCCCACGGAACCTGTGGACGTAACCAGTCCCCCGGTCCCTATTGTAGGCCAAACCCCCCACCCAGCCCTCTTACTTCTCCACCACAACATCATACACCGCGTGCCACTTCCCCGGGGAGTAGGTCCGAACCTGCCGCTCGACGACCTCGCCGCCGGTGACCTCCCGGATCCGGGGGAGGAACTCGCCCTCGCGCTCCTCGAGCGCGTAGAGGTGGATCGTCCCGCCGTCCCGGCAGAGGGCGACGGCCGCCGGGAGGAACTCCGCCGCGGCGAAGGGGAGGTTCATGATGATCCGGTCGAAGGGTTTGAATCCAAGTCGGGGGAGGTGGGCGGCATCGGCGAGCATCGGGATGACGTTCTTTGCGCGGTTGAGCGCGATATTTTCGACCATGAGGTGGACGGCGGCGGGGTTGAGGTCCGCGGCGACGACGAGGGCGGCCTTCTGGGCGAGGGTGATCGCAAACGGCCCGACGCCGGCGAACATATCGAGCACCCACTCCCCTTCCTCCATCATCCCGAGGACCCGCTGCCGCTCGGTCGAGAGCCGGGCCGAGAAGTAGGCGTGGGCGAGGTCCACGTCAAAACGGAGCCCATACTCCGTCACCCGGGTCCGGGTGGTCGGGGTCCCGGCGAGAACCGAGAACCGGCGGGTGCGGTACTCCCCCTCGACGGGCGTCTCGGGGAAGAGGACCGTCGTGACCGAGGGCCGGGAGGAGAGCAGCCGCTCGGCGCCCTCGGGATCGTTCTCCTGCAAAATAGCGATCCCGCCGACGAGCTCGTGACGCGGGAGGTCGAGGCGTTCCGGCACGGCCTCGACCTCGCAGAGGACGGCCCCGGGGATCTCCTCCGCCACCGGGAGCAGGATGGCGTCTCCCTCCGGGCGCGGCTTGTAGCGCCGGTCGAGGATCCCCTCCTCAAGCAGGCGGCGCCGTGTCGCTTCAGCCTCTCGTTTCGGTACCGCAAGGCACCACTGTCTCCCTCGCACGCTGACCACCAGCCATCTATAGATATGGAATCTCATACTATTCATGGATGATTACATCGGGAGACTGAGAGAGGGCTCCCTCAAACTCTATGCACTCGAAAAAGAGCTCCCGCCGGAGGAGGCGGTCCGGGTGCGGCGGGCGTTCATCGAGGCCGAGACCGGCACCTCCCTCGCCAAGGTCGGGTCGTTCTCCATCGGGATCGACCGGGTCGTGAAGCGCAACATCGAGAACATGATCGGGACGGTCCAGGTGCCGCTCGGGGTCGCGGGGCCGCTCCGGGTGAAGGGGGAGTACGCCGACGGGTCCTACTACCTCCCCCTCGCGACGACTGAGGGGGCGCTCGTCGCCTCGGTGAACCGCGGCTGCTCGCTCATCACCCGGGCCGGGGGTGCGGACGTGCGGATCGTGCGAGACGGGATGACCCGGGCGCCGGTCTTTGCCGCCCGCGACGTCGTCCACGCCCGCGAGGTGATGGCCTGGGTGGAGAGCCACACCGAAGAGATCCGCGAGGCTGCGGAGAGCACCACAAAGCACGGGAAACTCTCCGAGGTCGTCACTTACGTTGCCGGGACAAGCGTCTTCGTCCGGCTCGAGTTCGACACCAAGGACGCCATGGGGATGAACATGGCAACGATCGCAGGCCAGAAGGTCGGCGAACTGATCGAGCGGGAGACGGGCGCACGGCTCATCGCCACGTCCGGGAATATGTGCACCGACAAAAAACCGGCCGCGATCAACCTGATCCGCGGCCGGGGCAAGACCGTGGTCGCGGGGGTGCGGCTCACCGACGCGATGGTCGCCGACCTCTTAAAGACCGATACGGAGACGCTCATTGAGGCGAACTACAGGAAGAACCTCGTCGGCTCGGCCCGGGCGGGCTCGTTCGGGTTCAACGCCCATGCGGCGAACGTCGTCGCCGCCACGTTCATCGCCTGCGGGCAGGACCCCGCCCACGTCGTCGAGGGGAGCACCGCGATCACCACCGTCGACCGGGTGGACGGCGGGGTCTACGTCTCGGTCACCCTCCCCTCCCTCCCCGTCGGGACGGTCGGCGGCGGCACCGGGGTCGATACCCAGCAGGAGTGCCTCGCGATGCTCGGGGTCGCCGGGGGCGGGGATCCGCCGGGGACCAACGCAAAGGCGTTTGCCGAGATCGTCGCCGCCGGGGTCCTCGCCGGAGAACTCTCCCTCCTCGGCGCCCTCGCGGCCCAACACCTCGCACGGGCCCACCAGGAGCACGGGCGGGGGTGACGGGACCGGGCCCACGATACCATTTAAGGGGACGAAAACGCAGCCTCTATAAGAGGGCCGCAAGACCAAATAGCCAGATCCGGGAGTAGAGAGAGCCTGGAGCGAGAACTCCCGCTCCTGCCCTCTGATCACTCACCTTCACGCCGTTCCGGCTCCCATGCTCCGGTTCTACGAACCGCCGAGCCCTAGAACCTGAACCACTTCATCATCACCAGGGCATCCTCATCGTTTGCATAGTAGGCGGCGATCTGGAAGACCTCCCGGTAGCCGAGGCGACGGTAGAACTCCTGCGCCCCGGTATTGGAGATCCTGACCTCGAGCTGCACCCCGCTCGCACCGAGGATGACGTACTCCCGCTCCAGGCGGCGGATGAGTTGCCACCCGATCCCCTTGCGGCGGTATTCCGGGGCGACCGCGAGGTTCATAACATGTCCGTAAACCTCTTCTCCGGTATCCTCGATACCCCCGGAGACAAACCCAGCGAGGTCTCCATTATTCCTCGCCACAAAGAACGTCTCGGGGTAGGCTGCAAGCGCCTCCCGGAACGTCCTCTCATCCCAGGGATCGACGAACGATACCCTCTCGAGTGCGCAGATCTCTGGAATATCAGTGGGTTGTGCTCGCCGAATATTGACCTGCAGCGACATCATAGTGAACAACGGGCGTTCTCATGTGGAGCGCCCTACCTAATATAGTGTCAGGCACCAAAATAGTAGGCACATACGAGTGGCGGTATTCATGGTCCAGATATATCGTTTCGCAGCTGTCCGCCCTGAGCGGCAATACTCCCAGGATATCCCCTCCGTCCCCTACGACGTGGTGACGGCGGCCGAGGCGCGGGAGTGTATCGAGAAGAACCCCCTCAGTTTCCTCCGGGTCAGCCGGCCCGATGCCGAGCTCCCCGACCTCCCCCCGAACGACGACCGGGTCTACCAGCGGGCCCGGGAGATCTTTGATGAGATGCTTTCAGACGGCAAGTTCCAGCGGGACGCAGAGCCCGGGATGTACGTCTACCGGGCCGTCCAGGACGGCGAGGAGTTCGTCGGGCTGGTCTGCTGCGTGGCAACGGAGGACTACGAGAACCGGACGATCCGGCGGCACGAACTCACCCGGTACGATAAGGAAGAGGATCGGACCCGGCATATCGATGTCGTCGGTGCGAACACCGGGCTCGTCTTCCTGCTCTACCGCGACCCGGGGGAGATCGCGTCTTGCGTCCATTCCATCACGGAGGCTGCAGAGCCCGACGGGAGCACCACGACCGCATCAGGTGTACTCCACGAGATCTACCGGGTCACCGACGATGAGACGCTCTCCCGCCTTGAAGACCTCTTTTCGGCCGTCCCCGCGCTCTATATTGCAGACGGCCACCACCGGGCCAAGTCGGCGGTCAACGTGGCCGAACGCCGCCGGGACTCCGGCCGGTTCACCGAAGAGGCCGGGAAGTTCATGGTGGTCCTCTTCGCCCACGACCGGGTCCGCATCCACGGCTACAGCCGGCTCGTCACCGATCTCGGCAACTACACCTTCCCCGGTCTTGTCGACGCACTCTTGAATGCAGGCTGGGACGTCCGGCCCTACGGGAAGGTCGACGCCTCCGGTTACCAGATCCCGCCGCTCGCCGCCAATGATGCACCGATGCATGTGATGCACTTCTACATCAAAGGAACCTGGTATGAGGTCTCAAAGCCCGTCGCCGACCCGGACGACCGATCGGGTCGCTTGACGTCTCGGTGCTGCAGAAGGAGATCCTTGAGGGGATGCTCGGGATCGCCGACCCCCGGGGAGACCCCCGTCTCCACTACATGGGCGGGGCGAAACCCCTCTCCTCCCTCGAGCGGCTCGTGGATTCCGGCGAGTACGCCCTCGCGATAGCGATGCAGCCGGTCCGCGTCGAGACGGTGCTTGCAATCGCCGATGCGGACGGGGTCATGCCCCCGAAGTCCACCTGGTTCGAGCCGAAACTCCTCTCAGGGCTGGTCATCCACACCATCGACGAATAAATCCGGATCACTTTTTAACCCTCTTTTTTGCCCGATCATCGCCGATGAGGAAGCCCACGATCGGTGTCCGGAAAGGGCTCGTGAACGCGCTCATCCGCAGCTCAAGGCCGCGGGGGCTTGAGGATATCCCCAAGATCCCTTTCGCAAAAATTGTGCGGTGAGAGGTTTTCGCCTCACCAGCGGCGGGTGTACTCCCGCGAGCAGGCGTAGCAGACGAGCTCTCCGTCCTCGACCCGGATTCGGGACTCAGCAGTCATCTCGCCGCACTTTGCGCACGGGATCGACCGAAATATCCGTGCCCGCTCGGGGATCTCGACATCGACGTTTCGGATCGTAAAGAGGGTCTCTGCAGGTGTCTCAAGGATTGCGTCGACGACCCGGCGGATTCGTTCGTGGAACTCGGCGCGCTCCGCCTCGGTTGCCTGGCCCTGCATCACCCGGGCCCTGAGCGGTGCGAGATCGGGATCGAGCGCGTCGATATCGAACGAGGGGTTTGCCGCCACCCGAACGGCCTCGCCGGTCTTTCGGTTGATGAACGTGAAGGCATGTTTGCCGTGGTCTTTGAAGAAGAGGTTTCCTTTGCCGACGGTGCAGCCGGTGATCACCTGGATGGCGTCGACGCCGCAGGCATCGGTCTCGGTGATGACGACGAGCTCTTCGTCCTCTGAGCGGCCGGACCGGAGGCGCTCAAGGGCGACCTCCGCCGCCCGGTAGCCCGTTGCAAGGCCGGGGCAGATGTGGCCGTGGAATGCGGCTGCCTCGGCGAACCGGTCGTGGTTGTCTCCCGATCTTCCGGGTATGGTATCACACATATGTTTACCTTATGAGGTATTGTTACAAATGTGCAAATAAATATTACGATAGGGTGCCGGGGGCCGCGGGCCGGTCGCCCGTGCCTATAAGGGCCAGAACACTCCGGTCTGCGAACCCGCACCATGAGCGAAATATTTTTGCCGCCGGGTATCTGCACGTTTCCAGTATCCGGCGAAAAGAGCAAATCTTTGAAGACGCCTGAGGGGTGGTTATTTATACACCATCGTGTATAATGACTGCTTTACATGAGAGTCCCGGGGAGCGTTCTGGCCCTGTTTGCCGCGATCTGTATCTTCTGCACCGCGTGCGGTTGTCTAGGTCCGTCTCCGCCGCCCGATGACGGCGGTGAAGGGATCACGCCCGTAAATGAGGCCGAACCGCAGGGGCCCAGGACCCTCACCGGGGCTCTTGCGGACCTCGATCTTCTCCTTGCCGAGGGCAGGCTGAACCTCACCAACACGACGCTGCACCAGGTGCTCGGGACCGGGGTGGACCTTGACGGCCGGGCCTCCGCCTGGATCCTCGGCCTTCGGGACGGGGAGGAGGTGCGCTGGCTGACCTTCGGCATATCAGGCTGGAAGGAGGTCAAGCTCGCGGCCCCCCTGCCGGAGGATGAGATCCTCTTCGACGAGATCCTTCTCCCCGAGGATCTCCTCGCGGAGAGAGGCGGCGTGCTCGCCCCAGCACTGGAGCGGGCCGGTGCCGATACGGTCGATATCGCGCTTGCCCGCGAGGTCTACACCGTCACGGTCCGCTCGGATACCGGGATGGAGAGGTTCTCGTTCCGGGCCGATACCGGGGAGGTGATCGGATGAGGGCGGACGACGGCGTGATGTCGCTGGACTTCCTCGCCGGGTTCACGATCTTTTTGCTCGCGCTGATCATGGTGGTGAGCATGGTCCCGGGGCTGCTTGCGGGGCTTGGGAGCAGCAGCATCGACTACGACGCGGTCGCCTACCGGACGGGGGTGATCCTCGCCGAGGATCCGGGCTGGCCGGCCTATCCGCCCTGGGAGATGGCCGGGAACCCGGACGAGATCGAGCGGATGGGGCTTGCGGTCTCGAAGGAGACGCCGAACATCCTCCTCTCGACGAAGGTCGACCGATTTTTTGATGGGGCGTTTGCACCGGACGATTATCGCAGCAAGGCGATCTTCGGCGATTACCCCTATTCTTACTACATCTCGATCCGGAGCCTTGACGGGGCCTACCAGAAGAGCACCGGCGACCCCCTCCCCCCCGGCTACGGCTACATCCGCCGGGTGGTGAAGATCAAGGAGCCGGGAGTGGCGAATATCGATGACCGTTTCGCGTCGCAGTACGCCATACCCAACCCGGGGGCTCCGGAATGGAACTCCACGGTGAGGAACTTCACCGTCCAGCTCAATTTCAGCAAATTACTGGACCCGGAGCGGGACCCGGCCTACCGGATCGACCCGAGGACCGAGCCGGTGAGGGTGAATATTGATTTTGCCCAATACTGCACCGATTCCTCCGGTGCGACCCTCCAGAACGTGACGTTCTGGAAGAAAGACCCGACGAGGCCGAACGCCCGGTTCACCCGGATCCCGTTCTCGTACGACGAGGAGAACGCGGACCTCTACACCCTGCACACCGACGGAGTCCCACGCAGCCTCGCACCGGGCGCACCGGTCAAGTCCAGCATATCTCTCGTGCTGAAACCGGCGGCGACCTCGATCTTCACCCTGGACCAGAACAGCATCCTGGAGGTCCGGTTTAACTTCGAGGACGACGACTACCCGCACACTAACATCACCGGCATCCACCACTACGACTACAACACGACAAACGTCACCTGCCCACCCCTGAAGCCCGCTGTCCTGGAGGTGGCGATATGGTGAACGATCGAGGGCAACTCTACACGATGGAGGGTGTCGCGGCCGGGGTCATCATGCTCCTCACCGCGTACATCGTCGTCAGCACGACGAGCGTCTACACCGCCGGCGATACGCACATCCCGGACATGCAGCTTGAGCAGCTCGGGAGCGACGTCCTCGCGATGATGGATACGCCGGATACGAACGGCGCGGAGAGCCAGCTGGTCGGGTTCGTCAGGAATGGGACCGGGATCGGCAGGGGTGGCGATCTCCGGGACGCGTTCCTCAATACCTGCAGGATGCGTGCCGGTGATCCGGACAATAGTCTCCATGCCCAGGTATTCCTCTCTTACAGAAGAGCAGACGGCAGCGTAAACACAACCGAGCTCTCTTCCCCATCCGACCCCGGGTTCACCGGGCGAGAGAACGCGGTGCGGGTGACGCGGTGGGTGCAGCTGCCAACAACGAG
>Ga0116181_1000741_pt1 | contig 29599 bp, 28 predicted proteins | sample AD_UKC075_MetaG_FD_89752 | JGI IMG/M metagenome (GOLD analysis project Ga0116181, IMG submission 89752) | Active sludge microbial communities of municipal wastewater-treating anaerobic digesters from USA - AD_UKC075_MetaG | ecosystem: Engineered > Bioreactor > Anaerobic > Digestate | place: USA... | reverse complement strand
CGCATCTCGGTGTTCGATACCGCGACGTGCGGGTTCGTCGAGAACATCGAGATCGGATGGCCCGCGTCCTGCCTGGCCGTCAACCCCGCCGGCACCCGGCTCTACATCGCCGACTTCGACGGCTCCGTGGTGGCCCGCGCGGTCAGCGCCGCCGGTCCGCGACTGCGCGCCGCGTCCTGATCGTCGCCCCGGGGTCATGCTTCCCGGGTCGATGCCGCATCAGTGTTGGGTGCAATCCAGCGAGATGGTGATGCTCTGGCTCGTCACGACGGGGACGAGGAACGTGCCGTCCCGGCTGCCCAGGCCGGGTCCCACGTAGGGCACCCACTGGGTCATCGTCTGCGGGTTCCGCACGCTGGTCACAATGCATTTCGAGAGAGGCCCCGTGCCCATCTTGTCCAGGGTGACGGTGTAGCCCTGTCGCCGGAGATCGGCGATCGTGTCCTGGGCGGACTCGTCGGCCGACGCGATCGCCGCCGGTGCGGCCAGAACTGCCACCACCGCAGCCATGGCGGCCGTCGTGGCCGTCGTCAGCCTGCTGGTCATCGGGGCTCCCGTCGTTGCTGAGGTCGATCATTCCCTAGATCGCCGTGCGCGGCGCCGCCGTTGCAGTCGTCCTGGTCTGTGCACGCAACCGATACCATCTCAGCACGGCACGCAGGCGAGTGAAGGTGGCCCCGGATGCACAGCACGATGCAGAACTCCCCTCTCACGGTCGCAGAGCTTCTGCGGTACGCGGTCGACGTCCACGGCGACCGCACGGTGAGCACCGCCACCGGCGACGGCTTCCGGCACGCCACCTACCGCGAGGTCGGCAAGCAGGCCGCCCGGCTGGCCAACGCGCTGCGCCGCCTCGGCATCGACGGCGACCAGCGGGTTGCCACCTTCATGTGGAACAACCAGGAGCATTTCGAGGCCTACGTCGCCGTGCCGTCGATGGGGGCGGTGCTCCACACACTGAACATCCGGCTGTTCCCCGAACAGATCGAGTTCGTCGCCTACGAGGCCGAGGACCAGGTGGTGATCGCCGACCTCTCGCTGGCGCCGGTCCTGGCCCCGGTGCTGCACCGGATGGAGACCGTGCACACCGTGATCGCAGTGGGCGACGGCGATCTCGCCCCGTTCCAGGCCTCGGGCAAGAAGGTGCTGCGCTACCACGAGATCACCGCCGCTGAATCGGATGAGTTCGACTGGCCTGAGGTCGACGAAAACTCCGCTGCCGCAATGTGTTACACGAGCGGCACTACCGGTCACCCCAAAGGTGTGGTCTACAGCCACCGGTCCAGCTATCTGCACTCGACGGCCGTCTGCGGCGGTAACGGGATGGGGCTGAGCTTTGCCGACAAGGCTTTTCCGATCGTGCCGATGTTTCACGCCAACGCCTGGGGGCTGCCCTATGCGGCTCTGATGGCCGGTGCGGACATCGTCCTGCCGGACCGGTTCATGGACGCCAAGTCGCTGGTGAACCTGATCGAGACGCAGCGTCCGACGGTCGCCGGTGCGGTGCCGACCATCTGGAATGACGTGATGCACTTCCTGGAACGCGAGCCCGGACATGACATCTCGTCGCTGCGACTGGTGGCCTGCGGTGGGTCGGCCGTGCCGGTGTCGCTGATGCGCACCTTCGAGGCGAAGTTCGGGGTGCAGATCCGGCAGCTGTGGGGCATGACCGAGACCTCGCCGATGGCCACGCTGGCCTGGCCGGCGCCGGGCACGCCGCCGGAGAAGGAATGGGAGATCCGCGCGACCCAGGGCCGCCCGATGTGCGGTGTCCGGGCCCGCATCGTCGACGACGAGGGCGCGGTGCTGCCCAATGACGGCGTCGCCGTGGGTGAACTCGAGGTGAGCGGGCCGTGGATCACCGGCTCCTACTACCGCAACACCGACCCGTCGAAGTTCGCCTCGGGGTGGCTGCGCACCGGCGACGTCGGCCGGATCGACGCGCAGGGGTACATCACCCTGACCGACCGGGCCAAGGACGTGATCAAGTCCGGCGGCGAGTGGATCTCCTCGGTGGAGTTGGAGAACCAGTTGATCGCCCACCCGCAGGTGCGGGAGGCAGCGGTGGTCGGGGTGCCCGACGAGCGTTGGCAGGAGCGGCCGTTGGCCGCCGTGGTCCTGCAGGACGGTGTCGAACTGAGCGCCGCGGAACTGCGGGAGTATCTGTCCGACAAGGTGGTTCGGTGGTGGCTGCCGGAGCGCTGGACATTCGTCGGGGAGATCCCGCGTACCAGCGTCGGCAAGTACGACAAGAAGACCATCCGGGCCCGCTACGCCGAGGGCGCCTACGAGGTGCACACCCTGTAACCACGCCCCAACTCCACCCACCCAGCGCGAGCAGACGCAAACTCGCACGTTTCGGGCCTCCGCAGTGCGAGTTTGCGTCTGCTCGCGGGGAGGGGGACGGGCGGTGACGCCTGGCGATGAGGGCTAGTGTGTCCGCTATGGCCGCTCGGGTGGTGCAGTGGGCCACCGGTTCGGTCGGGGTGGCGGCGATCAAGGCAATTCTTGAGCATCCCGACCTTGAGTTGGCCGGTTGCTGGGTGCACTCGAAAGACAAGGCCGGCAAGGATGTCGGCGAGATCGTCGGCATCCCGCCGATCGGCGTACGCGCCACCAGCAGCCGCGACGAGATCCTCGCCATGGATGCCGACGCCGTCGTCTACGCCCCACTGCTGCCCAACGCCGACGACGTCGCCGCCCTGCTGCGCGCTGGGAAGAACGTCGTCACCCCGGTCGGGTGGTTCTACCCCGGGGAGGCTGAAGCCGCGCCGTTGCGCGCTGCCGCACTGGCCGGAAACGCCACCTTGCACGGCACCGGCATCGGGCCTGGCGGCGCCACCGAACTGTTCCCGCTGCTGCTGTCGGTGATGTCCACCGGCATCACCCACGTACGGGCCGAGGAGTTCTCCGACCTGCGGACCTACGGTGCACCCGACGTGCTGCGTCACGTGATGGGGTTCGGTGGACCACCCGAGAAGGCGTTGCACGGGCCGATGCAGAAGTTGCTCAACGGGGGCTTCTTCCAAGCCGTCCGGCTGATCGTCGACCGCCTCGGCTTCGCGGCCGAGCCGATGATCCGGACCAGCCAGCAGGTGGCGCTGGCGACGGCCCCGATCGACTCGCCCATCGGGGTGATCCAGCCCGGCGAAGTGGCCGGCCGGCGGTTCTGCTGGGACGCCGTGGTGACCAACGTCGTCGTGGTGCGCATCGCGGTCAACTGGCTGATGGGCGAGGAGAACCTGCGTCCCGCGTGGTCGTTCGGCCCGGCCGGGGAACGGTACGAGATCGAGGTGCGCGGGAATCCGAACACCTTCGTCACCGTCAAGGGCTGGCAGCCGGAAACCGTCGAGGAGGGGCTGGCCGGCAATCCTGGCGTGGTGGCCACGGCCGCGCACTGCGTGAACTCCATCCCAGCCGTCTGCGCCGCCGCCCCCGGTATCAAGGGTTTCTTCGACCTGCCGCCGCTCACCGGGCGGGCGGCGGCGATGTTCGCCCGCCCGTAACATCGGCTGTCATGGCGCAACCGATCGTCGTCGAACAGTCCAGGGCCATACCGGTTTCACCGGAGGACGCCTACGCCCGAACGCTCCCGATGTCGCTGCCGACCCTGTTCCGGCGTTGGTACGGGCCGATCCCACCGATCAAGGGCGTGCGCGACCAGAGCGGTGACTGGCAGTCCGCCGGCGCCAGTCGCACCATCCTGTTGACCGGGGGTGGCACCATGCGCGAAACCCTGACCGCGGTCGACCCGCCGCGTTCCTTCACCTACACGATCAGCGGTATCACCGGTCCGATGGCGTCACTGATCGGCCACGTCGAGGGTGCTTGGATGTTCACCCCCAAGGGCACCGGCACGAACGTGACATGGCGTTGGACGCTGCACCGCAAATCGGCGCTGACGGCGCCCGCACTTGCGGCGTTCGCCCGACTGTGGCGCGGCTATGCGCGGCAGTCGCTGGAATCGCTTTCCGACTACCTCGTCGGCTGAACCGTGTGCCGGCTTTTCGGGCTGCACGCCGGTCGCCGCGCGGTCGCCGCGACGTTCTGGCTCCTCGATGCGCCGGACAGCCTCGCCGCCCAGAGCCGACGTAACCCGGACGGCACCGGTGTGGGTGCCTTCGACGCGGGCGGTCGGCCGGAGCTGCGCAAGCAACCGATGGCGGCGTGGGATGACCGCGCGTTCGCCACCGAGGCTCACGAGATGACCGGGACGACGTTCCTCGCGCACGTCCGGTACGCGACGACCGGCGTCCTGGACGTGGCCAACACCCACCCGTTCCTGCAGGACCGCCGGATGTTCGCGCACAACGGTGTGGTGGAAGGGCTGGATCTGCTCGATGACCGGCTGAAGGCCGAGGGGGTTTCCGAACTCGTTGGCGGACAGACCGATTCGGAACGGATCGTCGCCTTGATCACCGCCGCCGCGCGACGCAACGGGGGTGACGTCACCGCGGCGATCCGGGAGGCGGTCGGCTGGGTGGCGGACAACGTACCGGTGTACGCCCTCAACATCCTGCTGAGCACCGCCACCGACCTCTGGGCGCTGCGCTACCCGGAATCCCACGAGTTGTATCTTCTGGACCGTCCCCGGGACGGGGCCCTGGAAATGCGCACCCGCCGGATCCGCGCACATTCTGAACACCTCGCAGAGATACCGTCGGTGGTCGTGGCCAGCGAGCCGATGGACGACGATCCGGCGTGGCGGCTGCTGGATCCCGGGGAACTGGTGCACGTCGACGCCGATCTGAACATCACCCGCCGACTGGAATTCCCCGACCCGCCGAAGCATCTGCTTCGCCACGAGGACCTGGCCCCGCAGGCGCAGGCGGCCCAACACTCCCAGCGCCAGTTCATCCGCCGTTGATCTCCCGGGCCCGGATGGCGAGCAGCAACTGGGCGCGGGTGTCGGCGGATTCCAGGCTGCAGCCGAGCAGTTCGGTGATGCGGCCCAACCTGTTTCGCATCGTGTGGCGATGCACCCCCAGCGCCGCTGCGGCGTTCTCCAGGTGACCGTTGTTCTGCAGGAATTCGGTCAACGTGGGCACCAGATCATGGCCCTCCAACGGCCGCAGCACGTCGCAGAGCACGGTGAGCTCGTCAGGTGTGCGGTCGCCCAGGATCGCCTCGAAGACACCGAGTTCGTCGTAGTGGCGTACCGGCTCACCCGACGGTGCCCGCGCGGCGTTCCGGGCCTGGCTCGTCATCAGCCCGACGTCGGCGAGGTGCCCCGGACCGCTGATCCCTCCGACGACCGGCAGCCCCAGCCGGGTCCGCAACTCGTCCACCAGGAGCGGAATCCGGTCCATCTCGGTGGCCGGGATCACGACGACGATGTCCTCCCGCGACGAGGACATCAGGAACGGTGCCGCATCACGATGCAGCACCTGTTGGATCTGCGACTCAGCCGCCAGAGCCGGACCCACACCGGCCAGCACGACGGCCAGTACGTCCGCCTCCGGTTCGAACCCGAAGTAACGGAGCACCGTGGGTTCGGCCGGTCCTGGCCGGGAGATCAGCGCCTGCGTCACGGCGGTGCGCAGCCGTTGCTCGGCGTCGAGCACCCGGCTGGGTTTCTCGAGTTCGATACTGATCAACGACACGGCGTGCGCCACCAGCAGACGCTCGGGATTCGACAACGGCCACTCGGAGCGGACGGCCAGGAAGCCCCGGGCGACGGAAGCTGCGCGCAGCGCCTGCAGCGTGCAGTAGCCCTCGCCGTCGGCGACCACCCGGCTTGCGGGCTCCGCCCGGCCTCGTTTGGCCCCGATCAGTCCGGCGGCCAGTCCGGCGACCCGATCGGTGTCCGGTCCTGCACCGGCGAGCAGGCGGCCGTCGGTGGACAACGCGATCGTCGTCGCGCCCAGCGCCTTGCTCAGCGCGTCGACAAGGGCGGGGATCCCGCCCCGCAGGGTCTCCCGGGCCAACCGCTGCTGCAGTTCGACGGTGTGCTGAACGGACCTCAGTTGATCGGCGTTGATCGCGTCGATGACGGCCCTGGTGATGGCGATGAACGGGGTCGAGGCCGGCACCCGCAGCACCGGCAGACCGAGTGCATCGGCGGCGGCGAGGATTCCGTCGGGCACCTGCCGGAAACTGGTGCCGGTATCGAAGGCGAGGGCGGCCGCCTCGGCGGCCACCAGGCGGGACACGTATTCGGACTGCGCCGCTTTCGTCTTGCCGACGTTGATGCCGGTCGTCATCACCAGTTCGCCACCGGACAGATAGGGGACCGGGTCGGCGAGTTCAATCGCGTGTGCCCACAGGATGTTCCGATCGGTGTGCTGGGCGCCCGCCACCACTGTGAGTCCGAGGTCGGTCTGACGGGCCAACCAGTCGACGGTGACCACTATCCGGACCGGCAGGTGCTCTGGTAGGCGGCGGTGTCGATCACCTGCAGGGCGGCGCCGGGTTCGGCCAGGGCCGTCAATGCGGTGCTGGTGAACCGGATCATCATTTCCCTGGTCGCGCCGGCGATCGTAACGGTGCCCGTCATCAATCGGCGTCCTCTTTCATCGCCGGTGGGGCCAGACGGTAGGTGACGGGCGTGGCGGAGAGATCCACCGGGTTGGCAACCTGCGGAGTCGAGGTGCCCGGGACCGGCACGATCGGGTGCAGGCCGAGGCGGTCGGCGAATGCGAACGCCTCGGCCAGGTCATTGATCGGGCCGGCCGGCACGCCGGCTTCGGTCAGAACCTCGTGCCAGTGGTCTGCGCCACGGGTCAGAAATACCCGACCGAGGATGTCGCACAACGCATCACGGTTGGCTACCCGGTCTGCGTTGGAGCCGAACCGGCGGTCGCCGAGGATTTCCCGAACACCAAGCCGGTCGGCGATCGCCGCGAACTGTTTGTCGTTGCCGACCGCCACCGCGATCGGGCGGTCGGCGGTCTCGAATGTCTCGTACGGCGTGATGCTGGGATGCCGGTTGCCCATGATGCCCGGCACCACGCCGGCCCCCAGGTAGCCGGAGGCTTGATTGACCATCGACGACAGCAGCGAGGACAGCAGGTTGGTGTCGACCCGTTGGCCCTCGCCGGTGCGGTCACGATGATGCAGGGCGGCCAGGATCCCGGACAGCGCGTGCAACCCGGTCAGGACGTCCACCAGTGCCACCCCCACCTTCGTGGGCGCACCCGGGGCGGGTCCGGTGACGCTCATCAGGCCGCCCACGGCCTGCACCAGCAGGTCGTAGCCGGGCAGGGCTGCACCCCCGTCGCGCCCGAAACCCGTAATGGAGCAGTAGATGACATCGGGCCGGATCTGGCGCAGGTCGTCGTAGCCCAGGCCCAACCGCTCCATGGTGCCGGGCCGGAAGTTCTCCACCACGATGTCCGCGCCTGCGGCGAGTTCGCGTGCTCTGTCCACTCCGGCCGGCGTGGACAGGTCCACCGTCACCGAGCGCTTGTTGCGGTTGATGGCGTTGAAATACGTTGCGACACCTGCGGAGTCGTAAGGCGGCCCCCAGGCTCGGGTGTCGTCGCCGACACTGGGGCGTTCCACCTTGATCACCTCGGCGCCGTAGTCGCCCAGCAGCATGGTGGCGTACGGACCGGCCAAAACCCGGCTGAAGTCGAGGACGACGATGCCGTCGAGGGCGCCCCGGCTCATACGCCTGCTGACCCGCCGCGCAGATACACCGTCGTCGTGTGGGTGAAGAACTCCCGTGCCGCGGTGCCCTGCTCCTTGGGGCCCAGACCGCTCTTCTTGGCCCCGCCGAACGGTACGTGCGGGTCCGCGCCCGCGGACTCGGAATTGACGTGCAGGACCCCCACGTCGATGGTCTCCATCGCCTGCATCACCCGGGTCAGATCCTGGGTGAAGACCGCCGCGCTCAAGCCGAAGTCGCTGTCGTTGGCGAGGGCGAACGCGTCGTCGGCGTCGGTGGCCCGGCGCACCGCCAGCACCGGGCCGAACAGTTCCTCGGTCCAGACATCGGCAGGCCCGTCGAGTTCTACGACGGTGGGCGCGACGAAGTAACCCTGTGCCAGTGGGCCGTCGCTGTAGGCCCCGCCACCGGCCAGCACGGACACCCCCTGAGATTTCGCCGTGTCGATCCCGGCGACGATGGAGGTCTGCGCTGAACCGGTGATGACCGGTCCCATCTGGGTGCGGTCGTCGCAGGGGTCGCCCACCACCAAGGCTTCGGAGCGCGCCACCAGCGCGGCCACGAACCTGTCGGCGATACCGTCGGTGAGGATCAATCGCGATGTCGCGGTGCACTTCTGGCCGGTGCTGCGGAAGGCGCCCAGCATCACCTGCTCGAGAGCCAGGTCGAAGTCGGCATCATCGAGCACCACGGCGGCGTTCTTACCGCCCATCTCGGCCTGAACCGGCACCCCACGGGCGGCCGCGGCGGCGGCGATCCGCCTGCCCACCCCGGTGCTGCCGGTGAAGGTGATCGCCGCGACGCCGTCATGGCGCAGGAGGGCGTCGCCGACTTCGGAGTTCCCGATCACCAGGTTCAGCACCCCTGACGGCAGGCCGGCCTGAGTGAGTGCCTGGGCCAGTCGCATCGCCAGCAGGGGAACCGAACTGGCAGGTTTCCACACCACGGTGTTGCCGTAGACCAGAGCCGGGACGATCTTCCAGGCCGGAATGGCGATCGGGAAGTTGAACGGGGTGATCACCGCCACGACGCCCACCGGTCTGCGGGTGACGAGGATCTGCTCACCGGCGCGCGGGGAGGCGAAGATCTCCCCGCTGACCCGGTCGCCCTCGGCGGCGTAGTAGCGCAGGATCTGTGCGGCCCGGCGGACCTCCCCGACACCTTCGAGTCGGGTCTTGCCCTCCTCGACCGCCAGTTCCAGGCCCCACTGCTCGGCGTTGAGGTCGACGACCGCGGCGGCGGCGGCCAGTACCGCGCCGCGGGAGTGGATGGGAGTGGCCGACCAACCCGGTAACGCCCGGGATGCCGCGTCAACCGCGTCATCGACGTCGGAGCAGGTCGCCGAGTTACCCTCGGCGACAACCTCGTTCGGGCGGGTGGGGTTGACGCTGCGTACCCGCTGCCCGTGGCCGCAGCGCCATTCTCCGGCGACCAGGTGGACGATGCTTGCGGTCATCACCGGAAGGCGGCGTGGCCGGTGAGCGCCTTGCCGATGGAGAGCAGGTGCATTTCCGAGGTGCCCTCGTAGGTGAGTACCGATTCGAGGTTGTTGGCGTGGCGCAGTGGGGAGTACTCCAGGGTGATTCCGCTGCCGCCGAGCAGGGTTCGGCATTCCCGGGCGATGGCCAGTGCCTCCCGGACGTTGTTGAGCTTGCCCAGGCTGACCTGCTCGGGGCGCACCCCCTGGGCGTCCTTGATCCGGCCCAGGTGGATGGCCAGCAGCACACCCTTGCCCAGTTCCAGGGTCATGTTGGCCAGCTTCTCCTGGGACAGCTGGAAACTGGATAGCGGGCGGTCGAACACGTCGCGGTTCTGGGTGTAGGCGATGGTGGTCTCCAACGCGTCGCGGGCGGCGCCCATCGCCCCGAACACGATCCCGAACCGGGCCTCGTTCAGGCAGGACAGCGGTGCACCCAACCCGCGGGCCTCGGGCAGTTGCGCGGAGGCGGGCAGGCGGACATTGTCGAGCACCAGCTCGGAGGTCACCGAGGCCCGCAGCGACAGCTTCTTGTGGATGACGTTGGCGGAGAATCCGGGGGTGTCGGTGGGCACCAGGAAGCCGCGGATACCGTCGTCGGTCTGGGCCCAGACGGTCGCGACGTCGGCGAGATTGCCGTTGGTGATCCACATCTTGGTGCCGTTGAGCACCCAGTCGGATCCATCGCGGCGGGCCCGGGTGCGCATCCCGGCCGGGTTGGATCCGAAGTCGGCCTCGGTCAGGCCGAAGCAGCCGATCGCCTCTCCGGCGGCCAGTCGCGGCAGCCACTGTTGCTTCTGCTCCTCCGAGCCGTAGCGGTAGATGGAGAACATCGACAGCGAACCCTGTACCGAGACGAAGCTGCGGAAGCCGCTGTCGCCGGCCTCCAGTTCCATACAGGCCAGCCCGTAGGAGACGGCGTTGGTGCCCGCGCAGCCGTACCCCTCAAGGTGCATGCCCATCACGCCGAGTTCGCCGAACTCTTTGGCGAGTTCCCTGGGCAGGCTGCCGGATTCGAACCAGTCCCCGACATGGGGCTTGAGCCGGGTGTCGACGAACTTGCGAACCGTCGCGGCGATATCGCGCTCGTCCTCATCGAGGAGGCGGTCGATATCGAACAACTCCAGGGGGGAGTACGTGTCCTTCTTGGGGGCGGGGGCGGTGACGGTCATGACAGATCCTTTCGTGGGGGCTCAGAGCACAGCGAAGGCGTCGGCGAGAACGCCGATAGCCTCGTCGAGCAGTTCGTCGGTGATGGTCAGCGGCGGCAGGAAGCGCAGCACATTGCCGAAGGTGCCGGCACTCAGCGTCAATACGCCGTGGTCGTGGCAGTACCGGGTCACGGCGGCGACGGCCTCGGGGTTGGGGTCGGTGCTGCCGGGCCGGACCAGTTCGGCGGCGATCATCGCGCCGCGTCCGCGGATCTCGCCGATGACCGAATTCATCCCCCGGTCGCTTCGCTCCTGCCCGCCGGCCGTGGCGAGGACACGCAGCCCTGCGGTGAGCCGTTCGCCGATCTGACGTGCCCGGTTCAGGAGGTCGTTGTTCTCGATCTCCTCGATGGAGCCCAGCGCTGCAGCGCAGGCGGCCGGGTTGCCGCTGTAGGTGCCGCCGATGCCGCCCGGGGGAGCGGCGTCCATGACATCGGCGCGGCCGGTCACGGCGGCCAACGGCATTCCGCCGGCGAGTCCCTTGGCGGTGATGATCACGTCCGGTACCAGACCCTCGTGCTCGCTGGCGAACCACGTTCCGGTGCGCGCGATTCCGGCCTGCACCTCGTCGGCGACGAACAGGATTCCGCGCTCGCGGCAGAAGTCGGCTACCGCGGGCAGGAACCCCTCTGCGGGAACGATGAACCCGCCCTCGCCCTGAATCGGTTCCACGATCACCGCGGCCACCATGTCGGCGCCGATCTGGCTGTCGACGAGCTGGGCGAACTGCGTCATCGCCTCCTGCGCGCAGTGTTCTGGTCCCGATGGCCAGCGATATGGATAGGCCATCGGCGCCCGGTAGACCTCCGGGGCGAACGGACCGAAGCCGTGCTTGTAGGGCTTGGCCTTGCCGGTCATGGTCATCGTCAGCAGCGAACGGCCGTGGAAGGCGTGGTCGAACACCACGATCGCGGGCCGCCCGGTGGCTGCACGGGCGTACTTGACCGCGTTCTCCACGGCCTCGGCTCCGGTGTTGAACAGCGCGGTGCGCTTCGCATGGCGGCCGGGTGTGAGCCGGTTGAGGGCCTCGGCCACCTCGATGTAGGGCTCGTACGGGGTGGCCAGGAAGCAGGTGTGGGTGTAGCGGGTGAGTTGGTCGGCCGCCCGGGCGACCACCCGCGGCGCGGCATTGCCGACGGTCGTCACGGCGATTCCGCTGCCCATGTCGATGAAGGAGTTGCCGTCCACGTCGACCACCACGCCGCCGCCGGCAGCGGCGACGTACACCCCGGCGGCGCTGGAAAGCCCGGCCGGGAGGGCTACGGCCCGACGCCGCGCCAACTCACGAGAACGCGGACCGGGGACCTCGGTGACCAGTCTGCGCTCCTGCGGCAGGCTCGGGCCGCCCACGAGCGCGTCGTGGATGGGATCGGTCAGTGTCGTCATCCCGATGGTCCTTCCGTCTGTTCCCGTCTCACGGTAGGCGCGGACCGGCACATGACCGTATCGACGGAATGGACATCAGTAGATCAAAACATGGACGAGCTGTACAACCGGTCCACGGATCGGGTCCAGCAGCGTCCATCGTGGTCCGGGCACCTGTTCGCCGGTGGTGGAGTGCGATACTGCCCCGTTGCCGGCCGTGCAATGGCATCCTGAGGGATGCGCGGACTGTGATCCCCAGCGGCAGCCTTGTTCGACGCTGTGATCGAGACCGCGGCACACCGAATGACGACGACCCGAGGATGACAATTGAGCATGTACGCGGTAACTAATCCGGCGACCGGCGAGGTGCTCCGCGAGTACCCGACCGCCACCGATGCCGAGATGGAGCAGGCTATCGCCGCGGCGGCGAAGGCCTACAAGGAATGGTCGGTGAATTCCACCGTTGCCGAACGGGCAGCCTTGACCCGCCGCGTCGGTGAACTGCACACCGAACGCCGCGAACAGTTGGCCGAGATCATGGTCCGCGAGATGGGCAAGCCACTCGACCAGGCGCTCGGTGAGATCGACTTCAGCGCCGCCATCTACGAGTTCTATGCCGACAACGCCGAGAAGTTCCTGGCCGACGAGCCGATCGAACTGCTCGCCGGTGAGGGCAGCGCCGTCATCGTGCGCCGGCCGGTCGGGGTCATCCTCGGCATCATGCCGTGGAACTTCCCGGAGTATCAGGTGGCCCGGTTCGCCGGCCCGAACCTGACGCTCGGTAACACCGTCGTGCTCAAGCACGCCCCGCAGTGCCCGGAATCCGCCGAGGCACTGCAGAAGATCTTCGACGACGCCGGTTTCCCGAAGGGGGCCTACGTCAACGTCTACGCCACCAATGAGCAGATCGCCGCGGCCATCGCCGACCCCCGCATCCAGGGTGTCTCGCTGACCGGTTCGGAGCGTGCGGGCGCGGCGGTGGCCGAGATCGCCGGCCGGAACCTCAAGAAGGTCGTTCTCGAACTCGGCGGGTCCGATCCCTTCATCCTGTTCAGCACCGACGACCTCGACGCGACCGTCGACGCCGCCGTGGCCGCCCGCATGGGCAATACCGGTCAGGCCTGCAACGCCGCCAAGCGGATCATCGTCGACGCCACGTTGTACGACGAGTTCCTGGAGAAGTTCACCGCCAAGATTCTTGGCGCCGCCGATGAATTGTCTCCGCTGTCCTCGGAGGCCGCGGCCCAGAACCTGGCCAGGCAGGTCGACGCGGCCGTGGCAGCCGGCGCGCACCTGATCTCCAATGGCGAGCGTAAGGGTGCCTGGTTCCCGCCCGGGATTCTCACCGGGATCACCAAGGACTCACCGGCCTACCGCGAGGAGCTGTTCGGCCCGGTGGCCCAGGTGTACAAGGTGAATTCGGAGGAGGAGGCGATCGAACTCGCCAACGACATCCCGTTCGGGCTGGGTTCCTACCTGTTCACCACCGATCCCGAGCAGGCCGATCGTGTCGCCGAGAAGATCGAGGCCGGCATGGTGTTCGTCAACGTCGTCGAGGCCGATGGCGTCGAGTTGCCCTTCGGCGGGGTCAAGCGTTCCGGCTTCGGCCGCGAGCTCGGCCGCTACGGCATCGACGAGTTCGTCAACAAGAAGCTGATCCGCAAGGGCTGATCACCTCCCGGCCCCTGGTCGCGATCAGAATCGCGGCTGACGCTCATGTCGCGATCAGAATCGCGATCAGGGGCGCGAGGTTGAGCAGCAGCACACCGATCTTGTAGACGGCCATTCCGCCGTAGTGGATGGCGTCGAAGGACTCCCGCGACAACGCAAACCAGCGGCTGTGCAGCCGGTAGACCCAGTCATGGGCGTAGGTCAGGGCGGCGAACCACACCAGCAGGATCACGTAGTTGAAGACCAGGGACCAGATCAGGACGTCCCGCAGGGTTGTCACGGTCATGTTCTGAACGTACTGCGCCGCCACCGTCGCGGCATCGGTGCTCACCCGTCGGCGTCGAAGCGGTCCAATGCGCGTGCCGCGAGTTCGTGGCCCAGGTCGATCACCTCGGCGGCGCGATGGAAATCCAGGCTGCGGCAGGCGGTGCGCGGCACCTCGATGAGGATGTCCGGGGGATAAGCAGCCATCTGGTGACGGGCCAACGCCGCCTGCGCGATGTCGATCGTGCGCATCATCACCGCGAAACTGCGCAGCTTGGGCATGTGGGTGGCGGGCTCGGCATCGCCGAACTCGTCGACCTCGGGGTCGATCTCGGCGATGTCGAACGGGGCGGCCCCGGTGCCGAATCGGTCGAGGAGGGCAGAGGTGCTGCGCCACAACCGGTTCAGCCGCTCGCGGGTCGGCCTGATCTCATCGTCGGCGACGTCGACGTCCATGCCGGAGACGCTCACCGCGACGGTGAGGTCGGCGTTGGTTGCCGCGATCGGGGCGATGGGCAGCGGGTCGAGGATCCCGCCGTCGGCCAGGACCCGTCCGTCGAGCACATGCGGTGCGATCATCCCGGGGATGGCGATCGACGCTCTGATCGCTTCGTCGAGCGGTCCCCGCTGCAACCACACCGACTTGCCCGCGATCAGATCGGTGGTGACCGCGGTGTACGAAATCGGGAGTTGCTCGATGGCGACATCGCCGACGATATCGCGCACCGCATCGATGATCTTGCCCGCCCGCAACACCCCGGGCGCCGAGATGGACGGGTCGAGCAGTCGCAGCATGGCGGGGCCGGTCAGAGTGCGGGCCCACCGGGTGAACTCGTCCAGCGACCCCGCGGCGTACAAACCGCCCACCAGTGCGCCCATCGAGGACCCGGCGATCCCCACGACCTCATAGCCGCGACTGCGGAGTTCGTTGATGACGCCGATGTGGGCATACCCCCGCGCACCCCCGCTGCCCAGTGCCAGCGCCACTCGTTTGGCCATGACGTCATTGTCACCGGGGTGGGAATGCCCCGGTAGCCCGGGGCATTTCGCTCAGCGTGATTCCGGAGTGCCCGGGTGCGGCAGGGAGGCCCGGTCGCCGGCTAGCAGCCGCCGGCAGCGGCGGCCTCCACGGCGATGATCACCGCCGCCTGCTGGGCCTCGCTCAGTTGCGGCCAGGTCTTGCCGAAGGCCGCCGGGCTGGCCTGATCGGAGGACTGAACCTCCTTGAGGAACGGCTCCACCAGGCTCGTCGGATCACCGCCCTTGGTCGTCATCCAGTCCTTGGCACTCATGCAGGCCTGCGCGTATTGCTCCTCCAGGGACTGCGCGGGGACGTTGATCTTGGTGGTGACTCCGCCGGGGGACAACCCGATTCTCTCCTCGGAAGACTGCACCGCGGACTGCTCGGCAGCACTGGCAGTAGGCACCGGTTCGGCCCGATCGGCGTCCTCGGCGGAACATCCCGACACCGCGGCGGCAGCGGTGGTGGCGACCGTGATCAGTGCGAGTCGTTGGAGGCGGCGGATGCTCGGCATGGGGTCAATCTATGCAACACTCTCGGCCATGAACACGTACCCCGGATCGCAGGAGTGTTGTCGGGCCTGATCGACGCCCGCTACCGACCCCTCGACCCGGAGTTCCGCTCATGTCTGCCCGGCCCCTGCCTTCTCGGACCCTGTCTCCTCGGATCCTTCAGTCCGCCCTGCCCACCCGGCTGCGTCCGGCCGACCTGCTGCACACCTGCGATGCCTTCGCCGACGGGGTGCTCGACGGCCGATTCGATCGCTTCCTGCCCGCAGGCGGTCCGCCGGCGGACGCCCGCTGGTACGCCCGTCTGCACGCCGACGACGACCTCGACGTGTGGTTGATCAGCTGGGTGCCGGGGCACACAACCGAGTTGCACGACCACGGCGGCTCGTTGGGGGCGCTGACGGTGCTCTCCGGCAGTCTGAACGAATTTCGTTGGGACGGGCAACGTTTGCGTCGACGACGTCTGGAAGCCGGTGACCAGGCCGCCTTTCCGCTGGGGTGGGTGCACGATGTGGGCGCCGCCGGCGACACCCCGTTCGAGACGCTGAGCGTGCACGCCTATTCGCCGCCGTTGACCGCGATGTCCTACTACGAGGTGACGCCCCGGCAGCGGCTGCGGCGCACCCGGACCGAACTGACCGATCAGCCGGAGAAGACGGCATGAGCAGCCGGATCGACAGGGCACTGGCGCGGGCCCGGGACCGGCTGCGGCGGTTGGAGCCCGCTGAGGCTCCGGCAGCGGTCGGCCGCGGCGCGATCCTGGTCGACATCCGACCGGCGGCCCAGCGCGCATTTGAAGGTCAGTTGGCCGGTGCGCTGGTGATCGAACGGAACGTGCTGGAGTGGCGTTGCGACCCGACCAGCGACTCCCGCCTGCCGCAGGCCACCGACGACGACGTCGAGTGGGTGGTGCTGTGCTCGCAGGGCTACACCTCGAGCCTGGCCGCGGCCGCGCTGCAGGATCTCGGTCTGCACCGGGCGACCGACATCGTCGGTGGCTACCAGGCGTTGGCGACGACCGGCGTGCTGCCCACGCTGACCACCGCGCTGGCTACTGCGGGTAGTCCTGGGTTACCCGACTACGCAGTGTTTCCGTCTTCGCCGTGGTCCATCCCGGTGGCTGCAGGATCGCGGCCCAGGCGTTGACGACGTCCTTGACGTACCGGTGGCCGTGGCCGTCGGGCACGTCGACCGCCACCGCCATATCGGCGGACACCTGCAGGAAGGTCACCACCGGTATCCAGGTCATGTCCTCGGACACGTCGTAGCCGCGCGGCTCGCGCAACCAATCCGGTTCTGCGAAAAGCAGTTCCGGGTTGAACCAGGCGATCGGGTCCGAGGCGTGCTGCAGGTAGACGATGCGCGGATTGTCCCAGGGGGCGTCCGGACGGGCCAGGTTGTCCGCCCGCGCGGCGAAGCGCACATTGGCGCCGCCGTCGAAGATCGGCAGCCACTCCGGGGAGCCGGGGTCGCGGTCGAGGGTGACGGCGTCACGCATGGTGTTCTGGAACGTCGGGCCGGAGAACAGCGCACCGTCGGTGCGGGCGATGATGTTGTTCGGGCTCAGGAACGGCGCCTCGCCGCCGAACGAGCCGAGGCTCTCGCCGAACACCACGATCTTCGGCCGCTGCGCCTCGGGCAGTTCGCGCACCTTCGCGTCGACCGCCTCGAACAGCGCCTGACCTGCTTGCCGGGCGTTCTCCTTGTCCACCAGGAAGGACAGCCAACTCGGCAGGAACGAGTACTGCATGCTGACGATCGCGGTGTCGCCGTTGAACATGTACTCCAGCGAGTCGGCCTCGGCGGCGTTGATCCAGCCGGTGCCGGTGGTGGTGGCCACCGCGATCACCTTGCGCTTCAGCCCGCCCTCGCGGACCAGTTCGGCGGCCGCCAGTTCGGCGGTCGCCCGAATGCCCTTGGCGGAGTTCAACCCCGCATAGGCGCGGATCGGCTCGACGGCCGGGGCGCCGTTGAATTCGGTGAGCTGGGCGACGGTGGGTCCGTTGCCGACGAAGAGCCGGCCCTGATGGCCCAGCGACTCCCAGGAGACCAGCGAACCGGGACCCCCGGAGCGCAGCGGTGTCGTCGGTGCCGGATTGTTGGGATCCATCTCGTCGTTGACGGCGGAGAAGGTCGAGTTCAACAGGCTCATGGTGCCGCGGACGACGACGCCGTTGAGGATGGAGATCCCCAGCGCCAACAGCAGACCCACCACCACGATGAATGAAACCCGAGGCGGCGCAACGCGGTTGAGCTGCCGTACGCAGAAACGCACCAGCCTGCCGATCAACTGGCCGACTTCGACGAAGACGAACAGCAGCAGCACCGAGAGGAGAGCGGACTGGATGTAGTTGAACCAGCGCAGCCGCGGCACGCCCATCAGATCGCGAACCTGGTTCTGCCAGGAGTGGAAGAACAGGATGCCCACCACCAGGGCGATGGCCCCGGCGGCCGCGAGCACCAGCCACGCCCACCGCGGCGGTGCCGGGCTGGTGTCCCGCGACTGCATGAACCGCACCAGCCAGACGGCGAAGACGCCGAGGCCGTAGCCGATCGCCCCGGCCGCCCCGCTGACCAGGCCCTGGAACAGCGGGCCGCGCGGCAGCAGCGAGGGTGTCATCGACAACAGCAGGAACACCAGGCCGACGGCGGTGCCGGTGAACGTGTAGCGGCGCTGCCACCAGTCGCGTGTGGTCTCGACTGCGGGCGGACTCGCCAGGGCGGTGTCAGTCACCCACACGACCCTAGCCGGGGGCGGGTCAGCGGTGGGTGAACGCCGGCGGGCGTTTGGCGATGAAGGCGGCCATTCCCTCGGTCTGGTCCTCGGTGGCGAAGGCCGAGTGGAACAGTCTGCGCTCATAGAGCAGTCCCTCGGCCAGGGTGGACTCGAACGCCCGGTTGACCGCCTCCTTGGCCATCCGCGCCGCCGACCGGGACATCTGCGAGATGGTCGTCGCCACGGCGTTGGCCTCGTCGAGCAGGGTGTCGGCTGGCACCACCCGCGACAGCAGGCCGCTGCGTTCGGCCTCTGCGGCGTCGATGGTGCGCCCGGTCAGGATGAGGTCCATGGCCTTGGCCTTTCCGATGGCCCGGGTCAGCCGCTGGGAGCCGCCCATTCCGGGCAGCACACCGAGTTTGATCTCGGGCTGACCGAACTTGGCGGTATCCGCCGCGATCAGCACATCGCAGATCATCGCCAGTTCGCAGCCGCCGCCCAGCGCGTAGCCGGCGACCGCGGCGATCAGCGGGGTGCGTACCGCGGCGAGCTTCCCCCAGGCGGCGAACAGGTCCGACTCGTACACCTCCGAGAAGGACAGTTCCGACATCTCCTTGATGTCGGCACCGGCCGCGAAGGCCTTGGCCGAACCGGTGATGATGATCGCGCCGATACCGGGATCGTCGTCGAATTCCGAGGCGGCACTGGTGACCTCGCGCATCACCTGGGTGTTGAGCGCGTTGAGGGCCTGCGGCCGGTTGAGCGTGATGGTGCCCACCCGCTCGTTGCGGCTCACCAGGATGGTCTCGTAACTCACATCTGCTCCTAGAAGGTCAGGTCGGGCTGGGCTGGGGCGAAGTACGTGTCGACGTCGGCATCGGTGACCTCGGCCAGGGAGGCCGGTGACCAGCGCGGGTTGCGGTCCTTGTCGACCAGTTGCGCGCGGATTCCCTCGACCAGGTCGTGGGAGCGCAGCGAGGCGCACGACACCCGGTACTCCTGGACCAGGACGTCATCGAGGCTCGGCAACGCGGCGGCCCGCCGGACGGCGGCGAGGGTGACCGAGCACGCGATCGGTGACCGGGTGGCGATCAGATCGGCGGCCTCGTGGGCCGCGCCGTCGGTATGGGCGCGCAGGGCGGCGATGATATCGGCCACCGTCGCGCCCGCGTAGCAGGAGTCGATCCAGTCGCGCTGGGCGGCCAGCGGACTGGGCGGGGGTTCCTGGGCGAACACTCCCAAAGCAGCCGACACCCCGTCGGCGACGACGGCGGCGGTGAACGCGGAGAGTTCCCCGTGCGGGACGAAGTAGTCGGCGAAGCCCATCGCGATGGCGTCGCCGGCGCCGAACGGCGCCCCGGTCAGGGCGGCGTGCAGGCCGAGTCCGCCGGGTGCCCGGGACAGCAGGTAGGTGCCGCCGACATCGGGGATGAAGCCGATGCCCACCTCCGGCATGGCCACCTTCACGGTCTCGGTCACCACCCGGACACCGCCGTGGGCGCTGACCCCCACCCCGCCACCCATCACGATGCCGTCCATCAGTGCGACGTACGGCTTGGGGTAGTGACTGATCAGGGAGTTGAGCCGATATTCGTCGAACCAGAACGCCCGGGCATCGGCGCCGCCGGCCTTCGCCGAGTGGTAGATCGCCACCACATCGCCGCCGGCGCACAGACCACGCCCCCCGGCGCCGTCGAGGATCACGGCGCTGATGTCGTCGTTGTCGGCCCAGGCCGTCAGCGCCGCGCTCATCGCGGTCACCATGCGATGGGTCAGCGAGTTGATGGCCTTCGGGCGGTTGAGCGTCAGGATGCCCACGCTGCCGTCGTGCCGAACCAGGACCTCATCAGTGTCTGCGGTCACGCGTCACAGTATTACGCGGCCACCCCGCGGTGCCTCCGGTGCGGGTAGTCTCGGTGAGACCGTCGTCACGGTTTGCGAAAGTCAGGTCGTATATCGGCCGGGGGAACGCATCCAGGCGGTCGCACGTTGACAGGATGTTTGACGAGCGCTTCACGAGCGAGATTTCAAGGAGAGGACCCACGGTGCGGGAGACCAGCAACCCGATTCTCCGCAACCTGCCAAAGCAGGAGGGCGGCTACGCACAGTTCGGTACCGGTGTCGCCGGTGCCACCCGGATGGGCTATCAGGCCGATCCCTACGTTTCCAGCCCCCCGCAGGCCGGCGTATCGCGGCCGCTGACCATCGACGATGTCGTCACCAAGACCGGCATGACCCTCGGTGTGCTGTCCGTGGTGGCGGTGATCTCCTACTTCCTGGTCGGCAGCAATGTGGCTCTGGCCATGCCGTTCACCCTGATCGGCTCGCTGGGCGGGCTGGCCCTGGTGCTGATCGCCTCCTTCGGGCGTAAGCAGGACAGTCCGGCGATCGTCCTGAGCTACGCCGCTCTCGAGGGTCTGTTCCTCGGCGCCGTCTCCTGGCTGTTCGGCAATGTGCTGGTGCAGGGCATCTCCGCCGGGGCGCTCATCACGCAGGCCGTCCTCGGTACCGTCGGTGTGTTCTTCGGCATGCTCGTGGTCTACAAGACCGGGGCGATCCGGGTCACCCCGAAGTTCACCCGGTTCATGGTCGCGGCCATGGTCGGCGTGCTGGTGCTGATGCTCGGCAGCTTCGTGATCGGCCTGTTCAGCAGCGGCCCCGGCCCGCTGCGCGACGGCGGCCCGCTGGCCATCCTCTTCTCGCTGGTCGTGATCGGCATCGCCGCGTTCAGCTTCCTGCTGGACTTCGACTCCGCCGACCAGCTGATCCGCGCGGGTGCGCCGGAGAAGGCCGCCTGGGGCGTCGCCCTGGGTCTGACCGTCACCCTGGTGTGGCTGTACCTGGAGATCCTGCGGCTGCTGAGCTACTTCTACTCCAGCGACCGGTAGGGGTTTCTTCACTCGAGAGTGCGCCCAGATCGCGCTTCCTGCACAGGACGCGATCTGGGCGCACACTCGTTTCGGGGCGCGGACGCATGCTGCCGGTATGCGACTGCTGTGCGCCCCTTTCGTCGGTGTGGAGGCGCTGGATGCGGGGCTCCTGCGCAAACACCACCTGCGGTCTCTGTACGTAGCGATCTTCCCCGGTGTGTACCTCCCTCGTGGCGTCGATCCGACCTTTCGGCAGCGTGCTGAGGCGGCGTGGTTGTGGTCGCAGCGCCGGGGCGTGTTGTCCGGCTTGACCGCATCTCGGCTGCACGGTTCGCCATGGATCGACGACTCGCTGCCGATCGAGCTGGTCTGCTGTAGAGGGCGGTCTCCGGCGGGTATCCGCTGCTCCCGGGATTCACTCGCACCAGGCGAGCAGGAGCTTCGCGCCAGCCTTCCCGTGACCACGGCGGCGCGAACCGCAGTCGATCTGGGCCGGCGCGGAAATATCGGCGAAGCCGTCGCGCGCCTCGATGCACTGGGAAACGCGACCGGAATCACCTCGGCGCAGATCGCCGCCGTCGCCGACGCGCATCCCGGCATGAGGGGCGTGCGCGGGTTGCGTCGAGCGCTGACCATGTACGACGCCGGTGCGCAGTCACCGAAGGAAACCTGGTTAGGGACATCGTCCGCCTGGAGAAACTCGCCGCGTCGGGCTGGACGGTCATCCGGGTCGCCGCCGGGACACCACCCACCGAGGTTGTTCAGCGGCTACGCCGGGTCTGGGATGCGGCGAGTGTGCGCTGAGATCGCGGAAACCGGCGTCCCGGCGATCTCAGCGCACACTCGGCGAGCTCAGGACAGCCGCTCGACCACCATCGCCATGCCCTGCCCGCCGCCCACGCACATCGTCTCCACCCCGAACGTCTTGTCGTGGGTCGCGAGGTTGTTCAACAGCGTGGCGGTGATCCGCGCACCGGTCATCCCGAACGGGTGGCCCAGGGCGATCGCGCCGCCGGAGACATTGAGCTTGTCCTCGTCGATGCCGAGTTCGCGGGCCGAGCCCAGCACCTGGACCGCGAACGCCTCATTGATCTCGAACAGGTCGATATCGGAGACCGACAGCTTCGCGTTGGCGAGCGCCTTCTTGACCGCCTCGATGGGTCCCAGCCCCATGATCTCCGGGGACAGACCGGACACCCCGGTGGACACGATCCTCGCCAGCGGGGTGAGTCCGAGTTCCTTCGCCCTGGTGTCGGACATCACGATCACCGCGGCGGCGCCGTCGTTGAGCGGGCAGGCATTGCCGGCGGTCACCGTGCCGTTGGGCCGGAACACCGGCTTGAGCTGGCTGACGGCGTCATAGCTGGTGCCGGCGCGGGGGCCGTCGTCGGTGGAGACGACGGTGCCGTCGGGAAGGGTGACGGGCGTGATCTCGCGGGCGAAGAAGCCGTTCTTGATGGCCTCCTCGGCGCGGTTCTGGCTGCGGACGCCCCAGTGGTCCTGGTCCTCCCGGCTGATCCCGGTCAGCAGCGCGACGTTCTCGGCGGTCTGGCCCATCGCGATGTACACGTCGGGCAGTTCGCCGTCCTCACGCGGGTCGTGCCAGGACTCGGCACCCGCGGCGGACGCGGCGGTGCGGGCCTCGGCCGGACTGAACAGCGGATTGTGGCTGTCCGGCCAACCGTCCGAGGTGCCCTTCGCGAACCGCGACACCGTCTCCACGCCGGCGGAGATGAACGCGTGGCCCTCACCGGCCTTGATCGCGTGAAACGCCATCCGGGTGGTCTGCAACGACGACGAGCAGTAGCGGTTGACGGTCACGCCCGGCAGGAAGTCGTAGCCCAGTTCGACGGCCACCACCCGGGCGATGTTGAACCCGGCTTCGCCGCCCGGCTGGCCGCAGCCGAGCATGAGGTCGTCGATATCGCGCGGGTCGAGTGCGGGCACCTTGTCCAGCGCGGCGCGAACCATCTGGGTGGCCAGATCGTCGGGGCGCATGGAGACCAGCGAGCCCTTACCGGCGCGGCCGATCGGGGAGCGGGCGGTGGACACGATGACGGCTTCGGGCATAACGGCTCCCGTCGTAGGGGTTCTGGGCTTGTGGCTAGACCAAACCTAGGGCATGCCGCAACGCCGGCAAAAGCTGCTCGGCGGCCAGCGCATACCCGGCGGCCGACGGGTGATATCGGTCATCGGCGAACAGGTGATGGCCACCGGACCGGAAGTGCGGCCCGAGCAGATCGGCCAGCGGGACCGGAACCCCGCCGGCGGCGCGCACCTCGCCGGCCTGCGCCCGGGCCAGCCGCAGCCCGATCGAGCGAGCGGTGAACCGCAGCGGCTGAGGGATCGCGGTGATGACACCGAGGTCCGGACAGGTGCCGACCACCACGGCCGCGCCGGTGGAGCGCAACCGGTGGACGGCCGCCCCCAGCCGCCGGGCCGAGGGGCCGATCCCGTTGAGGCTGGTGACGTCGTTGGCACCGATCATGATGACCGCGGCGTCCGGCGGCGGTCCGGCGACCAGCATGGCGTCGACCTGGCCGGCCAGGCCCTTCGAGGTGGCCCCCACGATGGCCTTGGTCGACAACCGGACCGGTTCGCCGGACAGTCGGGCTAGCGCGCGTGCCAGTAATGCCCCGGGCACCTCGTCGGCCTGACGGCAGCCGTAACCGGTGGCCGTCGAGTCGCCGAACACCATCAGGTGGACTCCGGTCTCGGTGCCACGCTGCCAGCGCTGCGCCGGTCCGCCCTCGGGGAAGTAGACCCCGTCGGCCCGGGGCGGGGCGTCGAATGCCTTCGGGATGACGCTGCGGGCCTGGTCGGCCTGGCCGGTCAGCAGGCTGCGGGCACCCACCACCGCGCTGCCGGTCGAGGCGAGCACTCCCGCCATGACCAGCGCCCGAGTGGAGCCGATCCGGATCACCACGGATGTGAGTTTAGGGCGAAATCCCGGGCGAAATCGCTCGTCAAAGCGGCTATCCGATTACGGAGCGGTCTCGGAAGCGGCAACAAATCAGACAATCCGTTTTGTGGCGTGCATCACAGCTGCCAAGCTGAGGGCCCCCGAGTCGGAGATACGACTGCAGCGGGTCACGTGAACACAACGGCGTAGGAGCGTGGACCATGACCGCACCGAGCAAGCTCGCCCCATCGGATCCCCGGCGCGGCCATGTGCCGCCGCCCCGGCCCCGTCGATACCCCGTCAGCGACTGCGCGCCGGTCGAGGTCATCGAGGACGGGCCGAGCCTGGCGGCCCGGTTGGTGTCGATCGGCACCCGCGCCACGATGTGGCCGGCGCTCGCGGTGCTCAGCCATGTCCCGCACTGGCCCTGGCCGTTCGGCATGGTGGACTTCGTCGCCCGGGCGCTGCTGCCGTCACCGGGAACGGTCCGCGCCACGGTCGGGCTGCCCAACGCCTCCGCGCAACTGGTCCGGGCGCCCGGTGTGCTGCCGGCCGACGGCCGTCGCCGGGTTGTGCTGTACCTCCACGGTGGTGGCTTCATGACCTGCGGAGTGAACTCGCACAGCCGCATCTCGGTGGCCCTGTCGAAGTTCGCCGATTCGCCCGTGCTGGTCGTCGACTACCGATTGATCCCCAAACACTCGGTCGGCATGGCACTCGACGACTGCTACGACGGCTACCGGTGGCTGCGTCTGCGGGGTTACGAACCCGAACAGATCGTCCTGGCCGGCGACTCCGCGGGCGGATACCTGGCGCTGTCCCTGGCGCAGCGACTTCAGGCGGAGGGGGAGACCCCGGCGGCGCTGGTGGCGATCTCCCCGCTGCTGCAACTGGAGCAGGATCCGAAGCTGTCCCATCCGAACATCTACACCGACGCGATGTTCCCGCCCAAGGCATTCGACGCGCTGGTGGCGCTGGTGGCCCGGGCCGCGGCCGACAATGTGGTGGACGGCGAGCCCGAGGGTGTCTACGAGCCGCTGGACCATATCGAGCCCGGCCTGCCGCGCACGCTCATCCACGTCTCGGGATCGGAGGTGCTGCTGCACGACGCCCGACTGGCGGCGCGGCGGTTGGCCGCGGCGGGCGTCCCGATCGAGTTGCGGGTGTGGCCGGGCCAGATCCACGATTTCCAGATGGCGGCGCCGCTGGTGCCGGAGGCGACCCGATCGCTGCGTCAGATCGGGCATTACATCCGGGAGGCCACCGGCTGAGAGGCATCCGCCGGCGGGCCTCTGCAACGATGGACCCATGCGAATCGCCCAGCACATCAGTGACCTCATCGGTGATACGCCGCTGGTCGAGTTGACCTCGGTGGTGCCCGAAGGTTCCGGGCGGGTCGCCGCCAAGATCGAGTACCTCAATCCCGGCGGCAGTTCCAAGGACCGCATCGCGGTGAAGATGATCGACGCCGCGGAGGCCAGCGGAGCGCTCCGGCCGGGCGGCACGATCGTGGAACCGACGTCCGGTAACACCGGGGTGGGCCTGGCCCTGGTCGCGCAGCGCCGCGGATACCGATGCGTGTTCGTCTGCCCGGACAAGGTCAGTGAGGACAAGCAGAATGTGCTGCGCGCCTATGGCGCCGAGGTCGTCGTCTGCCCGACGGCGGTACCGCCGGACCACCCGGACAGCTACTACTCGGTCTCCAACCGACTGGTGGACGAGATCGAGGGTGCCTGGAAGCCCGACCAGTATTCGAACCCCAACGGCCCGGCCAGCCACTACGAAACCACCGGGCCGGAGATCTGGGCGGACACCGACGGCACCGTCACCCACTTCGTGGCCGGGGTCGGCACCGGCGGCACCATCACCGGCGCCGGGCGCTACCTCAAGGAGGTCTCCGGCGGCCGGGTGACGGTGATCGGGGCTGACCCGGAGGGGTCGGTGTACTCCGGCGGCACCGGGCGGCCCTACCTGGTCGAGGGTGTCGGGGAGGACTTCTGGCCGCAGGCCTACGACCCGACCGTGGCCGACGAGATCATTGCCGTCTCGGACGCGGACTCCTTCGACATGACCCGGCGGCTGGCCCGGGAGGAGGGTCTGCTGGTCGGCGGTTCGTGCGGAATGGCGGTGGTCGCCGCGTTGCGAGTGGCCGAACGGGCCGGCCCCGGGTCGCTGACGGTGGTGTTGCTGCCCGACGGCGGTCGCGGCTACATGTCGAAGATCTTCAACGACGCCTGGATGTCGTCCTACGGCTTCCTGCGAACCCCACTGGACGACTCCCGGCCCGAACCGACTGTCGGCGATGTGCTGCGGGGCAAATCCGGTGAACTGCCCGACCTGGTCCACACCCACCCGTCGGAGACCGTCCGCGACGCGATCGGCATTCTTCGCGAGTACGGCGTCTCGCAGATGCCGGTGGTCGGGGCCGAACCGCCGGTGATGGCCGGCGAGGTGGCGGGCAGCGTATCCGAACGCGAACTGCTGTCGGCCGTGTTCGAGGGCCGCGCAAAGCTTGCCGACGCGGTGTCGGAGCACATGAGCCCGCCGCTGCCGTTGCTCGGGGCGGGGGAGTCCGTCAGCGTTGCGGCCACAGCGCTGGCGGACGCCGACGCCGTGATGGTGGTCGAGGGCGGCAAGCCGGTGGGCGTGATCACCCGCCACGACTTACTGGGGTTTCTGTCCGAAGGGCCGCGTCGGCGCTAGGTGTCGGAGGCCAGGTGTCGGAGTTCAGAATCCCGCGCGGTCGAGCGCTGCCACGCTAAGGTACGGCTTAGCTGTGGCCAGATTCCGCACCTGCTCACCCGGAGGGCGTCATGACCGAACAACCGCCAGGCAACTACCCGCCGCCTGGCAACTACCCGCCTCCGGGCGGGTATCCGCCGCCGGGTGGCTACTACCCGCCCCCGGGTGGGTATCCGCCGCCGGGTGGTTACTACCCGCCGGTCCCGGGCGGAGCGCTGCCCAAGGACGCCTACACCTCGTGGATCACCCGGGTGGTCGCGTATTTCATCGACTTGCTGCCCGTCGCCCTGGTGGTCGGCATCGGCCAGATCGTGATGGTCGCGACGGGGAAGAACGAGTGCATCAGCGACAGCACCGACAGCGCATTCAGCGCGGTGTGCACCTCTGAGCCCAGCGGCTTGGGTCTGACGGTGTCGTTGCTGTGCAGCCTGCTGGCGCTGGCGTTCGTGGTGTGGAACTACGGATACCGGCAGGGCACCACCGGCTCGAGCATCGGAAAGTCGGTGATGAAGTTCAAGGTGGTCAGTGAGAAGACGGGCCAGCCCATCGGCTTCGGGCTGTCGATCGTCCGGCAGCTTGCCCACATCGTCGACGGCCTCATCTGCTACATCGGCTACCTTTTCCCGCTCTGGGATGCCAAGCGGCAGACGCTCGCGGACAAGATCATGTCCACGGTCTGCCTTCCGCTCTAGACCTGATCGAGGAGCCTCATGACTCAGCCGCCCAATCCGCCCGGCGACAACCCGCCGCCTCCGGGGAACTACCCGCCGCCGGGAGGTAACTTCCCGCCGCCTCCGGGCAGCTATCCGCCCCCGCCGCCGGGCAGCTATCCGCCCCCGCCCCCAGGGAACTATCCGCTGCCGGGAGGTAACTTCCCGCCGCCGCCCGGCAGCTACCCACCCCCGCCGCCCGGCAGCTATCCGCCCCCGCCGCCGGGGAACTACCCGCCGCCCCCTCCGGGCTGGGGCTATCCGCCGCCGGGCCAGGGGTATCCGCCACCCCCGCCGTCCAACGGCAGCTTTCTGCCGCCACCACCCGGGGCCGGGCGTCCGGCTCTCAGCGTGGGTGAAGGCCTGAGCTGGGCGTGGAACAAGTTCAGCAAGAATCCGGTGCCACTGGTGGTCGCCACCCTGGTCTTCGGGTTGGTCCTGTTCCTGGCGAGCAGTGTGATCACCCCGTTGATGCAGGCGGTCTCACCGGAGAGTTTCACCACCTACGACAGCGCCGACGGCATGATCGACACCACGACGTACTCGGTGACGGCCGGCGGCATCGCTGTGCTGATCCTGGCGACGGTCGTTCAACTGGTGATCGCCGGCGCGATCGGGGCCGCGTACTTCGCCGGACTGCTCGACATCGCCGACGGCCGACCGGTGTCGATCGGCTCATTCTTCCGGCCGCGCAACATCGTCGCGGTGATCATCGCGTCGCTGCTCATCGGCATCCTCACCACGGTCGGGTTGCTGCTGTGCATCGTTCCGGGGGTGATCGTGACGATCTTCGCCTGGTTCACCAACGTCGGGATCGTCGACCGCAACTTGTCTCCGATCGACGGCATCCGTTCCAGCTTCGACGCCGTCAAGCGGAACTTCGGCCAGGTACTGCTGTTCTGGTTGACCTCCACGGCGATCACCATCGTCGGTGCACTGCTGTGCGGAGTCGGTCTGCTGGTGGCTGCCCCGGTGGCGTATCTGCTGCAGGTCTACGCCTACCGGAAGCTCTCCGGCGGGAGCGTCGCTCCGGCCACCATCTAGCGGCGGCCGGCGGGCGGACCTTTAGGCTCGGTGCGATGAGCGAAACGCACCGCGGGCTTGGGTTCGCCACCCGCGCCATCCACGCCGGCTATCGTCCCGATCCCGCGACCGGGGCCGTCAACGCCCCGATCTACGCCAGCAGCACCTTCGCCCAGGACGGCGTGGGCGGTCTGCGTGGAGGCTACGAGTACGCGCGCACCGGTAACCCCACCCGTACCGCACTGGAAGCGGTGCTGGCCTCTGTCGAGAACGGGCGGTTCGGGCGCGCCTTCAGTTCGGGTATGGCGGCCAGCGACTGTGCGTTGCGGGCGGTGCTGCGGCCCGGCGACCACATCGTCATCCCCGACGACGCCTATGGCGGAACCTTCCGGCTCATCGACAAGGTGTTCCGGCAGTGGGGTGTGCGGCACACCCCGGTGCACCTGTCCGACCTGGACGCGGTCCGGGCGGCGATCACCGCCCAGACCCGGATGATCTGGGTTGAGACACCCACCAACCCGCTGTTGTCGATCGCCGATATCGCTGCGATCGCCGAGATCGGGCATGCCGCGGCAGCCAAGGTGCTGGTGGACAACACCTTCGCCTCTCCCGCGCTGCAGCAGCCGCTGCACCTGGGCGCGGACATCGTGCTGCACTCCACGACGAAGTACATCGGTGGACATTCCGACGTGGTGGGCGGTGCGCTGGTCACCGACGACGAGGAACTCGACGCCGCCTTCGGTTTTCTGCAGAACGGGGCCGGCGCGGTGCCCGGGCCGTTCGACGCGTACCTGACCATGCGGGGGCTCAAGACGCTCGAGTTGCGGATGCGGCGGCATAGCGACAACGCTGCGCACATCGCCGCCTTCCTCGCCGGCCACCCGGCCGTCAGCCAGGTGCTCTACCCGGGGTTGCCCGAGCACCCCGGCCACGCGGTGGCAGCCCGGCAGATGAGCGGATTCGGTGGCATGGTGTCGGTCCGGATGCGGGGCGGGGCCGAGGCGGCACGTGAATTCTGTTCGCGCACCGAGATTTTCATCCTCGCCGAATCCCTGGGCGGGGTGGAATCGCTGATCGAGCATCCCGGTGCGATGACGCATGCGTCGACGGCGGGGTCACAGTTGGAGGTGCCCGACGACCTGGTGCGCCTGTCCGTGGGAATCGAGGATCCGGCCGACCTGCTAGCCGACGTCGAGCAGGCGCTGAGGGCCTGACGGGACAGCAGGCTCGCCCGCGTCATCCGAGTGCCGGGAGCACTGCCGCTGCGGTGACCGCGAGGTTGACCTCGGCGGTTGTGGACGGATCCGCGCCGGCGCCGAAGGTGACGCCGCCGGCCCGTTGCGCCGCCTGCTCGGCCCGATCGGCGTCGAGATGCAGTGCGGTGGCCAGCGCTCCGGTGGTCGTCAGCAGGGTGACCACCGCCGCCGTGACCGGATCCGGGCGATGTCCGCCGAACAGCGCCGCCAGAATCGCCGCCCGGATGCCGTCGATCCGGGTCCGGTCGTGCAT
>Ga0116181_1000731_pt1 | contig 29911 bp, 21 predicted proteins | sample AD_UKC075_MetaG_FD_89752 | JGI IMG/M metagenome (GOLD analysis project Ga0116181, IMG submission 89752) | Active sludge microbial communities of municipal wastewater-treating anaerobic digesters from USA - AD_UKC075_MetaG | ecosystem: Engineered > Bioreactor > Anaerobic > Digestate | place: USA... | reverse complement strand
CTCGAGGACCTGCAGGATGCGCTCGCCGTGCCGCTCGGCGAGCCGCTCGAGCTTCTGCACGTCGGGCAGCGTCGCGAGGTACTCGGGATCGAGGTGCGCGAGCGCCCCGAGCGGCGCGGTGCGCGCTCCGTTGAGCCACACCGCGTCGATGGCGCGGTAGGGGCCCTGATCGGCGGGGGAGGGGCGCGAGAACCGCTGCATGTCGCACGCGTTCATGAAGCCCACGCTCGCCTGCCTGGCGGCGACGACGTGGCTGTACGCGGCGCGCACCCCGACCGGGACGCCGGGCAGCTCGATGCCGGCGGGATCCGGGGCGGCGAGCATCAGCACCGTCCGCCCATCGTGCGTGGTGCGCGCGAGCACCCGCTGCCCGGCGAGGCCTGCCAGCAGGGTCTCGATGCCCTCGGCGGGCCCGGTGCAGACCACGAACCGCACGGGGGCGTCCTGCGCCAGGCCGAGCGCGTCCAGCGCGCGGTCGCGCGCGCCCTGCGGCGAGGCCCGGTCGAGCAGCACGTCGATCGGCGGGGGCGCGGCGGCCTCGCGTCGCGCGGCCCAGCGCTGGGTCACCCGCACCGCCACGCCGAGGCGCTCGAGCACGACCGGGGTCAGCTGTGGGTCGGCGAGCGTGGTCCAGACCTCGCCGCCGGCTTCGCCGCCGTGCTCCTCGGCGCCGAGCCCCGGGCCGTCGTGCCCGCCGAGGGATGCCGACGCCGCAGCGGCGGGGCGCGATGCCGCCTCCACGGGGCTGCTGCCACCGCCGCCGGCGGCGGTGGCGTACCCGACCGCGGCGCCGAGCGCCGCGGCGGCACGGTCGAGCAGCGTCACGAGGTCGAGGCCCTCTGCCAGGAGCTCGTCGAAGCAGGCGACGACGGCGGCGGGGGTCAGCGGGGCCGGCCCGGGCGATGTCGCCGCAGTCGCATCCACGCGTGCCATCGTCGTCCTCCTTCGCGCCGCGCGCGGGGGTCGTCGCGCGCCTCAAGCTTACGGCGCTCGCGCCCGACTGCCCGAAGTTCGTCGTGCAGATGGCGAGCATTCGCCCGCGATACTGGGCATCTGCACGATGCAATCCCCTTCGCGCTTCGAGATACTGAATGCACCGTTGACCACCCGACCGCGCTCAGTGCCGAGCGCAGGAGCGCCGCCGCTCGCGGGTGTCGCATGCAGAGAGGCAATACCGATGGCGCTAGACCAGGCTTCACTCGCCCTGCTCCAGGGGATGGCCGCCCGTGGCGGCAAGCCCATGCACGAGTCCACCCCCGAAGAGGTTCGCGCGAACGGCGTCGCGACGATCGCGCTGATCGGGCCCGGCCCCGAGATGGCGTCCGTGCGCGAGTACGACGTGACCGCCGAGGACGGCGGCGCATCCACGGTTCGCGTGCTCGTTCCCACCGACGCGCCGCGCGGCGTGCTCATCTACTACCACGGCGGCGGCTGGGTCATCGGCAGCGTCGACGGCTACGACACGCTGGGCCGGCAGCTCGCCGAGGCCACGAACATGGTCGTGGTGCTCGTCGAGTACCGCCTCGCGCCCGAGCACAAGTACCCCGCCTCCAACCGCGACGCGTGGGCGGCCCTGCGCTGGGTGCAGGCGCACGCCGACGAGCTCGGCGTCGCGGGCCTGCCCGTCGTGCTGGGCGGCGACAGCGCCGGCGGCACCCTCTCGATCGTTACCGCGCTGCGCGCCCGTGATGAGGGCGTGAAGGTGGATGCCACGGTGCTCGTGTACCCGGCAACCGACGCCGACACCGGCCGCGACTCCTACAACGACCCCGCGAACCAGCTGCTGCTGACGAAGGCGAGCATGGAGTGGTTCATGGGGCACTACCTGGGCGGCGTCGAGCACGACGTCAGCGACGTCTCCATCAGCCCGATCAACGCGGAGCTTGCGGGCTTCCCGCCCACGGCGCTCGCCATCGCCGAGCACGACCCGCTGAAGGACGAGGGGCAGGAGTTCGGCGACCTGCTCGAGGCTGCCGGCGTGCCGGTGACGCGGCGCCTGTTCGAGGGGCAGATGCACGCCTTCTTCCAGATGCCCAACATCCTTCCCGCGGCACGCGAGGCGATCGACTGGATCGCCGCCTTCCTTGACACCCAGGTGTTCGACACCGAGACCGAGAGCGCACGATGAGCAGCAGCACTGAGACCATTCCCACCTACGACGCCATCGTGATCGGCGCGGGCTTCGCCGGCATCTACCTGGTGCATAAGCTCCGCGACGAGCTCGGCCTGAGCGTCAAGGCGTTCGAGCGCGGCGCCGGCGTCGGCGGCACCTGGTACTGGAACCGGTACCCCGGTGCGCGCTGCGACTTCGAGTCGGACTACTACTCGTACTCGTTCAACGACGAGATCCAGCAGGAGTGGGACTGGACCGAGCGCTACGCGCCCCAGCCCGAGATCCTGAGCTACGCGAACTTCGTCGCCGACAAGCTCGACGTGCGCCGCGACATCGAGCTGAACACCACCGTCGAGCGCGCGGTGTGGGACGAGGCGAGCGACACCTGGACCGTCAGCTGCGACACCGGCGCCACGGCCCGCGCGCGCTACCTGATCTCGGGCACCGGCATCCTCTCGGTGCCCTCCACCCCGAAGTTCGAGGGTATGGACACCTTCAAGGGCAAGATCTATCACACGGGAGACTGGCCGCACGAGGGCGTCGACTTCACGGGGCTCCGCGTCGGCGTCATCGGCACGGGCTCCTCGGCCATCCAGTCGATCCCGCTGATCGCCGAAGAGGCCGCGCAGGTGACGGTCTTCCAGCGCACGGCGACGTTCACGGTGCCCGCGGCAAACCGTCCCATCACCGAGAACGAGCGGCGCGCGACCAAGCGCAGCTACACGCAGCTGCGCGCCCAGGCGCGCCGCAGCCAGACGGGCGTGCTGATCGAGCAGCCCCTCGGTCTGTACGGCGAGGTCGACGAGCGCATCGCGCGCGGCGAGCTCGAGCGGCGCTGGCGCGGCTCCGGCTTCGGCACGACCTCGGTGTTCAGCGACAACGTGCGCTCGATCGAGGCGAACAACTACACCTCCCAGTTCGTGCGCGACAAGATCCACGAGATCGTGGACGATCCCGAGGTCGCCACGCTGCTCGAGCCGCACGACTACCCGATCGGCACGAAGCGACTCGCGCTCGACACCAACTACTACGCGACCTACAACCGCGAGAACGTCAAGCTCGTCAGCGTTCGCAAGACGCCCATCGAGCGCTTCTCGCCCAAGGGCATCGTGGTCGGCGACACCGAGTACGAGTTCGACGCGATCGTGCTGGCGACAGGCTTCGACGCCGCGACCGGCGCGCTCGATCGCATCCGCTTCGAGGGCGTCGACGGTCGCACGCTCACCGACGCGTGGGCCGAAGGCGCGAAGAGCTACCTGGGCCTCGGCGTCGCCGGCTTCCCGAACTTCTTCACGGTCACCGGCCCCGGCTGTCCCGCGATCCTCACGAACGTCATCGCCTCCATCGAGCATCACGTCGAGTGGATCGCCGGCTACATCGAGCACATGCGCGCCGAGGGCATCACACGCAGCGAGGTCACCGCCGAGGCGCAGGATGCCTGGGTGGCGCACGTCGCCGAGCTCGCGGCCATGACCCTCTATCCCACCGCAGCCTCCTGGTACATGGGCGCCAACATCCCGGGCAAGCCGCGGGTGTTCCTCGCCTACCTGGGCGGGCTGCACAACTACCGCGACCGGTGCGACAAGATCGCCGAGGACGGCTACCCGGGCTTCGTGCACGCGGGCGACGGTGCGCCGCTGGCGAGCGAGCAGCTCGCCGTCGGCGCGTAGCGCCCACGCATCACCGCACGGCCCACCGCAGTGCCGGCGCCCAGAGGAGGGTGCAGTATGAGCAGCACGATCGACCCCACCCCCACGTACGACGTCGTGGTGATCGGAGCCGGGTTCGCCGGGATCTACCTGGTGCACAAGCTCCGCGACGAGCTCGGGCTCGACGTGAAGGTCTTCGAGCGCGGCGCCGGCATCGGCGGCACCTGGTACTGGAACCGGTATCCCGGTGCGCGCTGCGACCTCGAGTCCGACTCCTACTCGCTCTCGTTCAACGACGAGATCGAGCAGGAGTGGGACTGGACCGAGCGCTACGCCTCGCAGCCCGAGCTCCTGCGCTACATCAATTTCGTGGCCGACAAGCTGGACGTGCGCGGCAGCATCGAGCTGAACGCGACCGTCACGCAGGCCGTGTTCGACGCCGACACCGACATGTGGACGGTCAGCTGCGACACGGGAGCCTCGGCCCGCGCGCGGTACCTGGTGTCGGCGACCGGCATCCTCTCGGTGCCGTCGATGCCGCGCTTCGAGGGCATGGACACGTTCCGCGGCCCGATCTATCACACGGGCGACTGGCCGCACGAGGGCGTCGACTTCACGGGCAGGCGGGTCGCCGTCATCGGCACCGGCTCCTCCGGCATCCAGTCGATCCCCGTGATCGCCGAGCAGGCCGCCGCGCTGACCGTGTTCCAGCGCACCGCCACGTTCACCGTGCCCGCGGCCAACCGGCCGGTCACCGAGAACGAGCGCAGGGCGACCAAGCGCAGCTACAAGCAGCTTCGCGAGCAGATGCGCCGCAGCCAGGTCGGCGTGCTGCTCGACGCCGGGATCGGCAACTTCGCCGACGTCGACCTGCGCGTCGCGCGGGGCGAGCTCGAGCGGCGCTGGCGCGGCGCGGGGATGAGCACCGCCATGGTGCTCAGCGACAACCTGCGCTCGGCCGAGGCGAACGAGTTCACCTCGCAGTTCGTGCGCGACAAGATCCACGAGATCGTCGACGACCCCGCAGTGGCGCGCATGCTCGAGCCGCACGATTATCCGATCGGGACCAAGCGCCTCCCGATCGACACCAACTACTACGACACGTTCAACCGGGAGCACGTGCGCCTGGTCAGCATCCGCGATACGCCGATCGAGCGGTTCTCGCCCGCAGGCATCGTGGTCGGCGACACCGAGTACGAGTTCGACGCCATCGTGCTCGCCACCGGGTTCGACGCCTCCACGGGCGCGCTGGATCGCATCCGCATCGAGGGCATCGACGGCCGGCTCATGCGCGACGAGTGGGCCGAGGGCGCCAAGAGCTACCTCGGGCTCGCGTCGCCCGGGTTCCCCAACCTCTTCACGGTGACGGGACCGGGCTCACCCGCGATCCTCACCAACGTGATCGGCTCGATCGAGCACCACGTCGAGTGGATCGCCGACTACATCGCCTACCTGCGCGCCGAGGGCATCACCCGCGCCGAGGCGCGCGCCGAGGCGACCGAGGCGTGGACGGCCCACGTGGCGGAGCTCGCGTCGATGACGCTCTACCCGCAGGCCGCGTCCTGGTACATGGGCGCCAACATTCCGGGCAAGCCGCGGGTGTTCCTGGCCTACATCGGGGGCCTGCACAACTATCGTGATCGTTGCGAGCGCATCGCGGCAGATGGATACCCCGGCTTCGCGCACGACGATCGCACAGGCATCCCGACTCGCAGCGAAGAAGCTGTCGCCGGGGCCTGACCCGTCTCGGTACACACCGCACCATCCGTTCAACGAAGAAAGGCAGTATCAATGGCAAACCACAAGCTGATCGTGTTCACCAACCCGCAGGAGGGTCGCGAGCAGGAGTTCCGCGACTGGTACGTGAACACGCACCTGGGTGAGGTCTCGAACCTCGACGGCTTCATCTCGGGCCAGCTGTTCACGCTCGCGACCCCGGTCGCCGAGGGCGGGCACCGGCACATGGCCGTGTACGAGATCGAGGAGGGCCGCCTCGGCGAGGCGCAGCAGGCGCTCGGCGGCGCCCTCAAGGGCGGAACGCTCAACATGACCGACGCCTTCGGCCCCGGCCAGGCGGCGCTGTGGTGGCAGGAAGAGGCGCCGGTCGTCTCGCGCTGAGACGACCGCGTCGAGCAGCAGCGTGCAGGAGGGCCCGGACCGCAAGGTTCGGGCCCTTCGTCGTCGCGCGGCGAATGGTGAGACACCTTCGCGCCGCGAGCTGTTGCGCCGGGTGCCGCCGCGCCCGGCGCGCGAGAAGGGGGTCCGACCGCGAACGGCCGAACCCCCTTCGAGCGAGGCGGACTAGTGCACCGGGGTGACTTCGCCCTCGTCGAGCACGATGCCCGTCGTGATCGTCTCGTTCATCGACTGGCGGTAGCGCAGGCCGCGGCGCAGGCCGTAGAACGCGAGCGCCAGGCCGATCAGGCCGCCGATGCCGCCGGCGTACATCGCCAGCGAGAAGCTGCCGGTGAGGTCGAAGACGACACCCCACAGCGGCACGCCGATGCCGGTGCCGGCGAAGCTGCCGGTGAGCATGAAGCCGTAGATGATCGGGAACCGCTCGCGACCGGCCGCGTTCACCGCGACCAGCGGCAGGATGACGGTGGGCACCGAGAGCGAGATCGCCGCGATCACGAGGATCGGGAAGGTCAGGTTCAGGCCGAGCTGCATCGAGAGCGCGAGCGCCGGCAGGCCGAGGATGTAGAGGATGGTCAGCGCGACGAACAGCGCCTTGATCCCCATCTTGTCGTGCATGAAGCCGAGCAGCGGCTTCGCGGCGATGCCGCAGAGTGAGTAGAACGAGATCATCAGGCCGGCCGTGGCCAGGTCGATGCCGGAGCTCGTGTAGACGGCCGCCTGCACGGTGTTGAAGGCGTTCTCGAGCGAGAACAGGAAGCCGGCGATCGCGAGGAGCACGACGGTGAGCCCGAAGCCCTTGAGCGCGGCCTTGCGGTCGGCCTTCGAGGTCGCCTCGATCGCGTCGTCGGCGTTCTCCTCGCCGGGGCGCGGCGGGTTCTTCGCGAGGAAGATGCCGGTGAGGGCCGAGCAGATGAAGATCATCGCCCCGATGGCGAGTGCGCCGCCGACGAAGCCGCCCGAGGCCATGATGCCCGGGAAGACGAAGCCGATGACCATGCCGCCGAACGCCGCACCGGTCGCGGCGATGCCGAGGACCGTGCCGCGGCGCTTGTGCACGTGCCAGCCGGTGATCAGGGTGTTGGCCGGGAGCAGGTTGTTGCCCGAGGCGCCGACGCCCATGATGAACGCGAACACGTAGAACAGGTAGATGTTCGGGGCGAACGCCATGCCGACCCAGGCGAGCGCCGAGATGATGCCGCCGACGATCAGGACGGTCCGCACGCCGATGCGCAGGATGAGTCGACCGGTGAAGCCGAACAGCGCGGCCGAGGTGAGCAGGAACAGGGTGAAGTAGATCAGGAACTGGCCTGTGGTGACCCCGAAGTGCTCCGAGCCGGGGATCACGAGGAAGCCCATGGCGACCGGCGTCGAGCTGGTCATGATCGCGCCGAACGCGGCGACCGTCGACAGAGCCCGGTTGCGGCGGTATCGCCGCTGGGCTGGGGTGAGTGCTGCAGTTGACAAGGGAGGTGTTCCTTTCACCATTGAAATGAGAACCGTGCCGGACCCGGGAGGTGAGTGCCAGCGGGTGTTGCGTCCAAGCTCGCCACGAGGGGCGAGTGCAGTCCTGGAGGCATCACGCGCAGTGTTGTGGCAACCCCGCGGGTTTGGGGTCGCGACCGCCGTGTGGGAGGGACGAGCACCGGGGTCCGGATCAGCTTTGAGTCGGGCCGAATGTGCACCTAAAGCTTGGGCGTCGCCGCGGCGGGGTGTCAAGCGGGGGATGTCATTATGACGAACGCCGAACGCGGTGTGGGATTGCGCCCGAGGGTGCGAATCCCACACCGCGTCGGCGTGGTTGACGAAGGTGCTACTTGACGGGCGCCCACCACACCCCACAGGGGCACGCCGATGCCGGTGCCGGCGAAGCTGCCCGTGAGCATGAAGCCGTAGATGATCGGGAAGCGCTCGCGGCCGGCGGCGTTCACCGCGACCAGCGGCAGGATGACCGTGGGCACCGACAGCGAGATCGCCGCGATCACGAGGATCGGGAACGTCAGGTTCAGGCCCAGCTGCATCGAGAGGGCGAGGGCCGGCAGGCCGAGGATGTAGAGGATCACGAGCGCGACGAACAGGGCCTTCATGCCCATCTTGTCGTGCATGAAGCCCAGCAGCGGCTTCGCGGCGATGCCACACAGCGAGAAGAACGAGATCATCAGGCCCGCGGTGGCCAGGTCGATGCCGAAGGTGGTGTAGACCGCCGCCTGGACCGTGTTGAAGGCGTTCTCGAGCGAGAACAGGAAGCCGGCGATCGCGAGGAGCACGACGGTGAAGCCAAAGCCCTTGATCGCAGCCTTGCGCTGGTCTTTCGAGACGGCCTCGATCGAGTCGTCGGCGTTCTCCTCACCCGCGCGCGGGGGATTCTTCGCGAGGAAGATGCCGGTGAGCGTCGAGCAGATGAAGATCATCAGGCCGATGCCGAGCGCGCCGCCGACGAAGCCGCCCGAGGCCATCACGCCCGGGAAGACGAAGCCGATGATCATGCCGCCGAACGCCGCACCGGTTGCCGCGATGCCGAGGACGGTGCCGCGGCGCTTGTGCACGTGCCAGCCGGTGATGAGCGTGTTGGCGGGAAGGAGGTTGTTGCCCGAGGCGCCGACGCCCATGATGAACGCGAAGATGTAGAACACATAGATGTTCGGTGCAAACGCCATGCCGACCCATGCGAGCGCCGAGATGATGCCGCCGATGGTGAGCACGATCCGCACGCCGACGCGCGAGATCAGGCGGCCCGTGAATCCGAACAGCGCGGCCGAGGTGAGCAGGAACAGGGTGAAGTAGATCAGGAACTGTCCGGTGGTGACACCGAAGTGCTCCGAGCCGGGGATGACGAGAAAGCCCATTGCGACCGGGGTGGAGCTGGTCATGATCGCGCCGAAGGCGGCGACCGTCGACAGTGCCCGGTTGCGGCGGTAGCGCCGTTGGGCTGGGGTGAGTGCTGCTGTTGACAAGGGAGGTGTTCCTTTCACCATTGAAATGAGAACGTGCCGGACCCGGTGGTGAGTGCCAGCGGGTGTTGCGTCCAGGTGCACCGCGTGGGTGGTTGCCGTCCTGGACGCATCACGCGCAGTGTCGCGGCAACCCGTGGGCTTGGGGTTGCGGCCGCCGTGTGGGAGGGACGTGCACCGGGAGCCGTCTCAGCTTCGAGCCGGGCCGAATGTGCATCTAAATCCTGGGCGCGGCCCCCGTGGGTGTCAAGCGCAGCGTGCCTTTATGACGAACACCGAACGCGGTGTGGGATTTGTGCCCGAAGGCCCCGATCCCACACCGCGTTCTCGCTGTTCGATGATGGTGCTACGTGACGGACGCCACCTCCGGTCGGCTGTCGCCGTCGAGGTCGCGAACGGCCTCGACGACCGCCTCCGCCTTGAGTTCTTCGGCGTGCTCGTAGCCGTCCTCGTCGGCGTTGTCCGGGAGGAAGATCCCGGTCGTGCTCGTCTCGTTCAGTGCCGCACGGCGACGAATGCCGAGCTTCAGACCGATGTAGGTCAGCAGCAGCCCGATGAGGCCGGCGACACCGCCGGCGTACATCGCGAGCGCGAACTCACCCGTGATGTCGAAGACCAGGCCCCCGGGCGGGCGCGGCGAGGCCGAGGCCGGTGAACGTGCCCGCGAGCATGAACCCGTACATCATCGGGAAGCGCTCGTGCCCGGCGGCGTTCACCGCGACGAGCGGAATGATGACGCCGGGGATGGAGAGCGAGATGGCCGCGATCGCCAGGAGCGGGAACGTCAGGTTGAGCCCGAGCTGGAGCGAGAGCGCGAGGGCCGGCAGGCCCAGGATGTACAGGAGGGTCAGCGCAACAAAGAGGGGCTTCATGCCCATCTTGTCGTGCATGAACCCGAGCAGCGGCTTCGCGATGATGCCGCAGATCGAGTAGAACGAGATCATCAGCCCGGCGGTTGCGAGGTCGATGCCGAACGAAGGGTAGATGGCCGCCTGCACCGAGGAGAAGGCGCCCTCGAGCGCGAAGAGGAACGACCCGGCGGCCAGGAGCAGCACGGTCCAGACAAAGCCCTTGAGGGCGAGCTTGCGCTCGGCCTTCGTCGCCGAGGCCAGGTCCTCGGCAGCGTGCTCTTCGCCGGGGCGCGGGGGGTTCTTCACGAGGAAGACTCCGGTGAGCACGGAGCAGATGAATGACATCGCTGCGATGCCGAGCGCGCCACCGACGTATCCGCCAGCGGCCATGATGCCGGGGAAGACGAACCCGATCAGCATGCCGCCGAACGCGCCGCCGGTCGCGACGATGCCGATGACGCGCCCGCGGCGTTTGTGCACGTGCCAGCCCATCACGATGGTGTTCGCCGAGAGCAGGTTGCTCCCAGACGCGCCGATGCCCATGAAGAACGCAAAGACGTAGAACATGTAGATGTTGGGGGCGTATGCCATGCCAACCCATGCTGCCGCCATGATCAAGCCGCCGGCGGTCAGTACGGCGCGCACGCCGAAGCGGGCGATCAGTCGACCGGTGAAGCCGAAGATCACCGCCGAGGTGAACAGGAAGAGCGTGAAGTAGATCAAGAACTGCCCGGCGGAGACACCGAAGTGCTCCGAGCCGGGGATGACGAGAAAGCCCATCGCGACGGGCGTCGAGCTGGTTATGATCGCGCCGAAGGCGCCGATCGTCGACGTCGCCCGGTGGCGGCGATAGCGCCGCTGGGCTGGGGTGAGTGCTGTTGTTGACAAAGGGGGGTGTTCCTTTCGCCATTGAAATGAGAACCGTGCCTGCCCCGCGGCGCGTGGATGCCGCGGGTGGGGGTGCGCGGGGAATCGTCTCAGCGTTGAGCCGGGCCGGATGCGCGTCTACAGCCTGGGGCCGGTGGTCGAAAGGTGGCAACGGAGCGATGCCAATATGACAAACACCGAACGCGGTGTGGGATTCGGCCTGGGCCGGTTCCCACACCGCGTTCGGTGTGATCGATGTTGGTGTTACTTGACGGGTGTCACCTGGCTGTCGCCGTCGAGGTCGTGCACGGCGTCGACGACGGCCTCTGCCTTGAGCTCCTCGGACTCCTCGTAGCCGGTTTCGTCGGTGTCTTCGGGGAGGAAGATGCCGGTCGTGCTGGCCTCACCCTGCGCCGCGCGCACCTTGAGTCCGCGGCCCAGGCCGATGTAGGCGAGCAGCAGGCCGGTGAGGCCCAGCGCGCCGCCGGCGTACATGGCGAGGGTGAAGTTGCCGGTGAGGTCGAACACGAGACCCCAGGCGGGAGCGCCGAGGCCGGTGCCGATGAAGCTGCCGGTGAGCATGAACCCGTACACCGACGGGAAGCGCTGGTGGCCCGCGGCGTTCACTGCGACGAGCGGAATGATGACGCCCGGGATGGAGAGCGAGATCGCCGCGATCGCGAGGATCGGGTAGGTGAGGTTCAGGCCGAGCTGGAGCGAGAGCGCGAGCGCGGGGAGCCCCATGATGAACAGGACGACGAGCACGATGAACAGGGGCTTGATGCCGAGCTTGTCGTGCAGGATGCCGAGCAGGGGCTTCGCGACGATGCCGCAGATCGAGTAGAACGAGATCATCAGGCCGGCGCTTGCCAGGTCGATGCCGAACGAGGGGTAGACCGCAGCCTGCATCGAGCCGAATGCGCCCTCGAGCGAGAACAGGAACGAGCCGATCGCGAGGAGCACGATGGTGAAGCCGAAGCCCTTGATCGCCGACTTGCGGTCGCTCTTCGTCGTGGTTTCGAGCGCCTCTTCGTCGGCGTTCTCCTCGCCTGCACGCGGGGGGTTGCGCACCAGGAGCACGCCCGACACAACCGAGCAGATGAAGACCATGACACCCACGCCGATGGCGCCGCCCACGAAGCCGCCGGCCTCCATGATCTTCGGGAAGATGAAGCCGATGATCAGGCCGCCGAATGCCGCGCCGGTGGCGACGATGCCGAGGACGGTGCCGCGGCGCTTGTGCACGTGCCAGCCCATGATGAGGCTCTTCGCCGGGAGCAGGTTGTTGCCTGAGGCACCGATTCCCATGATGAACGCGAGGAAGTAGAACACGTAGATGTTCGGGGCGAATGCCATCGCGACCCAGGCCAGCGACGAGATCAGGCCGCCGATGATGAGGACGATGCGGATGCCGTAGCGGCTCATGATGCGGCCGGTGACCGAGAACATCAGGGCCGAGGTCACGAGGAACAGCGTGAAGTAGATCAGGAACTGCGCCTTGGTGACGCCGAAGTGCTCCGAGCCGGGGATGACGAGGAAGCCCATCGCAACGGGCGTGGAGCTGGTCATGATCGCGCCGAATGCGCCGACCGTCGACATCGCCCGTTGGCGCTTGTACTTCGCGCTGAGCTGGGGGGTAGTGGACAAGAGAGGGTACTTTTCACCATTGAAAAAAGTGCTCCGCGATCGACCCGAGCGGGCGGGCGGCCGCGACCGAGCCCGCGCAGGTTCGCCTGCGCGGCACGGTGCATCCGACACACCGTCAGTGGCCGATGCCACACGGCCGGGTAGTGCCGCGGCGGCTTCGACGCGAGTCGGATGCGCAGTTCGAACCGAATTCAACCTCGAATGACCCGAACCGCGTATACATCATGCGGTCAATGGCACCGCGTGTCAAAACGATGCCGACACGATGAAGGTCGCGGTGTGGGCCCGGCCGAAACCGGCCGGCCCACACCGCGACCTGTGATCAGATCCAGCACCCGTTACCGGGTCGAGGCCTCCTCCAGCGGCTCGTCGACGTCGGGCGCAGTCCCGGTGCTGGCCGAGGCTGCCGCCGCGACCTCGGCGTCCTCGGGGAGGAACACCCCCGTCGTGACCGTCTCGTTGAGGGAGGCGCGGTGGCGCAGGCCGCGGTGCAGGCCCAGGTATGCGAACAGCAGACCGATCAGGCCGACGGCGCCGCCCGCGTACATCGCGAGCGTGAACTCACCGGTGAGGTCGTAGACGACGCCCCACACGGGCACACCGATACCGGTGCCGGTGAAGCTGCCCGTGAGCATGAAGCCGTAGATGACCGGGAAGCGCTGGCGGCCGGCGGCGTTGACCGCGACCAGCGGCAGGATGACCGTGGGCACCGAGAGCGAGAGTGCCGAGATCGCGAGGATGGGGAACGTGAGGTTCAAGCCGAGCTGAATCGACAGGGCGAGCGCGGGCAGGCCGACGATGTAGAGCACGGTCAGCGCGATGAACAGGGGCTTCATGCCCATCTTGTCGTGCATGAAGCCGAGGATCGGCTTCGCGATGATGCCGCAGAGCGAGTAGAACGAGATCATCAGGCCGGCCGTGGCAAGGTCGATCCCGAACGAGGTGTAGACCGCGGCCTGCACCGTGCTGAACCCGCCCTCGAGCGCGAACAGGAACGATGCGATCGCGAGGAGCACGACGGTGAAGCCGAAGCCCTTGATCGCGGCCTTGCGCTCGTGCTTCGTCGCCGATGCGACGACCTCATCGGCGTGCTCTTCGCCCGGGCGTGGGGGGTTTTTCACGAGGAAGATGCCGGTGAGCACCGAGCAGATGAACACCATGATGCCGATGCCGATCGCGCCGCCCACAAAGCCACCGGCCGCCATGACCGAGGGGAAGACGAAGCCGATGACCATGCCGCCGAACGCGCCGCCGGTGGCGACGATGCCGAGGACGGTGCCGCGGCGCTTGTGCACGTGCCAGCCGGTGACCAGCGTGTTGGCGGGGAGCAGGTTGTTGCCGGCCGCGCCGATGCCCATGATGAATGCGAGCACGTAGTACACGTAGATGTTCGGCGCGAAGGCCATCGCGATCCATGCGAACGACGAGATCAGCCCGCCGACGATGAGCACGACGCGAACGCCGACCCGTCCGATCAACCGGCCCGTGAACCCGAACATCACCGCCGAGGTGAGCAGGAACAGGGTGAAGAAGATCAGAAACTGACCGGTGGTGACCCCGAAGTGCTCGGCGCCCGGAATGACGAGGAAGCCCATCGCCACGGGGGTGGAGCTGGTCATGATCGCACCGAAGGCGCCGACGGTGGAGGTCGCCCGATTGCGGCGATAGCGCCGTTGGGCGGCGGTGAGTGGTGTTGTGGACAAGGGAGTTCCTTTCGCCATTGAAATGCAGCGTGCCTGTTCGAGACGGCCGATGGCGCTTGCGGGTGGGCGCGCGGCCGGTTGGTTGCGTGCGCGTCGCCCTGCGGGTGCAGGGGCGGTCAGTGCGGGGGAGGGCCCTCGATCGCGGGGTGGGCGGAGGTGCCGTTCCGGCTGTGCCCTTCGGGGGGCGGTGAGTGCGCCACGCGGATCCAAACTGTCTCGTCGTCGAGATGGGTTCTCGGTTTTTGGAGTGTGCGCGCCTGGGAGCGGGGGTGTCAAGGGGTTCGCGCAAAAAAAGTGCGGACGAGGGCGGCTCGGGGTCGCGCCCGAGCCCGTGTTCTGGAGGACGCGATCGGCGAGTTGGCGCCGAAATCTGCGCATTGACAGCGCTGTAGTATGTTGGAGAATGGTTCCAGAATGCGATTCTGCAATTGCTCGTAGCTGCGTTCATCGATGAACGTGACGAAGGCGATTACGGAGGATGTTTCGACCGTGGGTGCAGATGCCCACGTGTTCACTTCGATCTGTGAAAGAGGCCGCTATGCCCATCACCACACGTGTATCCCTGCTCCGCGAGACGCCCGGTGCGTTCGAGACGGCGACGGTCGAGCTGGATGACCCGCGCCAGGGCGAGTTGACGGTCAAGCTCGCCGCGACCGGTCTGTGCCACTCCGACGACCACATCGCCAAGGGCGACCTGAGCGCGGCGCACCTGCCGCTGGTCGGCGGCCACGAGGGTGCCGGCGTCGTCACCGCGGTCGGCCCGAACACCCCCGGCTTCGAGGTTGGCGACCACGTCGTGTTCTCCTTCCTCGCTGCGTGCGGCGTGTGCGAATTCTGCGCGCGCGGCATGAGCAACCTCTGCATGAAGGGCTCGACGATCATGTCGGGCGGCCGCCCCGACGAGCCGGGCAGCTACCGCATGTCGGAGAACGGTACCTCGGTCGGGCAGGCGATGGGCATCTCGACCTTCAGCGAGTACACCACCGCTTCGGTGAACTCCGCGGTCAAGATCGACAAGGACATCCCCCTCGAGGTCGCGGCGCTGCTCGGCTGCGCCGTGCCCACCGGCTGGGGCGCCGCGGTCAACTCGGCCAACATCAAGCCCGCTGACGTCGTCATCGTGATGGGCATCGGCGGCATCGGATCCGCAGCCGTGCAGGGTGCGAAGTACGCCGGCGCGCGTGCGGTCGTCGCCGTCGACCCCGTCGAGTTCAAGCGTGAGAAGGCCATGGAGTTCGGCGCGACGCACGCGTTCGCCGACATCGCCGAGGCGACCCAGTTCGTCAAGTCGATCACCAACGGTCAGGGCGCAGACGCGACCATCATCACCGTCGGTGTGCTCCAGCCTGAGCACGTCGCGCAGGGCATGGCCTCGATCCGCAAGGCCGGCACCGTCGTCGTTCCCGGCCTCGGCAAGTCGACGAACATCGGCGTGCCGATCAGCATGGCCGACCTCACGCTGTACCAGAAGCGCCTCCAGGGCAGCCTCTACGGTCAGTCGAACCCCAAGTTCGACATCCCCAACCTGCTGCGCATGTACCAGGCGGGCAAGCTCAAGCTGGATGAGATGATCACCACGCGCTACAAGCTGGACGACATCGCGCAGGCCTATGAGGACATGCACGCCGGCAAGAACATCCGCGGCGTCGTCATCTTCGACTGAGTCGCCTGGTCGCTGGTCATTGAGTAGTTGAGTAATTGGGAGCGTTGTTGTCAGTTGTTGAAGTTCAGGTTCAAGACGCTGTGAAGACGCGGACGTCATTTTCGGAGCTGTTTGCGTTCCGGACCCTCGACGAAGGTGTATTCGAGGCATCCGCACGCACCGAAGTTCGCGAGCACGCCTTCGGTGGCGCCATCGCCTCGCAGTCGATGGTGGCCGCAGCGCGTACCGTGTCGGCGGATCGTGCGGTGCACTCGGTGCACTGTCACTTCCTCCGCCCCGGTGACACGACCGCTCCCACTGAGATCGCGGTGACGTCGCTGCGAGATGGAAGAAGCTATTCCACTCGCAGCGTCGTCGCCTCGCAGCACGGCAAGCCGATCTTTGCCATGACGGCGGCCTTCCACATCGAAGAAGAAGGCTGGGAGCACCAGAACCACGTCTTGGATGCGGATGACCCCGAGACGTTGCCGTCGCTCCGCGAGCGCGGTGAGGCAATCGGGGGCAAGGGCGGCGAATGGCTGATCCGGCTCGCCAGTGCGCACTCGCTCGACATCCGCTTCGGCGGGCAGCTGCCGCGTGATGGCGGTACCGAGACGGAGATGTCGTTCTGGTTCCGCTGTACAGAGGACCTGGAGGGCGATCAGATCGCCCACACCGGCGTGATGGTCTACGTGTCAGACCTGATGTTCCTCTCGACCGCATTGCGCCCGCACGAGTATCAGCCCGGCGGTCGCCGCAGCGACAACGCGAGCCTCGACCACGTGCTGTGGATCCACCAGCAGCCGAGGGCCGACGAGTGGCTGCACTTCCGGATGGAGGGCCCGTGGGCCGGTGCCGGCCGCGCGCTCGTCACCGGACACATCCACAACCGTGCCGGTGAACTGATCGCCACGGTCGCGCAAGAGGGCATGGCCCGGCTCCGCCCCGAGTTCTAGACCTCGCGCAGGCCGTCGAGACACGCGAGAGGCGCGCAGCAACCGAACAGGATGCTGCGCGCCTCTCGCGTGTGATGGCTTCGCGCACCGCAGCGGGGCCAGGCGCGTGCCGCTTCGCTCAGTCCCGCGCAGCGGGGGTGCCGTTGCCGATTGCGGCGCCGAGGTCGAGGCGCCGAACCATGGCGATCGCGTCGTCGCTGACCAGCTCGGCGTCGCGCCAGCGCTCGCAGCGCATGACCTCCCGCTGGGCTTCACCGATGATCATGGTGAAGACGGCGACCGTGAGTCGCCCGGTGGCGTTGTCGTCGGTGAGTAGGAGCACGGCGTTGTAGTCGATCCAGCGATCGCGGCGAGCGCGGCGCGTCTTCTCGAAGCCGGGCGGGCCGTCGAGGTCGAAGAACACACGCCCCGCCTCCCGGGCGCGCCATGCGGCCTGGAGGAACGCTCGCGCGCCGGCGTCGTAAAGGTCGATCGCGAGGGTCACGCCGCTGTCACGGGCTCGATCGATCACCGACTTCACGAAGTCTTCCTGAGCGTTCATCCAGTCGTCCCAGAGCGCCAGGTACAGGCCGGCCTTGTCGCCGAAGTGGTGATAGAGGCTGCCGACGCTCGACTGTGCCCGTTCGACGATTTCGGCGATGCTGGTGCCGGCGTATCCGTTCGCGATGAACAGCTCGAGGGCGGCGTCCAGCAGATTGCGTTGCGTCTCCTCGGTTCGGCTCCATTGCCAGGGACCCCGCGTTCGGGTCGGTTCGGTGGCAGTCGACATGTTGGTCCTTCCGGATCACTTACAAGACCCTCGACGATCTCTCACGATCATACGAGTGGTTGCGCGCTGGCGACAGCCGCGCTCGCGCGTCGCAGGCGTGCGGGATGCAAGACGGGCCCCGCGCACGCGTGCGTGGGGCCCGTCTCACGGGGTGGGATCAGCGCTGGATGGCCTTGACCTCGAGGAAGTCCTCGAGACCCAGGACGCCACCCTCGCGGCCGATACCCGACTGCTTGTAGCCACCGAAGGGGGCGGCGGGGTTGAATGCACCGTCGTTGACCGACACCTGACCGGTGCGGATGCGGCGTGCCACCGCGATCGCGCGGTCCTTGTCGCCCGACCAGACGCCACCCGAGAGGCCGAAGGCCGAGTTGTTGGCGATGCGCACGGCGTCGTCCTCGTCCTTGTAGCCGATGATCGACAGCACGGGGCCGAAGATCTCCTCCTGTGCGATGGTCATGTTCTCGTCGACATTGCTGAAGACGGTGGCGCCGACGTAGTGGCCGGTCTCGCGACCGTGCTCGCGGCCGTCGAGCACCAGGGTTGCGCCTTCGGCGACGCCCTTCTCGATGTAGCTCTCGACGATCTTGCGCTGGCCGCCGCTGACGAGCGGGCCCATGCGCACGCCCTCCTCGTCGGGTGCACCGATCGTGAACTGCTCCGCGACGGCCTTGGCGATCGCGGTCGCCTCGTCGATGCGGTCGTGCGGGACGAGCATGCGGGTGAGCGCCGAGCAGGTCTGACCCGTGTTGCCCATGCACTTGGCGACACCGTCTGCGACGGCGGTCTGGAAGTCAGCGTCATCGAGGATGATCATTGCCGACTTGCCACCGAGCTCGAGCGAGACCTTCTTGACGGTCTCGGCCGCGACGATCGAGACGCGCTTACCGGCACCGTTCGAGCCCGTGAACGAGATCATGTCGATGTCGGGGTGCGAGGAGATCGCCTCGCCGATGACCGAGCCGCGACCGCTGACGAGGTTGAACACACCTGCCGGCAGGCCGATCTCGTCGAAGATATCGGCGAGCGCGTACGAGATGAACGGCGCCTCGACACTGGCCTTGAGCACGACCGTGCAGCCCGCGGCCAGTGCGCCGCCGACCTTCAGGACGATCTGGTGCAGCGGGTAGTTCCAGGGCGTGATCGCGCCGACGACGCCGACAGGCTCGCGCACGATCAGCGAGTTGCCGATCTCTTCGTCGTCGAACGAGAAGTTGGCGGCCAGATCGGCGAAGATGCCGAGGTTGGTCATCGGCAGGCCGATCTGCACCCGCTGCGCCATCCAATCAGGCGAGCCGAGGTCCTGTGAGACGAGTGCGGCGAGCTCGGGCAGACGCGCCATCAGGAGCTCCTGCGTCTTCTTCAGGTATGCGCCGCGCTCTGCGCCGGGCAGTGCCGACCATGCGGGGAACGCCGCGACGGCGGCCTCGACCGCACGGTCGACGTCGCCCGGGGTGCCGGACACGATGGTGCCGAGAAGCTCCTCCGTGCTGGGGTTGAAGACCTCGATGAGCTCCGTGCTCTCGGAGTCGACCCAAGCTCCATTGATGTAAATCTGATTCCGGTTAGCTACGTTGCCCACCGATTCACCTCCGTGTGATGTCGGCGTATCGAAGGCAGGAGCCTCCGGGTCTGCCGGGGTTGTCGCGATATCAACCACCATGGTTGTTGTGGTGCAATCTTAGAGTTATGTTCTAGTGCATGGCAATGTCGCCATGCCCGATGCAGCGTCGCTGCACCGCAGGGGGAGCCCACCAGCGGTGCGGCGCCTCACACACGAAAGTCAAGGACGACGAGCGATGAGCATTTTGGTTCCCAACGGTGTGAACACTCCCGAGATCATGCGCACCGAGCTGACCGATCGGCAGCGCGAGGCGCGTGCGCGCATTTATGCGATGCCGCTCGAGGCGCTGGATCCGGCGAACGCGAGCGAGTTCGAGAACGAAACCATGTGGTGGAAGTTCGAACGCCTGCGCGCCGAGCAGCCCGTGCATTTCACCTCGGCCGAGCAGAGCGCGTACGGCGCGTACTGGTCGGTGACCAGGTGGGATGACATCATCAAGGTCGACACCGACGCCGAGACGTTCTCTGCGGTCGCCGGCATCGCGCTCTCGCGCACGCCGCAGACGGCGTCGGTACTCACCCAAGGCGACGACCTGTCGCCCGAAGAGCTCGAAGCGGCGAAGCAGCGCGGGGTTCCTTCGCTGCTGAATATGGATCCGCCGGAGCACGGGCTGCACCGCGGCTCGGTCTCCGAAGGTGTCTCGCCGGCGAACATCGCGGCGCTCGAGCCGCTCGTTCGTGAGCGCATCGGCAAGATCCTCGATGACCTGCCGATCGGTGAGGAGTTCGACTGGGTCGACAGGGTCTCGATCGAGCTCACCGCGATGACGCTGGCGACGCTGTTCAATTACCCGCAGGAGCGTCGCCGCGAGCTGACCTACTGGTCGGACGTGATGAGCTCGGCGCCAGGCCCGGGGCAGGTGAATGAGACGCTCGAGGAGAAGATCGCCGACCAGAAGAACTTCCTCGCGATGATCGCGCAGCTGTACAAAGCGCGCGGCGAGGCCGAGCCGGCGAGCGACTTCATGTCACTGATGGCCCACAGCCCGAACTCGAAGAATTTCACGCCCGCCGAGATCTACGGCAACAGCGTCGTGCTGCTCGTCGGTGGCAACGACACGACCCGAAACACCCTGACGGGATCCGTGTACGCGCTCGACCGAAACCCCGCGCAGTTCCAGAAGCTGAAGGAGAATCCCAAGCTCATCCCGAGCATGGTGGCCGAGACGATCCGCTGGCAGACGCCGCTGTCGCACATGACCCGCCGGGCGACGCGGGACGTGGAGCTCGGCGGCCAGCTGATCAAGAAGGGGGACCGGCTCGCGCTCTGGTACGTCTCGGGCAACCGCGACGAGGAGAAGATCGAGCAGCCGAACGAGTACATCATCGATCGGAAGAACCCTCGTCAGCACCTCTCGTTCGGCTTCGGTGTGCACCGGTGCCTGGGCAATCGCATCGCGGAGTTGCAGTTGCGGCTCACGTGGGAGGAGATCCTCAAGCGGTTCCCTGAGATCAAGGTGATCGGCAATCCGGTGCGCGCGTTCAACGGGTTTGCGAAGGGATACGAGGCCATGACGGTCGTCATTCCGTCACGCTACGAGGCGCTTGCCGAGTAGCGGCCGCGCAGTCCGAACAGAAGGCGGGTGGTGTCAAGTACTTGACAACACCCGCCTTTTGCTCGTTGATTGGAAGGAGATTCGACGAGAAGCACAGTTCCGCCCGCCACCGGGGTGGCCCGGGGTCACGAGCCCCACGCTCCGGGCGGGCCATGCAGGTTGAACATCCAGCAGGTCAAGGAGGACATGCGATGAGTACATTGGCACCGAACGAGGTCTATCCGATCGTTACGAAAGACGGTCGGCTGAGCGATGAGCAGCTGGCCGCCCGCGAGCGCATCTATGCAGCGCCGCTGCACACGCTCAACCCGGGGGATCCCGCCGCATTCGAAAATCAGGAGATGTGGTGGAAGTTCGAGCGGCTCCGTGCCGAAGACCCCGTCCATTACACGCCAGAGGAGAACACGGAGCACCGGGCGTACTGGTCGTTGACCAAGTGGGACGACATCGTCGCCGCGGACACTGACCCGATTCGGTTCTCGAACGAGACGACACCCTCGTTGACCCTCCCGGGGTCGAGCCTTGCAGTGTTGCGCACGCTGCCGGCGGACGCCACACCCGAGCAGATCCGTGAGGCAGAGATCCGGGGGATCCCATCGCTGCTGAGCATGGATGCGCCCGCGCATGGGATTCACCGCGGCGCGGTCGCAGAAGCCGTGTCACCGGCGAACCTGGCCATCTTCGAACCGCTGATCCGCGAGCGCATCGGCAAGATCCTCGATGACCTGCCGATTGGTGAGGAGTTTGACTGGGTCGACCTGGTGTCGAAGGATCTCACCGCCACCACGCTCGCCACGCTCTTCGGCTACCCGCAGGAGCGTCGCCGGGACCTCGTGTACTGGTCGGACGTTGCGACCACGCTCCCGGCCCCGGGAGCGCTGGTGGAGACGCACGAGGAGAAGGACCGCATCATGCAGGAGTTCTTCGACATGTTCCGGCAGCTCGTCGAGGAGCGGAGCACCCAGGAGCCGGGTGCCGACTTCATCTCGCTCATGGCGCATAGCCCGCACATGAAGACCTTCACGCCGATGGAGATCCAGGGCGACGCGGGTGTGCTGCTGATCGGTGGCAACGACACCACGCGAAACACCCTCTCGGGCTCGGTGTACGCGCTGAACATGTTCCCCGAGCAGAACCGCATGCTGAGGGAGAACCCGAAGCTCATCCCGAACATGGTCGCTGAGACGATCCGCTGGCAGACCCCGCTCTCGCACATGTCGAAGCGTGCGACCGAGGACTTCGAGTTCGGCGGCAAGCAGATCAAGAAGGGCGACAAGATCGTGCTCTGGTACGTCTCGGGCAACCGCGACGAGGAGAAGATCGAGAATCCGAACGAGTACCGGATCGACCGGAAGAACCCGCGTCAGCACCTCTCGTTCGGTTTCGGCATCCACCGTTGCCTCGGCAACCGCCTCGCGGAGCTGCAGCTGCGGCTCACGTGGGAAGAGATCCTCAAGCGCTTCCCCGAGATCAACGTGATCGGCGAACCGGAGCGCAGCTACAGCAACTTCGTGAAGGGCTACGAGACCATGACCGTGGTGATTCCTCGTCGCTTCGATTAAAAACCGATAACAATTCGGTTTCTCTGCACAGTACCGCGCCCCGATGTGGCAAGGTGCTGTGCAGAGTCATTTGTTCGCGAGTCAAGGAGGACACGCCCATGAGCCTGATCGCACCCACCGAGATTCATCCGGGGTCCCGCGGGGCCACCGAGATGAGCGATGAGCACCGCGCCGCGCGCGACCGCATCTACGCGATGCCCCTCGACGAGATTGATCCCGCTGATCGCGAGTCGTTCGAAAACGAAGAGATGTGGTGGAAGTTCGAGCGCCTGCGCGCCGAGCAGCCAGTGCACTACACGCCCGCCGACAAGAGTCCGCACGGCGCGTACTGGTCGATCACCAAGTGGGACGACATCGTCCGCATCGACACCGACCCCGTGCTCTTCTCGAATGAGACGTCGGTATCGATCCTGCTGCCCGGCTCGAACCCGTCCCTGATTCGCATGGCGGGGCCGAACGCGACGCCCGAGCAGATCCGTGCCGTCGAAGACCGCGGCCAGCCATCGCTGCTGAGCTTGGACCCGCCCGCGCACGGCATTCACCGTGGCGCGGTCGCCGAAGGCGTCTCGCCCAGTGCGCTGGCCGACTTCGAGCCGCTCATCCGTGAGCGCATCGGCAAGATCCTTGACGAACTGCCCATCGGCGAGGCCTTCGACTGGGTCGACAAGGTCTCGATGGAGCTCACCGCGATGACGTTGGCGACGCTGTTCGATTACCCGCAGGAGAAGCGTCGTCAGCTGACCTACTGGTCGGACGCGCTGACCACCCTCCCCGCGCCCGGTCGCATCGTCGAAACGCTCGAGGAGAAGGACGCGATCCAAGTCGAGTTCTTCACGACCATGAAGAACCTCATCGATGAGCGTCGTGACAAGCCACCGGCGGGAGACTTCCTCTCGCTGATGGCACACAGCCCGCACACCAAGGAGTTCACCGACGCCGAGATCCAGGGTGACGTCAGTGTGCTGCTGATCGGCGGCAACGACACGACCCGCAACACGCTGACGGGCTCCGTGTACGCGCTCGACCGCAACCCGGAGCAGTGGGAGAAGCTCAAGGCCAACCCCTCGCTGATTGCCAAGATGGTCCCCGAGACGATCCGCTGGCAGACGCCGCTGGCGCACATGATGCGCAAGGCGAAGGAAGACGTCGAGGTGAACGGCCAGCTCATCAAGAAGGGCGACCGCATCGCGCTCTGGTACGTTTCGGGCAACCGCGACGACACGAAGCTCGACCGCCCCAACGAGTACATCATCGACCGGAAGAACCCGCGTCAGCACCTCTCGTTCGGCTTCGGCATCCACCGCTGCCTCGGCAACCGCTTGGCGGAACTGCAGCTGCGGCTCACCTGGGAAGAGATTCTCAAGCGCTTCCCGGAGATCAACGTCGTGAGCGAGCCCGTGCGCAGCCACAGCAACTTCGTGAAGGGCTACGAGTCGATGATGGTCGTCATCCCCAGCCGCTACTGACCGCCCGCACCCGCGGGGCACACGCATCTGCGGCATGGGGCCGTCATCGGAGACATGCCGCAGATGCGTTCTTGCTATCATCAATCCAGTTTTTGGCGCCAGCACGGCGCCAGAAGCCCCGACAAAGGAGTCTCAATTGGCAAAGATCACGTTCAACCTCGAGGATGGCTCGGCGCAGACCATCGACGCTGAAGATGGCGAGTTTCTGATGCAGGAGGCCGTGAATAATGCGGTTCCCGGTATCGATGGTGACTGTGGTGGTGTTGCGTCGTGCGCGACGTGCCACGTGTATGTCGAGCCGGAGTGGCTTGCGGCGACGGGTGCGCGTACCGAGATGGAGGAGGCCATGCTTGATGGCACCTTCGGTGTTGAGTCGAACAGTCGTCTGTGCTGCCAGATCCAGGTGAGCGAGAAGATCGACGGTCTCGTCGTCCAGGTCGCCGGCACGTAGCCGGATCCCGACGCCGAACGCACAGGGCCCACGCGAATTCAAGGAGGAACAGCGATGAGCATCGTGACACCGAACGCGGTGAACACCCCCGACATCAGAATGTCGGTGCCGACGGAAGCCCAGCTTGCCGACCGGGCTCGCATCTACGCGATGCCGCTCGACGAGCTCGACCCGGGCGACCCGCAGGCATTCGAGAATGAGTCGATGTACTGGAAGTTCGAGCGCCTGCGCGCCGAAGATCCCGTCCACTACACACCCGCCGACAAGAGCAAGTACGGCGCGTACTGGTCGGTGACGAAGTGGGACGACATCATCAAGATCGACACCGACTCGGTGAGGTTCTCGAACATCGCCGGTGGTGTCGCGCTGAACGTCCCGGGATCGAACCCGAGTGTCGACCGGCTCGCCGGCCCGAACCCGACCCCCGAGCAGCTGCAGGCCGTGCGCGAGCGCGGCACGCCGTCGCTGCTGAACATGGACCCGCCGCAGCACGGCCTGCACCGCGGCGCCGTGTCGGAGGCCGTCTCGCCGGCGAACCTCGCGGTGCTCGAGGAGCTCGTTCGTGAGCGCATCGGCAAGATCCTCGACGATCTGCCGATCGGTGAGGAGTTCGACTGGGTCGACAGGGTCTCGATCGAGCTCACCGCGATGACGCTGGCGACGCTGTTCAACTACCCGCAGGAGCGGCGCCGCGAGCTGACTTTCTGGTCGGACGTCATGACCACCGATCCCGGGCCGGGGCAGGTCGTCGAGACGCGCGAAGAGAAGGATGCAGCACAGCGTGACTTCCTCGCGATGATCGGGCGCCTGTACGAGGAGCGTGGCGCGGCCGAACCCGCGATGGACTTCATGTCGCTGATGGCGCACAGCCCGCAGTCGAAGGACTTCACGCCCGCCGAGATTTACGGTGATGGCGTGATCCTGCTGGTCGGCGGCAACGACACGACCCGAAACACACTCACCGGCTCGGTGTTCGCCCTCGATCGCAACCCCGAGCAGTTCGAGAAGCTGAAGAACAACCCGAAGCTGATCCCGAGCATGGTGGCCGAGACGATTCGCTGGCAGACGCCGCTCTCGCACATGATGCGCAAGGCCAATGAGGACGTCGAGATCGGCGGCAAGCTCATCAAGAAGGGCGACAAGGTCGCGATGTGGTACGTCTCGGGCAACCGTGACGACTCGAAGCTCGAGAACCCGGACGACTACATCATCGACCGGAAGAACCCGCGCCAGCACCTGTCGTTCGGTTTCGGTGTGCACCGCTGCCTCGGCAACCGCGTCGCGGAGCTGCAGCTGCGGCTCACGTGGGAGGAGATCCTCAAGCGCTTCCCCGAGATCAAGGTGATCGGCAACCCCGTACGCGCGCTCAACCACTTTGCCAAGGGGTACGAGAGCATGACCGTGGTGATTCCGAGCCGCTACTAGGCGCGCCGACGTATCGCCGACAAGCGCGGCATGGTGTCCATCAGTGACAACATGCCGCGCTTGTGCGATTATCGGAACGAAGTTCTAGATTCGGCGACGGCGCCGGATCGCCGAGTCGCCGGAGGGGTCGAAGCCTCTGCGTTGGGCAGGTCGTCGAGACCGGTTCGCCGCGAAGCGCACGCAGCCTCGAACTGGCCGGCGCCCGTGCAGTGGAGCACGAAGAGTCGAGAGGACACGCGCGATGAGTACTGCGATACCCGAAGCAGTCAACACACCCGAGGTCATGCGAACCGAGCTGACCCCGACGCAGCAGGCCGCACGCGAGCGGATCTACGCGATGCCGCTGGAGAAGCTCGATCCTGCGAACCCCTTCGCGTTTGCGAACGAGGAGATGTGGTGGAAGTTCGAGCGGCTCCGTGCCGAGGATCCGGTGCACTTCACGGCAGCCGAGCACACCTGGTACGGGAATTACTGGTCGATCACGAAGTGGGACGACATCGTCCGCATCGATACCGACTCGGTCACCTTCTCGAACGAGGCCGGGATCACGATCGCGTCGAGCAGCACCGCGGAGCAGGACGAGACCTGGTCGGAGGACGAGGACGATGAGCGGACGCCCGAAGAGATCGCGGAGGCGCGAGAGCGCGGTATCCAATCGCTGTTGAGCATGGACCCGCCCAAGCACGGGATCCACCGCGGCGCCGTCTCGGAGGGGGTCGCGCCCGCTCGGCTGAATGAACTGGAGCCGCTGATCCGCGAGCGCATCGGGACGATTCTCGATGGACTGCCGATCGGGGAGGAGTTCGACTGGGTCGACAAGGTCTCGATGGAGCTCACGGCCATGACGCTCGCGACGCTGTTCGACTACCCACAGGAAAAGCGGCGCCAGCTTACGTTCTGGTCGGACGTGATGACCGTATCGCCGGGCCCGGGCCAGATCGTCGAGACCGCCGAAGAGCGGATGGCGGCGATCCAGGACTTCTACGCCATGATCGCGCAGCTGTACGCGGAGCGCGGTGCCGCCGAACCCGGCCCCGACTTCATGTCGCTCATGGCGCACAGCCCGCACGCGCAGGATTTCACGGAGCCCGAGATCTACGGCGACGCCATCGTGCTGCTCGTGGGCGGGAATGACACGACCCGCAACACCCTGACCGGCTCGGTCTATGCACTCGATCGCAACCCGGAGCAGTACCAGAAGCTGCTTCAGAACCCGGGGCTCATTCCCAGCATGGTGGCGGAGACGATTCGTTGGCAGACGCCGCTGACGCACATGATGCGGAAGGCGAATGAGGATGTCGAGGTGGGCGGCAAGCTCATCAAGAAGGGCGACAAGCTCGCCCTCTGGTACGTGTCGGGCAACCGTGATGAGGACAAGCTCGACCAGCCGAACGAGTACATCATCGATCGGAAGAACCCGCGTCAGCACCTCTCGTTCGGCTTTGGGGTGCACCGGTGCCTCGGCAACCGCCTGGCGGAGCTGCAGCTGCGGCTGACGTGGGAGGAGATCCTGAAGCGCTTCCCCGAGATCAACGTGGTGGGGGAGCCGGTGCGGAGCCTGAACATGTTCGCGAAGGGCTACGAGTCGATGACGGTGGTCATCCCGCGCCGCTACGAGCGATAGCCCACGGGCGTGGCGTGCGGACACACGGGCCGCACGCCACGCCGTTGTGTGCCGCACGCCAGTGTGGCCCCCCAATGTCAAGGAGGACATGGAATGAGTATGTTGTCGGACCGGGCGAAGACGGCCGAGGTGCTGCGACCCGAGCTCACCGAGCGGCAGCGCGCCGCGCGGGAGCGCATCTATGCGATGCCGCTGGACAAGCTCGACCCCGCGGAACGAGCCTCGTATCAGAACGAGGAGATGTGGTGGAAGTTCGAGCGCCTGCGCGCCGAACAGCCGGTCCACTTCACCAAGGACAGCGCCGACGGCTACGGCGACTACTGGTCGATCACCAGGTGGGAGGACATCGTCCGCGTCGATACCGATTCGGTGACATTCTCCAACGAGGCCGGCATCACGATCGCTGCGAACCGGCCCGACTCGCAGCCGTCCGAGATCGCGCCCGACGGTTCGAAGCGCACACCCGAGCAGATCGAGGAGGCGAAGAACCGGGGGATTCAATCGCTGTTGAGCATGGACCCGCCCAAGCACGGACTGCACCGCGGCGCGGTCTCGGAGAGCGTGTCGCCCGCGAACCTGCACGATCTCGAGCCGCTCATTCGCGAGCGGATCGCGGGGATCCTGGATGGGCTCCCGATTGGTGAGGAGTTCGACTGGGTCGACAAGGTGTCGATGGAGCTCACGGCGATGACGCTGGCGACGCTGTTCAACTACCCGCAGGAGCGTCGTCGCGAGCTGACGTTCTGGTCGGACTGTATGAATGTCACGCCCGGGCCGGGGGAGGTCGTCGAGACGCAGGAAGAGCGGATGGCGGCGATCCAGGACTTCTACGGCGCGATCACCACGATGTTCAAGGAACGCGCCGCCGCCCCGCCCGCGATCGATTTCATGTCGCTGATGGCGCACAGCCCGCACGTGAAGGATTTCGCCAGTGCCGAGATCTACGGCGATGCGATCGTGCTGCTCGTGGGCGGCAACGACACCACGCGCAACACGCTCACCGGCTCGGTCTACGCGCTTGACCGATTCCCCGAGGAGAACGCGAAGCTCCGCGCCAACCCCGCGCTGATTCCGAGCATGGTGTCGGAGACGATCCGCTGGCAGACGCCGCTGACGCACATGATGCGCAAGGCGAACGAGGACGTGGAGATCGGTGGAGCGCTCATCAAGAAGGGCGAGAAGATCGCGCTCTGGTACGTCTCGGGGAACCGAGACGAGACGGCGATCGACCGGCCCAACGAGTACATCGTCGACCGGAAGAATCCGCGCAAGCACATCTCGTTCGGCTTCGGCATCCACCGTTGCCTCGGCAACCGCTTGGCCGAGCTGCAGCTGCGGCTGACGTGGGAGGAGATCCTGAAGCGCTTCCCCGAGATCAAGGTGGTGGGTGAGCCTGTGCGTGGATACAACAACTTCGCGAAGGGCTATGACCGGATGACCGTCGTGATCCCGAGCCGCTTCTAAGCGGCTTCGTTTCGCGGGCCGCCGGCTCGTGGACCGTGTTTGCGCGTGGCGCGTTGTGTCTCTTCTACAGTCAGATGCGCGTTCGAACGCAAGAGCTCGTATCCTTCCTTCAAGCATGGCGGCTGTGACCCCGGCGAATGCCATTATCAGAATGAAGTTCTAAGATCTAGCGGCGCGGTCCCGCGCTTGCCGAGCGGGTGGGAAGACGCGCCCGCAGTCACTCTCACGTCAAGGAGGACGCTGCAATGACTATTTTGAGCCCAGGCGCCGTGAACAACACGCCCGAAATCTTCGGCGCGACCCCGACCGCGCAGCAACTTGCTGACCGCGAGCGTGTGTACGCGATGCCGCTCGACAAGATCGACCCTGCCGAGCTGACCGCATACCCGGACGAGTCGATGTTCTGGAAGTTCGAGCGCCTGCGCGCCGAGCAGCCCGTGCACTACACGGCGGACGAAGACAGCAACTACGGTGCGTACTGGTCGATCACGAAGTGGGACGACATCGTTCGGATCGACACCGACTCGGTGACGTTCTCGAACGAGGCCGGCATCTCGATCGCCTCGCAGCGCAAGGACCGCCACTACGAGGGGTACCAGGTCGATGGCGTGGCCGATACCCGCACGCCCGAGCAGATCGAAGAAGACAAGAAGAAGGGCATCCAGTCGCTGCTGAGCATGGACCCGCCCAAGCACGGCCTGCACCGCGGTGCGGTGTCGGAGAGCGTCTCGCCCGCGAACCTCGCCGACTTCGAGCCGCTCATTCGCGAGCGGATCGCGGGGATCCTGGACGGGCTCCCGATCGGCGAGGAGTTCGACTGGGTCGACAAGGTGTCGATGGAGCTCACTGCGATGACGCTGGCGACGCTGTTCAACTACCCGCAGGAGCGCCGGCGCGAGCTGACGTTCTGGTCGGACTGCATGACCGTGACCCCCGGGCCGAGCGAGATCGTGAAGACCGAGGAAGAGCGCAACGCTGCGACGCAGCAGTTCTACGCGGCCGTCGCCCAGATGTTCCAGGAGCGCGGCGCGGCCGAGCCCGCGCAGGACTTCATGTCGCTGATGGCGCACAGCCCGCAGTCGAAGGACTTCACGCTCCCCGAGATCCTCGGTGACGCGATCGTGCTGCTGGTGGGTGGCAACGACACCACGCGCAACACGCTGACCGGTTCGGTGTACGCGATGGACCGCTTCCCCGAGGAGCAGGCGAAGCTGCGGGAGAACCCGAAGCTGATCCCGAACATGGTCTCGGAGACGATCCGTTGGCAGACGCCGCTGACGCACATGATGCGCAAGGCGAACGAGGACGTCGAGGTGGGCGGCAAGCTTATCAAGAAGGGCGACACCATCGCGATGTGGTACGTCTCGGGCAACCGCGACGACTCGAAGCTCGAGAGCCCCAACGAGTACAAGATCGACCGGAAGAACCCGCGTCAGCACCTCTCGTTCGGCTTCGG
>Ga0116181_1000722_pt1 | contig 30188 bp, 26 predicted proteins | sample AD_UKC075_MetaG_FD_89752 | JGI IMG/M metagenome (GOLD analysis project Ga0116181, IMG submission 89752) | Active sludge microbial communities of municipal wastewater-treating anaerobic digesters from USA - AD_UKC075_MetaG | ecosystem: Engineered > Bioreactor > Anaerobic > Digestate | place: USA... | reverse complement strand
GGCGGCGGCGCGGCGGCGGTGCACATCGGCACGGGCCGCCTCGCTGGTGATCCACTGCGAGGATCCGTCCGCGGCGGCGCTCCTCCCGTCGATGCCGGCGGCGAACTTCCAGGTCAGGTGCGGGCGGCCGGTCCGCTGCCGGTGCAGCCACTCGCGCAGCGGACCGTTGGCGACGTCGGCTGCCGCAACACCACCGGTCACCCGCACACCGGCCGCAGTCAGCCGTCGCGCCCCGCCCGCGGCGATCGGGTTGGGGTCGCCCACCGCATAGACCACCGCGGCAACCCCCGCAGCGAGAAGTGCGTCGACACACGGCGGGGTCCGACCGTGATGGTTGCAGGGTTCCAGGGTGACGACCGCCGTCCCGCCGGCGGCCCGCTCCCCCGCTTCCCGCAGTGCGACCACTTCGGCGTGCGCTCCGCCGACGGGTTCGGTGGCACCCCATCCGACCCGCTGCCCGCCGGCGTCGAGGATCACCGCGCCCACCGGCGGATTGGGGTACGTGGCCCCTTTGACCCGCTCGGCCTGTTCCAGCGCCGTTCTCATGGCCGCGGCGAGGTGCCGCGGGACGGTCATGCGGTCAGATGCGGTGCCGCGACACCGGCGCGGCGGCGCAGTGCTTCCACCGCGGCACCCGGGTCCTGGGCCCCGTACACCGCCGATCCGGCGACGAAACAGTCGACTCCGGCTTCGGCCGCCGCTTCGATGGTGTCGGCGTTGATACCCCCGTCGATCTCGACCAGGATGGTCAACTCGCCGGCATCGACCAGACGTCGCGCTGTGCGGACCTTGTCGAGCACCTCCGGGATGAAGCTTTGACCGCCGAAGCCGGGTTCCACCGACATCACCAGCAGGGTGTCGAAGCTCCGCAGAATCTCCAGGTAGGGCTGCAGTGGTGTGCCGGGTTTGACCGACAGCCCGGCCTTGGCTCCGGCTGCGCGGATGTCCCGGGCAACCGAGACCGGATTCTGGGTGGCCTCGGCGTGGAAGGTGACATTGTGCGCACCGGCTTCGGCGTAACCGGGCGCCCACCGGTCCGGATCCTCGATCATCAGGTGGCAGTCCAGCGGGATGTCGGTGGCCTTGAGCAGACTTTCCACCACCGGCAGCCCCAGGGTCAGGTTCGGCACGAAGTGGGCGTCCATCACATCGACATGCAGCCAGTCCGCGCCCTCGACGGCAGCGGCCTCGTCGGCCAGTCGGGCGAAATCGGCGGACAGGATCGACGGCGCGATCATCGGTCGCGGCGGTGTTGGCATGGCAGTCACCTTAAGGCTTCGACATCCAGGCGGCGGTCAGAGGTTCTTGCGCAGGACCGCGGCGAACATCGCGTCCGTTCCGTGCCGGTGCGGCCACAGTTGGACGTAGGGCCCGTCGCCCACCTCGTCGGCGGGGGCGAACAGCGGCCGGGCGTCAAGGGCGCTGACCGGCTGCCGACGAAGTGCATCGGAGACCACGCCGACCGTCTCGGCCAGATGCGGCGAGCAGGTCGCGTAGAGCACTACCCCACCGGGGCGGGTCAGGGCGATCGCCGACGCCAGCAGTTCGCGCTGCAGCCGGGCCAGTGCCGGAACGTCGGCCGGGGTGCGCCGCCAGCGGGCCTCCGGCCGACGCCGCAGCGCGCCCAGACCGGTGCACGGGGCGTCCACCAGCACGCGGTCGAATCCGCCGGGCAACCCGGGGTCGCGACCGTCGGCGCGGACCACCCGGACCGGCAGACCGGCGGTGTTCTGCTCGACCATCTCAGCCCGTCGATCGTTCGGTTCCACCGCGATCACGTCCGCGCCCCGCTGGGCGGCGATCGCGCCGATCAGAGCGGACTTACCTCCGGGGCCGGCGCACAGATCCAGCCAGCGGCCGCCGTCCGGGCCGTCGAGCGGCGCCAGCGTCAGCGCCTGGGCGACCAGCTGGCTGCCCTCGTCCTGGACGAGCGCCACGCCGTCACGAACCGGGGCGAGCCGGGCCGGGTCGCCACCGGACAGGTACACCGCGTAGGGCGAGTAGCGGCCGACTGTCCCGTCCACCTGCTCGCTGAGTTCAGAGGCGGTCAGCACACCGGGCCGGGCGGCCAGGTGGACCGCGGGCCGGGCGTCGTCGGCGGCCAGTGCCGCGTCGAGTTCACCCGCGGCAGAACCCAGTGCGTCGGCGAAGGCCTGCGCGATCCATCGGGGATGGGCGTGGATGAACGCGCTGCGGCCGACCGGGTCGGCGGTGGCCGCCGGGGCCAGTTCGGCCACCCAGGAGGCCTCGTCGCGGCCGGCGATCTTGCGGAGCACACCGTTGACGAAACCCGCCCGGGCCGAATCGAATTCGACTCCGGCCTGCTCAACAGTGGTGGACACCGCCGCGTGCTGGGCGACGTTGGTGCGCAGCAGTTGATAACTCCCCAGCCGCAGCAGGTCCAACAGCACGGGGTCGATCTGGTCGACCGGTCGGTTGGCGGCCGCCCCGATCACCGCGTCGAGCAGTCCGCGGCTGCGGCAGGTGCCGTAGGTGAGTTCGGTGGCGAACGCGGCGTCGCGCCCGCTGATCCCACGCTCGGCGAGAATCGCCGGAAGCGCGAGGTTGGCGTAGGCATCGCGGTCGCTGACGGCGCGCAGCACGTCGAATGCGGCTCGGCGCGCCGGATCCAGCGGGCTGCGGCCGGCCCGGCCACGTGGCCGTTGGCTCTGCCTGCCACCGGGCCGGCGGGCGCCGGAAACACCGTCGCGGTTCACTGCGCCCGCACCCCGTCGCCGAGGCGGGCCCCTCGGGCCCAGTCCCCGGCGGGCATGGCCTTCTTCCCCGGCGGCTGAATCTGCCCGAGCCGCACCGGGTGTGATCCGGTGCCCACCCGCACGCCGAAGCGGTCGACTGTCAGCAATCCGGGCGGGAGCGGATCTGCGGCTTCTTCGACGGTGACGGGTCCGAGTTTGACCCGCATCTCGCCGATCATGGTCCAGGCGCCGGGGGCCGGGGTCACCGCGCGGATTCGCCGGTCGACGACGTGCGCCGGCAGATCCCAGCGCACCCGCGCCCCCTCCGGGGTGACCTTGGGGGCCATGCTGACGCCCTCCACCGACTGTGGCACCGGGGTGAGCCGGCCGTCGGCGATTCCGTCCATCGTCGCCTCCAGCAGTTCCGCCCCGGACCGGGCCAGCCGGTTCAACAGTTCACCGGCGGTGTCGTCGCTGCGGATCGTCTCGGTGACAACCCCGTACACCGGGCCGGTGTCCAGCGCCGGCTCGATCTGGAATGTCGTCGCGCCGGTTTCGGTGTCGCCGGCGGCGATCGCGGCCTGGACGGGTGCCGCGCCCCGCCAAGCGGGCAACACTGAGAAGTGCAGGTTCACCCAGCCGTGGCGCGGGACGGCCAGCAGCGGCTCACCCAGCAGTGCGCCGTAGGCGACCACCGCGCAGCAGTCCGGCGCAAGAGCACCGAACTCGGCCACGAATTCCGGGGAGTTGGGCCGCTGCGGGCGCAGCACCGGGATACCGGCCTCCAAGGCCGCTCGGGCCACCTCCGACGGGGCCGGCTTCCCGCGCCGCCCGGCGGCCGCGTCGGGTCGGGTGAGCACCGCCACCACGTCGTGGCGGGGGGAGTCGAGCAGCCGCTGCAAAGACGGCAGCGCAGGTGCGGGGGTGCCGGCGAAAACGATGCGCATCCAACTGCTCCGGACTATCCGGACGCCCGGCCGGGCGATGCGGGCGGGATCACTTGGGCACCTGGTAGAACTCCCGCTCCCCCACTCCGGCCATACCGGCGACGAACATCCACGGGATGGTGCTGCGCAATCGGTTCACGGTGGCTGCGGCGTCGTTGTAGTACTGCCGGGCGAAGGCCAGCTTGTCCTCGGTGTCGGCGAGGTTCTGCTGCAGGTTCAGGAAGTTCGCGGAGGAGTTCAGCTGGGGATACGTGGTTCCCAGTGCCAGCACCTGACCCACGGCGGTGTCGAACTGATGCTCGGCGTTGGTCCGCTGGGCCACCGACTTACCGGCTGTGGCCGCGGTCAGCGCCGCCTGCGCGTCGGCTACGTGCTGCAGCACCGCCTTCTCGTGGGTCGCGAAGCTCTGCACGACGTGCACCAGTCCGGGGATCAGGGCCGCTCGACGGGTGAGTTGCACGTCGATGCCGCCGAGCGCCTCGTCCGCTCGGACGTCGGCGGTGCGGAGCTTGTTGTAGCCCACGACGAAACCGGCCAGCACCGCCACCGCCGCCACCAGTGCGAGAACCAGTAGCAGGGTCACCATGAACCGCCTCCTCCTCCACCACCGCCGCCACCACCGCCACCGCCGCCGCCACCACCGCCGCCGGAGGACGACGAGGACTGGGACGCGGTGTAGGCGCCGATGGATGACGAGAGCGCCGACTCGAAGCTGTCGAAGTTAGCACCCCCCGACCCCGAGGACGTCCAACCATGCCCCGACGTGGTGTGATACCAGCCCGGCTCCGGGGGCGGCTGCCCGGTTGCCGCCTGGTACTTCGCCGCCCAGACGGCGGCGGCGCCACCGGCCACGGCGAACGGGATGTAAGCGGTGTAGAGATCCTTGCGGGCGGCGAAGTCGAACCGCGACTCAGCCGAATCCGTGGCGAGCATCCGATGGAAGCCCCCCGCTTCGGACCACAGCCGGCGTCCGGCCGCGGTCCGGCGCATGCCGACTCCCGGTCGCCACGCCGGCGTCGTCAGCAGGAAGAACACCGCGAACGGCGCGCCCCACAGGGTGATCGCGAAACCCCAACGCAGGAAACAGAAGAAGGCCACCACCAACGCCACGACATTGGCGAACCGCAGCCACCACTCCACCCGGTGCTTGGCGATCAGTCCCTCGTCGAGAGCCCATTGACGCACCCCGGTCTCCATCACCTGCTTGGCGGCGGTGAGCTTCTTACCGGCCGAAACACCGCCGTTGGCGTTGAATGCGCCACCGGGATGGTTCAGCCCGAGTGCGGACCCGACCGCCACGCTCACCGAATCCACATCCGCCCAGGCTCCGGACTCACCGACGGTGTGTACCGCCCATTTCTTGGCGCCTGTCTGGTTGAGCGACAGCAGCCCACGTTCGGCCAGGTAGAACAGCGTGGCGGTGATTCCCTCATCGGGCACCTTCTCGGTGCGGATGTACTCGCACTGGACCGGGCCGAGACCCTTCGGCGGCGCGTACTGCAGCGGGAACCCCGGCGACGGTTCGACGGTCGTGCGCCACCACAGGAAGCCGCCCAGGCCTGCGGCGGCGGTCAGGCCGAGGAGCCACACCACCACCGGCACGGAGCGGCCGAGCACCCCGTCCCAGCGCACCGACCAGGGCAGTTCCGCCCTGGGCGGGGTGGGAACCTCGACGCCGGCCCGCAGGGTCACCGGGGTCCGGGGCATCAGATCGGTGGCGGACAACCGCACCGTGTCACCGGACACCGTCAGACCCTCGCACGCCCGACCGACTCCCTGACCGACCGAACACATCGCGCCGGGCACCCGGCCGGGCAGCTTCACGGTGATGTCGGCCCGTTCGATCTCGTTGTTCCAGGCCGGGGCGATGACGTTCCAGTAGAACGCCGACTCCCCGCCGACCTCACCGGTGGAGGTGGCGAACTTCTTGTCCGAACCCAGGCCTGCCGGGTCCAGGACGTCGGGCACGGTGTAAGTGATCCGGTAGACGTGCGTGCCCGGGTCGAGATAGCTGTCCGGATCACCGATCTTCGCGACCCGGAAGCGGTCGTCCTCCCACATCAACTGGTAGGGCACCGATCGCCCGTCGAGGGTGATCGAGATGATCTCGGGCGTCTGGCGGACATGCGGGTTGTTCGGATTGCCGACGTCCCAGTAGCGGAAGATACCGTGCCGTCCGGAGGGGAATTCGGCCCTGATCGTCTCGGTGGCGCGCATGAAACCGTCGGCGTCGACGGTGAAGTCGGCACGCAGTTCGGTGAAGTACACCGGGTCGGAGACCGTCCCACCGCTGGACGAACTGCCCAGTGCGGGCCACAGCAAGCCGATCGCGATCATCAGTATCGGGATGAGCAGGGCGAACCTGCGGAACAACGACTTCACCGCGCCTCCCTTACGTCGTGGCCGTCTAAGCTTCCCAGTTGCGGGCGTCTCGCGGACGGAACTCGAGCAAGGACTCTACGGTGCCTATAGACCCGCAGTAACCAGGAAGAAAACCGATGGTCGATGATCCGTATCTGGCTCACCACGTGGTGCGCGAGACCCGTCCAGCCGATCGCATGCATCAGCATGACCCCCATCTGGCCGGCCTGGTCTTCGAGTACGTGCGCACCCGGCTGACCTTCACCGACACCCCACTAGACCACCCCAAGCCGCCGGAACCCATCATCCGGGCACTCGACGGGTTCATCGACGAGTACGGCCGCGATCCCCGGGAGGTGCTGGACACCTACGTCCAGCACATCGCGGCGAACGTGCTGTCCACCGACAGTCCGCGGTTCTTCGGTTTCATCCCGGCGGCCCCGACCAAGGCCGCACTGCTGTTCGACACCGTGGTGTCCATCGCCTCGCTGCAGGGATGCAGCTTTCTGGAGGCTTCCGGTGCCATCGTCGCCGAGAACCAGGTGCTGCGATGGATCGCCGACCTCGCGGGTATGCCGGACTCGGCGGGCGGCACCTTCGTATCCGGCGGGTCCGCGGCCAACCTGTCGGCCTTGGCCGTGGCAAGGGACATCGGCCGGCAGCGAGTCGGGGTCCGGGAGGTCCGGATCGCCTGCAGCGACGAGGCGCACTCCTCAGTCGCCAACGCCTGCCGCATCCTGGATGTGGAACCCTTCGTGGTGCCCTCGGAGGACCACCGGCTCACCGGCGCCGGACTCCGCCAGGCTCTCGACGACTATCAGGGGCCGCCCGTAGTCGCGGTGGTCGCCAGGGCGGGAACCACGAACGCCGGGATCATCGACGATCTGGCCGGGATCGCCGAGGTGTGCCGGGAACGCGACCTGTGGCTGCACGTCGACGGCGCCTACGGCGGGGCGGCGCTGCTCTCCGACCAGAAATGGCGATTCGCCGGAATCGAGCACGCCGACTCGTTCATCACCGATCCGCACAAGTGGTGGTTCGCGCCCTTCGACTGCGCGGCCCTGCTGTACCGCGATCCCGACCAGGCCGCATCGGTGCACACCCAGCACGCGTCGTACCTCGATCCGCTGCACCAATCGGACCACCCGGAGTTCTGGAACCCCACCGATCTGGCGCACCATCTGAGCCGGCGGGCACGCGGGCTGCCGCTGTGGTTTTCCCTGGCCGTGCACGGCACCACCGCGTACCAGATCGCCGTACAGCATGTGCTGGACCTGACCGCCGAGGTCGCCGCCCTGGTCGAGGACTCCCCGCACGTGGAGTTGGTGCGGGAGCCGGGCCTGTCCATCGTGCTGTGGCGCCGACCGGGCTGGGGCAAGGCGGACTACCTGAACCTGCAGAACCGGTTGCTCGCCGAACAGGTGGCCTTCGCCACCCCGACGGTGTGGGAGGGCGAGGTCATCGGGCGGTTCGCGCTGCTTCATCCGTCCACCACCCTCGAAATGGTCGAGGTGGTTCTGGACGCCGCCCGCTGACCAGCCGGCCTCAGCCCACGTGCACCGGGTCGATCTGCACCCGGACCACGTCGTCGTCGTGGCGGGCGCTGCGTATCGCGACGGCCTGCCGCAGCGCGGCGGCCAGGGCCAGGCCCTGATCACGACGAACCCTGACCAGCATCCGGACGGCCTGCTCGCCCGGCACCGAACCCGCCGGCCGCCGCACCCCCACCGGCAGGTCCACCGGTCCGAGCAATTCGGCGGACGGCGGCAGGTCCGCCTGCTCGATCAGCGCGGCAACCGCCACATCGCCGCCGTCGACGGCGGCGATGTGGGTGGCCGGGGGCAGCCCGACCTCCGCGCGGCCGGCCAGTTCCGATTCGGCGTGACCGACCGGGTCCCACTTGATCAGGGCCTGCACCGTCGAGAGCACCGATTCGGCCACCACCGCGACGACCCCGCCGCAGGCGGCGGACTGAACCATCGCCGCCGCGGACATCCATCGGCGCAGGGTGTCCTCCGCGGCACGCAGGTCCTGTCGCCCCAGCAGCGCCCAGCTGTCCAGGAACAGCGCCGCGCCGTAGCCCTCCGGGGCCCGCGGTTCGGCACCCGGGGTCGCGACCACCAGCGCCGGACCGGCTTCGATCTCCCGGCGGACGGCGTCACCGGCCGAGGTGACGACCGGAAATCCGGGGAAGGCACGGCCGAGTTCCTCCGCAGTGCGCCGGGCTCCGATGACCACGGCGCGGACCTCCCCCGATCCGCACCTGCGGCAGCGCAACGCGATGTCCATCCGGCCGCACCACCGGCAGGTCGCGCCGTCGGCACCACGCTCGGCCAGTGCCAGCGGGCCGGTGCAGTGCCGGCAGCGGGCCACCGTCCGGCATTGGGCGCACGCCACCGACGGCACGTAACCGCGCCGGGGAACCTGAACCAGCACCGGAGCGCCCCGCTGCAGTGCCGTGCGGGCGGCGTTCAGCGCCATCGACGGCACCCGGGCGGTCCGGGCCGCAGGGTCGCGTTCATCGGCGTAGCCGGTGTCGTCGATCGCCACGACCCTGGGCGCAGAGGACCGGACGACCGGCCGGGAGGCGACGAGGTCGTGAGCCCAGCCGGAAGCCACCAACGCCTGCGATTCGGCGGTACGGGCATAGCCCCCGATCAACGCCGCGCAGCGGAGGTGATGGGCCCGCAGCATGGCGACCTCGCGGGCATGCGGATACGGTGCCCGGGGCTCGGCCAGTGAGTCGTCGCCGTCGTCCCAGACGATCACCAGCCCCAGCCGTTCCACCGGGGCGAACACCGCACTGCGCGTCCCGATCACCAGACGGGCCTGGCCGCGCAGCACCGACAACCAGCGCCGGTACCGGGCCGACGGCCCCAGTCCGGCCGCCAACGTTGCGACCGCGGACTCGTCCACCCTATTGATCGCCGCGCGCTCCAGCAGTTCGAGATCGCGCTGGTCGGGGGCGATCAGGAGCACCCCCTGCCCGCAGCTCACCGTCTGAGCCGCGGCCTCGGCGATCCGGTCCCACCACTGCTCCCCGGGCAACGCCTGCCACACGGCACGGGCCGCCCGGCCCGTCTGGAGTGCGTCGAGGAACTGCTCGCCTCGGTCGTAGCGGGCCCACCCCGACGGGTCGACGGCGTCGACCACGGGCAGCAGCGGCGGCGCGGCCGTGGCCTTCTCGGCCGCGGCATGTCGCGGCGGTATCGCCAACCGCAACACGTCGGGTCGGGTGCCGGCGTAGCGTGCCGCCACCGCATCGGCCAGTCGGCGCACCTCCGGGGTCAGCACCGGCTCCGGGGAGATGACCCGATCCAGCCAACCCAGTTGACCGACGTGGTCGGTCTCGGTCCGTCGTTCGAGGACGAAAGCGTCCACCAGCCGTCCGTGGAAGCGAACCCGCACCCGAACCCCGGGCTGCGCCCCGTCGGACTGATCGGCCGACACCAGGTAGTCGAACTCGCGGTCCAGGTGAGGAACCGACAGCATGGGCAGCACCCGGGCGACGGGTTCCTGCTCGGCGGCCCGCCGACCGGATGCGCTCACCTGAACCTCGTGTTCACCGCCGTTTGCGCGCCGCGCTGCGCTCGGCGTCGTCGAAGCCTACCGAGGATGCCGGCGCGCCACCCCGGCTGCGTTTACGCATGCTGTAGCCGGACACCGCGTCCCACGCACCACGCACCGCGTTTCCGTCGGCGTCGTAAGTCAGCGACTTGTCGGCGGCGAAGCCCAGGCCGGCCCCCACGTCGACGGCGTCCATGTTGGCGCCCAGAAAAACGAAATCCCAGGAGTACTGCGATTCCTGCTGGGCAATCAACTCGCGCACCGCCTCCACGGTCCACTCCCGGCTTGCGTTCTCGTGACCGTCGGTGATCACCAGAACGGTGACCTCGCCAGGCCGATCGTCCTCCGGCAATGCGGCCAAACCAGCGCCGACGTCGGTGATGAACCGTCCGATGGCATCCAGTAACGCCGTCATTCCCCGCGGCTCGAGCCCCAACGCGGGCACCGCGTCGACGGGTTCGTTCTTGTAGACGACCTCGTACTGGTCGTCGAACTGCGCCAGGGTCACCAGCGTGGTTCCCGGCTGTTCGCGCTCCCTGGCGATGAACGCGTCGAATCCACCGCACATATCGGCGGCGATGCCTCGCATGGACCCGGAACGGTCCAGCAGTGCGGCGATCAACTTCACATCGGCGTTGGTCATAACAGTCCCCCTTGTTGGTGAAAATCCGTACACAACGAAGGTATCCGGACACACCGACAAAAATCCGCTGCGTACGGTGGCCTCATGGCGGATTCCGGGCGGGCGCCCACCGACTCCGGGCGCGAACCCATCGACCACGTCCTGCGCATGGTCCTCGACGCCGTGCCGTTCCGGCTCGCGGTCGAGGGCGGCGTTCAGGAGGCCCGACGGGCGTTGCGGCAGCTGCCGCGCAGGCCGTTGCATACCGAGATGCGGGTGGAGGACCATCACATCGACGGTCCGGCCGGCGACATCCCGATCCGCGTGTACTGGCCCGATTCCGACCGTGACCGGCCGCTGCCGGTCACGGTCTTCTTCCATGGGGGTGGTTTCGCCCTCGGCGATCTCGACACCCATGACGTCACCGCCCGCCAACATGCCGCCGGGGCGGACACCCTGGTGGTGTCCGTCGACTACCGGCTGGCACCCGAACACCCTTTCCCCGCCGCGGTCGAGGACGTCTGGACAGCGACCCGGTGGATCGCCGAGAACGCCGGGCGATTCGGCGCCGACGCGTCCTCCTTGGCGGTGGCCGGCGACTCGGCGGGCGGAACCCTCTCCGCCGTCGTCGCTCAACTGGCCCGCGACGAGGGCGGCCCCGAACTGGCCTTCCAGCTGCTGTGGTACCCGTCGGTGATGTGGGATACCAGCCTCGCGTCGTTCACCGAGAACGCCGAGGCCCCCGTGCTCGACGTCGCCGCCATCGCGGCGTTCTCCGACTGGTACGCCGGACATCTCGACCGCACCGACCCACCGCCCACCCTGGCGCCCGGCCGGGCCGCCGACCTCTCGGGGCTGCCCCCGGCGTACATCGCCGTCGCCGGTCACGATCCGCTTCGCGACGACGGCATTCGCTACGCCGAATTGCTCAGTGCGGCCGGTGTGGAGGTCGAGCTACACCATGCGGGATCGCTGGTGCACGGCTACCTCGGTTATGCCGGCGTGGTACCGGCGGCGACCGAGGCCACCGACCGTGGGCTGGCCGCGCTGCGGGCGGCGTTGCACCCTCAGCCGTAACGTTTGCCGGGCCGATCCCGACAGTCCACAATGAAAAGCAACCTCGCGGACGGAATCGTCGCGCCACAATCTGGAGGATCTCGGCCCATGGCACTGCTCACCTCATCGGGACAGTCCCGGTACACCGCCCGCTTCTGTCTGGGAGCCGTAGCCGGCGGGATCATGCTCGCCGGCCTGTCCGCCCCGGTGGCCGCAGCCGCCCCGGACTGCAGCCCGGCCGGTGTCGATGCCGCATCGGAGCGGGTGATGCAGCAGGCTCAGGCCTATTTGAACACCCACCCCGAGGGCAACAAGATGCTGATGACCGCCGCCCTGCAGCCGCGTCAGGAGGCCGCCGCCACGATTTCTGCCTACGCCAGCGCCAACCCGCAGGAGTACGCCGAGTTCAAGTCGATCCTGGCTCCGCTGGGAACGCTGCAGAGCCAGTGCGGTGTGACGGTGGTGCCCGCGCAGTTCCAGTGGGCCTTTGACCAGTTCATCGGCGGCTGAGCCGGGCGTCAGGCCGGATCCGGTCCGGCCTGATATCGAGACGCTGATCGTCGGCGCGGGGTTCTCCGGACTCGGCGCCGGGATCATGCTCGACCGGGCCGGGCTCAGCGACTATTTGATCGTCGAGGGGCGACGGAGTCGGCGACACCTGGTACTGGAACACCTACCCCGGCATCGCGGTCGACATCCCGTCGTTCTCCTACCCGTTTTCCTTCGAGCAGAGTCCGCACTGGTCACGCACCTACGCTCCCGGCGCCGAGTTGCGCGCGTACGCCGAACACTGTGCCGACAAGTACCGACTGCGCTCGCGCATCCGATTGTGCACCCGCGTGCTTCGGGCCGGCTTCGATGAGCGCACCGGCCTGTGGCAGGTCGATCTCGACTCCGGGGAAACGCTGACGACGCGGTTCCTGCTCAACGCCAGCGGCGCGTTGACCATCCCGAATCTTCCCGACGTCGACGGCGTCGACACGTTCGCCGGCGTCACCATGCACACCGCGCGGTGGGACCACAGCCAGGACCTGACCGGCAAACGGGTGGCGGTCATCGGCACCGGCGCATCGGCGGTGCAGGTGATCCCGGAGATCGCCCCCGCCGTCCGGACGCTGACGGTGTTCCAGCGCACCCCGATCTGGTGTTTCCCCAAGTTCGACGTCCCACTGCCGCGGGCAGCGCGCACCGCCATGAGGATTCCGGGCGGCCAGATGCTGCAACGGCTGCTCAGCCAGGCCTACGTCGAGTTGACGTTCCCGATCGCGGCGCACTACTTCACCCTGAACCCGTTCGCCAAACGGATGTCGGACGCCGGAAAAGCCTACCTGCGCAAGCAGATTCGCGACCCCGAACTCCGCGACAAGCTCACTCCCCGCTACGCGGTGGGGTGCAAGCGGCCCGCCTTCCACAACACCTATCTGTCGACGTTCAACCGGGAGAACGTCGAACTGGTCACCGAACCGATCGACCGCATCAGCACTGACGGGGTGATCACCGTGGACGGCCGGGCGCATGAGGTCGATGTGCTGATCCTGGCCACCGGGTTCAAGGTGATGGACACCGACAGCATCCCCTTCCCGATCACCGGGGTGGCGGGGTCTCGCTGGTCGACTACTGGGAGACCAACCGCCTCCAGGCGTACGAAGGCGTCAGTGTTCCCGGCTTCCCCAACCTGTTCACCGTGTTCGGTCCGTACGGGTACGTCGGCTCGTCCTACTTCGCACTGATCGAGGCGCAGACCCACCACATCGTGCGCTGCCTACGCGAAGCCCGCCACCGCGGCGCCACGCGGGTGGAGGTGCGACCGGAGGCCAACGATCGGTTCTTCGCCGAGATGATGCGCAAGCGGCACCGGCAGATCTTCTGGCAAGACAGCTGTGCCCTGGCCAACAGCTACTACTTCGACAAGAACGGCGACGTTCCGCTGCGCCCGGACACCACCGTCCAGGCATATCTGCGGAGCCGACGCTTCCCGCTCGACGACTACCGGTTCACCGCCTGAGCGGGGCGGCAGCCCACGTCGACTGCCAGCCCACGCGTCAGACGGGAGCGGCCGTCAGACAGAAGCCTTGAGGTCCTCGACCTTGTCCAACTGCTCCCACGGAAGCTCGACGTCGGTGCGGCCGAAGTGGCCGTACGCGGCGGTCGGTGCGTAGATCGGGCGCAGCAGGTCCAGGTCGCGGACGATCGCGCCGGGGCGCAGGTCGAACACGGCGGTGATGGCCTTCTCGATGCGGGCCGGATCGACCGTCTCGGTGCCGAAGGTTTCCACGAACAGCCCCACCGGGGCGGCCTTGCCGATGGCATAGGCCACCTGCACCTCCACGCGTTCGGCGAGGCCGGCGGCCACGACGTTCTTGGCCACCCAGCGCATTGCGTAGGCAGCCGAGCGGTCCACCTTGGACGGGTCCTTGCCGGAGAACGCCCCACCACCGTGACGAGCCCAGCCCCCGTAGGTGTCGACGATGATCTTGCGTCCGGTCAGGCCGGCGTCGCCCATCGGGCCGCCGACGACGAACTTACCGGTCGGGTTGACCAGCAGGCGGAAGTCGGAGATGTCCAGGCTCTCGTGGGCGAGCTCACTGAGCACCGCGTCGATGACATGCTTGCGGATATCGTGCGGAAGCTGTTCCTTCTCGTCGATATTCGCCGCGTGCTGGGTGGAGAGCACCACGGTGTCCAACCGGATCGGGGTGGTGCCCTCGTACTGGATGGTGACCTGGGTCTTGCCGTCGGGGCGCAGGTAGCTCAGTGGACCGTTCTTGCGGACCGCGGTGAGCCTGCGGGCGAGCCGGTGTGCCAGAGCAATCGGCAGTGGCATCAGCTCGGGGGTGTCGCGGATGGCGTAGCCGAACATCAGGCCCTGGTCGCCGGCGCCCTGCAGATCGAGGGGGTCGCGCTCGCCCTCCACCCGGGCCTCGTACGCCTCGTTGACACCCTGGGCGATATCGGGAGACTGCCGACCGATGCCGATGTTCACTCCGCAGGAGGCGCCGTCGAAGCCCTTCTCCGAGGAGTCGTAGCCGATCTCCAGGATGCGCTCACGCACCGTGTCGGTGATATCGGCGAACGCCTCCTTGGCCGACGTGGTGACCTCGCCGACGACATGCACCTGACCGGTGGTGACCAGGGTCTCCACCGCCACCCGGGACTTCGGGTCCTGCGCGAGGAGGGCGTCGAGCACCGAGTCGCTGATCGCGTCGCAGATCTTGTCCGGATGCCCCTCGGTCACCGACTCGCTGGTGAACAGCCGCCCGTTGTCACTCACAGTGTCAATCCCTTTCGATACCCCGTCGATGCAGCACCCCGTGGGGCGCTCGTCCTTCTCGCGGCTGGCCGCCGCACAAACCTTCTCATCGGCTATCCGCCGCACAAACCTTCCAGCCGGCTATCCGCCGCACAATGTCGTCGCGATCGCGTCCACGATACGGCTCGCCATCAGCGTCTTCGAACCGTGCTCCAGCGTTCGCTCGGTCCCGTCGGCCGCCAGCAGCCAACCGTCGTTGCTGTCGACCTCGAAGGCGCGACCATCGCCGACGGCGTTGACGACCAGAAGATCACACCCCTTGCGCTGTAGCTTCGCCCGGGCGTGGAAGAGCACGTCGCCGTGGGCATCCCCGGTCTCGGCGGCAAAGCCGACGATGACGCGCATACCGGGCAGGTGTCCGTCGGAGCGCCGGCGGACCAGCCCGGCCAGGATGTCCTCGGTGCGGACGAGATCCACCGCGTGGCCTTCCGCGGGATCGTTGGTCTTCTTGATCTTGCAGGTGGCGGCCCGGGCGGGCCGGAAGTCGGCGACCGCAGCCGCCATCACCACCACGTGCGCCTCCGCGGCATGCTGGGCCACCGCGTCGTTCATCTGCGCGGCGGAGGTCACCCGCACCACCCGCACGCCCGCCGGATCCGTCAGACCTGCGGTGTTCCCGGCGATCAAGGTGACGTCGGCACCCCGCTGGGCGGCCACCCGAGCGACGGCATAGCCCTGTTTGCCCGAGCTGCGGTTGCCGATGAAACGCACCGGATCGAGCGCCTCGCGGGTACCGCCGGCGGTGATCAGGATCCGGACACCGGCCAGGTCGAAGGGCAGGGCGTCGGATCGGTCCAGGAGCAGCTGCGCGAAGGTGGTGATCTCCTCCGGTTCGGGAAGCCGCCCCGGGCCGCTGTCCGATCCGGTGAGGCGCCCAGCCGCGGGCTCCAGTACGACGGTCCCCCGCCTGCGCAGCGTGGCCACGTTGTCGACGGTCGCCGGGTGCTGCCACATCTCGGTGTGCATGGCCGGGGCGAACAGCACCGGGCATCGTGCGGTGAGCAGGGTAGCCGTCAACAGGTCGTCGGCGCGCCCGGCTGCGCACCGAGCCAGCAGGTCCGCCGTGGCCGGGGCGACCAGAACGAGATCCGCCTGCTGACCCAACCGCACATGCGGAACCTCCGGCACATCCTCGAACACCCCGGTGTGCACCTGGTGTCCGGACAGCGCCTCGAAGGTGGCGGCGCCGACGAATTTCAGCGCGGACTCCGTCGGGACGACCCGGACATCGTGACCGGCCTCGGCGAGTTGTCGCACGACCGAGCATGCCTTGTAGGCCGCGATACCGCCGGATACGCCGACGACGATGCGCTTAGCGGTCATGGAGCTTGGCGGTCATGGACCAGAGACCGGACAGCCGCGCCGAGGCGCTTACTCGCCCTCGGAGTGCTCGAGCTTGTCGCTGTGGATCTCACGCAACGCGATCGACAGCGGTTTCTCCTGCAGACCCGGCTCCACCAGCGGGCCGACGTACTCGAGAATTCCGTCGCCGAGTTGGTTGTAGTAGTCGTTGATCTGGCGCGCCCGCTTGGCGGCGTAGATCACCAGGGCGTACTTGCTGGAGACCCGGTCGAGGAGTTCGTCGATGGGCGGGTTGGTGATGCCCAGCGGGGTGTCGTATGCGGTGGCCGCGCCGGGGGCCGGATCGTAGTGATCCGAGGTGGTGGAAGGCGCGGAAGGCGCGGAGGACGAAGTCACGTCGGGGTTCTCTCCTGCAAGTGGATGTTCAGCTGGGGCCGGGCGCGCCAGCGTGGTCCTGCCCGGCCTCGGCGGGCTCGGGCGCGGTGCCAACCAGCAACGATACCAATTCGGCGCAGGCGGATTCCAATTGGCGGTTGACCACCACCACGTCGAATTCGTCCTGTGCAGCCAATTCGGCGTCGGCGGTGGCCAGCCGCCGGGCCATTACTTCGGGCGTTTCGGTGCCCCGGCCGGTCAACCGCTCACGCAGCGTCTCCCGACTGGGCGGGGCCAGGAACACCGTGAGTGCTTCCGGGATGGCCTGCTTGACCGCCCGGGCACCGGCCAGGTCCACCTCGATCAGCACCGGACGTCCGCTGGCGGCGGCGTCCCGGACGGGCTGGGCCAGCGTGCCGGATCGCTGCAGTCCGCCGTGAATATCGGCCCACTCCAGCAGTTCTCCGTCATCGATGAACTGCTGGAACCGTTCGGGCGAGACGAAGTGGTAGTCCACACCGTCGACCTCGCCGGGGCGCGGGGCCCTGGTGGTGGCGGAGACGCTGAACAGAAGGTCCGGCACCTGCTCACGCAGGTGCCGGACCACTGTCGACTTTCCCACTGCGGAGGGCCCGGACAGCACCAGCACACGTCCGCACGGACGCGGTGCCCCCTGACCGCTGTCCTGACTCTCGCCGGGTTTCATCGGCTCCCTCGAAGCAGGATCAGGCGAACTTTTCCAGCAGGGCCTTGCGCTGCCGGTCGCCCAGTCCGCGCAGGCGGCGGGTGGGGGCGATCTCCAGTTCGGTCATGATCTCCTGCGCCTTGACCTTGCCCACCTTGGGCAGGGCTTCCAGCAGAGCGGAAACCTTCATCTTGCCGAGGACCTCATCGGTCTCGGCGTCCTTCAGCACCTGCTGGAGGTTGGTGCCACCGCGCTTGAGCCGATCCTTCAGCTCAGCTCGCGCTCGACGAGCGGCGGCAGCCTTCTCCAAAGCTGCAGCGCGCTGCTCATCGGTCAACTGGGGAAGGGCCACGGTTTTCCTCCGTCTCGATCACTGTCGATTATCACTGTCGATGTTGTGCGTGGGCCGGGTTCTTCAGCCAGCGACGACCGTACCCACGCTCCCTGACGAAATCTAACCCCACCCCCCTGTCGCGGACACAAACCCGCAGGACAGGGCCGCGCGTGTCGTGCGCCGGACCGGGCGAGTCGCCCCCGTCCGACACGCGTCGGGCCCCGGGATGTCAGGCCAGATACGCCACCGCGTCGCGCATCCGCTCGGCCGCCGCCCGGACCGCGGAGACGTCCGGTCCGGCCCGCAGCACCTCGCGGGAGACGGCCGGCAGCAATCGTCCGCGAGGAGCGCCACCGAGACCGGCCAGCGCCTCCGGACGGCCGCCCTGGGCGCCGACGCCGGGGACCAGAACCGGCCCGCCGAGCGCGGACAGATCCGGCACCGCGCCGGCTGCGGCGTCGAGGGTGGCTCCGACGACCACCCCGACCGAACCCGGATCGGGCAGGGCGGCCCGGTTGACGGCCGCGGCGGCGTCGACGATCGACTGGGCGACGGTGCGCCCGCCGACCAGCGCGCGCTGGACCTCAGCGCCCTCCGGATTGGAGGTGGCAGCCAGGACGAACACACCACGGCCTTGCTCGGCGGCCACGTCCAGCAACGGCTGCAGCGAACCGAACCCCAGATAGGGCGACGCGGTCACGGCATCGGCGGCCAGCGGCCCCTGCCCGGCCCAGGCCTGCGCGTAGGCGGCCATGGTGGATCCGATGTCACCGCGCTTGGCGTCGGCGATCACCAGCACGTCCGCGTCCCGCAGGGCCGCTACTGTGCGCTCTAGAACGTCGAAGCCGGCCGACCCGTACACCTCGAAAAAGGCAACTTGGGGCTTGACCGCCGCGAAGTCGGCGTACGCCGACACGCAGATATCGCAGAACCGGGCCAGACCGTCGGGACTGAGGGGTAACTCCCAGGCACGCAACAGTTCCGGGTGGGGGTCGATGCCCAGGCACAGCGGGCCGCGGGCCGCGACGGCGTCGGCCAGTCGAGTGCCGAAGCCCGGCATGGTGGTCGGACGGGTGCCGAACCCCGGCGCGCCGCCCACCTCAGCTACCGCCGAGGGCGGCGTGCAGATGCTGCAGCGAACGCACGTCGATATCGCCCCGGATGGCGGCCTCGATGCCCTGCACCGCCGCCGAGGCACCCTGCACGGTCGTGATGCACGGAATGTTCATCGTGACCGCGGCCGAGCGGATCTCGTAACCGTCGATCCGGGGTCCGGAGTTCCCGTACGGGGTGTTGATCACCATCTGCACCTGCCCGGCGTTGATGGCGTCGATCGCGGTGCTCTCCGGGCGCCCTTCGCCGGGTTGCTCGAAGTGCTTTCGCACCACATTGCAGGGAATCCCGTTGCGGCGCAACATCTCTGCGGTTCCCTCCGTGGCCAGCACCCGGAAACCAAGGTCCGCGAGCCGTTTCACCGGGAACACCAGTGACCGCTTGTCGCGGTTGGCGACCGAGACGAACACCGTCCCCTCGGTGGGCAGCGAGCCGAAGGCGGCGGTCTGGCTCTTGGCGAACGCGCTGCCGAAATCGTGGTCGATGCCCATGACCTCGCCGGTGGACTTCATCTCCGGACCGAGCAAAGAATCCACGCCGGATCCGTCCATCCGGCGGAACCGTTGGAACGGCAGCACCGCTTCCTTCACCGCGATCGGCGCGCGTGGGTCGAAGTTGGAGCCGTCGCCCTCGCGGGCCAGCACGCCCTCGGCGCGCAGTTGGGAGATGCTCGCGCCCAGCATGACCCGGGCGCAGGCCTTGGCCAGCGGAATCGCGGTGGCCTTCGACACGAACGGCACGGTGCGACTCGCGCGGGGGTTTGCCTCCAGCACGTAGAGCACATCGTCTTTGAGCGCGTACTGGACGTTGAGCAGGCCCACCACGCCGACCCCGTGGGCGATGGCCTCGGTAGCGCGTCGCACCGCTTCGATATCACTGCGCCCCAGCGTCACCGGCGGCAGTGCGCACGCGGAGTCCCCGGAGTGGATACCGGCCTCCTCGATGTGCTCCATCACCCCACCGATGTAGACCTCGGTGCCGTCGCACAGCGCATCGACATCGATCTCGATGGCGTCCTCGAGGAAACGGTCCACCAGAACCGGATGTTCGGGCGAGAGTTGGGTGGCGCGGGTGATGTAGCCGTGCAACGTCTTCTCGTCGTAGACGATCTCCATGCCGCGGCCGCCCAGCACGTAGGAGGGCCGCACCAGCACCGGGTAGCCGATCCGGGCCGCGATGTCGCGGGCTTCCTCGAAGCTGGTGGCGGTGCCGAATTTCGGTGCCGGTAGTCCGGCGTTGACCAGCACCTGCCCGAACCTGCCGCGGTCCTCGGCGAGGTCGATGGCCTCCGGGCGGGTGCCGACGATGGGCACACCCGCGGACTCGAGCCGATGCGCCAACCCCAGCGGCGTCTGACCGCCGAGTTGGACGATCACCCCGACGACTCCGGGACCACCCGCACCCGAACGCGATTCGGCCGTGTAGACCTCCAGCACGTCCTCGAAGGTGAGCGGCTCGAAGTACAGCCGATCGGCGGTGTCGTAGTCGGTGGACACCGTCTCGGGGTTGCAGTTGACCATGATGGTCTCGTAACCGGCCTGCGACAGCGTGGTCGCGGCGTGCACACAGCTGTAGTCGAACTCGATGCCCTGCCCGATCCGGTTGGGTCCGGAGCCCAGAATCAGCACCTTGGGCTTCTCGGTCTGGGGCGCGACCTCGCTTTCGGCGGCGGGATCGAGTTCGTAGCTTGAGTAGTGGTACGGGGTCTTGGCCTCGAACTCCGCCGCGCAGGTGTCGACGGTCTTGAACACCGGGTGGATACCGAGTCGCTGACGCAGGGCGCGGACCCCCGCCTCGCCGGCGAGTTCGGGCCGCAGCGCGGCGATCTGGCGGTCGGACAGCCCGTTGTGTTTGGCCCGACGGAGCAGCTCAGCGTCCAGTACCGGGGCATCGACCAGTTCCGCGCGCAGCGCCACCAAACCGTTGATCTGCTCGACGAACCACGGATCCACACCGGAGGCTTCGGCGACGCTCTCCACCGTCGCGCCCAGCCGGAGGGCGAGTTCGATGTCGTACAACCGGCCCTCGGTCGGGGTGCGCAACCGGGCCAGCACATCCTCGACCCAGCCGTCGTCGTCCGGAGCGGTCCAGAAGCCGGCCTTGGTGGTCTCCAGGGATCGCATCACCTTGCCGAGGGCCTCGACGAAATTGCGTCCCAACGACATCGCCTCGCCGACCGACTTCATGGTGGTGGTCAGCGTCGGGTCCGCGCCCGGGAACTTCTCGAAGGCGAACCGCGGGGCTTTGACCACGACGTAGTCCAGGGTCGGCTCGAAACAGGCCGGCGTCTCCTTGGTGATGTCGTTGAGGATCTCGTCGAGGGTGTAGCCGATGGCCAGTTTGGCGGCGATCTTGGCGATCGGGAAGCCGGTGGCCTTCGACGCCAGCGCCGACGAACGGGACACCCGCGGGTTCATCTCGATGACGATCAGCCGGCCGTCGACCGGGTTGACCGCGAACTGGATGTTGCAGCCGCCGGTGTCCACCCCCACCTCGCGCAGGATGGCGATGCCCAGGTCCCGCATCACCTGGTATTCGCGGTCGGTCAGCGTCATCGCGGGGGCGACGGTCACCGAGTCCCCGGTGTGCACGCCCATCGGGTCGACGTTCTCGATCGAACACACCACGACGACGTTGTCGTTGCCGTCGCGCATGAGTTCGAGTTCGTACTCCTTCCATCCGAAGATGGACTCCTCGATCAGGACGTTGGCGCTCGGGGAGGCCGCCAGTCCCTCCCCCGCCATCCGCTCGACGTCCTCCACGGACTGGGCCATGCCCGAGCCGAGGCCGCCCATGGTGAAGGACGGCCGCACCACGACCGGCAGACCCAGTTCGGCCACGGTCTGCCGAACCTCGTCCATGGTGAAACACACCCGGCTTCGGGCGGACTCGCCGCCGACCTTGGCCACGATGTCCTTGAACTTCTGGCGGTCCTCACCGCGTTGGATGGCCTCGAAGTCGGCGCCGATGAGTTCGACCCCGTAGCGCTCCAGCGCCCCGTTCTCGCTGAGCGCGACCGCGGTGTTCAGCGCGGTCTGGCCGCCGAGGGTGGCCAGCAGTGCGTCGATGGGCCGGCCCGCGGCGGCCTGCTGGGCCAGGACCTTCTCCACGAACGCGGGGGTGATCGGCTCGACGTAGGTGTAGTCGGCGTACTCCGGATCGGTCATGATGGTCGCCGGGTTGGAGTTGACCAGGCTGACGGTCAGGCCCTCGGCGCGCAGCACCCGGCAGGCCTGGGTGCCGGAGTAGTCGAACTCGCAGGCCTGGCCGATGACGATCGGCCCGGATCCGATGACCAGGACGTGGTGCAGGTCGGTGCGGCGTGGCATCTAGCGGTTCCCTCGCTCCATCAGATCGGCGAATTGGTCGAACAGGTAGTTCGCGTCGTGCGGACCGGCCGCGGCCTCCGGGTGGTACTGCACCGAGAAGGCTCGACCGTTGGTCAGCCGGACACCTTCCACCACACCGTCGTTGGCGCAGGTGTGGCTGACGGTGGCCGGACCGAAGTCGGTGTCGAACACCTCCCCGGCTTCCCCCTCCAGCGCGAACCCGTGGTTCTGGGCGGTGACGGCGACCCGTCCGGTGCTGTGGTCGATCACCGGCACGTTGATCCCGCGGTGGCCGAACACCATCTTGTAGGTGGAACGGCCCAGCGCCCGGCCCAGAATCTGGTTGCCGAAGCAGATGCCGAACAGCGGGATCCCGGCTCCGAGCACCTCGCGCGTGACGGCCACGACACGGTCGGCGGTGGCGGGATCGCCCGGCCCGTTGGACAGGAACACCCCGTCCGGTTTGAGGTCGGCGATCTGGTCGAATGACGTCGCGGCCGGCAGGACGTGGGTGCGGATGCCGCGCAGCGCGAAGTTGCGCGGGGTGTTGGTCTTGATCCCCAGATCCAGTGCCGCCACGGTGAAGCGGTGCGGCCCCACCGGTTCCACGATGTAGACGTCGGTGGTGCTGACCTCGCCGCAGAGATCCGCGCCGAGCATGGCGGGTTGGTTTCGGACCCGGTCCAGCAGTTCCGCGGCGTCGGCCAGGGCGTCGCCGGAGAAGATCCCGGCCCGCATCGACCCGCTGCTGCGGAGGTGGCGGACGACCGCTCGGGTGTCGATACCGGCGATGCCGACGATGTGCTGGCGGACGAGTTCGTCCTGCAGGGTTCCGGTGGCCCGCCAGTTCGAGGCCCGCGGGGACGGATCGCGCACCGCGTATCCGGCCACCCAGATCCGGTCGGACCGGCTTTCGCCGTCCTCGGCGTTCCATCCGGTGTTGCCGATCTGGGGGGCGGTGGCGATCACGATCTGCCGGTGGTAGCTGGGATCGGTCAGGGTCTCCTGGTAGCCGGACATTCCGGTGGAGAACACCGCCTCGCCGAGGGTCTGCCCGATGGCTCCGAACGGGGTGCCGGTGTAGATGCGCCCGTCCTCCAGCACCAGGACTGCTTTCGGTTGGCTCACGCTGCTGCTCCTGTCGTCCATCGCGCGTAGTCGCGGCGGTCGTCGCCGCGGAATCCGGTGTCGATCTCGGTGCCCGAGGGCAGCCGCCAGCGAATCACCAACAGTCCGCCGGGGGCGTCCGGCCCGTAACGGCCGGGAATCACCTTGCCCGCCAGCGCCTGCTCGGTACGCACCCCGACCAGCGACTCCACCGGCATCCACAGCGGACCCGCACCGGAGCGCTCGAGCAGAATCCCCTCCGGATACCGGGTGAGCACCGCCTTACAGCGGTAGCCCAGGTCCCCCGCCGTGACCCGTTCCAGCCAGTTGGGGGCGAGTGTGCTTCCGACGTAGAGACCGCGGGTGGGGGCCACCACGGCGGGGCCGAGCAGATCGGGTGGACCCGGCAGTGCGCCGACCAACTCGGCCTGCCGGTCCGATTTGTGCTTCCATCCCCGCAGCATCCGCCGGATCACCAGGGCGATCAGCACCACGACGACGAAGCCGAACACATAGGTGGCGACGGCCGTGGGGGTGTTCACCGGCCGTCCGCCGTGGCGGCGACCTTTCCATCCCGCGCCGTGATCCTGCCCCGCAGCAGGGTCGCGGTGACGGTCACCGGCAACGTCATCGCCTCGTACGGGGTGTTGTCCGACCTGCTGGCCAGCGCGGACCCCTCGACCGTCCAGCGCGCCTCGGGGTCGACGACGACGAGATTGGCCGGCTCACCGACCTCCAGCGGCCTGCCCTGGTCGTCGAGTCCGGCGATCCGGGCCGGGTTCTCGCTCATCACCCGGGCCACCCCGCGCCAGTCCAGCAGACCGGGCACCACCATGGTCTCGGCGACCACCGACAGGGCGGTCTGCAGTCCGAGCATGCCGGGGCGAGCGGCGGCGAACTCGCAGCACTTCTCCTGTTCGGCGTGCGGGGCGTGGTCGGTGGCGACGCAGTCGACCACCCCATCGGCCAGGGCCCGTCGCAGGGCCTGCACATCGGAGGCCTCCCGCAGTGGCGGGTTCACCCGGTTGCGGCCGTCGTAGCTGGACAGCCGACTGTCGTCGAGCATCAGATGGTGCGGTGTCACCTCGGCGGTGATCGCGATCCCCTGTTGTTTGGCCCACGCCAGGAGTTCCACCGTGCCCGCGGTCGACGCATGACAGATGTGCACCCGGGCTCCGGCGTCACGGGCCAGCAGCGCGTCGCGGACCACGATCGACTCCTCGGCGGCCCGCGGCCAGCCGGCCAGACCCAGCCGGGCGGCGGTGGGGCCCTCGTGCGCGACGGCACCGGCCGTCAACCGCGGATCCTCGGCGTGCTGGGCGATCAGCACACCCAGTCCTGCGGCGTATTCCAGCGCCCTGCGCATCACCAGTGGGTCGGCCACGCAGACCCCGTCGTCGGAGAACATCCGCACCCGGGCCTCGCCGGCGGCCATCAGCCCCATCTCGGTGAGCTGCTTTCCGTGCAGCCCCACCGTCACCGCGCCGACCGGGTGCACGTCGACCAGGCCGACCTGCTGACCCCGCCGCCAGACGTGATCGGTGACCACCGGGCTGTCGGCTACCGGGTCGGTGTTGGCCATCGCGAAGACCGCGGTGAAGCCGCCGAGAGCAGCTGCCGCCGAACCGGTCTCGATATCCTCGGCGTACTCCCGCCCGGGCTCGCGGAGATGGGTGTGCAGGTCGACCAGTCCGGGCAACAGCACCTGCCCGGCCGCCTCGATCACCTCGGCACCGTCGCGCTTGCTCAACCCGGGGCCGATCTCGGCGATCTGTCCGTCGGCCACCAGCACATCTACCGGGTCGCCCGCGCCGTAGATCCGGACGCCCCGGATCAGCACCGGCGCAGCAGACTCACAGGGCAGCGGCCCCGCCCCTGACTCACTCATACACCCACCGCCTCGTCGGTGCCGACCAGCAGATGGAACAGGACCGCCATCCGCACGTGCACGCCGTTGGAAACCTGTTGCAGCACAGCCGATTGCGAGGAGTCCGGCACTGAGAAGGAGATCTCCATACCGCGCAGCATCGGACCCGGGTGCAGCACCACCGCATGCTCGGGCAGCATGGCCTGCCGACGTTCGGAGAGGCCGTAGCGAATCGAGTACTCCCGCTCGGACGGGAAGAAGCCGCCGTGCATCCGCTCGGCCTGCACCCGCAGCATCATCACCGCGTCGGCGGCGGGCAGTTCGGCGTCGAGATCGTGGGAGACCGTCGCGCCACCCCACTCGGCGACACCGACCGGCAGCAGCGTGGGCGGGGCGACCAGCACCACCTCGGCTCCCAGCGTGTTGAGCAGGGCGACGTTGGAGCGGGCCACCCGGCTGTGCAGGACGTCGCCGACGATGACGACCCGCCGGCCCTCGATGGCGCCCAGGCGCTGACGCAGCGTCAGGGCGTCGAGCAGCGCCTGGGTGGGATGTTCGTGGGTGCCGTCACCGGCATTGATCACGCTGGGTCCTCCCCCGAGTCGCTGCGCTCCTGCCCCCGGGGCGGGCCCGGTGCCGTCCGGTTCCGCGGTCCACTCCGCGAGCTGCTGCGCGGCCCCTGAGGCGGGATGCCGAACCACCAGTGCGTCGGCACCGGCGGCCCGCAGGGTCAGCGCGGTGTCGCGCAGCGACTCGCCCTTGGAGACCGAGGAGCCCGAGGCGCTGACATTGATGACGTCCGCGCTCATCCACTTGCCGGCCACCTCGAAGGAGACCCGGGTGCGGGTGGAGTTCTCGTAGAACATCGTGATGATGGTGCGGCCGCGCAGGGTGGGCAGCTTCTTGACTTCGCGGCCGAGCAGGGCCTGGCGGAACCGGTCGGCGTTGTCGAGGATCGCGGTGGCCGCCTCGCGGGTCAGGTCGGCGGCGGACAGCAGGTGCCTCATCGTGATCGTCCGTTCCTCGCGCAAGCGCTCATGACCGCACCGGGCCGCCGTACGGGGCGATCCAGATCCCCTCCACGCCGTCGTCCTCGACGAGTCGGACCTTGACGTTCTCGCTGCGCGAGGTCGGCACGTTCTTGCCGACGTAATCCGCGCGCAGCGGCAACTCCCGGTGGCCCCGGTCGACGAGGACGGCCAGTTGCACCGATTTCGGCCTGCCGATATCGCGCAGGGCGTCGAGTGCCGAGCGGACCGAGCGCCCGGTGTAGAGCACGTCGTCGACGAGGATGACCAGCGCGCCGTCGATCCCGCCGGCCGGGATCGAGGTCTCCTCCAGCGCGCGGGGCGGCTTGAAGTCGAGGTCGTCGCGGTACAGGGTGATGTCGAGACCGCCGCGTTCGACGGTGACGCCGGAGAATTCGTGGATCTTCGTGGCCAGCCGGCCGACCAGCGTCACGCCGCGAGTCGGAATTCCCAGCAGGATCACCCGCGGCGCATCCGCGCCGTCCAGGGCGGTCTTCTCGATGATCTGATGGGCCATGCGGGAAATGGTCCGCCCGACGTCCGCAGCGGACATCAGTTCCCGGTCGGTGGAGCCGTCAGCTGTTCCCACGGAGCGACCAGACCTCCTTCTCCGCCTCACCGGACGGATCGTTAAAGGATGTCGACGAGCGCCACCCTAACACCCGGCGCCGGGTCACCACAGGTCACCTACACTCGCCTCGGTGAGCCTCGCCGAGAACCGTTCCTCGATCGCTCAGGCCGTCGACGCCGGTCTGATCTCGGGGGCGGTGACCCTGGTGTGGCACCGCGGAGAGGTGCTGCAGGTCAACGAGATCGGCCACCGCGACGTCGAAGCGGCGCTGCCGATGACGCGGGACACCATCTTCCGGATCGCGTCGATGACCAAACCGGTGACCGTCGCGGCCGCCCTGGCACTGGTCGACGGGGGCACACTGCGCCTCTCCGACCCGGTCAGCCGCTGGGTTCCCGAACTGGAGCGGATGCGGGTGCTCACCGACCCGACCGGCCCGCTGACCGGCACGGTGCCGGCCGACCGGCCGATCACTGTCGAGGATCTGATGACCCACCGCAGCGGCCTGGCCTACGCCTTCTCGGTGACCGGCCCGATCAGCAAGGCCTATGCGCACGTGTCGCTGCGGCAGGATCAGGACCACTGGCTGGCCGAGATCGCCGAACTGCCTCTGCTGCACCAGCCCGGCGAGTATCTGACCTACAGCCACTCCACCGAGGTGCTCGGCATCGTGCTGTCGCGGGCCGAGGGCAAACCCCTGCACACCGTGCTCGATGAGCGGATCTTCGCGCCACTGGGCATGACCGACACCGGATTCTTCATCTCCCCGGACAAGCGATCCCGCGCCGCGACCATGTACCGCCTCGACCCCGATGCCGGCCTGCGCAACGACGCGATGGGTCCGATCCCGGTGCGGGAACCCCGGTTCTGCCAGGGCGGAGCCAGCCTGGTGTCCACCGTCGACGACTACCTCACCTTCGCCCGGATGCTGCTCAACGGCGGCAGCGTGGACGGCGTGCGGGTGCTCTCCGAGGAGTCGGTGGCGGCGATGCGCAGCGACCGGCTCACCGACGATCAGAAGCGCCGGCCGTTCCTGGGTGCCCCGTTCTGGATAGGCCGCAGCTTCGGACTGAACCTCTCGGTGGTCACCGACCCGGCCCGCTCGGCGCAGTTGTTCGGTCCCGGCGGATCCGGCTCCTTCGGCTGGCCCGGCGCCTACGGCACCTGGTGGCAGGCGGACCCGGCCAACGATCTCGTCGTGATTTACCTGATCCAGAACTACCCGGATCTGTCAGCCTCGCTGGCCGCCGCGGTCGCCGGTAACACCTCGCTGGCCCGACTGCAGTCGGTGCAACCGAAATTCGTCCGCCGCACCTACGCCGCCCTGGATCTGTAACTCCCGACGCCGAACGGTCAGGTGGCGTGCCGGGCCGCCGTCATCCGCGCCACGGCCTCCTCGGTGAACACCGACAACCCCAGGTCGGGGTTGTAGCCGTGGATTTCCTTGACGTCGAGTTCGGCGAGGAAGTACAGGATCTCCTTCGAGACGACCTGGCCGGGAACCAGCACCGGGAAACCCGGGGGGTACGGCACCACGAAGGTCGTCGACACCAGAGTCTTGCCGGCAGCCAACCGCCGGCCCGCCGCACCCAGCAGGACGTGTTCCCGGTCGGAATCCTCGTATCCGGCGTAGAACGCCGAGCGCATGTCGCCGTAGGACGTTGCACCCGCAGGGCGGAAGGCCTCGTCGAACCTGCTGAAGTCGGGCAGTGCCGGCAGATCCTTGGTGATCTCCTCCACCCAACGCTCGTGCAGGGCCCGGTCGTCCTTGCCCCGGGCCCGCTCATCGCGGTCGAAGTCGGTGGCGATGCGGCGCAGCACATCGAGCAGGTAGTGCACGCTGGACCAGGTCACGCCGATGGTGAAGATCAGCAGCACACTGTTGATCGAGGTCTTGTTGATCTGGATGCCGTAGCGATCCATGAGGATCTTCTCACGGAAGTCGAAGCCGTTCATCCCGGTCTTGCCGATGAACAGGGTGACCCGGGTCGGGTCCAGCACGAACTGGTCCGAACGCCAGGCCTCGTTCCACTCCGCCAGCGCCCCCAACCGCACCTGCCGGTAGGAGCGCACCGCGCCGGAGCGGAACTCGTCAGGTACCAGGTCGGCCTCGTCGAGGATCCGGAACCACTTGTTGATCAACCGGTCCTTGCGAACCCGGTGGCGGAACACCAGAGCCATGTTGTAGACGCCGCGGACCAGTTCGAAACCTTCGATGTCGACCTGCCTGCGGGCGAGGTCCAGCGAGGCCAGGAGTTGCTGATTGGGTGAGGTCGAGGTGTGGGTCAGGAACGCCTCGTTGAAGGCATCGCAGCTCAGAGCCTGGAAGTCCTGGTCCCGCACGTGAATCATCGACGCCTGGCGCAGCGCCGACAGCGACTTGTGCGTCGAATGCGTGGCATACACCCGCACCCGCGCCTGGTCCGGATCGGGCAGCAACCGGTGCTCGACCCAGTCCGCGCGGTCGACCGTGGCCATGGACTCCTGCCACTGCCGGTATTCCTCGGCGTAGTCGGGTGAGGCCAGCATCGCCTCGAGTCGCTCGGCGGAGATCATCGCGGTCCGCTGCCGCGCCCACGGCACGGCGGTGGCGAATGCGTACCAGGCCTCGTCCCACAGGAAGCAGATGTCCGGCTTGATCGCCAGCACCTCCTCCATCACCCGGCGGGGGTTGTAGACGACGCCGTCGAAGGTGCAGTTGGTCAGCAGCAGCATCCGCACCCGGTGCAGCTGACCCGCCGCCTCCAGATCCAGCAGCGTCTGCTTGATCGTCCGGAGCGACACCGCGCCGTAGATCGCGTAGTCCTCCAGCGGGTAGGCGTCCAGGTAGAGCGGATAGGCGCCGGCGAGCACCAGGCCGTAATGGTGGGATTTGTGACAGTTACGGTCGATGAGGACGATGTCACCGGGCCTGACCAGTGCCTGAACGACGATCTTGTTCGCCGTCGAGGTCCCGTTCGTCACGAAGTACGTACGGTCGGACCGCCAGGTGACCGCCGCCTTGTCCATGGCGGCTTTGATGTTTCCGTGCGGGTCGAGGAGCGAGTCCAATCCGCCCGAGGTCGACGACGTTTCGGCCATGAAGATGTTGCGGCCGTAGAACTCGCCCATGTCCTGCAACGACTTGGAGTTGAAGATGCTGGCGCCGCGGGCGACCGGAAGCGCGTGGAACTGGCCCACCGGGGCGGCCGCGTACGCCCGCAGCGCGTCGAAAAACGGTGTGGCGTAGCGGTTTCGGATGCCGGCCAGCACGGTGCTGTACAGGTCGGTGACATCGTTGAGCCGGTAGAAGGTGCGGTTGTAGAGATCCGGTTCCTCCCCGGCCTCCGCCGCGATCGATTCGTCGGTGAGCAGGTAGAGGTCGATCCGCGGACGCAACTCCCTGATGGCCTCGCCGCACTCCACCCAGTCGTGGGACCGATCCACCCCGACGGCGTACTCGTTGGCTCCGAGCAGTGTGGTGATCACCGGCACCCGGTCTTCGGACCGCAGTGGCAGGTCGTCCCTGATGATGGCCGCCTGAATCTCGCCGTTGAGCGCGACGGCGGTGACGGCGTCCTCAAAGCTGGAGACCACCAGGAATTCGATCTGCACGTGCTCTGCCGGGTCGCGCAGCGCACGCAGGGCCTCGGCGAGGCTTTCGGGCGCGTTCGGCGGGGAATCGTCGGCGAGCAGCACGGTGTAGAACTGCTGCTGCTTGGCACGGGCGACGAGTTCCTGCTCGGCCAACGGTGCGGAGGTGTCGAACAGCGCGGTGCGGTCACCGTACTCGCACAACAGGCGCACCGCCAGGGAGCGACGTGCCTCACGTAGTTTGAGCGCGTAGTCGACGGTGGTGCCTCACGTACTTTGAGCGCGTGGCTGGGAAGGCTTGCCCGGTGTGGAAGGCAAGATCGACATGGCCGCAAGACGGCAGGT
>Ga0116181_1000717_pt1 | contig 30330 bp, 24 predicted proteins | sample AD_UKC075_MetaG_FD_89752 | JGI IMG/M metagenome (GOLD analysis project Ga0116181, IMG submission 89752) | Active sludge microbial communities of municipal wastewater-treating anaerobic digesters from USA - AD_UKC075_MetaG | ecosystem: Engineered > Bioreactor > Anaerobic > Digestate | place: USA... | reverse complement strand
TCGTTGAACGCCTCGTCGTCATCGTCGGTGGCCTCGGCGCCCACGTAGCGGCCCGGGGTCAGCACATGGCCGTGTTCGGCAATCTCGGCCAGCTTCACCGCGCGACAGAAGCCCGGCACGTCGGCGTAGGCCTCTTCTGCGCCGTCCTCACCATCCTGCCGCCATCGGTGCACGGTGCTGGCGATGCGGGCCACGTCTTGGTCGTCGAACACACGGTTGACGCGTGTTTCGAGCCGGCCAAGTTTGCGGGCGTCGATGAACAGCACCTCGCCGCGCCGGTCGCGGCCATTGCGGCTCTTGTCCTTGGCCAGGAACCACAGGCAGGCCGGGATGGCGGTGTTGAAGAAGAGCTGCGGTGGCAGTGCCACCATCACCTCCACCACGTCGGCCTCGACCATGGCGCGGCGAATCTCGCCTTCGCTGTTCTGGTTGGACGACATGCTGCCGTTGGCCAGCACCACGCCCGCCTGCCCGCGCGGGCCCAGGTGGTGCAGGATGTGCTGCAGCCAGGCGTAGTTGGCGTTGCCCGCCGGCGGCGTGCCGTGCACCCAGCGCTTGTCGTCCAGCAGCCGGTCGCCGCCCCAGTCGCTGATGTTGAAGGGCGGGTTGGCCAGCACATGGTCGGCCTTCAGGTCCGGGTGCTGGTCGCGGTGGAAGGTGTCGGCCGGCTCCTTGCCGAGGTTGAAGTCCATGCCCCGGATGGCCAGGTTCATGGCCACCAGGCGCCAGGTGGTGGGGTTGGCTTCCTGCCCGTAAATCGAGATGTCGCCGAACCTGCCGCCGTGGCTTTCGATGAACTTCTCGCTCTGCACGAACATGCCGCCCGAGCCGCAGCAGGGGTCGTACACCTTGCCCTTGTGCGGGGCCAGCACCTCCACCAGCACCTTCACCACGCTGGCCGGCGTGTAGAACTGGCCGCCCTTCTTGCCTTCGGCATTGGCGAACTGGCCGAGGAAGTATTCGTAGACCTCGCCCAGCAGGTCCTTGGCGTGGTGGCCGGCGCTGGACGTGAAGCCGATGGTGGAGATCAGGTCGATGAGCTCGCCCAGCTTGCCGGGCTCCAGCTGGGCGCGGCCGAAGCGCTTGTCCAGGATGCCCTTCAGGCGCGGGTTGTCGGCCTCGATGGCGTCCAGCGCCAGGTCGATGCGGGTGCCGATGTCGGCCTGCTTGGCGTTGGCGCGCACGGTCTCCCAGCGCGCAGGCCCGGGCACCCAGAAGCAGTTGACCATCGTGTAGTAGTCGCGCTCCTCGGCGGCCAGCACGCGGTCGTCGGCGTCGGGCAGGTACAGGTCGCTGGCCTCGTCGGCAAACGCGGCGGCCAGTTCGTCGCGGCGCTCGTCGAAGGCGTCGCTGATGTACTTCAGGAAGATGAGGCCGAGCACGATGTGCTTGTACTCGGCGGCGTCCATCGACGAGCGCAGCTTGTCGGCGGCGGCCCAGAGGGTCTTCTTGAGGTCTTGTTGCATGCGGTCCCTGATCCCAACGGCGGACCGGCTGCAACCAGCCGGACCAGCGCGGGCGCAGGTTACACCGCCGAACGCGCAGGCCGACGGGCGGACGCTCAGCGCCGCACAGCACCGGAAAGGCGCCGCTTTTCAAGCCATTGGCGGCACCCCACCCATGAAACGATGTCACTGCACATCATTGGGGGGACCGGGTGTTCGGGCTTTCTCGCAGTTCACTGTTGCCAGGTTGGGTCGGCTGCGCGCCAGCAGGCGCCGAGTCGGCGTTCGCCTTGGTGCAACCCGGCGGCGCCGAAGGGCGGCCTGCGGTGCGCTGGACGGCCAGCGAGCCCTGGGCGCAGCCGGTGGCCACGCTGCAGCGGCTGCGCCGCCGCCATGCGCTGCACCGCCATGCCTGCGTGGCCGTGCTGCAGCGCCACCAGTACCAGTGCGTGACCATGGACGCGCCGGCCGACGTGCCGCGCGACGACTGGCGCGCCGCCGTGCGCTGGCAGTTGAAGGACACGGTGGACTTTCCGGTCGACTCGGCCGCCGTCGACCTGCTGGCCGTGCCCGAGGGCACCAGCTACCGCGCCCAGACCCAGCTGATCGCGGTGGCCGCGGCCGAGGCGCAGGTGCGCCCGCTGGTCGAGCAGGCCGCCGATGCCGGCGTGCCCTTCACCGCCATCGACATCGCCGAGACCGCCCTGCGCAACCTCAGTGCCCTGGTCGAGCCCGAGGGCCGCGCCCAGGCCCTGCTGCACTGCCAGGCGGACCACGCCACGCTGGTCGTCACCCACGGCGGTGAGCTGCTGTCGGCGCGGCAGATGGAGCTGAAGCTGCTCCTGGACGACGACGCCGACCCCGACGCCCGCAGCGCCGGCCATGAGCAGGCCGGCCTGGAGCTGCAGCGCACGCTCGACGGCATCGAGCGCGCCTTCGGCCAGGTGACGCTGGCGCGGCTGCTGGTCACGCCCATGCCCGGCCTGCATGCGCTGGTCGACCACGTGGGCCCGCTGCTGTATGTGCCGGTGCAGCCGCTGGACCTGGCCGAGGCGCTGGACTGGAGCGCCGTGCCCGGCCTGCTGGACGACCCGCTGCTGCTGAACAGCCGGCTGTGCGCGATCGGCGCTGCGCTGCGGGACAGGTGAGCGGCATGCAACAGATGGTGTCTCCTGCAAGCGGGCCGAGCGCCGGGCCGCTCCCAAGCCGGCCCGCCATCCCCTCGGGGGATCGGCCGACGTACCCGTCGGACGAGGGGCTGACATGACCCAACAGATCAACCTCTTCGATGCGCGCTTCGCGCCGCAGCGGCTGCGCTTCTCGGCGCTGCACGGCGGCCTGGCCTGTGCCGGCGTGCTGGTGCTGAGCCTGCTGGCGGCGCAGGGCCTGCGCCTGGCGGCCGGCAGCGCCCGGGCCGACGCCCAGGCGGCGCAGGCCGGCCTGGCACCGCTGCGTGCCGAGGTCGACGCGCTGAACGCCCGCCGCCCCGGCGGCGAGGACGCCGAGCTGGCCCGCCTGCGGGCGGTGGAGGCCGGCCAGCGCCAGGTGCGCGCCGCGCTGGAGGCCGGCGCCGCCGGTGTGCGCGACGGCCATGCCGGCCTGCTGATGGCGCTGGCGCGCCAGGCCTCGGGGCGGCTGTGGATCACCGGCATCGCGGTGTCCGACGACGGCGCGGCCATCGACCTGGAAGGCCGAATGACCGACAGCAGCGTGCTGGCCGACTACCTGCGCCGCCTGAACGACGAGCCGCGCTTCCGCGGCCGGCCCTTCGCCCAGCTGACGCTGAAGTCCGCCGGCAACGGCGGCGAGCGCCTGCCCTGGACCGAGTTCGTGCTGCGCTCCACGCCCGCCGGCAGCGCCGGCACCGCCACCACCGTCGCCCTCCAACGGCCATGAACCCGCCGCTCGCCCACCCCGATGCCGAGGCCGGCCGCGCCGATGTCGGCGCCGCCCTGGCCCGCCTGGCCAGCCGCGCGCGCAGCTGGGTCCGCCGCTTCAACCGGCACAACCAGCGCGAGCGGCTGATGCTGATCGCTGCCGCCGTGGCCCTGGCCTGGATGGCGGCCGACCGGCTGTGGTTCGGCCCCGCGCTGCGCGAGTTCCAGGAAGCGCGCACCGCCCTGGCCGACGCCCGCCACAAGCGCGACGACCTGCAGGCCGACATCGGCCAGCGCCAGGCGCGCAGCGCCACCCTGGTGCGGGCGCAGCAGGCCGAGCTGGCGCAGTGGCGCCAGCGCCTGAAGGACGCCGACGCCGGCCTGCGGGCGCACGAGGACAGCCTGGTGGGCGCCGACCGCATGCTGGACCTGCTGGAGAAGCTGCTGGCACGCCATGGCGAGGTGCAGGTGCGCGGCCTGCGCTCGCTGGGCCGCAGCGACCTGCTGAACCCGGCCGCCAATCCCGCCAATCCGTCAGCCAACGCAACGGCGGCGGCCCCGGCCCTGCCCGCCCCGGTGGCGGCGGCGGCGGCATCGGCCGGCATCACGCTGCCGGCACCGGCGGCTGCCACCGCGCCGGCCGGCCGGCCGGTGGCCATCGGCGGCCTGTACCGCCACGGTGTCGAGCTGGTGCTTGAAGGCAGCTATGCCGACCTGCTGGGCTACCTGCAGGCGATGGAGGCGCTGCCGCAGCGCGTGCTGTGGGGCGGCGTGCAGCTGCAGGTGGAGCAGCACCCCCGCTGCGTGCTGACGCTGCGCGTCTACACGCTCAGCCGCGACCCGAACTGGCTGGAGCTATGACACACCACCGCATCGACGGCGCCGCGGCCCGGGCCCTGGCCACCCTGGCGGCCACCGTGCTGGCCGCAGCCGCGCCGGCCGGCACGGCCGCCGCCGGTCCGCTGGCCGACCCGACCCGCCCGCCGGCCGCGCTGTCGGCCCCCGGCGGCCTGGCCGCCGCGGCGCTGCCGCACCAGGCCAACCGCGACACCGCCCGCGCCATCGCCGCGGCGCAGCGGGCGGCCGAGCCGCCGGCCCCGCCGCCGCCGCCCGCCGTGGTGCAGGCGGTGCAACTGCCCCGGCCCGGCGCCGACAGCGCCAGCGCCGCGGCCCTGGTCGACGGCCGGCTGGTGAAGCCGGGCGACCTGCTCGACGGCCACGCCGTGCTGGCCATCGACGCCCAGGGCCTGCTGGTGAAGGGCCCGCGCGGCCCGGAACGGCTGTGGCTGCTGGGCGGCGCACCCAAGCAGGCGGCCGGCAGCATCACCCAGAGCCAGACCGCGCACTACCAGCCCGCGACCCGGCCGGGCACGCCGTCCGCACCCCCCGCGCTGGCCGGCAGCGCCGATGCCGGCGAGGCGCTGGCCGGCCCCGGCACCAGCACCCCCCTCAACCCCAGCCCCGTTTCCGGCACCGGCCCGGCCGCCATCCCGGCGCCCGCCCTGCCCGCCAACACCAGTGCCGTGCCGACACCGCTGTCGCTGGCCAGGAGGACCGCACCATGACCCGCTCGACCAGGGCCGCCCCGCTGCTGGCACCGCTGCTGCTGCTGATGGCCTGCCCGCCGGCCGCCGCCGACCTGGCCCGCGCCACCCGCGCACCGGCCGACCTGGCCGCCCTGGTGCGCCCGCTGCCACGCGGCGAGCACCGCGAGCTGCTGGCCCTGGCCGCCACCACGGCGCCAGCCCACGAGGTGGCCGCCCTGCCGCGCAACGCGGTGGCCGCGCTGGCACCCGCGCCGGCGCCGGCGCCGACCGTCACGCTGGCTGCTGCCGCCGCACCCGCCGCCGCACCCGTGGCTGCCACGCCGGCCGCCGCCACGCCGGTGGCCCGCCCCGCCGCAGCGGCGGCCGATGCCCGCTTCGACCTGGCCATCAACAACGCCCCGGCGGCCCAGGTCTTCCTGCAGCTGGCCCAGGGCACGGCCTGGAACATGCTGGTCTCGCCCGAGGTCAGCGGCAGCCTGTCGATCGCCCTGCGCGACACCACCGTGCCCGAGGCGATGGAGACGCTGCGCGAGCTGTTCGGCTACGAGTACCGCATCACCGGCAACCGCATCTTCGTCTACCCCAACACGGTGCAGACGCGGCTGTACCGGGTGAACTACCTGCCCGGCCGGCGCCAGGGCGCCAGCGACATCCGCGTCAGCAGCAGCGCGATGACCGGCAGCGGCAGCCAGTCCAACGGTGCGCCGGCCAATGCCACCGGCTCGGGCGGCGGCGGCCACAGCAGCAGCAGCCAGCGCCCCGACGACAACGCCCATGTGCGCACCACGTCCGACGCCGACTTCTGGCGCGAGGTGCAGGCCTCGCTGGCGGCCCTGGTGGGCAGCGCCGGCGGGCGCAGCGTGGTGCTGAACCCGGCCGCCGGCGTGGTGGTGGTCAAGGCCACGCCGGCCGAGCTGCGCCAGGTCGAGCAGTACCTCAAGGCGGTGCAGCTGGCCATCGAGCGCCAGGTGATGCTGGAGGCCAAGATCGTCGAGGTCAGCCTCAGCAAGGACGCGCAGACCGGCATCAACTGGGGCGCCTTCGGCAAGCTGGGCAGCAGCCAGCTGAGCATCGGCAGCGCCGCGCCGGGCAGCCGGCTGGGCACCAGCGGCAACCTGGTGGGCGCCGACGGCACCAGCATCGCCCCGGGCGTGGACCTGGCCGCCAGCGCGCTGGGCCGCGGCTTCTACGGCCTGGCCTTCCAGGCCGCCAACTTCGCCGCGCTGCTGAACTTCCTGCAGACGCAGGGCGACGTGAGCGTGCTGAGCAGCCCGCGCATCGCCACGCTGAACAACCAGAAGGCGGTGCTGAAGGTGGGCAGCGACGAGCTCTACGTGACCGGCGTGACCACCACCAGCAGCAGCAACGGCAGCACCACGACCAGCTCGCCGTCGCTGACGCTGCAGCCGTTCTTTTCCGGCATCTCGCTGGACGTGACGCCGCAGATCGACGAGGGCGGCAACGTGATGCTGCACGTGCACCCGACGATCAGCAGCGTGACCGAGAAGCAGAAGAACATCGACCTGGGCTCGCTGGGCGCCTTCCGCCTGCCGCTGGCGGCCAGCGCGGTCAACGAGACCGACTCCATCGTGCGCGTGCGCGACGGCCAGATCGTCGCCATCGGCGGCCTGATGAAGCAGGAGCTGCGCGACGAGCGCACCGGCCTGCCCGTGGTCAGCGAGGCGCCGGTGGTGGGCGCGCTGTTCCGCCAGAGCGGCACCGTGGTCAGCAAGCGCGAGCTGGTGATCATGCTCAAGCCCACCGTGATCCAGGACGGCGCGGCCTGGCCCGAAGGCCCGTCGCTGGGCGGCCTGCCGGCACCGGCCGCCGCGCCGACCCGCTGACCCCGAAACCGAACACCACGCCGTGGCACGTCCCGAACGCATCCGCCTGGGCGACCTGCTGATCCAGGAGGCCCTGCTCACGCCAGCGCAGCTGGACGAGGCCCTGGCCGACCAGAAGAAGAGCGGACGCAAGCTGGGCCGCATCTTCGTCGACCGGCAGTGGGTGTCGGAGGTGCAGATCGCCAAGGCGGTGGCGCGCCAGCTGCGTGCGCCCTTCATCGACCTGACGGCGCGCAACATCCGCCCCGAGGTGGCGGCCCTGCTGCCCGAGACGCAGGCGCGCCGGCTGCGGGCACTGCCCATCGAGAACACGCCCGGCGCGCCGCTGCGCGTGGCGATGGCCGATGCCACCGACCTGAACGCCTACGACGAGGTGGCGCGCCTGACCAAGCGCGAGATCGACCTGGCGGTGGTGGCCGAGAGCCACCTGCTGGCCGCGCTGGACCGGGTGTACCGCGGCGGCGACGTGATGGCCGGCCTGGCGCGCGAGCTGACGGCCGACATCGCCAACGTCGAGGACGAGATCGGCGACCTGCTGGGCCTCTCCAACGCCACCACCGAGGACGCGCCGGTGGTGCGGCTGCTGAGCTCGATGTTCGAGCAGGCGCTGCGGGCCCGGGCCTCGGACATCCACATCGAGCCGCAGGAGCGGCACCTGCGCATCCGCTTCCGCATCGACGGCGTGCTGCATGTGCAGACCGAGGCCGACGCCAAGATCGCCGGTGCGGTGGCGCTGCGCCTGAAGCTGATGAGCGGGCTGGACATCAGCGAGAAGCGCCTGCCGCAGGACGGGCGCTTCCATGTCAAGCTCAATCAGGGCAGCGTGGACGTGCGCATCAGCACCCTGCCCACGCAGCATGGCGAATCGGTGGTGATGCGCCTGCTCAATCAGAGCGCCGGCCTGCTGCAGCTCGACGGCGTGGGGCTGCCCGCCGACGTGATGGCCGCGGTGCGCCGCTGCCTGGACCGGCCCAACGGCATGTTCGTCGTCACCGGCCCCACCGGCAGCGGCAAGACCACCACGCTGTACGCGGCGCTGAACGCGCTGAACGACAACGAGCGCAAGATCATCACCGTCGAGGATCCGATCGAGTACCGCCTGCCCGGGCTGAACCAGGTGCAGGTGCTGGAGAAGATCGACCTGAGCTTTGCCCGCGTGCTGCGCGCCGCGCTGCGCCAGGACCCGGACGTGATCCTGATCGGCGAGATGCGCGACCAGACCACGGCCGAGATCGGCATGCGCGCGGCGATGACCGGCCACCTGGTGCTCTCCACGCTGCACACCAACGACGCGCTGTCCACCCCGCTGCGGCTGATCGACATGGGCGTGCCGCGCTACATGGTGGCCCTGAGCCTGCACCTGGTGCTGGCGCAGCGCCTGGTGCGCACCATCTGCCCGTCCTGCGGCGAGCCGCACGCGCCCGACGCCCACCACCTGGGCTGGCTGCGCCAGGCCCTGGGCGCGGAGTGCGACGTGGTGCTGGCGCGTGCGCCCTTCCGCCGCGGCCGCGGCTGCGATGCCTGCAGCCACACCGGCTACAGCGGGCGGGCCGGCGTCTACGAGTTCATCGAGATGAGCAACGAGCTGGTCGAGGCGATGAACGACGACGACCCGGTGCGCTTCACCCAGGCCGGGCGGCGCCAGATGGCCGGCCGCACGCTGCGCCGCGACGCGCTGCGCCTGGCGCTGGAAGGCCGCACCACGCTGGACGAGGCGGTGCGCGTCGGCACCGCCATCGAAGAGGCGTAACCGGCCATGCCCAGATTCGCCTACACCGGGCGCTCGGCCGCCGGCCCCGTCAACGGCGAGCTGGATGGTGCCGATGCCGGCGCCGTGGCCGCGCTGCTGATGGCGCGCGGCGTGACGCCGCTGCGCATCGACGCCGCGGGCGATGCGCCCGCCGAGACCGGCGGCGGCGGCCAGCCGCTGAAGCTGCCGGCCTTCCTGCAGCCCAAGGTGCTGCCGGCCGACGTGATGATGTTCTCGCGCCAGCTGCACACCCTGCTGCGTGCCGGGGTGCCCATCCTGCGGGCCCTGGCCGGGCTGCAGGACTCGACGGTCAACCCGCGCTTTCGCCAGGTGCTGGGCGGCGTGCGCAACAGCCTGGAGTCGGGCATCGAGCTGTCGATCTGCTTTGCCCAGCAGGGCGGCGTGTTCGACAACTTCTATGTGGCGATGGTGCGCGTGGGCGAGATGAGCGGCCGCCTGGACGACGTGTTCATGCGCCTGTTCAAGCACCTGGAGTTCGAGCAGTTCATGCGCCAGCAGGTGAAGTCGGCGCTGCGCTACCCGGGCTTCGTGGTCACGGCGATGGCGGTGGCCGTGGGCGTGATCAACACCCTGGTGGTGCCGGCGTTTGCCGACGTGTTCAAGAGCCTGGGCGCGGAGCTGCCGCTGGCCACGCGCATCCTGGTGGCCAGCAGCCACTTCACGCTCCACTACGGCTGGGCGCTCGCCGCCGGCCTGGGCGGCGGCATCTGGGCGCTGCGGCGCTGGATCGCCACCGCCGCCGGCCGCCGGACCTGGGACCGCCTGCTGCTGCGCGCGCCGCTGGCCGGGCGCATCGTGCAGAAAGCCACGCTGGCGCGGTTTGCGCGCAGCTTTGCCCTGGCGCTGAAAAGCGGCGTGCCGGTGGAGCAGGCGCTCAACGTGGTGGCGCAGACCGTGGACAACGCCCACATCGCCCGCAAGGTCGAGGCCATGCGCGAGGCGGTGGAGCGCGGCGACACCATCCTGCGCGCGGCGGTGGCCAGCGGCGTGTTCACGCCGGTGGTGCTGCAGATGATCGCCGTGGGCGAGGAGACCGGCGCCATCGACGAGCTGATGGAAGAGATCGCCGAGCTGTACGGCAACGACGTGCAGTACGAGCTGAAGAGCCTGTCGCAGCAGATCGAGCCGATCCTGATCGTGTTTTTGGGTGTGCTTGTTCTCGTTCTGGCGCTGGGCGTGTTCCTGCCGCTGTGGGACCTGGGCAACGCGACCCTCAAGAAATGAGCCCGACGTCCCGATAAACCCAGCATGCCCGGTGGCCAGTGGCTGCGGGCTATCCGAATCCAACCACCACCGATTCTTCTCTGGAGCGAAGTCCCATGCGCAATCGTCCCCAAGGCTTCACGATGATCGAGCTGATCGTCGTCATCGTCATCCTGGGCGTGCTGGCCGCCACCGCGCTGCCCAAGTTCATCGACATGAACAGCGACGCCAAGTCGGCGGCGCTCAAGGGCGTGGTCGGCGCCGCCGCCAGCGCGATGACCATCAACTACAGCGGCTGCGCCGTGACCCAGCACACGCCGACCACGGGCAAGTGCGTCAAGGTCGACAACTGCGACGACATCGGCTCCATCATGCAGGGCGGCCTGCCCACCGGCTACACCATCGCCGCCGCGGGCCTGGGCACGGGCGCGGCCGGCAGCAACGGCGTCGAGGCGACCTGCACCATCACCCAGACCAACGGCAGCGCCACCGGCACCTTCACCGGCATCTCGGCCGGCAACTGACCGCCCGCCGCGGCACGCCGCCGCGCCGGGCCCGGGGCAAAAACTACCCCGCATCGGGCCCGCTTATCGGCCCCTGCGCCCGGCGCCGGTCGCCGCAAGATCGCAGGTGATGCAAGCGGTCCGCCCCACCCCCGACGAAGCCACGCCCCGTGCGTGGCTTCGGTGCTTGCGGGCCGTGTTCGCGCTGGCGCTGCTGCTGGTCGTGGCGCTGCCGGCGCAAGCCGCGTCCTATGTCTTCCCGACCGCGATGCCGCCGGGCTGCAGCGGCAGCAACGGCATCTACACCTGTACCGGCGGCGGCGCCCTGGGCAGCAGCGACACCGTCACCATCAACGGCACCAAGCCGGCCACCATCACGATCAGCGGCGACATCAACGTCAACGGCGCCAAGATCAACCAGACCGGCGCCGCCAGCGACCTGACCATCGTCGTCAACGGCATCTTCAACCCCGGCTACCAGGGCGTGGCGAATGCCAACGTGCGGGCCTACTCGGTCAGCGACGGCAGCGGCCAGGCCAGCATCGGCGGCACGCTGCAGGCCACCAGCGGCAACATCGCGCTGGGTTACCGCACCGTGGTGACGGGCAACATCACCGGCAGCGCCAACGTCACCCTGGGCGACGAGGCCCAGGCCAGCGGCAGCATCACCGCCAGCGGCACCGTCACCACCGGCTACCGCAGCATCGTCGGCGGCAGCATCAACGCCGGCGGCACCATCACCCTGGGCCAGGAGACGGACGTCGGCGGCAGCGCCACCTCCACCGGCAGCAACACCGACGTGAGCATCGGCTACGCCGCCCGGGTGCGGGGTGCGGTGCGCGCCGACAACGGCCAGGTCTCGCTGGCGCAGAACGCCCAGGCCGACGCCTGCGTGCAGACCGCGCAGAGCAGCAAGGCCATCATCCTGGGGTGGTCCGCCCGCGCCGGCAGCGTGTGCTGCGGCGCACTGGGCAGCTGCAGCTCCAACTGCGTGCAGAACAACAGCGGCAGCAGCATGCCGTCGATGTGCAGCGGCAGCAGCAGCGCCACCCTGCTGGCCAAGTACGTGTTCGAGGAGCCGGCCTACAACGGCAGCGCGGGTGAGCTGAAGGACAGCGCCGGCCACGCCAGCGGCCCCTTCCATGGCCGCAGCGAAGGCAGCCCGCTGCCCACAGCCGACAATGCCGCGCCGGCACGCGGCGGCAGCACCGGCACCTGCGGCTACGCCACGCTGCCCGGCAGCGCCGACACCGGCGGGCGCTTCGTCATCGACAACCTGCCGGTCAGCACCACTGCCGGCGCCAAGACCACGGTGGCGTTCTGGATGTACTGGAACGGCACCGACGCGGTGCTGCCGGTGGGCTGGAACGTCTACAACCTGTCCATCAACGCCTCGCATTTCGGCTTCAACACCGGCAACAGCGACATCTACGGCATGGCCAGCAGCGGCCTGGCCAATGGCTGGAACCACGTGGTGGCTGTGTTCACCAATGGCGGCGTCACCGGCAACAAGCTCTACGTCAACAACAGCCTGCAGACGCTGACGCAGCGCGTCGGCTCGCCCGACGCGGCCTACGCGGTGGCCAGCAGCAGCCTGTACGTGGGCGGGCAGGGTGCCCTCACCACCAACCGCATGGTCGGCCGCGTGGACGAGCTGCACGTCTACAACGGCGAGATCACCGCCGCCCAGGTCAGCACGCTGTTCAACGCGACCCACGCCTGCAGCGCCGCCCTGGTGGCGCGCTACGACTTCAATGAAACCGCCTACACCGGCGCGGCCGGTGAATGGAAGGACACCGCGGCGCTGGGCATCGGCCCCTTCGACGGCCGCGGCCAGGGCTCGGCGATGCCGGTGACCGCCAGCGCCAACCCGGCGCGCGGCGGCAGCCCGGGCACCTGCAGCTACGCGAGCCTGGCCGGCCCCAGCGCCAACGGGCCCAGCCTGGTGGCCACCGGCCTGCCCACCACCACCACCACCGGCGCCACCACCACGGTGGCCTTCTGGATGAACTGGAGCGGCAGCAACGACGGCATCGTGGTCAGCTTCGGCGAGTACGACCTGTGGTTCGCCAGCGGCCATTTCGGCTTCAACACCGATTCCTCCGACATCTGGGGCATCAGCAGCAGCGGCATGGCCGGGGTTTGGAAGCACGTGGTGGCGGTGTTCGTCAACGGCAGCGTCACCAGCAGCCAGCTCTACATCGACGGCACGCTGCAGACACTGACCCAGCGCATGGGCACGCCCAACGCTGCCCGCGCCGTCACCACCACCACGCTGCAGGTCTCGGGCTACACCGCCGACACCAACCACCGCTTCAGCGGCCTGGTCGATTCGCTGCGCATCTACAACGGTGCGCCATCGGCGGCGCAGATCGCCAGCCTGGTTGCCGAGACGCCCAGCACCTGCGTGCCGCCGCTGCACCACCTGGAGATCCAGCACGGCAGCGGCAGCGGCCTGACCTGCACGCCGTCGACGCTGACCATCCGCGCCTGCCAGGACGCCGCCTGCGCGACCCCGTACACCGGCGGCGTCAGCGGCAGCTTCAGCGCCACCGGCGGCAGAGTCAGCTGGCCCGACGGTGCCGGCTTCACCATCGCCGCCGGCAGCAGCAGCACCACCGAGCGGGTGCAGGTCAGCACCACCACCGCCACCGTGCTGGGCGCCACCGGCAGTTCACCGGTGCCGTCCAGCGCCACCACCTGCAACTTCGGCAGCCCCGCCTGCACCTTCACCGCGGCCGACAGCGGCTTCCTGTTCGACGTACCGAACCATGTCAGCGAGGTGCTGCAGACGGTCAGCGTGAGCGCGGTGCGCAAGAGCGACAACAGCACCAGTTGCACCCCGGCCTTCGCCAGCACCAGCAAGACCGTCACGTTCACCTGCGGCTACGCCAACCCATCCAGCGGCACGCTGCCGGTGCGCGTGGGCGGCACGGCGCTGAACGCCAGTGCCAGCAGCGGCGCCGCCTGCGACGCCGTCGGCCGCGGCGTGAGCCTGGCCTTCAACGCCAGCGGCGTGGCCAGCACCACGGTGCAGTACGCCGACGTGGGCCAGGTGACGCTGAACGCCAGCTACACCGGCAGCGCCGGCAGCGGCGACGCCGGCCTGGTGATGACCGGCACCGACCGCTTCATCGCCGCGCCGGACAGCTTCACCGTCAGCGGCGTCACCAGCGGGCCCATCCGCGCCGGCGGCAGCTTCGGCGCCACCGTCAGCGCCCGCAACAGCGCCGGCAACACCACGCCCAACCACGGCCGCGAGAGCAGCCCCGAGGGCGTGACCCTGGCCTGGGTGCGGCTGCAGCCCACCGGCAGCGGCGCGGTCGACGGCAGCTTCAGCGGAAGCCTGGGCAGCTTCAGCGGCGGCGCGGCCAGCAGCACCAGCCTGGCCTGGACCGAGGTGGGCCGCGGCGACCTGCTGGCGCGCAGCAGCAGCGCCAGCGGCTACCTGGGCAGCGGCGTGCGCGCCTTCGGCAGCAGCCTGGCCAGCGGCGCACGCCGGTGCGCCACCGAGGGCGGCAACTGCGTGCTGCCCGGCGGCACCACCGCCACCGTGTACTACGGCGAGAACGGCAGCTATGCGGTCAAGCCCGCGCAGACCGGCACCGTGGCCTGCACCAACGGCAACTTCGGCGACCCGCTGAGGGGCACCGTCAAGCGATGCTTCTACGCGGTCTCCAGCGCCAGCAACGGCTCGGTGGGCAACTTCATCCCCGACCGCTTCACCGTCGCCGCCACCCATGCCTGCGCCAGCTTCAGCTATGCCGGCCAGCCCATCGCGACCACGGTGACGGCGCGCAACGCCGCCGGCAACACCACGCTGAACTTCAACGGCAGCGCCACCACCACGCCCGTCTTCGCCCAGGCGGTGACGCTGAGCGAGCCCGCGGCGCTGGGCCTGGGCACGCTGGCGGGCAACAGCATCGCCGCCAGCGCCTTCGCCGCCGGCGTGGCCACCGCCACGCCCAGCTATGCCTTCACCCAGAAGGCGACCGCGCCGCAGACCCTGGTGCTGCGCGCCAGCAACAACGCCAGCGGCTCGGCGCTGATCAGCTCGCAGGGCGACGCCGAGCCCAGCCTGCCGCTGCGCAGCGGCCGGCTGCGGCTGAGCAACGCCTACGGCAAGGCAACGGCGGCGCTGCAGCTGGCCGCCGTCACCGAATACTGGGCCGGCAACAGCTGGCTGCTGAACAGTGCCGACAGCTGCACCGCCGTGGCCGGCGCCAGCATGGCCCTGAGCAATCCGCGCACGGCCACCGGCGCGGCCAGCACTGCCACCAGCAGCGCCGGCGCGCTGGCCATCAGCAATGGCAGCGGCAGCATCACCCTGGCCGCGCCCAGCCCCGCCGGCAGCAGCCTGAGCCTGGACCTGGCGGTGAACCTGGGCAGCACGGCCGCCGACCAGAGCTGCCTGGGCGCGCACCCGGCCACCATCGGCGCCGCCAAGCCCTGGCTGCGGGCCCAGATCGGCAGCTGCGTGGGCACCGCCGACCGCGACCCGGCGGCCCGCGCCAGCTTCGGCATCGCCAGCCCAGAAACAAGGAAGACCATCCATGTCCGCGAGGTCTTCTGAGCCCCCGGCCGTCTGGCGGCCGCCCCCCGGGGGGGCACCGAACACGACCGGGAAACCCGGATCGTGTTCGGCACGCTTCGGGCGACACCGCGCCCCCTGGTCGTCTTCGACGACCGGTCCCCGAGGAGCCTTCGCACCCAGTTCCGCCTGCCGAGCCCCGCGCGGCTACACCATGGTCGAGCTGATCGCCGTGCTGCTGATCGTGGGCGTGCTGGCGGTGGTGGCGATGCCGCGGCTGAACACCACCGACCACCTGCGCGGCGCCGCCTGGCGCGACCAGGTGCAGGCCGCCGTGCTGCAGGCGCGCAGCCTGGCTGCCGGCCACCGCCGCCTGGTGTGCCTGGCCGTGGCCACTGGCGAGGTGCGGCTGAGCATGGCCGCCGCCAACCCCGCCACCGCCTGCAACACCGCCCTGCCCGGCCCCGATGGCGACGCCCGCTGGGCGGTCGACCCGCAGGCCCTGGCCATCACCGCCAGCCCGGGCGCGACGCTGCACTTCCAGCCCGACGGCCGCATCACCCTGCCCGCGTCGCCGGGCACGGCCACCGACTTCAGCATCGGCATCGCCGGCCAGGCGGGCCTCACCGTCTACGGCGCCACCGGCCATGTGCAATAGGCTGCCGACGTCGCCGCTGCCGCCCCGCCGGCGCCACCGCGGCTTCACCCTGCCCGAGGCGCTGCTGGCCATCGTGGTGCTGGGCGTGGGCCTGGCCGGCGTGATGCTGGCCTTCGCCACCACCATGCGCCGCGGCGCCGACCCGATGCTGCAGCTGCAGATGCTGGCCATCGCCGAGGGGTTGATGGAGGAGATCCAGCTCAAGCCCTTTGCTGCCGCGGCCAACAGCGCGCCTGCCGGCTGCGCGCGCGACACCTTCAACGACGTGGCCGACTACAACGGCTATGCCAGCACCGGCATCTGCAGCGTCGACGGCGTGGCCATCCCTGCGCTGTCCGCCTACCGCGTCAGCGTCAGCGTGCAGTCGGCCACCCTGGCCGGCGTGGCCGGCGCGCTGCGCATCACCATCACCACCACCCAGGGCGGCGAGCAGCTGCAGCTGGTGGGCTGGCGCACCAACTACGCCGGGCCATGAAGCACCGCACCACCCCGCCGCACCGGCGCTCCGGTTTCACATTGGTGGAATTGGTCATCACGCTGGTGCTGTTCGCGCTGATGGCGGTGACGCTGGCGCTGTTCTTCCGGCCCGCCATCGACAGCTGGCTGGCCGTGCGCAACCGCACCCGCATGGCCGCCGAGGCCGACAACGCCCTGCGCCTGATGCAGCGCGAGCTGCGCACCGCCGTGCCCAACTCGATCCGCACGCCGGGCAGCGCCTGCTTCGAGTTCGTGCCCACCAAGGCCGGCGGGCGCTACCGCATGGCCGCCGACACGGTCAACGGCGGCAGCGCGGCGGTCGACCCCGGCGCGGCCACCAGCAGCTTCGACGTGCTGACCCCGCTGGCCACGCTGCCGGCCGTGGGCGACTGGGTGGTGGTGGACAACCAGAACCCCGGCGACGTCTACGGCGGCAGCAACAGGAGCGCCGTCAGCAGCGTGGGCACGCCGGCCGCCGCGCTGGGCCGACACCGCCTGGGCATCAGCCCGCTGCAGTTCCCGCTGGGCTACGACGGCGGGCGCTTCGGCGTCATCGACCAGGCCCAGCAGGCGGTGTTCTACGTCTGCAGCGGCGCCAGCACCACGCTGGACGCCAGCGGCAACGCGCCGGGCGTGCTGGTGCGGCTGGCGGGCTACGGCTTCAACGCCGCGGCGCCGTCCAGCTGCCCGTCGACGGCCGGCGGCAGCATCGTCGCCAGCGGGCTGCGCAGCTGCCGCTTCCTCTACGACGCCAACCAGGGCGCCACCCAGCAGAGCGGCTACGTCAGCCTGCAGCTGGAATTCACCCGCGGCGGCGAGACCACCAGCCTGGTCGGCGGCGCCCACGTGGCGAACGTGCCATGAGCCGCCAACGGCAACGCCCTCTTCAACGGGGCCTGGGCGCCGTGGCCGTGGTGCTGGTGCTGGTGGTGCTGGCCGCCATTGCCGCCGCAGTGGTGCGCATGGGCAGCCAGAGCCAGGGCCAGACCAGCCAGGCGGTGCAGGGCGCGCGCGCCACCGCTGCGGCACGGGCGGGCATCGAATGGGGCCTGTACCAGGCCCTGCGCGGCAGCTGGACGACCTGCAGCAGCGCCAGCCAGACCCTGGACCTGGCGGCCGACGGCGGCGGCCTGCGGGTGACGGTGGGCTGCGATTCGCATGTCTACAACGAGGGTGAATCGGCCCCCGGCACACCGGCCACGGTGCGCGTGTTCACCATCGACGCCGTGGCCTGCACCAGCCGCAGCGCCGCCACCGCCTGCCCCGACGCCGGCGCGGCCACGACGCAGGGTTACGTCGAACGCCGCCGCGTCGTCCAGGCTGTGAACTAGCCCCTCGCACCGCGCCGCCGAGCCAGGCCACTCAGCGCCGCCACACCCGCCAGCCACAGCGCCCAAATCGCGGGCTCGGGCACAGGCACGGCGGTGAACTGCGCGCCGCCGGCGGGGCTGAAGCTGAAGTTGCTGATCGTGTACGCCTGCGCGGTGGCGCTGAACTGCACGTTGCCGAAGGCCGCATCGGCCAGCGCCACCGCCTGGCCCTGGGTGTTCTGCTGGGCGAAGAAGCTGGCGGTGTCGAACAGACCGCTGGTCTGGAAGGCGGTCGGATTCGCCGCACCCAGGAAGCTGAACTGCACCTGCAGGCCGGTCAGATCCACTGTCGAGGTGTTGGTGAACACCAGCTTGTCGGTGACGAAGGCGCCGTTGCCGTCGAGGCCGACTTCCAGCACCAGCTTGCCGCCGGCCGCGTTGCTGAGGCTGCCGTCGATCGTGAGCGTTCCCGGTGAGTTGCCCGGGTTGATGGTGCCGTGGTTGATGACATTGCCCACCAGGGTGCCGCTGCCGCTGATCACACCGGCCGTGCCGTTGACGATGCTGGTGGCCGAGGCCGTGCCGTTGACCACCAGCAGGCCGGCGCCGCCGGTGTCGATGGCGCCGTCGTGGGCGATGCCCAGCAGGCTGCCGGCCGCCAGCGTGGTGCCCGCGCCGACGTTGACCGTGCCTTGGGTATCGGCGGCCGCGCCGATCAGCGCCCGGGCGCCATCGCCCACCAGTTGCACCGATGAGCCGGCGTCGGCCAGGTTCAGCGTGCCGATACCGGGGGCCGTGGCGCTGCTGACCGAGCCCACCTGCAGCAGCGCGTTCGGCCCGGACACGGTCACCTGTGAGCCGCTGCGCACGTTGACCGTGCCCGTACCGCCGAGCCCGGTGACGCTGCCGCCAAGAAGGATCCCGGGGCGCTCGGCGGTCGAGCTGACGTGGAGCACCGCGCCGTTGCCGAGGTTGAGCGTGCCGGTGCCGACGCGGCCGACGGCCAGGCCGCCGCCGGTCCCGGCCGTCGGCCCGGCATTGGCCGTGCCGCCCAGTTCGATGCGCCCGCCATCGACATGGACTGTGCCGGTCGAACCGGCACCGTTGCCGACCAGCATGGTCATCGAGCGCACGAGCCCGCCCTGGGTGACGTTGAGCGTGCCGACGCCACCGGAGCCGTTGCCGACGATGAAGTAGCGGTCAGCCGCGCCGGTGAGTGCCACTTCCGAGCCCGCGCCAGTCACCGTGACCGTGCCCAAAGACGCGTTGTTGCCCGGGTTGTCGGCGCCGACGCTGCGGTCGCCGATGATCAATTGCAGCAGGTCGCCGTTGGCATTGTTGGTGCTGGTCGAGACATGGCTGCTGGACATCAGCCAGCGCCCGCCGTCGCTGACCGTCACACTGCCGGTGGCGCCGTCACGGCCGACGCCGATGAAGGGCGTCACACCGCTGCCGCCGCTGATGGCCAGCGTCGAGGCGGCGCCGGTCAGGGCGCTGCGGCCGCTGATGTTCAGCGTGCCGCTCGCGAGTTGGCCGACGCCGATATAGGCGCCCGGCCGACCGTTGGCGTTGGTGGTGACCAGGCTGCTGGTGTCGATCTCGATGCGGCCACCGGCCAGCACATTCGCCGTACCGTTGCCCGGTTGGCCGCTGTTGTACTGGCCGCCGATGTTGAGGAACGCGCCGCTGTCGGAGACCGAATTGCGACCGGCCAGGCGCAGCGTCGAGGCATTGCCCGCCGCGTCGGTGCCGCTGACCGTCAGCGTGCCGGTGCCGCCGTTGCGGCCGATGGAACTGAAGGCCAGGCCGGTGTCGCCGACGCCGGCAAGCCGCCCGCCGCCGATGATCTGCAGCGTGCCGACCGAGCCGGCGGTGTTGACGCCGACGTTGACAAAGCCCTGGCCGCCGCTCAGTTCGACCAGCGAGCCCGCGCCGTCGATGGTCATCGTGGCGTTCGAGGTCGGCCCGCCCGAGCCGACGGTGATGCCGGTGAACGGCGTCGGTGCGACGCTGCTGTCCAGCGTCAGCTTCGCGCCGTTGCGCACCGTGACCACGCCGGTGGCGTTGCGACCGCTGGCGATCGACAGCAGCGAGGAGTCGCCGGTGGTGGTGCTGGCGCGGGTCATCGCCATCAGCGTGCCGGCGCCTTCGACCACCAGGCTGGCGAACGAGGCCTCGGTGCGGGTTCGGCCATTGCCGCCGCCGCTGGTGCCGACGACCATGCGCCCGCTGTTCAGCGTCGCGCCGGCCTGCACCCGCACCGCGCCATGGGTGGCGGCACCTGGCGTGCCGTAGTTGAAGCCATCGGCCGCCGTGGTGAAGGCGCTGCCGTTGGCCACGACCGTGGTGCCCAGCGTGGTGAAGCTGGCGCCAGAGCCGCTGACCAGCAGGCTGCCGCTGGAGCCGGCCGCGTTGCCGATGTAGGTGAAGCAGTTGGTCAGGCAGGCGGTGGTGTTCACGCCGTGCACGAACGAGGCGCCGTCCAGCACCGACACCTGGCCCGAGCCCCAGCCGCCGATGTCGAAATGGCCGACATTTGACGCATTCAGGCCATCGACCTGCACCCGGCTGCCGGCGCCGGTGACCACCAGCGCGCCGCTGCTGCCGAGGCTGCCGCCCAGGCCCAACTGCTGCATCGCCAACTGGCTGCCGGCGTCCACCTGCACCTGGCCGGTCGCGCCGCCACCGATGTCCAGCCGCCCCGCCACCACGCCGCCGGCCGGGTCGGGGCCGACCACGCCACTGCTGGTGATGGCCGCGGCAGCCGGCCCGGCCAACAACGCGGCGGCGGCCAGCGCCACCAGGGACGGAACGGCGGACGGGTGCAGCGGACGGCGCATGGGAACTACTCGCAATGCGGCAGAAATGCCGATGGTGCGAGGAGCACCGGGCCCTGTCGCCCCCCGTGGATGGGGCATGCGACAGGTGCAGTCCGTTTCAGTCGTCGAACTTGACGGTGTCCGCCGCCAGCACCTGGCGGTCGGCCGACAGGCTGCCCTTGACCTCCAGCACGCCGGTGTAGCCCACCAGGGCCGCGGCATTGCCGCCCTGGAAGCTGGCGCGGCTGTAGTCGACGGTGACGCCGCGCAGCACGAAGCGGCGGTTGGCCGTGTCCAGGCTGGTGGGCGTGCCCTTGAGCTCGTAGCCACGCGGCTGCTCGGCAGCGCTGGCCTGCACCCGGGTGGCGACCAGCACGCCGCCCGACAGCTTGCCGCGCACCTGCACCCGGGCGCCGGGCTGCACCGTGCCCGAGACCTGCGCGGCGCTGCTGTCGACGGTGATGCCGCTGACGGTGAAGCGGCTGGCCGACAGCACGCTGGCCACCACGCCCTCGACGCCCGCGCCGTCACGCTCGCCGCTGAAGGGCGTGTCGCTGCGCTGGGTGCTGACGACCCAGCGGCTGCTGCTGTCCTGCACGGCCTGCAGCTTCAGCTGCACCACGGTGCCGGCGGCCAGGCCGGCGGTGCTGCCGGCGAACTTCTGGCTGCCGATGGTGAAGCCCTGGCCGCCGTCGACCGTGGCCACCGGGCCGCTGACGCAGTAGGTGCTGCCGGCCGGCGCCAGCGCGATGCGGGTGGCCACCCAGGCGGTGCGGCTGGCGTCGTACAGGCCCCAGACCTCCAGCAGCTGGCCGGCAGGCAGCGCGGCCAGCGCCGCCGGCGTGCCCAGGCCGTTGCCCAGCGTGGTGTCGGCCGTCACCAGCACCAGCTGGCCCAGCACGCGCAGGCTGGCGCCGTCGGCGGCCACGTCGGTGGCCGGGCCCAGCAGGGCGCGGCGGGTGCGCACGCTGGTGGCGGTGGACACCAGGGTCACGCCGTCGGCGGCGGTGCTGACGGCGCCGCCCTCGACGTCGACCACCATGCCCAGGGCCAGCTTGCTGCGGTCGCTGCCGTTGCCGTCGTCGTCGCTGACGCTGGCGCTGCTGTCGTCGTAGCGCACGCCGCTGACGACGATGGAGCCGAAGCCGGTGATCGGCCCCGAGCCCACCGAGGCGAAGGTGCCGGTGCCCTCGGTGCCCACGCCGCCGCCGCAGCCGCCGATGCTGCCCACCAGCAGCGCCGCCAGCACGGCGCACACCAGGGCGGTGCAGAAGGCGAGGAGGTCGGCGCCGATGTCGGGCAACCAGCCCAGCGCACGCCGCCAACGGGCGCCGCGTGCGGGCGCGGGTGCGGACGCCGGTGCGGCGGCCGGTGCGGCGTCAGACAGCGGGATCGGGGGCATCGGGCTTCTCCGTGGGAACGGCGGACGGGGATGGCGGGGGCGCGGCGGGCGCGGCATCCGGCTGCGCATGGGTGTAGAGGCCCAGGCGGACCTGCTGATACGCGGGCGCGGGCCCGTCGCCGGCCTGGGCCGCCGCGGCGGCATCGCGCTCGATCAGCGCTTCCAGCGCCGGCACCAGGCTGCGCAGCGTGGCCTGCCAGTGGTCGGTGACGAGGCGGCGGAACTCGGCCAGCGAGGCCTCGCTCAGGCCGCCGGCAAAGATGGCCTGCTCGAAGTGGCGCGGGCCGGTGTCCAGCACGTTGTCGACCGCGCCCGCCAGGTGGGCGCCGACGTTGCGGCCCAGCACCTGCAGCATGCGCGCGGTGTCGCCCTGGGGCACGAAGCCGTCGCGCACCAGGCGCACCAGGTCGCTGGCGAGGTCGTGCTCGGCCAGGCCCAGGCGCAGCAGCTCGTCGAGCAGGCTGCGCGGGTGCACGTCGCGGGTGATCTCGTGGGCCAGGCTCTCGAAGCTGGGCGCCGGGCCCTGGCGCGGCAGCGCCGCAGGCTGGCCGTCGGCGCCGCGGTAGGCGGCCTGGCTGCGCCAGTGGGCAAACAGCTCGCTGGCATGGCCGCGCTGGGGGGGCTGAAGCCGTGCCGCGCCGTCGCGCAGCGCGTCGACCAGGCGGCCCACCTCGCGCCGGTGGATGCCGGTGGCGGTGGTGATGCGGCTGACGCGGCGGTGCGGCGGCAGGTTGTCGTGCGCGGCGTCGGCGGCCGCGACCAGGGCCTGCTTCATCAGTTCGTCCAGCGTGGCGTGGGTGACGCCCTGGGCCAGCGCCAGCCGCGCCAGCGGCGCCAGCAGCTGCCGCAGGGCAGTGGCCAGGGCGTCGGGCGGGGTGGAATCGCTGGACACGTCAGGGATGGGCGGTGCGAGGGGAATGAAGGCCGGCGGCGGCTGCGCATCCTACGGCCGCACCCGGGTGGCCTTGCGGCGCCCGGGTGCGGTGGCGGCGCAGGCGGCGGTGCCGCCCGGGCAGATCAGCGCTCGAACTTGATGGCGGTGGCCGCCAGCGTGTTGCGGGTGGCGCCCACCGTGCCACGCACCTCGACCTTGGCGCCCGCCACCAGGCCGGCCTCGGTGCCGCCGGTGTAGGTGACGGTGCCGGCATAGCTGACGGTGATGCCGCGCAGCAGGAAGGTCTTGGCGGTGGTGTCGACCGAGGTGATGGCGCCGTGCAGGCGGAACTTGCGGTCGTCGTCACCCTTGTGGCGGCTTTCCAGCTCGACCGCGGTGGCGATCAGGGTGCCGTTGGTCAGCGCGCCCTTCACTTCCACCTGCACGCCCAGCGCCAGGCCGGCGCTGCCGTCGGGGAAGGTGGCGGCGCTGGCGTCGACCGGGATGCCGTCGACGCTGAACGCCGTGGCCGAGGTGAAGGCGGTGATCACGCCGCGCACATGGGCCTGGGCCGCGGTGGTGGTGGTCGTGCCGGACTTGATGCCGAGCGACTGCGCCTGCCACACGCCGGACACCGGGGCGGTGGCCAGCAGCACGCGCAGGCTCACGCCGTCGGCCAGCGTGGTGGGCACGGTGCTGACGGCGGCATAGCTGATGGCCGCGCCGCCGATGCTGAAGGTCTTGGCCGTGGTGTCCAGCGCGCTGACCGTGCCGCGCAGCGCGTAAACGGTGGCCGTGGTCTTGGCCTCGATGCGGGTGGCGACGATGCGGCCGGTGGCGCTGTCGCGCAGGCCGTGTACCTCGACCACGGCGCCGTCGGCCACCGCGCTCAGGCCGGCGGCCAGGCTGTCGTCGAACACGGTGCTGGCGGTCACGTCCACGCCCTGGCCCAGCACGGTCAGCGTGCCGGTGCCGGCGTCGGTGCCGGCCACGGGCGTGCCCTGCACCGGGCCGGTGACCAGGCCGCCGGTGCGCATGGCATGGGCGCGGGCGGTGCCGGTGGTGGTGTCGATGCTGCCGCTGTCGATCTCCACCCGCATGCCCAGGCCCAGCGCGACCTTCTGGCCATCGTCGTTGGTGGCGCTGATGCCGGTGTCGTCGAAGCGCACGCCGTTGACGATCACCGAGCCGAAGCCGGTGACCGTGCCCTGGGTGAAGGCCGTGGCCGTGGCCGTGCCGGTGCTGCTGCCGGTGGTGGTGGTGCTGTCGCCGCCGCCACCGCCGCAGGCAGCGATCAGCAGCAGGCTGGACATGAGCGCGGCAACACGGCCGCGGACGGGGGTGAACAAGCGCTGACTGGAAGCCATGGGGTTCTCCGTGAAGCCGCGATGTCTGCGGCACGGCATCATCATATGTGCAAATTGCCCATTTGTTGCGGGCGCTTCTTGTGACAGGGCGTGAAGGACTGCGTGGTTCACGCCCACACACAATCACCAGATGCCCAAGCGCCGCTGGATCGCCCACCTCGACATGGACGCGTTCTATGCCTCGGTGGAACTGCTGCGCTACCCGGAACTCAAGGGCCAGCCGGTGGTCATCGGCGGCGGCCGGCGCCACCAGCCCGAGCTGCTGGCCGACGGCACGCGGCGCTTCGCCACGCTGGCGGGCTATGCCGGGCGCGGCGTCATCACCACCGCCACCTACCCGGCGCGCGATCTGGGCGTGCACAGCGGCATGGGCCTGATGAAGGCCGCGCTGCGCGCGCCGCAGGCGGTGCTGCTGCCCACCGATTTCGAGCAGTACCGCGCCTATTCGCGCCGCTTCAAGGCCGCCGTGGCCGAGCTGGCGCCCACCATCGAGGACCGCGGCATCGACGAGATCTACATCGACCTGACCGACCTGCCCGGCGCCCAGGACGCGGTGGCGCACGACCCGCACGGCGGCGTGCGCGCCATCGCGCTGGACCTGAAGAACAACGTGCGCCGCGCCACCGGCCTGAGCTGTTCCATCGGCGTGACGCCGAACAAGCTGCTGAGCAAGATCGCCAGCGACCTGGACAAGCCGGACGGCCTGTGCCTGCTGACGCATGCCGACATCGCCCAGCGCATCTGGCCGCTGCCGGCGCGGCGCATCAACGGCATCGGACCCAAGGCCGGGGCGAAGCTGGAAGCGCTGGGCATCACGACCATCGGCGACATCGCCGAGCGCGACCGCGCCTGGCTGGTGCAGCACTTCGGCGCCCACTACGGCAGCTGGCTGCACGACGCCAGCCACGGTGTCGACGAACGCCCGGTGGTGACGCACAGCGAGCCGGTGAGCATGAGCCGCGAGACCACCTTCGACCGCGACCTGCATGCCCGGCGCGACAAGGCCGAGCTGGGCGCGATCTTCACCCAGCTGGCCACGCAGGTCGCCAGCGACCTGCAGCGCAAGGGCTATGTGGGCCGCACCATCGGCATCAAGCTGCGCTTCGAGGACTTCAAGACCGTCACGCGCGACATGACCATCGACCAGCCCACGGCCGAGGCCGACACCATCCGCCTGGCGGCCGGCCTGTGCCTGAAGCGGGTGGACCTGGCGCGGCGCATCCGGCTGCTGGGCGTGCGCGTGGGCACGCTGCAGAAAGCCGCCGGCATCGACGGCTGATCAACCCGGCGGGCGCGGCGCCGACGTCGGCAGCCGCCACATCCACCAGCCCACCGCAAGGCAGCAGGCCGCCGGCAGCCAGGCCCAGCGCAGCGGCAGCAGCCAGGCCGACACGGCGCTGCCCACGGCCATCATGGTCCACGCCAGCTGCTTGGCGCGCAGCGGCATCGCCCGCCGTGCGCGCCACTCGGCAATGGCAGGGCCGAAGCGCGGATGGGCCAGCAACCAGGCTTCGACCCGCGCGCTGCCCCGCGAGAAGCAGAAGGCCGCCAGCAGCACGAAGGGCGTGGTCGGCAGCAGCGGCAGGAAGATGCCGACGATGCCGGTGGCCAGCGCCAGCGCGCCGGCCAGGCTCCACAGCACGCGCTGCCAGGCCGCACGGCCGGGTGCGGCAGCAGCGGGGGCAACGGGCGGGTCGGCCGGCATCGGCGCATCCTAGCCGGCGGCCGTTGACGGCCCGCAAGCCGCGGCCGGTCGCGCCGGGTTACGCTTCGCACCCTCCTTCGCCATTGCAACGCCGCCATGACCGCGCTCACCTGGACCGAATCCCTGGCGCTGAACAACGCCCAGATGGACCGCACGCACGAAGAGTTCGTCGACCTGCTGGCCGCCGCCAACGCCGCGCTGGCCGGCCCCGACGACGCGCTGCTGGCCGCCTTCGACACGCTGACGCAGCACACCGTCGAGCACTTCGGCCAGGAGGACCGCTGGATGGCCGCCACCGGCTTCGCCCCGGCCAACTGCCACGCCTACCAGCACCAGGCGGTGCTGGCGGTGATGCAGGAATGCGTCAAGCGCGCCCGCGGCGGCGACGGTGTCGAGGCCGACTTCGAGCCGCTGCGCCTGGCGGTCGACGAGCTGGCGATCTGGTTCCCGCAGCATGCGCAGAGCATGGACGCGGCCCTGGCCCAGCACCTGGAAAGCCTGCAGTTCGACCCCGCCACCGGCCAGTGCGCCAAGCCGGCGCCGGCCGAGGCGATCTCGGGCTGCGGCGGCGGCAGCTGCAGCTGAGCCGCGGACCCGGCGCAGCCGCATGACCGGCCACGCCCGCGACCTGAACCTGCTGCGCCTGCCCACGCTGGACGGCCTGCGCGCCATCGACGCCGCCGAGCGGCTGGGCAGCTTCGAGCGCGCCGGCGCGGCACTCGCCGTCACCGCCAGCGCCGTGGCCAAGCGGGTGGCGGCGGTGGAAGACCTGCTGGGCACGCCGCTGTTCGTGCGCGGCGGCGCGGGCCTGCAGCCCACGCCGGCCTGCCTGGACTACTTGCCGCCGGTGCGCGCCGCCCTGGCCCTGCTGGCGCAGATGCCCCAGCACCAGCGTGCGCAGGCCCGCACCCAGCGCCTGCGCATCAGCGCGCCGCCCACCTTCGCCCGCCTGGTGCTGGTGCCGGCACTGGAAGACTTCAGCCGCGCCCACCCCGGCATCGACGTCGAGGTGGTGCTGTCGATCCCCTTCCTCGACAACCCCGCCCACAGCGCGGCCAGCGCCGACGTGGCGGTGCGCCACGGCGACGCCGCGGACCTGGGCGGCACGGTGCTGATGCACGACGGCGTGCTGCCGGTGGCCGCGCCGGCCCTGCTGCAGCGGCTGGGCACGCTCCACACGCCGGCAGACCTGGGCCGGGCGCCGCTGCTGCGCACGCCGGTCGAGCCCTGGGCGCCCTGGTTCGCCGTGGCTGGCCTGGCCTGGCCCGAGCCCGACGCCGGCCCGCTGCTGGTCGACCTGGGCCTGGTGCTGGAGGCGGCGCTGGGCGGCCAGGGCGTGGCGCTGGCCCGGCCGGCGCTGGCGCGGCGCTGGCTGGCCGACGGCAGCCTGGTGCCGCTGTTTCCGCACCTGCTGGCGCGGCCGGCGCAACAGTATCTGCACCTGCCCGTCGCCCCGGGCGGCGCGGCGGCGGACTTCGCCCGCTGGCTGGCCGGTGTCAGCCAGGCGGCGATGGACGCCGGGCTGGCCGCGCTGCGCCGCTGAGCCGGGCCCCGCGCACCGGAACAGGCTTCCGGCGCGGCACGCCGAAGATTCCGGCCGGCTTGCGCTGGCCTGCGGCCGGCGCCGCTACGATCCGCTCCGCTGCACCCACCACATTCCAGGAGACAAGCCCGTGCCCGTGATCACCACCATCGAGGACCTGCGCCAGCTGGCCGAGCGGCGCGTTCCGCGCATGTTCTACGACTATGCGGATTCGGGCAGCTGGACCGAAGGCACCTACCGCGCCAACGAGGCCGACTTCCAGGGCATCAAGCTGCGCCAGCGCGTGGCGGTGAACATGGAGAACCGCAGCACCGCCACCACCCTGGTGGGCAGCATCCCGGCCAAGATGCCGGTGGTCATCGCCCCGGTGGGCCTGACCGGCATGCAGCATGCCGACGGCGAGATCCACGCCGCCCGCGCGGCAGAGAAATTCGGCATCCCGTTCACGCTGAGCACGATGAGCATCTGCTCGATCGAGGACATCGCGCAGAACACCAAGGCGCCGTTCATCTTCCAGCTCTACATGATGCGCGACCGCGACGCGATGGCGCGCATGATCGACCGCTGCAAGGCCGCCAAGTGCAGCGCCCTGGTGCTGACCCTGGACCTGCAGGTGATCGGCCAGCGCCACAAGGACCTGAAGAACGGCCTGACCGCGCCGCCCCGGCCCACGCTGCGCAACATCCTGAACCTGATGACCAAGCCGACGTGGTGCCTGGGCATGGCAGGCACCCGGCGCCGCACCTTCGGCAACCTGGTCGGCCATGTGAAGGGTGTCAGCGACATGAACAGCCTGGCCGCCTGGACCAACGAGCAGTTCGACCCGCGCCTGAACTGGGACGACGTCGCCTGGGTGAAGAAGCAGTGGGGCGGCAAGCTGATCCTGAAGGGGATCATGGACGTCGAGGATGCGCAGCTGGCGGCGCGCAGCGGCGCCGACGCCATCGTCGTCAGCAACCACGGCGGGCGCCAGCTGGACGGCGCGCCCAGCAGCATCAGCGCCCTGCCGGCCATCGTGGCCGCGGTGGGCAGCCAGACCGAGGTGTGGATGGACGGCGGCATCCGCATGGGCCAGGACGTGCTGAAGGCCTGGGCCCTGGGCGCGCGCGCCACCATGATCGGCCGCGCCATGGTCTACGGCCTGGGTGCGATGGGCGAGGCCGGCGTCACCAAGGCGCTGCAGATCCTGCACAAGGAACTGGACATCACCATGGCCTTCTGCGGCCACACCAACATCCGGAACGTGGACCGGGGCATCCTGCTGCCGGGGACGTATCCGGTGGCGTGAGGCGAATCCAACTACTTGCCGCCCGGCCAGGATGATTCAAGCCGTCGCCATGCCAAGGCGATTCCATTCCAGGCGTCGGTTGCGCCAGTGCTCGCCGATGGCCTGGGTGAAATCGGCCCGGACCAGCTTGGCGCGTTGCTCGCACCACTGCAGTGAGTCGCGTCGAACCACGATGCCCTCCAGCGGACCATCGCGAAATCGACTGGGCCACGCCACGATTCGCCTCGTCAGGTCGGCCATGCCGAAACGCCCGCGCGCCAGTTCCGGCGTGACCGCCAGCCCCAACCGTGCGGCCAGGGCGTTGCGGCGGCTTGCACTCCAGAAGCGTCCCGGCCCCGAGCCAGCATCGGCCTGGTAGACATCGAACAGCAAGAACCAGTCCGGCAGGCGCGTGTAGTCCAGCGAGTGGCGGGCGGCGCACCACTCGCCAAACAGCAAGAGACGCTCGCTGGCATGGTCCAGCAAAGCGTCAGCGATTGACGCCCCATGCGCAGCCAGCCAAGCTGGCAACTTGGCGAACTGCCCGCCATGCGGCTCGTGGAGGTACTGGCCTCTGTTCTGAATCTGCAGCGAGCCTTCGAGGCTGATCGACAAGCCCAGATTGGCGCCGTCGACCTTCTCCTCCAGCACCACCTCAGCATCGAGCAACGCGGCTCGCTCTTGCTCAGACAGCACCTTGTCCTCGCGCGGCTCGCCCCCCCCAAGCCAAGCCAGATGGGGTGTGTGCGGAAAGCGGAAGAAGTCGCTCACGGCGGCGGCAGTTGCGGAGCAGGCTTGCCCGGAAACTTCTTGGCGTAGAAGCGGCAGGCGTCCGCCGGACACAAGAAGTGCACCTGAACGCCCTTTGCGCTGAGCGCGGGCCACCAGTCCAGCCACTTGCTGTCAGCGGCCTGCAAGACGGGAGGCTTGTCGGGATGGACATGGGCTACGGCGGCAAACTTGCGGTCCGGCGCATCGAATTGCGGTTCAAGCGCCGGGTCAGGAAACTCGGCATAGCAGCTCGGTGCTCGCTCGGTGAGCGGAACCGCCTGGACCCGCTGCAAATTGGCGCTGTTCTGCAGAAGCCACTTCAGGAAGATATTGCCGACTCCCTTTTGGGCATTCGGCCTGTTCTTGTTCATGTATTCGCTGACGATGCGGTAACCATCATCGATGACCACCGTGCCACTGGCTTGCATGGCCTGCAGATGGCGCACGCACTCCTCGACACAGCCTGCTGAGACGTCGACATGTGCGCCGTTGGCCACAAGCAGCACATTCGTGTCGATCACGGCTTTCATTCCCTGCGCGACGGTTCGTTCAGCGACTTCCGACGGTTCATCGCAGCAATGGTGCGCGCAGCAATGTCAGCCATCTCGTCGCCAAAGAAGTTGGGCGGCCAGTTCTCGATGTCGCCGAACAGGTTCAGCTTGAGCGGTTCAAGTTCTGCGCCTTCGGCCGAGCGCCGGCAGAAGTACACGGCGATGTCGTCGGGCGACAACACGCCTTCGGCCACGCGGCGCTGCAGGCGGTTGAGAAAATGTTCGGAGTGGCTCTCGACGATCAGTTGTACCTGGCGTTCGACACCATCCTGTCGGGCTTGGATGGCTGAAACAAAGATGTCGGCCAGTTCAGCCTGCACCTGGGGATGCAGATGGATCTCAGGCTGCTCCATCCACACTGTGGAATGCGGCGGGCAGTAGAACGCCTGCACCAGGGCTGGCAGCACCTGTGACACACCGAAGCCGACGTCGGTGATCTTCACCTCGGGCGACTTCGGGCCCGTCTTGATCAGCACCTCGTACTCCTTGCGACCCGCAGCTACCGGGCGCACCGAGAAGTCGTGGATCACCCCCAAGTCCTTCAGCCAACCGGCGATGAATTCTGCGAACCCTTGTTTCGCCCTGCGCGGGCCGCGATTGAGTTGGCGTCCGTCACCTTGCGCAGCCAGGATGGCGGCAATGGTTTGTTCACCCTTTGGCCCCACGCTGGATGGGGTGTCGCCCGACCATTGGTAGATACGTTCAGGATGACTGCGCAACGGGCCCAGGTACGACAGACGATCTAGCCCGGATGTTTCACGAAGGCCGCCGGTCACGTTCCGGTGAGGCGTGGCGCGAGCTGTAGTAGGCGCCGTCAGGCTCAGACGGGGGGCTTTGCTCGGCGAGAGCGCGCTGAAGACGTACG
>Ga0116181_1000708_pt1 | contig 30443 bp, 24 predicted proteins | sample AD_UKC075_MetaG_FD_89752 | JGI IMG/M metagenome (GOLD analysis project Ga0116181, IMG submission 89752) | Active sludge microbial communities of municipal wastewater-treating anaerobic digesters from USA - AD_UKC075_MetaG | ecosystem: Engineered > Bioreactor > Anaerobic > Digestate | place: USA... | reverse complement strand
TCCTCGGCGACCATGTGCACGCCGGGAAAGGCCGTGGCTACCGAGGTGTTCAGGTCGCGCAGGAAGGCCACCGCATCGGGGTTCTCGTTGCCGCCGTGGGCGTTGGGCACCCATTCGCCTTGCTCGCGGGCGAAATCGAGGTAGAGCATGGAGGCCACGGCATCCACGCGCAGGCCGTCGAAGTGGTAGTGCTCCAGCCAGAAGATGGCGTTGCTGATGAGGAAGTCGCGCACCTCGTAGCGGCCGTAGTCGAACACCAGACTCTTCCACTGCGGGTGGTAGCCGCGCCGGGTGTCGGGGTGTTCGTACAAGGCCGTTCCGTCGAACTGGCCCAGGCCGTGGGCGTCGGACGGGAAGTGCGAGGGCACCCAGTCCAGCAGCACCCCGATGCCGTGCTGGTGCAAGGTATCCACCAGGGCCATCAGGTCCTGCGGCGTGCCGTAGCGGGCGGTGGGGGCGTAGTAGCCGGTGACCTGGTAGCCCCAGGAACCGTAGAACGGGTGTTCGGCCACCGGCAGCAACTCGACATGGGTGAAGCCCATGGCCTGGCAGTGCTGGACCAGGCGCTGGGCCATGTCGCGGTAGTTCAGGAACTCGCCGTCCTCACCGCGCTGCCACGAGCCCAGGTGCACTTCGTAGATGGCCATGGGCTGGTCCAGCGCCTGGCGCGCGGCGCGCTGGGCCATCCAGCCGGCGTCCTGCCAGTCGTAGGCCAGGTCCCAGAGGCGCGAGGCGGTGAGCGGCGGGTGCTCGGCGCACAGAGCGAAGGGGTCTGCCTTGTCGAGCCAGCGGCCGTCGGCGGTTTCGATGCGGTATTTGTAGCGCTGGCCCAAGCTGGCGCCGGGCACGAAGCCGGCCCAGCGGCCGCTGCCGTCGCCCTGTGGCTGCAATGCATGGCCCTGCCAGCCGTTGAAGTCGCCCACCACGGCCACGCTGCGGGCGTGGGGCGCCCACACGGTGAACTGCGCCCCGGCCTGGCCTGCCTGTGTGCCCAGCCGGGCGCCCTGTTGCTCGAACTGCCGGTGGTGCGGGGGGATGGTGCGTGTCATAGGGTGAGCGGGTGCGTCACCACATCATAGGCACCGGGTTCAGTCGCTGGTATTCAGTCGCTGATCAGACTCAGGCTTTTGGCCGCGCCGATGTAGGGCAGCTTCAGCAGCGCACGCTCGGCCACGGCGGCAGCCACGGCGGCTTCGCAGGCGTCACGCGGCACCACCTTGGCGCAGAAGTGGGAGTCCGACTCGAAGAAATGGAACTTGTCGAAATCCGGCGGGGCCACCTGCCCCACCGCCACGCCCGCGCCCTGGGCGGGCCCCTGCGAGCGCAGCACCAGCGTGGTGGAACCGCCATTGGAATGGCCCACCGTGACCAGGGACACCTGCAGGGCCGCCAGGCTCACGGCGGTGATGACGGCAACCACCGTCAGAGTTGTTTTTTTCATGGAATTCTCGGAAAAAGCGTGCTGGCAAATGTAATGGAAGTGCAGCTTTGTCCATTGGGCCACAGGCATGGTGGCTGCCTCACGGATTACCCCGATTCCAGCGGCGTGCATCCCGATGTAGCCTGCAACGGTGTCCAACCCTGTACCTCGTGCACCCTGCCATGGCATCGAAAACCTCAAAAAAGATAGCAGCACCCGTCCTGTTGATGGCCGTATGCGCCTTACTTCCCTTGCATTCCGCCGCCCAGGGCGTGGTGAATGCGCTGTGCAGCACCGACGCCCCCTGGTGCGAGGCAGCCGCCGCCGAGTTCACACGCCAGACCGGCATCAAGGTGAACCAGGCCCACAAGGGCACGGGCGAGATCGGCGCGCAGTTGCGGGCCGAGGCGCAAAACCCCAAGACCGACATCTGGTGGGGCGGCACGGGTGACCCCTTCCTGCAGGCCGCCGAGGCGGGGCTGCTGGAGGCCTACCGCCCGGCCTACATCAACGACCTGCACCCCTGGGCCGTGCGCCAGTACGCCATGAGCGGCAACCAGGTGGGCGGCTTCTACACCAGCACCATCGGTTTTGGCTACAACACCGACGTGCTCAAGAAGAAGGGCCTGCCCGAGCCGAAGTGCTGGGCTGACCTGATCAAGCCCGAGTACAAGGGTGAGATCGAGATTTCACACCCGGCCTCCAGCGGCACGGCCTACACCGTGATCGCCGGGCTGGTGCAGCAGATGGGGGAAGAGCAGGCCTTCGACTACCTCAAGAAACTGCACAAGAACATCACCACCTACACCCGCAGCGGCCAGGCCCAGGCCCCCAACGTGGCGAAGGGCGAAGTAGGCATCGGCGTGACCTTCGCCTTCAACTTCGAGAAGTGGAAACACGACAAATTCCCGGTCAAGACCGTGGCACCCTGCGAGGGCACGAGCTACGAGATCGGCGGCATCGCGCTGGTGAAGGGCGCCCGCAACAGGGCCAACGCGCAGAAGTACTACGACTGGCTGATGGGCCCCGAGGGCCAGGCCATCGGCGCCAAGGTGGGCAGCTACCAGACGCCGGCCAACAAGACCTTCAAGGCCGACCCACGCATTCCGTCCATCGACAGCGTGAAGCTGATCAAGTACGACTTCGAGAAATACGGCAAGTCGGCCGAACGCCGCCGGCTGATCGACCGCTGGACGAAGGAAGTGGAGGCGCTGCCGCGCTGACCAAGGGGAAGCAGATGGGCGGACTCTCCGGGGAACCCGGAGAGTCGCCATTGGGATGCCACCACTATCGGCGCGTCCAATGCGCCCAAGAACGCTCGCAGGCACCGCGACCCCGAGAGACACCAGACGCGCACAGCTCAGCAGTGGCCTCGTCGATCTGAAGATGCCTTCGTCTTCCACCGGGGCCATGGCGTTTTCCATCTCCAGCGGCGTAGGCGGGCTGCGCGGGAAGAATGGCCGCGCCGTTTTGCGGGCGCCGATAGGCAGCACCGTGACGGTGCCCGCCGGGCAGGCACGACAAGGGAGCGGGTGACGTTTCTTTCATGGAAGTTCCTTGCGTGGCGGGCCCCGCGGCCGCAAACCATGCGGGAGAATGGCCCCATGGCCCGTATGCAAGACAGCGCCTTTCGCCAATCCATCGCCCTGCTGGGCCAGCGGCGTTTTGGCACGTTCTGGTTTGCCAGCCTGCTGGCCAATATCGGCACCTGGGCCCAGCAGGTGGCCCAGCCCTGGCTGCTGCTGAGCCTGGGCGCATCGCCCTTTCTGCTGGGGCTGGACGCCTTTGCGCTGAGTGCACCGGTGCTGCTGCTCACGGTGGTGGGTGGCGCGCTGGCCGACCGGGCGGACCGCCGGCGCACCATTGCGTTCTTCCAGTCCATCCAGATGCTGTGCCCGGTGTTGCTGGTGCTGCTGCTGGTCACCGGCACGGTGCAGCCGTGGGTGGTGATCCTGCTATCGCTGGTGGTGGGCATCACCGATGCGCTGTCGATGCCGTCATTCCAGTCGATCGTGCCCTCGATCGTCGAGCGGGAGCAGATCCCATCGGGCATCGCGCTGAACACCACGCAGTTCAATCTCTCGCGCATCCTCGGCCCCGCGCTGGCGGGGGTGCTGATGGCCAGCGCCGGCCTGGCTGGCGCGTTCGCCGTGAGTGCGCTGTCCTATGTGCCGTTCATCCTGGTCGCGCTGTGGGTGCTGCCGCGCACCACGCCCGCCGCACCCGGGGCCGGCCTGCTGGACCACCACCAGCTGTGGGCGGGCGTGCGCGAGGTGCTGCATGAACCGGGCTTGCGTGGCGGGCTGGCCACCGTGCTGGCCACAGCCATGCTGTCCGCACCGCTGCTCACTTTTTGCCCGGTGCTGGTCAAGGAGGTGTTTCAGGGCGATGCCGGCGATTTCAGCGCCGCGCTGGGCGCGTTTGGTGTGGGCGGCTTGATCGGCGCCATCGGCCTGCTGGCTCTGGCCCCGCACCACGACCGGCGCCCTCTGAGCACCTGGTTTGCGGTGGCCTATGGCGCCATCGTGGTGCTGGCCGCTCTCAACCGCTGGGCCTGGCTGCTGCCGGTGCTGCTGGTGCTGGCCGGCGTGGCCATGACGGCCAGCAACGCCTCGGTGAATGCGCTGCTGCAAAGCAGCGCGCCACCGCGTATCCGGGGCCAGACCGTCAGCCTGTTCATGCTGGCCATGCGGGGCGGCATGGCGCTCGGCAGCCTGGTCACGGGCGCCACGGTGTACTGGTGGGGCGTGCGCGATGCCTTGCTGATCAATGGCGTGGCAGCCGTGCTGGCGCACCTGGTGATCGGGCGCTGGTGGCTGCGGGCCCCTCTGCCGCAGCAGGCCAGTTGATCTGGCCGCCCTGCGGCCGTCATTTCATGCGGGACGGCAGCCGGATCGTTTCGCCCGCCACCATGAAGGCGCCCCAGCCCCGGTGGTGCAAGGTGTGCGGGTCCTTGTGGGTCGGATCGGTCCAGGCCGTGACCACCTCCAGCACAAAGAAGTTGTAGCGGTTGACCCAGCGCGTATCCACCACCTTGCACTCCAGGTTGGCATAACACTCGGAAATCAGCGGTGCGCCCACCAGCGCAGCGGGCTCGGGCGTCAGGCCAAACGCCGCGAACTTGTCCACGTTGCGGCCCGAGCTGTTACCGCAGTCCACCACCTTCTGCGCCAAGTCCACGGTGGGGATGTTCAGCACGCATTCGCGCGTGGCCTTCAGCGCCGTGAAGCTGAAATCGCGGCCACTGACCACGCAGCCCACCAGCGGCGGCTCGAACTCCATCATGGTGTGCCAGGACATCGCCATGGCGTTGATGCGGCCCTTGTGGACCGTGCTCAACAGCAGCACCGGGCCGGGTTCGAGCAGCCCATACACTTTGGACAGGGGAAACGATTGCTTGGCCATGGCGAGACCTCCTTCCGGGTGAGATGGACGGCGGCGCCAGCCGGACTGACCCCGAGTTCAGTGCGACTGCTCGAAATCGATGAAACCGCGCTCCACGTTGGTGCCGACCAGTTTCACGCGGATCTTTGTCCCCACTTCCAGATTAAATTCCCCCGACACCAGCAGGCCTTCGGCTGGCGGCGTGAAGATGCGCACCCAGGTGGCGCTTACGGTGCGGCCGGTGACGATGGCATCAAACTTTTGGCCGATCAGGCCCTGCAGGTACAGCGCCGCCTCAGACTTGCGCACGCTGCGCTCCACCTTTTGCGCTGCGTCTTCCTGGTGGGTGCAGTGTTCAGCCAGCTTGGCCAGCTCGGCCAGCCCATAGGGTGGACGCTCGCCCGACAGCAGCGCCTTGACCATGCGCAGGCTGACGAGATCAGGGTAGCGGCGGTTGGGCGCGGTGGAATGCGTGTAGTCGCGCACGGCCAGGCCGAAGTGGCCGATGGGCTCGCCCCGGGGATGCTCCACCACATATTCGCCCGAGCCCATCAGCTTGATGATGACCAGCGACAGGTCGGGAAAGCGCAGCGGATCGGCCTTGCGCTGGCGCGCCAGAAAGCCCTCAAGCGCGCGCGAGTCGGGCTCCTTGGGCAGCGCCTCGCCGTATTTGCTGGCCACTTCCACGATGCGCAGCCAGCGCTCGGGCGAGCGCACCACGCGCCGCAAGGCGCCGCCGCCGTGCTGCGCCAGAAACTGCGCCGTGCAGGTGTTGGTGGCAATCATGAACTCTTCGATCAGCTGGCGCGCCCGGTTCTGCTCCTGCTGGCGGATGTCCACCACGCGGTCGCCGTCGAACACCGCGCGCGGCTGAAAGGTTTCAAGGTCCAGCGAACCGGCGGCGCGGCGGCGCGCGCGCATGCGCTGGGCCACCGCGTCCTGGATGCGCAGCTGCTCGTCCATGCCGGGCACGACGCGCGCGGCCTCAGGCAGATCGCCCTCGCCTTCGATCCATGCGGCCACCGCGTCGTAGGCCAGCTTGGCCTGGTTGCGCACGCGGGCACGGTGCACCGTGGAATGGGTGACGGCGCCTTCGACATCCACCACCATTTCGGTCACGATGGCGAGGCGTTCCTCACCGGGGTTCAGCGACGTGAGGTCGGTGGACAGCCGCTCGGGCAGCATCGGAAACACCCGTGCCGAGGTGTAGACCGAGGTGGTGTTGGTGTGCGCGTGCTGGTCGATGGCAGAGTTCTTTTTGACCAGCACATCCACATCGGCCACGGCCACAAAGATCTTCACCGCACCATTGCTCAAGGGGCCGCAGGCCGTGAGCTGATCGAGGTCGAGCGAATCGTCGTTGTCGATCGAGCACCAGGGCAGCGCGGTGAGGTCGCGGATGCGCGGATCGTCGTCCTGCCCGGCTGAATCGATGGTCTCGAGCTGCTGCAAGGCACGGGGCGGGAACTCGGGCTCCAGGCCGCGATCCCGCATAGCGTCGATGGCGATGCGCACCAGGTCGCTGCGGTGAAAGGTGTGTGGTTTGTCCATGGCCTAAATGTAAATGGCCGCTGCGATCAACGCGGCCGGATGGCAGCAGGCTGCAGCACGCTGAAAACCACGATGGCCGCCACCGACAGCGCCGCGGCCAGCCCGAAAGCCCAGCCCGGCGCCACCGTCCACAGCGCGCCCGCCACCAGTGATGCGGGCAGGTACAAGCCACCGGTCACAAAGTTGTAGACGCCCACCGCCGTGGCGCGGCGCTCGGGCTCCAGATCGGCGATGAAGGCTTTGCTTTGCGACTCTTCGATGGCGTAGAACACGCCATACAGGCCAAAGATGCACACCATCTCCCAGCGGCTGGCCGCCAGCACCAGCCACACATTGAGGGCCGCATACAACGCATAGCCCAGCACCACGATGCGGCTGCGCCCCACCTGGTCGCCCCGCTTTCCCACCAGCGGTGCGGCCACCACGCAAACCGCGTTGAACAGCGCATACAGCAGCACGATGTCGGTCATGCCAAAGCCCACGCCATGGGCCTTGAGCAAGACAAAGCCGAGGCTGAAATATGCCAACGCAAACACCCCCGCCGGCAGCAGAAAGCGCTTGAACGCCGGGCTGAGTTGCTGCCAGTTCTCGCGCACGCTCTCGCGCGCATGGGGCTGGCCGCGCTGGTCCGGAATGCGCGCGAGCACCACCACAGCCACCACCGCCGGCACAAAGGCCACCAGAAACAACAGGCTGTAGGTGCTGGCCGATTCACCCAGCCATTTGAGCAGCGCATAGGCCACCAGCGGGCCCAGCACGGCGCCCGATTTGTCCAGCGCCTTGTGCACGCCAAACGCATAGCCGCGCGACTCCTGGGCTGCCATCGACGACAGCCAGGCGTCGCGCGGCGGGCCGCGAAAGCCCTTGCCCAGCCGCTCGATGACACGGAAGATGGACAACCCCACGATGGATGACGACACCAGCAAGATCAGCTTGGCCAGCGTCGAAAAGCCATAGCCCGCCGTGGCAAACCACTTGCGCCGTCCGCTGCGGTCTGACAGCCAGCCGGCCAGGTAGTTGAGCGACGAGGCCGAAAAGTCCGCCAGCCCCTCGATCAGCCCGAGCAACGCGGCGGATGCGCCGGCCACCGTGGTGAAGAACACCGCGAACACCGCAAAGATCATCTCCGAGCTCAGGTCGGTGAGAAAACTCACCAGACCGAGCCTGAGCACATCGGGATGGATCTTGCCGCGCGCGCTGGCCCTTTGCGTGGGAGGGACAGCAGCGGAATCTTCGCGTACGGACGGGCGCATCGTGTTCCCTCGCAGGTACTGGTTACCGATTGTGCAACGCCCTCGGCGAAAATTTGCGCAAAAGCTATTAAAAATATAGCTACTTTTCTAGCATGAATAAGGGCTTCAAGCATTTTTACACCAATCCATGAAAATCTGCAGGCCCTTTTCATGCCAGCTGCCTACACTGGCGCCATGCCCATGCCTTTTGGGGAAAGCGGCCCCCCAGACCATGGCCCTTGAGAAAGATTGCGATGCCGACCGACACAACCCCAGCGCCCCGCAAGCCCTCCCTGCCGCAAGGCCTGAGCTCCGCCGAGGCGGCCCGCCGCCTCGACACGGAGGGCCCCAACCTGCTGCCGGGCAGCGCGCCCAAGTCCACCCTCGCCATCGTGCGCGACGTGCTCACCGAACCGATGTTCCTCATGCTGCTGACCGCCGGCGGCATCTACCTGGCGCTGGGCGACCGCGCCGAGGCGCTGTTTTTGCTGGGCTTCGTGTTCGTGGTCATCGGCATCACGCTGGCGCAAGAGCGCAAGACCCAGCGCGCTCTTGAATCGCTGCGGGACCTGTCAGCGCCGCGCGCGCTGGTGATCCGCGACGGCCAGGAGCAGCGCATCGCCGGGCGCGACGTGGTGCGCGGCGACCTGCTGGTGCTGCACGAGGGCGACCGCATTGCTGCGGATGCGCTGCTGATCGACGGCCAGCTCGAAGTGGATGAATCCCTGCTCACCGGCGAAGCCGTGCCCGTGGCCAAGCTGCCCGCATCACCCAGCGGGCAGGCGTCTGCCAGCGTGGGGGCCACGGCCGCCAGCGCCGGGCCGCCCCACGCCAGGCCAGCCCCCTCGGGGGGCAGCGCAGCACACGAAGTGGCAAGCGTGGGGGCCATCTACGCCAGCACCGTGGTCACGCGGGGCGTGGGTGTGGCCCAGGTGTGCGCCACCGCTGCCCACACGGCCGTGGGCCGCATCGGCGCCGACCTGGCCGCCACGGTGGAGCCGCCCTCTGCGCTGCAGCAGGGCTCGCGCCGTCTGGTGCGCACGCTGGGCGTGGCCGCCGTCGTTCTGGCGCTGGCGCAAGTGCTTCTGAGCTGGTGGTGGAACGGCCGCCCGCTGCTCGACAGCCTGCTGTCGGGCATCGCACTGGCCATGGGCATCCTGCCCGAAGAAATTCCGGTCATCCTGACCGTGTTTCTGGCGCTGGGCGCCTGGCGCATTGCGCACCAGAAGGTGCTGACGCGGCGCGTCACCGCCGTCGAGGCGCTGGGCGCCATCACCGTGCTGGCGGTGGACAAGACGGGCACGCTCACCATGAACCGCATGGCCGTGGCCGAGCTGGCCAGCGGCGAGCAGCATTTCCGCCCTGAAGGCGCCAGCGACCTGCCCGAGCACTTTCACCTGCTGGCCGAATTTGCCATGCTGGCCACGCCGGGGGACCCGTTCGACCCCATGGAAAAGGCCATCCAGTTGTTTGGCCACCAGTGGCTGCAGGGCACCGAGCATGTGCACGACGGGCGCGAGCCCGAGTTTGAATACGCCCTCTCGGGCGAGATTCTGGCCATGACGCGCGTGTTTGCCAGCGGCGAGCCCAACATGCACCTGCTCGCCACCAAGGGCGCGCCCGAGGCCGTGGCCGATCTGTGCCACCTCGATGCCGCACGGCTGGGCACCATCCGCCGCCATGTGGATGCCATGGCCGAGCGCGGCCTGCGCGTGCTCGGCGTGGCACGCGGCCGCTGGAAGGGCGCCGCCCCTGCCCCCGACCAGAGTCCGCCCTGGCCGCAGAGCCAGCATGATTTCGACTTTGATTTCTTGGGCCTGGTGGCGCTGGCCGACCCGCCGCGCCCCGAGGTGCCCGCTGCGCTGGCCGAATGCCGGCGCGCCGGGGTGCGCGTGATCATGATGACCGGCGACCACCCCGCCACGGCCCGCGCCATCGCGCAGCAGGTGGGCCTGTCAGAGCGCCCCGAGGTCATCACCGGCGCGGAACTGGAGGCGCTGGACGACACCGCCCTGCGCGAGCGGCTGCGCCATGTGGACCTGTGTGCGCGGCTCAAACCCGAGCACAAGCTGCGCCTGGTGCAGCTGCTGCGCGCATCGGGTGAGGTGGTGGCCATGACCGGCGACGGCGTGAACGACGCCCCTGCCCTCAAGGCCGCCGACGTGGGCATCGCCATGGGCGAGCGCGGCACCGACGTGGCACGCGAGGCGGCGGCCCTGGTGCTGCTGGACGACAGCTTTGCCCGCATCGTCGCAGCCATCCGCCAGGGCCGGCGCATCGACAGCAACATCCGCAAGGCCACGCGCTTCGTGTTTGCCGTGCATATCCCCATCATCGGGCTGGCACTGGTGCCCACGCTGCTGCACTGGCCGGCGCTGCTGCTGCCGGTGCACATCGTGCTGCTGGAGTTGCTGATCGACCCGGCGTGCTCCATCGTCTTTGAGGCCGAGCCAGAAGACCAAGACGCCATGGAACGCGCGCCGCGCCCGGTCTCCGACTCGCCTTTTGCGACCGTACCGCTGCTGTGGTCGGTGCTGCAGGGACTGGGCATGGCCGCCGTGTTGCTGGGCGGTCAGGCCTGGCTGGTGCACCAGGGCTGGCATCCCGACCAGGGCCGCGCCGTGGTGTTTGCCGCCCTGGTGCTGTGCGTGCTGCTGCTGATTCTGGCCAACCGCGATCTGTCACGCCCGGCGCTGATGGGCGTGACCGACCCGAACCCCTGGCTGTGGCGCATGGCGGCCGCCATGGGCCTGCTGCTGGCGGCGGTGCTGGGGATGGCATGGTTGCGCAATCTGATGGGGCTGGCTTTGCCCGGCGCCCAGGGTGTGGTGGTGGCCACGTGCCTGCTGGCGCTGTGCCTGGTGTGGCTGGAGCTGGTGCGGCTGGCGGGCCGGCGCCGCCTGATTGCCTGATCGCCTGAACGTCTGCGGCAACTAAGCAGCGCCATCCCCGCGCACGGGCGGCGCTGCATGGTCCAGGTCAGGCTTGCGCCACGGATCCACATGGGTCATGAGGTTGAGCACGCGGTGGCGCTGCAGCACGCGCTGGCGTGCCTGCACGGCGATGTCATGGCCCGCCTCGACCGTCAGGGTTGCGTTCACCTCCAGGTGCGCATCGACCACGATCATGTCGCCCATCTTGCGCGTGCGCACATCGTGCACACCGCTCACGCCCGGCGTCTCCAGCAGCGTCTGGCGGATGGCCTGCACCTCCTGCTCGTCCACCGAGCGGTCCATCAGGTCGTGCAGCGCATCCCAGCCAAACTCCCAACCCATCTTGGCCACCATGAAACCGACGATGAGCGCGGCAATCGGGTCCAGGATGGGGTAGCCGGCCAGGTTGCCCGCAATGCCGATGCCCACCACCAGCGACGAGGCCGCATCCGAGCGCGCATGCCAGGCATTGGCCACCAGCATGCTCGACTTGACGCGCTTGGCCACGGCCAGCATGTAGCGAAACAGCAGCTCCTTGCTCACCAGCGCGGCACCGGCTACCCAAAGCGCCACCGCATGCACCTGCGGCACGGCTTGCGGGTTTTCGAGCTTGATGACGGCCGACCACACCATGCCCCCGCCCACGCCCAGCAGCAGCAGGCCCAGCACCAGCGAAGCCGCCGTCTCGAAGCGGTGGTGACCGTAAGGGTGCCCCTCATCCGCGTCTTTTTGGGCATGGTGGTTGGCAAACAGCACCACGAAATCGGCCACCAGATCGGACAGCGAGTGGATGCCGTCGGCAATCAGGCCCTGGGACTTGGCCAGCACGCCCACCACGATCTGGATGGTGGACAACACCACATTGACGCCCACGCTGACCCAGGTGCTGCGCGATGCGGCGGCCGCGCGCTGCGCGGGGGTGTGCTCGGTGTCTTCGGAGTCGTCGGCAAAGTCGTTGAATTGCATGGTGGGTGCCTGTCAGATAGGCCGAATACAAAAAGAAACCGCACGGGCCGGGAGCCAGGAAGCCGTGCGGGCTGCACCTGCGTCCAGGCGTATTTTGCCCGGTGCCTGCCCGCTTCTATACGCGAGACGCCGGTCTGACCGGGGGTTGCACCCCATGCCGTTACGTGTGGTGGGCATCGGACACATCGGCATGGGTGTGCGACTGGGCCGGGTGCTGGTCAGTAGTTCTTCGGGGGCTTCGTGCTGCCTGGGTGCCATGGTGTTTGCGAACATGCGGGCTTGCGCCCGCGTGGCATGGTCCGTTTACACAACATTCTGCACACCCTCGGTAGACGTTGTTGTCAGACGGACAGTATGGGCAAATTTGGTACCAGGCGAACCACATCGACCTGGCTGCGGCAATCCGTCTTGCGCTGTAGATTTTTCAGATGGGTGCGCACGGTGTGCCATGAGCAGTTCTCCTGCTCGGCAAAGGCCTACAAACTCGTGCCGCTGGTGAGTGCCAAAGCCAGGCGCGCCTCGGTCGGGGTACCGCCCAGCAACTTCTCCAGCATCGGGGCGCAACGGGCCTGCGGGGTATTCGGGTCCGTCACGACCACCATGGCCAAGTGAATCTCTTTATACAAAGCCATGGTATGGCCAGCCTTGATCGGCGAAGAAGTTGAGGCACACCTGGGTGGCCATGAACACCACCATGGTGACGGTCAGCAGGCGCAGCGCGGGAGAGCGCAGCAGTTCGCCGAGGACACTGGTGTCCCCCGGCACGGCGGCTACCGAGGGTGCACCGCCGTCGCTGGCCACCATGCGACGACAAGGCGCCAACGCCGAACAACACGCTGCCCAGCACGCCCAGCGTCACCACGTCCACGCCGAGCTGCGGCGCAAGCACGGACAACGCGAACGTGCCCATGGCGATGACGCACTGCACCGCCGTCATCGCGGGCAGGGTGCGGCGGATCGCGCTCCCGCTTGTCATGGCCCCGCGAGCAGCCGCACGACCGCGTCGGGCAGGCCGCGATTCGGTTTGACCGGCGGCGGCGCGAAGCTGCCGAGCGTGGCCTTGCCGGGTTGCAGCGCGCCCAGGGTTTCGGCGTGCCGCACGGCGCTCGACACGCCGTCCACCACCGGCACCGGCAACTGCCCATGCAGCGCCCGCGCCAGGCCGGCCAGCGGCGCACCGGCCAGCACGATGACCTCGGCACCGTCTTCGCGCACGGCGCGTTCACACAGGGTACGCAGGGCCTCGGCATGGTCGTCCTGCACATGGCCGATGCTGGCCAGTGGCCGGTCGAGCGCGCGGATGCTGGCGAGCCGCCCGATCAGGCCGTTGGCCTCCACCACTTCGCGGTACCAGGCCTGGATGCGCTGCGAGATGGCGATGATGGAGAAACGGTGGCCAAGCAGGCAGGCGGTGGCGAGTGCGGATTCGGTCATGCCGAGCACCGGCACGGGCAGGGCTTCGCGCAGGCCGGCCAGGCCCGGATCGCCGAACGCGGCGACGATCACCGCGTCATGCCCCGCATGGTGCTCGGCTGCGAGCTGCGCCGTGGCGTAGGCGCCGATCAGGGCTTCGAAGCGTGTCTCTATGTAGGCCACGCCGAAGGCTGCGGTCTGCATGGTGATCTGAGTTTCTGGTGAGGCGCTGCGGCGTGCCTCGGCTTCGATCAGCGTCGTGACGCTGTCGGAAATGTTGGGGTTGATGAGCAGCAGGCGCATCGCGTCGGTTTCCTCAGATTTTTATGTCGAATCGTTCTCTAGCCCAGGTAATTCTTAGACTATCAGCTATCAAACAAGGAGCAAATGATCCCGCAGGGTGTTGAAAAGCGTAGTGAGGAAGGTCAGCTGCAAGGCGCCCGGAGCACAGGAACCGGAGCGTACTTCTGTACGTGAGGATTCCGAGAACCGCGCAACGCCGCAGATGGCCTCCGCAGTAGCTTTGCGACACCCTGCTAGCGCCGCTTCGGCACCAGCGTCGGCAGGCTGCACACCAGCAACTCGCCGCGGCCAGGTTGTGCATGGAAGTCCTTGCCGTCCCACACCACCTCGCCGCGCGCCAGCGTGAGGCCGGGCCAGGCCTTGAGGCGCATCCCTTCATACGGCGTGTAGTCCACCGCGTGGTGCAGCTGCTCGTTTTTCAGCACGAAATCGCGTTCGTCCCAGATCACCAGGTCGGCATCGGCGCCGATAGCGATCGCGCCTTTCTTCGGATGCAGACCGTAGGCCTTAGCGGGGCCGGTGGCGGTGAGCTCGACAAACTTGTTCGGCGTCATACGGCCGGCCAGCACACCTTCGGACCACAACAGCGCCATGCGTGTTTCGATGCCGGGAATACCGTTCGGGATGTGGCGGAAGCCGACCTCTTCACCGTACGGCTTCTTGCCTTCGGGCGCATCGAACTTGAAAGGCGCATGGTCAGACGAGAACACGGTGAACAGGCCGTCGTTGAGTCCGTCCCAGATCACATCCTGGTTGGCTTTGTCGCGCGGCGGCGGGCTGCAGACACACTTGGCGCCTTTGTAGCTGTCGTCGATGCCGAGGTCTTCGGCGGTGAGGAACAGGTACTGCGGGCAGGTCTCGGCGAAGATGTTGAGCCCGTGTGCGCGGCCCCAGCGGATCTGCTCCACGGCCTCGCGGCCCGAGACGTGCACGATCAGGATCGGCACATCGACGAGTTCGGCCAGTGCGATCGCCCGGTGCGTGGCTTCGCGTTCGACGAGCATGGGACGCGCATGCGCATGGAAGCGCGGCGCGGTGCGGCCGGCGGCCTCCAGCCGCTTCGTGAGCCATTCGATGCAGTCGGAGTTCTCCGCATGCAGCATGGCCATCGCGCCGTGTTCGCGCGCCACGGACAACACGTCGAGGATCTGGCCGTCATCGAGCTTCATGTCGTCGTAGGTCATGTAGATCTTGAACGAGGTGAAACCCTCCTTGATGAGCGCCGGTAGTTCCTCCTGCAGCACCGTGGGTGTAGGGTCGCTCACGATGAGGTGGAAGGCATAGTCCACGTGGGCCTTGCCGGCGGCGCGCTGGCGGTAGTCCTCCACCGCGGCGCGCAGCGACTGGCCTTTTTGCTGCACCGCGAACGGGATCACCGTGGTGGTGCCGCCGCAGGCCGCAGAACGGGTGCCGGTGTCGAAGTCGTCGGCGGTGCGCGTGGGCGGCGGCATCGGCTGGTCGAGATGGCAGTGCGCGTCGATGCCGCCGGGCGTGACGGTGCGACCGGCGGCGTCGATCTCGCGTCGACCCGCAGCCAGGCCGTTGCCGAGCTGCACGATGCGGCCGTTGCGAATGGCGATATCGCAATCGAATTCATCGGAGGCCGTAACGGCGTGGGCATTGCGGATGACGAGGTCGAAGTCGGACATGTTGGTGTTGCGTGTAGGAATGGGAGGGGGCTCATGCAGCCATCCAGCCGCCGTCGACCATGAGCTGGGCGCCGGTGGTGAAGGTGGAATCGCGGCTGGCCAGGAACAGCACAGCGCGTGCCACGTCGTCGGGATGGCCCAGGCGCGGCCAGGGCGTGCGGCGCGTGGCACGGTCCATCACGACAGGGTCCAGCGCGCGGCCGCCCTGGCCGGTCTGGATCTTCCCGGGCGCGACCGCGTTGCAAACGATCTGCTGCGCCGCGTAGTCGGTGGCGACTTGGCGCGTGAGGTACATGATGCCGGCCTTGCTCACGCCGTAGGCCAGGTCCTCGGGCGCGGCGATCATGCCGTGCTGCGAGGACAGGTTCACGATGCGGCCGCGCACCCCGTCCACGGGGTCCTGGCGCAGCAGCTGGCGCACGGCGGCGCGGCAGCAGCGGTAGACGCCCGAGAGGTTGACGTCGAGCACGCGCTGCCAGTCTGCCTCTTCGAGGTCCAGCAGCGGCCGTGCATGGCGGATGCAGGCGTTGTTGACGAGCACGTCGAGCCGACCGAAGCGGGCCACGGTTTGTTCGACCAGCGCATCGACCTGGGCCGTGCTTGCCACGTCAGTGGCGATGAACGCGGCGCGGCCGCCGGCGGCCGCTATGGCGGCCACGGTGGGGACGCCGCTTTCGATGACCTCGGTGGTCACGTCGGCCACGACCACGACAGCGCCGTGTGCGGCCAGCAGGCGCGCGATAGCGCGGCCGATGCCGGATGCCGCGCCGGTCACGATGCAGACTTGGCCGGCCATGCGAGCGGCCGCTGCGGGTTGGAGTGCGTAGGGATCAGGCATGGGCGGGGGCAGGTTTGGCGGCGCCGTGCTGCTGCCGCCATGGAAGGAAGTCGTCGGCTGCAGCGCGCAGGTCGTAGCGCGGCACGAAGCCGGTGTCGGCGAGCAGTCGCGCGATGTCCATGGGCGCGCGGTCGTAGGACGCGTAGTAGTCGATGCTGGCTGCGTCGGTCGAGATCTGCCAGGACCAGCCTGGGTGCGCGGCGGCCACGGCAGTGCACCAGTCGGACATGCTGCCCATGAAGCCCGCGGCCACGTTGTAGAGGGGGCATGGCAACTGCGGGCGGTCCAGCAGCGCCTGCAACCCCGCAGCGGCGTCGCGCACATAGAGCCAGTCGCGCCGGCTGTCGCGCGGCAGCCGAACGGCCTCGCCGCGCTCGGCGCGCAGCAGCACCTGCAGCGGCGCGCTGAGCGTGTCGCGCACGCCGGTGTCGGCCTCCCAGGGGCCGAAACAGGTACCCAGGCGGCCGACCACGAGGTCCAGACCATGCAACGCCGCCAGCCGCAATGCCGTGGCTTCGGCAGCCTGCTTGGAGATGCCGTACAGGCCTTCGGGGCGCAGCGGCGTGCGGTCCTCGTGCAGCGCCTGCGCGTCGATGCCGCTGGCGCCATACACCGATCCCGAACTGGCATGCACGACGCGGCGCACGCCGGTGGCGGCGGCCGCCACCAGGGCCGCGACCACACCGCCCAGATTGACCTCGAAGATGGTGCCGGGCGTGGCGCGCTCGCGCCGCGCATCAGCCGTGACTGCGGCCAGTGTCACCAGGCGCTGCGGCCGGTGCGCGCGCATGGCGGCCTCCAGGGCCGGCGCATCGCGCACGTCGCCCTGCACCAGGCTAAAACGGCCGGGCAGCGCGGCGAAGGCCCGCGCCGCGGCCGGTGGCAGCGGCGCACGGTCGAATCCCACGACGGCCTGGCCGTCCTGCAGCAGCCGCTCGGTCAAGGCCAGGCCGACGAAGCCGCAGGCGCCCGTGATGAAGGTCGGCATCAGGCCACCACCGGTTCCGGCCGCAGCAGCTGCAGGATGCGGCGCTTGGTGTCATTGAACTGTGGGCTGGTCGAATCGCGTGGGCGTGGCAGGTCGATGGTCAGCATCTCGCGGATGCGGCCCGGCCGCGCCGACATCACGGCCACGTGGGTGCCCAGCGCCAGAGATTCCTCGATGCCGTGCGTCACGAACACGATGGTGCTCTGGCTGTCGCGCCAGATGCGAACCAGCTCGGCGTGCATCTCCATCTTGGTCTGCTCGTCGAGCGCGCCGAAGGGCTCGTCCATAAGGATCACCTCGGGGTTCATGAGCAGCGCGCGCGCGATGCCCACGCGCTGGTTCATGCCGCCCGAGAGCTCGCTCGGGTAGTGATTCTCGAAGCCCTTCAGGTTCACCATCTCGATGTAGTGCTGGGCCTTCTTGCGGCGGATTTCCTTGCCCACGCCCTGCATGGTCAGGTGGAAGGCCACGTTCTCCCAGACCGTGAGCCAGGGCATCAGCGTAGGCTGCTGGAACACCACGCCGCGGTCGGCGCCCGGCGCTGTGATGGACTGACCGCCCACACGCACGCTGCCGCTGGTGGGCTTGTCAAAGCCCGCGATCAGGTTCAGCAGCGTGGACTTGCCGCAGCCGCTCGGGCCCAGCAGGCACAGGAATTCATTGCGCGCCACATGCACGCTGACATCGTCCAGCGCCTTGACGGCGCTGCCGCGCTTGGGGTCGTCGAACAGACGTGTGACGTGGTCGATCTCGATCAAACTCATTTCATGCTTCCTTTGCCTGAAGGGTGGAGCCGCGCTGCCACCGCAGCACACGGCCGGCGAACAGCTTGATCGCCAGGTCGCTCAGGAAACCCAGCAGGCCGATGCTGACCATGGACGCGATCACGAGGTCGTAGCGCAGGAAGTAGTAGGAATCCCATAGCACATAGCCCACGCCGCTCTTGACGGCCACCATCTCGGCCGTGACGGTCAGCATCCAGGCCGAGCCGATGGCGATGCGCAGGCCCGAGAAGATGCTGGGCAGCGCGGCCGGGAATACGATGTGGCGCAGCAGCTTGCCCGGCGTGCCGCCGGCCATGGCGCCGGCGCGCAGCAGGTTGCGGTCGCAGGTCTTCACGCCATGGATGGTGGACAGCAGCACCGGGAAGAATGAGCCCAGGAACACCAGGAAGATGGCGGGCTTGTTGGCGATGCCGAACCAGATGATGGCCAGCGGAATCCACGACACCGGCGGCACCGGCCGCAGGATCTGCAGCACGGGCTCGATCAGCCGCTCCACAGTGCGTGACCAGCCGATCGCCATGCCGATGCCGATGCCCAGCACGGTGGAGATGGCGAAGCCCGCGAACACGCGCGAGGCGCTGGCGGCTACGTCCTGCAGCCAGTGGCCGCTGTAGGTCTGGGTGTTGTCGTCGGTCGCGAAGACCCAGTCCGCCCAGGCCAGCAGCACCTGCGAGGGCGCCGGCAGCAGCGCGGGCGGCAGCACGCCGGAGCGCGAGAACAGCTCCCAACCGATCAGGAGCGCCACGGGAACCAGGGCGCGCTCAATGCGACGGTAGAAGCGGAGCAAGGCGGAGTCTTGGGTCACGCGACGGTCCTCAGTAGCCCAGCGCCGACTTCGGCTGGCCCGTGGCGGCTTCCAGGAAGCGGTAGTCCATGTTCTTCTGGATCGCGGCGCTGACGTCGCTGTTGATGTACTTCAGCTCGCGCATCATCTGCGCGATGGCCACGGCCGACTCGCGGTGCATGGCGTAGTCCGGGTACAGGTTGGCGGCGGCGCCGGTGGCGATGGCTTTGTCCAGGCCGGTCACCTTCTGGATGGTGTCGATGAACTGCGCCTTGTCGCTTTCCATCAGCTTGTTGACCTTGATGATGGAGCGAACGGTTTCTTCCACGCCCTTGGCGCGGCCGGCGATCACGTCTGAGCGCGTCACGATCAGGTTAGTCAGCTTGCCGGCGGCCTGGTCATAGGGAAAGGTGAAGAACTTGGCGGCCTTCACTTCACGAATCTGAGTGGCGAAGGGGTCGACCGAGCAGATCAGTTCGACCTCGCCGCGACGCAGCGCCTGCACGTGGTCGGACGGGTTCGGGATGTTGATGAACTGTACGTCCTTGTTGATGTCGATGCCCTGCTTGGCGAAGGCGCCGCGCATGTGGATGTCCTGCGCGTTGCCGCGCGAGGCCGCCACGCGGAAGGGCTTGCCCTGGGCCTTGTATTCGGCGATCAGCTTCTTGAGGCCGGCCCAGTCGTTCTCGGCCAGCGGCAGGTCGTTGCCCACGAGGATCTGCGAGCCGCCGTTGATCTGGCCCGAGATCGCGACCACGTCGAAGCCCTTGTCGAGCGCAGTGGCGTAGTGCAGGTAGGTGACCTGGGCCACGTCGATGCTCTTGGAGAGCAGGGCCGTCAGCACGTCGTTGCCGGTGTTGAAGGCGATGGCCTCGAGCTTGACATTGCTGGCGTTGGCCGGCGTCAGTGCCAGCGGCGTGCAGTGCGCGCACTTGGCGTAGCCGAGCTTGATGGCGTCCTGGGCCTGGCCTGCCAGCGGCAGGACTGCGGCCGCAGCGAGGGCGAGGCGGGCGAGAAGTTTGAACATGGGGCTCCCTTGGGTTGGGTGGGCCCGCGGGTGCGGGACCTGCAGCCATCCAGCAAGGGCCATGCCAAGTTTGTATCCAATTTGATAATTGTTTGTAGCCAATTGAATTTGCTGGGTCATCAGGCCTTTGGCGGGCTGCACAAGGCACAAGAATGGATCCACTCCATGCGCCAAATTGGATACAAAATTCCCAGCCTTGGTGCACTTAACACCAGTAGTGCTTGCCCTCGGCACCCCACAAGGCGCGTGCCGCTTCTTCCGCCTCGGTGCAGATGGCAGCCATGTCCACGCCAGCGCTTGAGCATGGGCGTGGGCGCAAGCCGGCCCGAGGTGGCATTGCACTTGGGGATGTTCACAGCGTGTGCGCCGGCTGCGGCCATGCGGGCCGCGGCCTCAGGCGCCACGTGGATGCAGTGGCTGACCATCAGGCGTTCGTTGAGCAATCCGGTGTCGGCCAATACCTCGGTCGAACTGCATCCGCAGCGCACTCAACCTCAACCTCAACCTCAACCTCAACCTCGACCTCGACCTGGCGCTGGCTCTGGCACAGGTAGGTGCTGACGACCTGGCCAGGTTCACGCGCACGCGTGGATGCTTGGCCCAACGCGTGTGCAGGTTCCGACCGACCTGCAGCGTGGCCTGGCCGATGGCTGCGCTGTGGCGCCAGTCGCCATGGGCCACGCGCGCGAAGCCCAGGTCGGCCGCCACGCCGCGCACCAGGGAGAGGATGAAGTGCGCATGCGTGTTGACGAAGCCCGGCGTGACGAAGTGGCCCGGCAGGCAGAGCACACGCGCAGCCTCGTAGCGCTCGGGTGGCTGCGCGACCAGCCAGGTGATGCAGTCGTTCCGGATGCCGATGGCGGCGCCGCGGATCTCGGACTGGGCAGGGTCGGCCGTCAGTACTCATGCGCCCCGTTGCATGCAACGAGCGCACCGAATTTGTATCCAATCCTCCGACGAAGTGGAGGCTATGAATCAGCCCAGCAGAGCCTCGGCCAGATCGATCTCGGGCGTAGCCTCGGCGTCCAGGTTCAGCGACTTCTCGATGTGGTGCAGGTGCTCATCCATGAGTGCCACGGCGGCCTCGGCTTCGCCGGCTTCGATGGCGTCCAGCAGTTCGGTGTGCTCGTCGTTCGGGCAGGCCGCACCCGTGGGCGCATCGAAGGTCAGGATGGCCAGGCAGGTCAACGGCGTGAGCTCGCGCAGCATGCGCGTCATGATCGCGCTGCCCGAGAGTTGGGCCAGCAGCACGTGGAACTCGCCCGACAGCCGCACGGCTGCGCGCCGGTCGCCGTTGGCATGAGCCTGCTGCTCGCGCTTGACCAGCGCGCGCAACTGCTTGATGGCCGTGGGCGCCTTGCCGGCGGTGATGCGAGCGATCAGCCGCTGCACCACGGCCGGCTCCAGCGTGCGCCGCACTTCCAGCACATCGTGTGCCTCTTCGGCACTGGGGGTGGTGACGAAGGCGCCGCGGTTGGGGATAAGCGTGACCAGCTGCTCCGTGGCCAGGCGCTGCAGCGCACCGCGCACCTGGGTGCGGCTCACGGCAAACAGCTCGGCCACACGCTCTTCGGACAGCTTGGTGCCGGGCAGCAGGCGGTGTTCGACGATGGCGTCATAGACACTCTGGTGGATGTCGGCCTTGCTGGCCACGCTGCGCGCCGCCGGCAAGGCCTTTGCGGTCGCGGCGGACTTGGTTTGAGACTTCGGTTGGGGCTTGGTTGGTGTGGCCATCGCTCGGGGCTTGCAAAAATCATGCACATACATGCGGGGCCGGACGGGTCGCATGGATACAAAATGTCATTTAATCGTATCCAATCATCTGGGGCTGGCACGATTCTAGCGAAGCCCCTGCTCCATCAAATGGAGAAAAACCATGTCAGCGCGCACGCTTCTCGGAATGCTCACCCCTTCGTCCAACACCACCCTGGAGCCGGTCACGGCCGCCATGCTGGCCGACCTGCCCGAGGTGAGCGCCCATTTCGGCCGTTTCCGCGTGACGGAGATCGCACTCTCGGCGGGCGCACTCGCGCAGTTCGACAGCCGCGAGATCCTGGCCGCAGCCGAGTTGCTGTCGCACGCGCGCTGCCAGGTAATCGGCTGGAACGGCACGTCGTCGAGCTGGCTCGGCTTCGAGACCGACCGGGCGCTGTGTGCCGAGATCGAAGCCCGCACCGGCGCCAAGGCCTGCACGTCGGTGCTGGCCTTGAACGAGGTGCTGCAGGCCACGGGCGTGCAACGCCTCGGCCTGGTGACGCCCTACCGCGACGACGTGCAGGCCGCCATCGTGCGCAACTACGCGAGCATCGGCATCGACTGCGTGGCCGAGCGCCATCTGCGGCTGCAGGACAACTTTTCGTTCTCCGAAGTCAGCGCCGAAGACATCCACGCCATGGTGCGCGACGTGATGAGCGACAGCGGTGACGCTGAGAACCTTCGACCCCAGGCCGTGACCATCCTCTGCACCAACCTGCGCGGCGCGCCGCTCGTCACCGAACTTGAAGCCGAGTTCGGCGTGCCGGTCTACGACTCGATCGCCACCGTGGTCTGGAAATCGCTCAAGCTCGCCGGCGTGGACACGACGCGGCTTGCACATTGGGGCAGCCTGTTCTCAGGCTGAGGGCGCAGGCCCCCGGCCTGATGCCGTTTACGGAGGAATAGACCTACGTTGTTTTCCACGCAAGTTCCAAAGCAGGCCTTATTCCACCGTCACGCTCTTGGCCAGGTTACGCGGCTTATCCACATCCGTCCCCCGCGCAATCGCCGTGTGGTACGCCAGCAGCTGCAGCGGTACCACATGCAGCAGGGGTGACAACTCGCCGTAGTGCTCGGGCATACGGATGACGTGGATGCCCTCGCTGGCTTCGATACGGGTGTCGGCGTCGGCCAGCACGTAGAGCACGCCACCGCGAGCGCGTACTTCCTGCATGTTGCTCTTGAGCTTCTCCAGCAGGGCGTCATGGGGCGCCACCGTCACCACCGGCATCTCGGCCGTCACCAGGGCCAGGGGGCCGTGTTTCAGCTCGCCGGCGGCATAGGCCTCGGCGTGGATGTAGGTGATCTCCTTGAGCTTGAGCGCGCCTTCCAGCGCGATGGGGTAGTGCAGGCCCCGGCCCAGGAAAAGCGCGTTTTCCTTGCGGGCGAAGTGTTCGGCCCACACCATCACCTGCGGCTCCAGCGCCAGCACTGCAGACAGGGCGGCGGGCAAATGGCGCATGGCCTTGAGGTGGCGGGCTTCGTCGGCGTCGCTCAGGCGGCCCTTGCTTTGCGCCAAAGCCAGGGTCAGCAGAAAGAGTGCGGCCAGCTGGGTGGTGAAGGCCTTGGTGCTGGCCACGCCAATTTCCACCCCGGCGCGGGTGATGTAGGCCAGCTTGCATTCGCGCACCATGGCGCTGGTAGCGACGTTGCAGATGGTCAGCGTCTGCTGCATGCCCAGGCTTTGCGCATGGCGCAGGGCGGCCAGGGTGTCGGCGGTTTCACCGCTCTGGGTGATGGTAACGACCAGGGTGCGTGGGTTGGGCACCGAGGTGCGGTAGCGGTATTCGCTGGCAATCTCCACCTGGGTGGGAATGCCGGCGACGGCCTCCAGCCAGTACTTGGCGGTGCAGCCGCTGTAGTAACTGGTGCCGCAGGCGAGGATAAGCACCGAGTCGATGTCCTGGAACACGCGGTAGGCGCCGTCGCCGAACAACTCGGGCACGATGCCCTCCACGCCTTCCAGCGTGTCGGCGATGGCGCGCGGCTGCTCGAAGATTTCCTTCTGCATGTAGTGGCGGTAGGGGCCCAGCTCCACCGCGCCGCTGTGGGCATGTACGGTGCGCACCGGGCGCTGCTCGGCGCTCAGGGGTTTGTGGTGTTGGTCGACGATCCAGGCGCGGCCCAGCTGCAGATCCACCACGTCGCCCTCTTCGAGGTAGACGATCTGGTCGGTCACACCGGCCAGGGCCATGGCGTCGCTGGCCAGGAAATGCTCGGCGCCGTCAGCGCCCACGCCCAGCACCAGCGGCGAGCCGGCGCGCGCGCCCACCATGCGGTGCGGCTCGTCCTTGCTCAGCACGGCGATGGCGTAGCCGCCCTGCAGCTGCTGGACGGCGGCCTGCACGGCGGCGAACAGGTCACCGTCATACAGGCTGTCCACCAGGTGGGCGATGACCTCAGTATCGGTCTGGCTCAGGAAGACATAGCCCCGGGCCTGCAGCTGGGCACGCAGCTCGTCGTGGTTTTCGATGATGCCGTTGTGCACCAGCGCAATACGGCCGGGCCGCTGCACGGCGTCCACACCAGTGCCGTGGCTGAAATGCGGGTGGGCGTTGTGCACGGCCGGCGCGCCATGGGTGGCCCAGCGGGTGTGGGCGATACCGGTGCTGCCTTGCAGGTCGCCGCTGGTGACCTGCTCCAGCAGCTCTGACACCCGCGCCGTGCTGCGCGCCCGCTGCAGACCGCCGGCGGGCGCCAGCACGGCCACGCCGCAGGAGTCATAACCCCGGTATTCGAGCCGCTGCAGGCCCTGCACGAGGATGGGAACGATGTTGCGCGTGGAGACGGCGCCGACGATACCGCACATGGATGCTGCCTTGGAGCGTTGGGAATGCTGCGCATCGTATCGACAAGGCAGAGAAATTAAATTCCCTTGTTTTATTGAATTTGGCGTTTAATTTCACCAACCGCTATTGATGGAATTTTTAGCCAATAGAAAAACAAAAATGGAAGAAATCAATCTAGATGCTATCGACATCCGCCTGCTGGCCCAGCTGCAGACCGACGCCTCACTGAGCAACCAGGCCCTGGCCGAGCGGCTGCATCTCTCGCCCCCCACCTGCCTGCGGCGGGTGAAGCGCCTGCATGAGGCCGGGCTCATCGAGCGGCAGGTGGCCCTGCTCAGCCCCGACCGGCTGGCCGCACTGCAGGGCCACGGGCTCACCGCCCTGGTGGAAGTCAGCCTGGACCGGCAGGACACCGGAAGCCTCGAAGCCTTCGAGGCCCGCATCGTGCTGGACGACGCGGTGCAGCAGTGTTACCGCGTGTCCCCCGGGCCCGACTTCGTGCTGGTGGTGGCCGTGGCGGACATGCCGGGCTACCTGGCGCTGTCGCAGCGCTTGTTCAGCAGCGACGCCAACGTGCGCAACACCAAGGCGTTTTTCAGTGTGAAGCGGGCGAAATTTGCACCCAAAGTGCTGCTAGCCGGCATCTGACAAAGGCTATAAGCTACCAATAGAATAGCAAATCATTCACCCGTTGAGGCACTGCCTCGCGTGTTCCGCACCAGCGCCCAGGCCATGCCGCCCAGCAGCAGCACACCGGCCAGCAGCACGCCCCACAGCACCAGGGTGCGGGTGGGCGTGCCTTCGCTGGCGGCACCGGCCTGCACGGTGGTGGGGGCCGGCGGGCTGGGCTGGACGGACTCGGGCGCCGCATCAGCCGCCAGCCGGGCCAGGGGCAGGCTGTCTTCCTGGCGGGGCTGGTAGCCGGGCACCAGGCTGGGCAGGGGAAGGTAAGCGTTCAGTGCGCCGTCGCCGGGCGCCAGACCGGCAGCCAGGGTGAAGGGGCCGCTGCCGCTGGCCACAAACACCAGCTGCACCGGCTCGAATTCCAGCGCCACAGTGGGCGCGGCGCTGAAGCCGGCCGTGCGGGCGTCGGCCTCCACCCGCAGCTGGCGCCAGCTGCGGCCGTCCAGGGGGATGGCGGCGCTGCGCTGGGGCGCCGGGGCGCTCTGCAACTGGTACACCACGGCGCGGGCCAGGGGCTGCCAGGCTTGCTGTGCGTTGGCGTTCACGTCGGAGCGGCCCAGCACCCGCACCGGCACCAGCTCGTTCAGGCCATGGGGGCGGATGTCGAGCGCCGCCACAGGGGTGGCAAAGGGCAGCGTGAAGCGCAGGGTATGGGCGTCGGTGAAGGCCACCGGCTGCAACTCGGCCCGGGGACGCTCGGGCGCGGCGCCCAGGGCGGAGGTGGTGAGGGTGGCGCCACGCACGTCCACCGGCACCGCAGAGCCCCCTTGCACAGGGCTCCAGCTGAGGCGCAGGTACTGGTCTTTCAGGGGGGTGCCGGGCAGCTCCAGCACGGACGAGCCCAGTTGGGCCGCGCCTTCTGCGGCATCGGGTGCGCGGTACACCACCGTTTGCGCCTGTGGCTGCCAGTGCTGCAGGTCGCGGCTCTGGGCCAGTTGCAGGCGCACCGGCTGGCCCGGGGGCAGCACGGCGTCCAGCGCCAGGGACACGGCAGGCGCCGTCACAGCGCGGGTGTCGAACAGGGTGCCCAGTACCTGCTGGGCTGCGGCTGGTGCGCTGGAGGCTGCGCCAAGGGTCCCGGGAGCGGCCTGCACCTGCACCACCCGGCGGCCCTGCTGCTCTTCGATGCGCAGCGACAGGCCGTCGAGCCCCGCCGTGGTCTGCGCAGCCTCCGGCCCCAGGATGGGGTGGGGCACCAGGGGCCACTGCTGCCGCTCCGGCGTGGGCGCAAGGCGGGCGGCGGCCAGGGCCAAGGGCACCGGCTGGCCGGCGGCGTTGAAGATACGCAGGTCGCGGTAGTCGGCGTTCTGCAGCGCCACCAGCACCTGGGGCGGCAAGGGCAGGCGCTGCACCGCCGCATCGGGCACCACGGCCAGCGGCAGGCGCAGGGCGTACGACTCCAGCTGGCTGGGGTCGGCGGCCCGGGCGGCGGGCAAGGCCAGCAGCAGCGCTAGAAACAGCGTCAGAAATGCGGGACGGGACAGGCGGTGCAGGCTCATCATGGTGCCTCCTTGTGTGACTTGGGCGGCAGCGGTGCGAAGTAACCCACCACCAGCATCATCACCCCCACGGCGATGAAGGTGATGATGCGCTCCACCCCACCTACGTTGGACAGGACCACCAGCAGCAGCTTGACCACCACCACCCCCAGCAGGCCAGCCCCCACCAGCCACAGGCTGCGGTGGGCGCGGCGGTGTGCCAGCACCATCAGGCCGAAGGCCATCAGGGTCCAGAGGATGGCGTAGCCGGTCTGCACCACAAAGCTGTTGAACAGCGCACCCGCGTCCCAGCGCACGCCGAAGAAATGGTGCGCGATACGCAACCACACGGTGTTGATGGCCACAAAGGCCAGCAGCCCCAGCCCGCCCAGTGCCGCAGGGCTGGTGATGGCCGCGGCGCCCAGCGGCTGCGGGTCGGCCGCCTGCAGCATGCGGCGCCACAGCAGCACCGCCGCCAGGGCCAAAGCCAAGGCCAGGTCGGTGGGGTTGAGCAGCGGCACATAGGGCAGGGGCGCGGTCTGGCCGGACGAGGTGACGGCGGTCACCAGGGTGGCCAGCACCACCAGCGCCGCCACGGGCAGCGCCGCCAGCCAGTAGTAGGCAGGTGCATGCGGGTTCAGTGGCCAGCCGAAGGACGGCAGCCGCCGCGCCTGGCTGGCACGGCCGGCCCAGGCCACCAGCACGCCCAGCACCAGCACCAGACTGACCAGCACCACCACGGTGGCCCAGGCGGTGCGCCACAGTGCGGCGCGTTCGATCCACATCCACAACATGTCGGCCAGCAGCACCACGCCCAGCCACACGCCGCCGACATGCACAGCCCGCGCCCACAGGCGCCAGGGGCTGGTGGCGGCGGCAGCAGCGTCGTGCCGGTCGGTCTGGCGCAGCAGGGTGTAGTGCAGCACCAGCACCACCGGCCAGATGGCCCAGGCCGGGAAGCCCAGCACATGGTGGCCCATGCCCACCTGCCCGAACAGGGTGAAGGCCATCACCACCAGCGTGGCGCGGGCAGGCCAGCCGGCCACGGGCCACTGCAGCCGGCGACCCAGCAGGAAGGACAGGCCCGCCGACAGCACCAGCACCAGCATGCTCAGCAGCTGCGCCGTGCTCTGGCCAAACACCGGCACCGGCAACGCGCCCGCCTCCAGCGCGGGTGTGGCGCGTGTCACCTCCAGCAGCCAGGCCAGGCACCAGAAGACAAAGCCGTAGAGGTACACCGGGTTGGACAGCTCGCGCTCCACCCTGGCGTACATCTGCGCCCAGCGGGATTCGCTGTGTGGCAGCGGCTTGCGCAGCCACCAGGCCAGCAGCAGGGCGGGCAGCGCGATCAGCAGCGCCCCCATGAAACGCGGGTTCAGCAGCGCCAGCGCCCACACGTCGCTGGCAGCCACATTCGAGAAGGTCAGCATGGCGGCCACCTGCAGCAGCAGGCCGAACAGGCGCGGCATCCAGCGCGCCTGGCGCATGCCCACCCAGAAGGCGCCCGCGCCTTCGAGCGCCCAGACGGCGGAGGTCCACTGCGCGTCCAGCGCCAGCGGCACAGCCAGCGTGGCAAAACCCACGCCCACGGCGGTGAAACATTCCACCAGCAGCTGGTAGGCCGGCTGGCCCCGGCGCGACAACACCAGCGCCAGCAACAGGTACAGCGCGCCAAACGCCAGCGCCGAGAAGGCACTGCCCATCTCCAGGTGCTGCACCAGCCCCACCTGCAGGCCAAAGGCCACCAGCGGGGTGCCGAAGACCAGGGTGGAGTCCACCGCGTTGCCGAGCTTGGTGGGGGTGTTGCGGGCATACAGGACGGCCGCCGCCACGTAGATCAGCACAAAGGCGATCAGGAAGGGCTGGGTGCTGGCGTACTGGCCGCTGTGGTACTTGAGCACGCCCCAGGTGGTGGCCACACCAAAGGTGGCCAGAAAACCCAGCAGGTTCAGCACCCGCCACGAGCGCTTGAAGGCGATGAACAGGATGGCGAGGTTGAGCACCAGGTAGTAGCTGAACAGCCCCACATGGCTGCCCTGCCCCGTGGACAGCAGCACGGGCACCGCGAAGCCGCCGGCAAACGCCGCCACGGCCAGCGCACGCGAGTTCTGCAGCAGCGCCAGCGCACAGCTCAGCGCACACACCACGATCATCAGCGCGAAGGCCAGTAGCCCCGGCAGCAGGCCGTACAGGCGGAAGGCTGCGAACACGGTGAGGTAAAGCACCGCCACACCGCCACCTTGCAAGGCCAACGCAAAGCCGGGCTTGGCCAGGCGCCGGCTGAAACCCACGGCCAGCAGAGCCACACCGGCCGCGCCGATGGCGGCCAGCCGCAGCTCCACCGGGAACAGGCCGGCCACTGCGGCATAGCGCGCCAGGAAAGAGAGGCCGATGAAAAGGATCACCAGCCCGATCCGCACGATGGTGTTGCCACCCAGCAGCCAGTCGCGGGCAGCGCCCACGGCGTGTTCCACGATGGAGGGCTGGGGGGGCGCGGCGGGCGGGAGCGGGGCCGGTGTCGAGGCCGCAGCCGCCTCGGCACGGCGCGCCGCACTGGCGGGAACCGTGGTGTGGACGGGCGTGTCCGGCGCGTCCAGGTCCAGCGCCATGTCGATCGGCCGCAGCTCTTGCTGGGTGGGCGCAAAGTCTGGTAGCGCCTGCGCGGTGCGCGGCGATGCTGCCACGTTGGATGGGGCCGGGGCCGCTGCGGCGGCCTGTTTGGCTGCAGCCTTCACCTCGCCGCGCACAGCCATGCGTAGGGTCCAGCCTGCCAGCGCACCCAGCACTGCGCCCACTACGGTCCCGAACCCACCCCAGCCCGGCCACAGCAGGCCCAGGATGGCACCCCACACCACGCCCCATAACACCATACGTGTTCCCCGCTTTTGATGGCCACCCGTAGTCGGTGGATGGGGACGATAGTGCCACGACTTTAGAACGCGTCCTTAGCCCTTGGGCAGTTTGGCCGGGCGGCTCCAGTGGGCGATGCTGATCTGTTTGCCCCGCGCCACGCTGAGCGCGCCGGGTGCGGTGCTCTTGGTGATGGTGGAGCCGCCGCCCACCGTGCCGCCCGCGCCGATGGTCACCGGCGCCACCAGCACACAGTTGCTGCCCACATGCACATCGGCCTCGATGACGGTGCGGTGCTTGTTGGCGCCGTCGTAGTTGGCGGTGATGCTGCCAGCGCCGTAGTTGACGCGCTCACCCACGGTGGCGTCGCCCAGGTAGGCCAGGTGGTTGGCCTTGGCGCCGGCGGCCAGGGTGCTGTTCTTCACCTCGACAAAGTTGCCGATGTGCACCTCCGCCCCCAGCTGCGCGCCGGGGCGCAAGCGGGCGAAGGGGCCGATGAGGGCGCCCTCGCCCACCGTCACGCCCAGCTTTTCGCCGTCGATGTGGGTGAAGGGGTGGATCACCGCGCCTGCCGCGATGGTGGCGTTGGCGATGACGCAGTGGGCGCCGATCCGCACGCCCGCGCCCAGCTGCACCTGGCCCTCGAACACGCAGTTGACGTCGATCTCCACGTCCTGTGCGCAGTCCAGCGTGCCGCGCAGGTCGAAGCGCGCAGGATCGGCCAGGCGCACGCCCTGCTCCATCAGCGCATCGGCCTGGCGGCGCTGGTACACCCGCTCCAGCTCGGCCAACTGGGCAGGGCTGTTGACGCCGGCCACCTGGGGCGCGTCGGTGATGGTGTGGGCCACCACGGGCAGGCCGTCGGCCACGGCGAACTTCACGATGTCGGTGAGGTAGAACTCGTTCTGGGCGTTGCGGTTGTCCAGCCGCGCCAGCCAGCCGCGCAGCAGGCGGGTGGGCACGGCCATGATGCCGCTGTAGATCTCGCGGATGCTGCGCTGGGCGTCGCTGGCGTCCTTGTGTTCGACGATGGCGCGCACGGTGCCGTCAGGCGCACGCTCGATGCGGCCGTAGCCCGTGGGGTCGGGCAGCTCCAACGTGAGCAGGGCCAGGCGCTCGCCGCCACAGGCCGCCAGCAACGCGGCCAGGGTGTCGGCCTGGGTCAGCGGCACATCGCCCGACAGCACCAGCGTGACGCCGTCGTCCACCAGCAAAGGCAGCGCCTGCTGCACGGCGTGGCCCGTACCCAGTTGCGGTTCCTGGCGCGCAAATTTCAAGCCAAAACCACCTCCAGCGGGCGTAAATTCTCCGCAAGCAGCTTCAACTTCGATAGCACCATGCCCCGTGATCACCACCGCCTGCCGCGCCGATAACCGTGCGGCGCATCCGATGACATGGGCCAGCAAGGCGCGGCCACCCAAACGGTGCAACACTTTGGGACGTGCACTTTTCATCCGCGTGCCTTTGCCCGCGGCCATGATGACGACGTCAATCGGGGTTGCCATGAAATTTCCTCTGGGTGGTGGTGTGGGGTTGGGACAGGGCCAGCGGCGGGCCGCAGGCCTCCGGATTATCGGCGTGCTGGGCACCCTGCTGGTGGCCCTGCTGCTGCAG
>Ga0116181_1000705_pt1 | contig 30480 bp, 26 predicted proteins | sample AD_UKC075_MetaG_FD_89752 | JGI IMG/M metagenome (GOLD analysis project Ga0116181, IMG submission 89752) | Active sludge microbial communities of municipal wastewater-treating anaerobic digesters from USA - AD_UKC075_MetaG | ecosystem: Engineered > Bioreactor > Anaerobic > Digestate | place: USA... | reverse complement strand
GAATTCAATATGCCGATAAACAGGATATTGGCGAGGTACAATGAAAGAGCCATACAGCTGCAGAATATGTTGTGGGTCCTCACAGTGCCTGTTCTGATAATGCTGACCTTTTACATATTCATGGTGTCGCAGCTTATAATCGATCATGATCAAAATGAAATAGCAGTATTCAAAAGCAGAGGTGCAGGAAAAAGCCAGATATTCCTGAGCTATCTTTTGGAAAGCTCTATCATCGCCGGTTTGGCCTTCCTGACAGGACCTTTCCTGGGGATGTTCATATGCAGATTCCTGGGCTCATCCAACGGTTTTCTGGAATTCGTGCAAAGGACAGCACTGCCTGTCCGGCTGAGCCCGAAGGTATACCTGTATTCGCTGTGTGCTGTCCTCTTTCTGATCATAACCATGCTGGCACCTGTAATCTCAGTATCACGAAAGACCATTGTCAGCCACAAGCAGGAAAAGGCACGGTCAAAAAAGGCACCGGTATGGAAGAAGATGGGCCTGGATATAATACTGCTTGCGGTCGCAGGATACGGTATCTACAGGTACCGGCAGCAGCAGGAGGTGCTGGAGACCACGGGAGTTTCGGCCAATGAACTCCAGATAGATCCATTGCTGTTTCTGACATCGACCGTTTTCATACTTGGGGCAGGACTGCTATTCATCAGACTTTATCCATACCTGATAAGAGCGATCTACTGGATCGGCAGGAAGTCATGGACTCCTGTCCCGTATATATCGCTGATACAGGTCGGAAGATCCAGGGGCCAGGAGCAGTTCCTGATGCTTTTCATGATACTTGCCATTTCCATCGGGCTTTTCAATGCCAACACGGCAAGGACCATCAACAAAAACATGGAGGACAAGATACGTTATTCCATCGGAGCTGATGTGCGGCTCCAGGCAGTATGGAAAACGAATCAGAGGACGACGCCGCCCGGACAGCAGCCGCCTATGGCGGAAACACAGTCACAGGAGCCATTGCGTTATTTTGAGCCGAACTTCAATGATTATGCCAACCTGTCCGGGGCAGAACTGGTTACAAAGGTTCTCAATGTAGAAGACGGCACGATGCAGACTACCATGGGCTGGGCAAATGGCATCAATATCATGGGCATAATCCCTGACCAATTTGCGAAGGTGGCCTGGTTCAGACCGGATTTGCTGCCGCACCACTGGTATGAGTATCTGAACCTGATGTCAGAAGCGCCCACTGCATTTCTCGTTTCATCCAACCTGAAGGAAAAATACAGGTTGGAGGCAGGCGACACCGTATATATCACATGGGGCGATCAAAGTTATCTGGAAGGAACCATATTTGCCTTTGTAGACTATTGGCCGTCCTTCAATCCCAGGGCTTCCAAAAGAGTGATGGACGAGCCCGGACTCGTGGTGGCCAACCTGTCATATATACAGAACAAAATGGCACTGCAGCCGTATGAAGTCTGGATCAAAAAAGCTGATGGTGTTTCAGACAAGCAGATAAATGACGACATCATCAATAAGGATCTGGAGTTGTTATTCATAGACTACACGGATCAGGAACTTGTGAAGATGAAAAACGATGCCCTGCTGCAAGGTATGAACGGCATGCTCACGCTGGGGTTCATAGCATCGATGCTCATAAGCCTGCTGGGATTCCTGATCTACTGGATCATATCGATCCAGAACAGGACGCTGCAGTTTGGCATATTGCGGGCCATGGGCATGTCGCTGGCGAAGGTGATAGGGATGCTGGCCTGCGAGCAGCTGCTCGTGTCCGGAGCTGCCATAGTACTGGGAGTTATCGTGGGGGGCATGACAGGGGATATGTTCATTCCCCTGCTCCAGATAATGTACAGCGCAGCGGATCAGGTGCCTCCGTTCAGAATAATGGCATACGGAGAGGACTATATCAAGGTGTACATCGTTATCGGCATAATGATCACGCTGGGATTCATGACCCTGTGGAGGATAATCTCGAAAATCAGGATAGACCAGGCGGTCAAGCTTGGCGAAGACTGACGGCACCGCAGCCGGGAAGTGTCCAATAAAGCAACTATCGGAGGTCGGATAATGAGTTGGATCATCAAAACCGAAAACCTGTCAAGGGATTTCAAATCGGGGAATACGATAGTCCACGCCTTGAAAAGCGTTTCGATAGAGATAAAGAAGGGGAAGCTGACCATACTGAGAGGGCGGTCGGGTTCAGGCAAGACTACACTCATCAATCTGCTGGGAGCACTTGACAAGCCTAATTCAGGAACAGTGGTCTTTAACGGCATTGACATAACGCGCGCAGGCGAAAGGGTCAAAAATGAGCTGAGACGGAAGCATATGGGATTCGTGTTCCAGTCAGTAGCCCTTATTTCAATGATGTCAGCATATGAGAATGTGGAATTCGGACTGAGGATCGCCGGAGCCGGAGCGAAGGGGAGGAGCGAGAGAGCCAGGCAATGCCTTTCCCTCGTAGGCCTGGGCAAAAGGATGGATCACAGGCCACATGAGCTTTCTGGCGGTGAGCAGCAGAGAGTGGCTATTGCCAGGGCCATAGCACACAGGCCGGACGTTGTGTTTGCCGATGAGCCTACGGCTGAGCTTGACACCCAAATGGGTCTTCAGGTGGTGAAACTGTTCAGGAACCTTGTCGAACTGGAGGGCCTGACTGTAGTAATGACTACCCACGACCCCAGCATGATCGAGATCGCAGACCATGTACTGACTCTGGAGGATGGTGAGATCATAGATGCAAGATGAACGTATCAATATCGATATGCCCGACGAAGCGACCGGCGTGCCTGAAGCCGGCGGTCAGACAGAGCGGCCCAGGATGATCGAATGCGAAAACCTTGTCAAGATCTACAAGACCAAGGATCTTGAAGTCGTAGCGCTGCAGGGCCTCGATCTGGTGGTGGAGAAGGGCGAGCTGATGGCCATAATCGGAAACAGCGGCAGCGGCAAGTCCACACTGCTGAATATGCTGGGAGGGCTGGACAGACCCTCAGCAGGCAAATTATTCGTTGACGGACAGGATCTGCTGAAATTCAATGAACAGCAGCTGATCAAATACAAACGGGAAACGGTGGGCTTCATTTGGCAGAACAATGCCAGAAACCTCATACCATATCTCACTGCCCAGGAAAACGTGGAAATGCCGATGCGTCTTACAGGCAAAAAGAACAGACGAAGCCGTGCATTACAGCTTCTGGACCTGGTAGGACTGCTGAACAGACGGAATAATAAGCTAAGCCAGCTGTCAGGGGGCGAGCAGCAGAGAGTCGCCATAGCCATAGCACTGGCAAATGATCCGAAACTGCTGCTGGCAGACGAACCCACAGGATCTGTGGACAGCCGGACCGCAGCCACGATACTCGACGTTTTTCGCGAACTGAATAAAGCGCTTGGTGTGACGGTGGTGATAGTCACTCATGACAGGCAGATATCACGCAAGGTGGACAGAGTCGTGGCCATCCGGGACGGGCGGACCAGCAGTGAATTCATAAGAAGAAGATCCTATGCTGAAGAGCTTGCAGCAATGGGCGAGGGCGTTTTCGGCGATCAATCTGAAACTCATGATGAACTGGTCGTTCTGGACAGAGCCGGCAGGCTGCAGATACCGGCAGAGTTTTTGCAGACCCTGGGTCTGAAGGGCAAAAACAAGGTTAAGGTGGAACTGGACGGCAACAAGGTAGTAGTTTATTCTCCGGAGGAATAAAACGGGGTCGGACTTGAAATCTTACCTTTCGGTATCCAGGTTCAAAACGAAAGTGGAATTTCAAGACTGACCCCGAAGATCATGCCACCGAAGATTAAAGGCCGAAGTATACCTCTACGGCTATTTTGAAGCCTTCAGCGAAACCTAAGGGCACTTTGAATGCTTTTTTGACTTTTTTGTAATCTCTATAGGCTTTTTGATCTTCCAGCACTTTATCTTTCACTTTGCTTTTTAAATAGCCGGATGCACCTTTTTCAGCCAATGATATCACTTCTTCCAGCATCCTCAGCACATCAGCGCACGTCAGAGCCGCATTTGTCTTTATGTCGCCGTAGTTATCCAGCGAAAGGGAGTAGGCGGCTATGGACCAGGAGGCACAGTTCATCCCGACGAAGTACCCGACGAAGGTCTGATTGAACTTGTTGCCGGTGATACCCAGTATATAAGAGGCTGCGCCGGAGCGTTCGCCGGTGTCGAATACGGATATTGCCTCATAGGTCTCTGCATCGATCTCCAGCCATGCCCAGCGCTGCTTGCCCGCTATGATACCCGGCTCTTCAGGCACCAGGAATATTGTGCTGTTGTATGAGTCTATCGAGTTCTGCAGGCGTTCAAGCAATACAGCCGGATACTTTCCTTGCATCATTGACAGTGCCTCGGTGCGGGATTCTTCACTGTCGTCTATCAGTATGAAGCCGGCTTCGCCCGGGAGAGCCTGCCATATGTCAAGGAAGCTTACACCACCGCCGCCGGGCAGGGCTTCGCCTTCAAGAACTGAGGCATAAATCCCGCTGAACAGGTTGTATGCATGGATTTTATCTTCTTCGCCGCTCAGGACCTGGTTCTGATGGCGCATCAGATCGAAGCTGGCGACTGCATTGGTGCCGTCTGATTTACAGGTGATCATGACGGCCATGGGTTCACTTACCCTGCCCATTACAAGTCCCAGTTGTTTCGCTGTTTCATTATCATAAGCGGTTCTTGCAGCAATATAGCGATAAAGGGCATTGCGCGTGAACCATCTGACCTTTGACGCATTGCTGGCATCTGCAAGTGCCTGGGTACCTGAACCGCCTGAAGAAGCAGCGATGACCCTGCTTTCCTGCATCAGGATGTTGACTGTATTCTCACCCATCTCAGGCAGGCCGAATCCAAGGGTGTGGCATATATCTGTCAGCTTCTGACCGCTTTCCAGGATGGTCGTATGGACAGATGCGCCGCTACTGGCATCGGTGACATACAATGACACAGTGACCGACTTTATCCTGTCGAGTCCGGTATCGATAGCGTCGCTGCCCTGCAGCAGGCCGTCTGTGGTGCTGACCACAGCCGTTATCAGATCGCCGCCGTTTTCAGATTTTGCCGCTATATTATAGCCTATATCGATAGGACTGAGGCTAAGAGATGGTATAGACAGCTCTTCACTGAGCAGCTCGATTTCTTTCGTAACAGTTACGGAAGTACCCGCGTCCTCCGACGATCCGCCGAGCGCCTCCGAGAACGCGTCGAATAAACCGGACTGTCCGGAGCCTTCGGATTCCGGAGGACCTTCTACTGTGGCGGTTATCGTCATTCTCACAGTCGTCTTTTTCGGTTCGGATCCTTCTGTTGATGGCAGCCAGATCAGGCCGGACAGTTCAGTTGCATCTCTCATGAAGGGCACTACGAATATGTGGGATCCTCCGCTTTCATCTGTAAAGGCCAAAGCAGGGAGATGATCCGGGACTCTGTCGACACCGCTGAGATGCATCAGTGCTTCCTTGCCTTTGTTAAGCAGTTTAACCTGCCGGAATTGACTTTCGATACCAAGCCTGGCAAGCATGTGCTCCGCAAGGTAGAACATGTCATTTTCTGTGCCCCAGCCCTGCGCAAGAACCGCCTCTGGTGCATAAAAGCTGTTCTGATGACTTCCGGAGGGCAGCCAGCGTATGGCGTACATAACGTGGAAGAAATCCTGCACCGATGTCAGTGAATCCAGTACCTTGCTGCCGAAAACCGATGCAGCCGGTGCAGGAATGTCAGTACCTTCCGGTTTGGCCGATGACAGGCTTAAGGTTTTGGCCCGGGGTTCTGCTGCTGGCTTTGAAGCCTCATATCTTGCAATAGCTTTGCTTACCGCTTCATCCAGTTCATCTTCAAAATCCGTGTCGACTTTGACCAGGTGCTTCATAGCCAGCAGTTCAGGATAAGGATAGCGGTCTGCGCTGATTTTCACTGCCATATCCGGGAAGTAGGGAGAACGCAGCACATACCTGCCAGACGTATCGGAACTGACGGAGAATTCCATGATGCCGCGCCTGGTCTGACCGTCGAGGACAGCCCATCCGCCGTCGATCCCGTACAGGTATTCGGATGTGCGGCTGTATGGCTCGATGTACCTGCGGTCATCCGATGCATTTTTATCCTCGATCGCCAATATGCTGTCCAGACCTGTCGTACCAAAACCGTCCTTTTTGTCGCTGACCGTCACATCAAGAATGACATAGCTGTTGCTGAAAGGACTGCGGGCCAATGAGTTTATTGTAAGGTCAAAATACTCATGGGAAAATTTCAGGCCCATCGATGATGTTTTGGCAGGCGAGCCGGATGTCACCGGGATATCGAGACTGCCGTCACTGATGTCCCCGATGAGCCTTGAAGACACTCCTGAAAGTGCTTCGGGGATCTCAAACGGCATGTGGAACCTGTTTGACGCTCCGGGAGCCAGCATAGTCTTTCCGGTAAACCCAAGAGGGATGTTGTATACGATATTGTTCATTTTGGCCATGAGCGGTCCTTCCGTGGTATCCACAGCGTAGTAGAAGCGTTCCATGGGGTCCAGGTCCAAAAGCGCCTGTACATTGCTGTCGAATTTGACCTGTATTGTCCTCAGCACCGTGTACTGCTTGTATTCCGGACTATCGGGCGCCATGTAGGGATCACGCCTGAATGTGCCGTATTCGGTCTGGTCAGATATTCCTGCAGCACTCATGGAAAAGGCATCTGTTATCCTGGCCGGCTGGGTTTTCGGCAGCTCGGCTATTTCCGTGAGCTGGTCGCTGACCGTGCCTGCCAGCGGCATGTGTATATGTCCGTATACCGTGTCATAATAGTGCAAAGAGAGCTGCGTGATCCTCTCCGGTTTGTCGGCATAAAACACCAGGACGCCTGATTTTTTGTCTCCCTTTTCAATGGTCACTGATTCGTTGCCCGGGGTCGAAAGCGGCTCGGAAGCCAGCCATGTGGCTTTTGACGCCGGTACCGGCGAACCGTTGTTCACGCTCAGGTAAAAGTGCTGCATTATTGAGGGGATAATGTATGCTTCCATCTGTGTTGCGGTGCCTTTTGGAAAATCGATCTCCATATTGAGCGCAATAAACTGTTTCTCGTCGTCCGCCCCGACGCCTGCAAGGACATCGAAGGTGTACGCATCCTTTACCGCCATCCTGATGAGTTGGTTTTTGCCAGATTTGCCGTATGATGTGCTGCCGGTCATTGTCGATGGAGCAGCCGCGTCAGCGGACTGCCCTGCGGTTCCTTCCCGGCCTTCTTCATAATCGACATGGGATGTGATAGCCAGCGCCCCGCTGTTGGGCCGGGTTCCGCCGGTGACAAGCCGGGCGGTCTCCCTGTCGTACAGAGGGATCATTTTACCGCCGGTGGTGATTATCGGAGTTCTCGGCTCCAGGGCTGTGCCCGGCTTTGTCCTTGTGGTGAACCCGGCCAGGCTTTTGGTAGCATAATAGTCCATTATGGATCCATCCTCTGTCCGTGCCCTGATGCCGATAGAGAACGGAATCATTTCTTCCTGGTTGAGCGGTACTGTGACCTTTTTCTCAAGCTCATTCAGTTTTGCCGTGACTTCGTTGATATCCTGTGTGATTATATAATCGCCGCCGGTCATCTCTGCTGCGTATTTGAACGAGTCTTCAGCATAGTGAGCATCTGCTACGCCTACGAAAAGGCAGCGTATCCCTTCATCTTTCAGTTCCTTGAGCGCGAAATCAGCACTTCCGCCTCCTCGATGGTCGACATCCTGCATGGCAGAATCTGTCACGAATATGAAGACCTTTTTATTTGTGGGAAGCGGACTGAGCTGTTTTGCAGCCGCCTCCAGCGCCCTGATGACATCGGTGCCGCTCCCGGTATCGCCGGCCTCTGACGCAGCCTGCATCAGGACAGCCTTCTGGTCTGTCGTCATATGCATCATATCGACGCTGTCGCCGAACTTTGAAAACTGGATCAGTGAACCTTCAGGCAATGCGGCGAAGAATTCGTGGAACGATGTCATGACACCGTCCCTGTAGCTATCCATGGAACCCGAGTCGTCTATCATAACGCCGACAACCGGCTGTTCCGATTTTATATCCGCGGTCGCCTCCGGCCTTTTGTATGTAATGACGAATTCGTTGCCAAATTTTCCAGCAACGGCCGCAAATGCCTGGTCAAGGCCGGCTTCGTCATTGGCTGAGAAATATGCGCCTTTGCCGTTGGCCATACTCATCGCGATCAGTGCCTGCGGATCGTGTCCCTCACCGAAACCGATGGTCAGCACGGTGGTTTCGCTATCCGATATTTTGGAGACTACCTGGTCGCGGGTCAGGTCGGAGCCCTTGCCCTGGCCTTTCAGTTCCCGGGAATCCGCGCCATCAGCGAACACCACCAGGAAGTTGTTCTCGCCTGCACCCAGGAGTTCGAGCCCACTTGCCGTGGCATCGTACAGCGCAGTGCCGCCGTTGGCCTTCAGTCTGTCCAGGTTCTTGAGAACAGCTTCTTTCCCCGTTTCCTTATATGTGGTTATGTTTGACTCGAACGAGATCAGGCTGATGTTCGTTTTTTCCGGCAGGCCTTCCACGAACCTTTTGGCGGCCTCAATGGTAGGACGCATGAACTTGCCCATGGAGCCTGATGTATCTATGACGAGAACAACGTTCACAGGAGCGGTCTGCCGTTTTATATCGAGTATTTCGGCTGTCATTCCGCCCTCGGCGATCATTATGTCCTTCTTTTCAGGAAACACATCGCGCTTGAAAGGGTCATTTATCAGGATGGACACTTCAGCAGTGTCTCCCTTATCCACATTGTCATGTATCGTGATCGAACCCTGGTTCGTTTCAAAATCCCCAAAAATAGACTCAAAAGATGCATATGTTGATTTGAACTCCTCCGGCAGCACTACTTCCGTCAGCTCGCCGCTGCTTACCGGCACCATGCGGATACCTCCCGCTCCGCCGCCCGGAAGGGCTGCCTTGATATTGTAGTATCCGGCGGGGAGTTGGAATACTGTATTTCCTTCGCTGTCGATAATTCCGCTGATTTCATCATCAGTGTGATAAGTTTTGCTGTAATACCTTAATTCTCTCAGGGCGGACTGCAGTGTTACGGTTGCACTGCCCGGCGCTCCGATGACACGAAGGCTGCCCGGCTGCCCGCCGATGTCGGCCGGTATGATGGATCCGGTCTTTTCAAGCCTGATGGAGACAGATTCGGGAGTATGGTGGTCTGTGTCGAATGTGACGCACCAGAGCAGCATTTCGTCTGTCTGTGGGATGTCGTTGAGCGCATATCGGCGGCAGACTCCTGCTTCGATACCTTTACGGTACTCGAAAATGCGTTCATAGCTGCCGATCCTCTTGCGCTGAAAAGCCTCTATTGTCGCCTCGGCTGCATCGGTGCCCGCTATTTCGATGAAGGCTGTTATGAAATCTTCTTTTCCGGCTTTTGTAAAGAAGTAATACCGGTTATCATCGTTCATGTCCGACGGCTTGAGCGTTAAGGTTTTCCCCGGCTGAACTGCTTCCTGTTTTACAACTGTAATGTCTGCTTCGGGGTATTCCAGGTCATCCCATATCGCTGTCGCCCACCATACCTGATTGTCTTTCTCCAGCCTGAAGGTGATCCGGTCGTCCGTGTTGCCGTACAGCGTCGCCCCGATTTCTTTTGCGCACCAGCGTATGTAGTTGGTGGTCAGGTTTTCATCTTCGATTACCAGTTCCCATCTTTCGCCGTATATATGCTGTGTGACCTCGGTCACTCCATCGAGCCATTTCATTTCAACAAAACTGTCATTTAGCGGCTTGTAATCTGTATCATAGTAAAGGCTCCTGGAACCCAGCGGGTTTATCAGCGGCACCGGCATATCGCCCCAGTCGTCAGGGTCTCCTGTCTCAAGCAGCTGGAAATCCTTCCCCGGCGTGCCGATGGGGTCCTTTGCAGCCTCCAGGAATCCGTCCAGGTTTGGCGGCTCGGCTGCAGAAAGCAACAGGTGGCCTGCCGGCAGCGTACCGGTGCCGCCTGGCTGTGTCCCGCCAGGACCTGATTGGCCTTGTGATGTTTCGGACAGCGGATCCTCTTTCTTTTCCTTTCGTTTCAGTGAGCAACCTGCAAAGAGCGACAGAATGAATGTAAAGATCAATATGAACGAAATTATTCTCCTGACCGGCATCAAGATCCTCCTTATTATTCCGGATGGCATTTTCCGGACTTTGTGAATTTAGCAGGAACTTTCATTGCATTTTTACTGACTGTATTGAATGGTATCATAATAACTGGATATAAAGGGGAGTATTTTTCACGATTCAAGGGGTGATTAGGGGTGATTTTTGTTTTGTTTTTGCTTTTTGTGGATAAAATATACCGAATGAGTTTGTCCCGTGGACACGCGATCACATGGGTGGTATAATATGGAATGGAATATTGAGACAGGTTTGACATGCCAACGATCAGGCAGTGTACGATCCTGATTGGACAGGCTTTATGATATAAAACCCAGTATGGATGATGAAAGGAGTATGTTCTATGAAACAGTATCTGGAAATCGAAAGCGTTTTTGGGCGTGAAATAATCGATTCAAGGGGCAATCCTACTGTCGAAGTGGAGGTCATAGCCGAGGGCGGATTCGTGGGGCGCGCAGCAGTGCCATCAGGAGCATCCACAGGTGCTTTTGAAGCGGTGGAGCTCAGGGACGGCGACAAGGGGAGATACCTTGGCAAGGGCGTGCTGAATGCAGTTGCAAATGTAAATGAGATAATAGCTCCCGAGATCGAAGGAATGAATGTGTTCGATCAGGTAGCCGTGGACAGAAAAATGATTGCACTGGACGGTACCTATAACAAAGGGAAGCTCGGTGCAAATGCGATCCTAGGGGTTTCACTGGCAGTAGCAAAGGCTGCTGCGGAGGCTCTTGGTCTGAGCCTTTATCAGTATATCGGCGGTGTGAATGCAAAAACGCTTCCGGTGCCGATGATGAATATCATAAATGGCGGCAAGCACGCAGATAACAGTGTCAACATACAGGAATTCATGATAATGCCCGTTGGAGCGGATTGCTTCAAAAATGCACTGATGATGTGTGCTGAAGTGTTCCACAACCTGAAGAAAGTACTGAGCGACAAGGGATATTCGACTGCCGTCGGTGATGAGGGAGGTTTTGCGCCTGACCTCAAAAATGACGAGGAGGCGATCAAAGTAATCCTTGAAGCAGTGGAGAAGGCGGGCTACAGACCGGGTGACGACTTCAGGATAGCCATAGATGCTGCAGCCACTGAAATGTATAAGGAGGACGGCACATATCACTTCTGGAAAACGGGTATCACGAAGACCCGCGAAGAAATGGTGGATTTCTGGGCTGAGCTTGCGGAGAAATATCCGATCATATCACTGGAAGACGGGGTATCCGAAGACGACTGGGAAGGCTGGAAGCTTCTGACTGAGCGGCTTGGCGACAAGATCCAGTTGGTAGGCGATGACCTGTTTGTAACCAACACAGACCGACTTAAGAAAGGGATCGAAATGGGAGTTGCCAATTCCATACTGATAAAAGTAAATCAGATCGGCACACTCACCGAAACGCTGGATGCGATCCAGATGGCCAACAGGGCAGGTTACACTGCAGTGACCTCTCACAGATCCGGAGAGACTGAGGATACGACCATCGCCGATATCGCGGTGGCGGTCAATTCCGGCCAGATCAAGACAGGCGCTCCGTCACGTACTGACAGGGTCGCCAAGTACAATCAGCTGCTCAGGATCGAAGAGGAGCTTGGTGCAGCTGCGATCTATCCCGGACTGGACGCATGGTTCAACCTGAAGAATAAATAGATCTTTTGCTTGTTTTTTCACAGGATATATGGTACAATCTGTTTTGTTGATTTTTCAGGAGGTGTTTGATTTTGAATGCGGGCCAGATAATAGTAACGATTTTGCATATAATCTTCTCGATCTCCATGGTCGTGGTAGTGCTTCTCCAGTCTGCCAAGTCAGCTGGTCTTTCGGGATCTATCGCGGGGGGAGCTGAGACGTTTTTCGGAAAGAACAAAGGCAGGACGCTGGATGCTTTACTGAGCAAATACACGTCCGTTGTTGCGGTCGCATTTCTTATCACATCGGTGATTTTGTTCCTTATCCTGTGAGAGAAGATATAAAAGACTGTGCAGAAATGCATGGTCTTTTTTGTATTGCCTTGGTGCCTGATGTAACCGACCGGCCACATGCAGTGCTGAGCAGGATAAAGTTGCGGACAGGGATCAGGCATGGATCCGTATATACAGCAGGGATCACGAGGGCTTGTGCCCTCGTTTTTGTTTAAAAATGACTTATACAGGGATAATATTAAAGATCGGATCAAAACAGACATCCGGTTGCAGGACGCATGCGCAGTCCTATCAGAGACAGGAGGATTTTAATGGATATATTGCAGGAACGCAAGGATAAAATCGTTGCTTTTATGAAAGAGGCAGCATATAAGCCCCTCAAGCTCAGTGAGCTTGCAGTGGTACTGGACGTGCCCCGCGAGGACAGGGGCAAATTGGCTGAGATACTGGAATCGCTTGAGCAGGAAGGCTTGATATACAAGACGAAAAAGGAAAGATACGGGATACCCGGAAAAATGAATCTTGTTGTGGGCCGTATCCAGCGGAATGAACGCGGATACGGATTTCTGATACCAGATGACGTGGATGCCCCGGATATTTTCGTGCCTGCAGACGGAATGTCGGGCGCGATGCACAATGATAAGGCCATAGTCCGCATAACCTCGAAGGAGATAAACGGCAAAAGGGCTGAGGGCGAGGTCATAAAGATACTTGAGCGTGCCGTCACCAAAGTCGTTGGCACTTTTGAAAACAGCAGGTATTTTGGTTTTGTGGTGCCGGACGACAGAAAAGTACCCGGGGATGTATTCATACCCAAAGACGAGATAAACGGAGCCAAACCGGGTCAGAAGGTAGTGGCACATATAGTGAAATGGCCTGATGCAAGGCGCAACGCTGAAGGAAAAATAACAGAGATCATCGGAGACAGCAGGGACACGGGAGTCGATATATTATCGATAATGAAAATGTATGATCTGACCGAATCGTTTCCTGACGATGTTATGGCACAGGTCGACAGCATACCTGATACTGTAAGCGCAGATATGATGAAGGGGAGGAAGGACCTGAGAGATCTCAGGGTCATCACCATCGACGGTGAGGATGCGAAGGATCTCGATGATGCCATATCCATAGAAGTGCTTCCTGACGGATGCTACAGGCTTGGCGTGCATATAGCTGATGTCAGCTTCTATGTCACTGAGGGTTCACCACTGGACAGGGAAGCCCTGAAAAGAGGCACCAGCGTTTACCTTGTGGACAGAGTGATACCTATGCTGCCCCGCAAGCTGTCCAATGGAGTATGCAGCCTGAATCCCGGTGAGGACAGGCTGGCATTCACAGTCATGATGGATATCGATGCCAAAGGGAAGGTATTGAAGCACAACATTTTTGAAAGTGTGATCAGATCGTCGGAAAGAATGACATATACCGATGTATACAAGATCCTTGAAACAGAGGACAGGGAACTCATGGAACGGTACGCTCATCTGACGGATGACTTCAGAAACATGAAGAATCTGGCACTGACACTGCGCCGCAGAAGAATGGACAGGGGAGCCATGGATTTCAATTTCGATGAGGCGAAGGTGATCCTGGATGAAAAGGGCAGACCAGTGGATGTAAGGCGCCATGAGATCACTGTTGCCAACAGGATAATAGAGGAATTCATGCTGGTGTGCAATGAAACGGTTGCCGAGCATTTCCACTGGACAGGCATGCCTTTTGTGTTCAGGATACACGAAGAACCCGACACCGAGAAAATAATAGCGTTTGCAGAGTTTGCCAGGAACCTGGGATACCCGCTGAAAGGTCTGCACAATATACATCCGGGTGCGCTGCAGGATGTACTTGAAAGGGTGAAGGGCAAAAGGGAAGAGCTGATTGTCAGTACAGTGATGCTGAGATCTATGGCAAAGGCCAGGTACAGCCATCAGAGCATAGGGCACTTCGGCCTGGCAGCCAGGTACTACTGTCATTTCACAGCACCCATCAGGAGATATCCGGACCTGATAATACACAGACTGATAAAGGAAGAGCTCAAAGGTGCTCTTTCAGAGGAGCGGGAGCAGCATCTGACGGAATGGCTTCCTGAAGTCGCACGGAGATGCTCTGAGCGAGAGCGGGCTGCAGATGAAGCAGAGCGCGAAACTGAAGATCTGAAAAAGGTCGAGTATATGAAGGAGAGAGTAGGCGAAGTCTTTGACGGCATAATATCCAATGTGACCTCGTTTGGTATGTTCGTCGGGCTTGAAAACACCATAGAAGGTCTTGTAAGGATCAGCGATATGTATGATGATTATTATATATATGATGACAAACGCTATATGCTCATAGGTGAACGTACCGGCAAATGCTACCGGATAGGGGATCCTGTCCGCGTACTTGTGGCGAGGGCCGACGTGGAGGCCAGGCAGATCGACTTTGTCATCGAAGATCATGTAAAGGGAGGATCAGATGTATCTCGTAAGCGCTTGTCTCATAGGAATAAACACCAGGTATGATGGAGGATGTTTTTGCCATGAAGCTCTCAGGAAGCTTGCCCTGGAGGGGAAGGTTATCCCTGTCTGCCCGGAACAGCTCGGCGGATGTCCGACGCCGCGGGATCCCTGTGAGATATCGGGCGGAAGCGGCAGCGATGTACTGGATGGCAGGGGCATCGTAGTGAGCAAAAGCGGGGCGGACATGACCGCGGAATATATAAAGGGCGCTGAGGAAACATTGAAGCTGGCAAAGGCCTGCGGAGTGAAGAAGGCTATATTGAAAGCGAAAAGCCCGTCCTGCGGATCGGGACTGATCTATGACGGCACATTCAGCAGGAGGGCAATGCCGGGAAATGGAGTGACTGCTGAGCTGCTTATACGCAACGGGATCGAAGTATACAGCGAAGAAACGGCAGGGGATGTCCTGTAACAACAAAACCCGGTATGCAATACCGGGCTTCAGTCTATCAAACCATGAATGGCCTGATCTCGTTGCAGAAGTCTTCACAGTCGTCAGAGTGCACTTCCACCCTGATCGGCTTGTTGAAATCGAGGCTGAATATTCCCATTATCGATTTTGCATCGACAACATAACGTCCTGATGTAAGGTCGATATCAAAATCGTATTTATTGGCTATATTCACAAAATCCTTGACATCGTTGATTGTTTTGAGCATGATATCAAATGCTTTCACGGCACCGCCTCCTTTACTTCAATTGCTGATATGTATATAGTATGTATACAGGGTCATATAAATGATATCCTGTATTTGCCAATAAGTCAATTACGAGAATATTAAAAATGCATAACTGCTGAATCAAACTGGAGGAATCGTGAAGAGAGTTGCCTTTTACACACTTGGTTGCAAAGTGAATCAATATGAAACTGAAGCAATGGCTGAGGCATTTGAAAGGGCGGGTTACACACCGGTCGATTTCGAGGAGGCCGCGGATGTATATGTCATCAATACATGCACTGTCACCAGCCTCAGCTCAAGGAAATCACGCCAGGCGATACGAAGAGCAAGGCAGAAGAACAGCAAAGCAGTCGTAGCCGCTGTCGGGTGCTATCCACAGACCTCGAAGGAGGAAGTGGAGAGCATGCAGGAGGTCGACATAATAGTGGGGACTGCTGAGCGTCAAAGGCTGCCTGCCTATGTGGAGGAAATCCTGAAGGGAAAGGAAAGGATATCTGCAGTCGGCGATATTATGAAGGAGCGTTCCTTCGGGGATCTCAGGATAGAAAGATACAAAAGCAGGACCCGTGCGTTCATGAAAATACAGGATGGCTGCAGTCAGTTTTGCTCATACTGCATAATTCCTTATGCCAGGGGGCCTATACGCAGCAGGCCCCATGAAGAAGTCCTCAGAGAAGTGCATAAGCTGGTAGAGGCAGGCTTTAAGGAGATCGTACTTACAGGTATCCATATAGCATCCTATGGAAAGGACCAGGGACAAATCAGGCTGTCGGATCTGATCAGGATGATCCATGACGTCGAAGGGATCAGGAGGATCAGGCTGGGGTCTGTTGAACCTACGATGATCACCGATGAATTCACTGCCGAAGCGGCCCGGCTCGAAAAGCTCTCCCCTCATTACCATATCTCGCTGCAGAGCGGCTGCGATGAGACTCTGGCGAGAATGAACAGGAAATATACTACTGCCGATTATGAGAAGTCAGTGGAACTGCTGAGGGAAAGGATACCGGATGTGGCTGTCACGACGGATGTGATGGTGGGTTTCCCGGGAGAGACCGAGAAAGAGTTTGAAACGACTTACAGATTCCTGGAGAAGATCCGCTTTGCAAAGATGCATGTGTTCAAATATTCGCCGAGAAAGGGGACTCCTGCTGCCCGTTATGAGAATCAGGTGGACGGCGGGACCAAAGAGGAAAGAAGCGCAAGGCTCATTGAGTTGTCAGACAGGTGCCAGATGGAGTTCAACAGAAGCTTCATCGGCCGGGCGATGCCTGTATTGTATGAACAGGAGAGCAAAAACATGAAGGGCTGGTATGAAGGTCTTACACCAAACTACATAAGAGTTTTGACAAGAGGGAATGCTGACATTGTGGGAAATATTATGCCGACACAACTGCTGGAGGCTGAAAAGGACTTCATTTTCGGCGATATATGATGTTTTGCGGGCAGACATCTTGCATATAATTTCCGTATGTTATAATATAATAGTGTCCACGCGAAACGTGTGTTTTGCATAAACCGGGTACATGCCGGGCATTGCATGATGGCAGGGGAGTGTTGATTATGGCAGGAAGCGAAACTATGATGTTCAAAATGGACAAGGACAAGGAGAATGAAGCACGGGACATACTGTTCACGGTCTATAAAGCCCTGAACGAAAAAGGTTATAATCCTATCAACCAGCTCGTTGGCTATATTCTTTCGGGAGATCCTACATATATCACCAATCATCTGAATGCCCGGAGCGTTGTACGACGGCTTGAAAGGGATGAACTGCTTGAAGAGATCGTGCGGTTCTACCTGGAAAACAAGAAATGACCAGTGCCCCGACCAGTTCGGGGCTGTTTTTTCGTATCGGAGCTTTATGCGATGAGGGTACAGCAGTCTGGGCAGATGAAATCAAGAGATATCATGATGCGGACAGAAAGAGGCATTTATGGAATACATTCAATTGGGGCAAACGGGACTGAAGGTTTCAAGGTTGTGTTTTGGAGCACTGGTTATCGGTCCTCTCCAAAAAAACATGACAGTGAAGGAAGGGGCAGCGGTCATCAGGGCAGCCCTGGAAAAAGGGGTAAATTTCATTGATACTGCCGAGCTTTATGGCACCTATGAGCATATCCGGGAAGCATTGCGCGGATTTGGAGGAAGGGCGGTTGTTGCGACCAAGTCCTATGCATACACTGCCGGGGATGCAGCCCGGAGCGTTGAGAAAGCCAGACAGACGCTTGACATGGATGTGCTGGATATATTCATGCTCCATGAACAGGAGACGAGACTTACGCTCAAAGGACACCGTGAAGCACTGGAATATTATCTGAACGAGCGGGAGAAGGGCAGGATACAGGCGGTTGGAGTATCGACCCACAATATCGAAGTTGTAAGGGCTGTATGTGAAATGCCGGAGATAGATGTCGTGCACCCGCTTGTGAATATATCGGGGATCGGCATAGGTGACGGCACCCTGGGAGAAATGCTGGATGCTGTCAAAGCAGCATATGAGTGCGGAAAAGGTATCTACAGCATGAAGCCATTGGGAGGCGGCAACCTTTTGAAGTCATATGATGAATGTATGGATTTTGTGCTCGGCCTGCCTTATGTCCATTCCATTGCTATTGGCATGCAAAGTGCGGAGGAAGTGGAGATGAATGTCCTGAAGTTCGAAGGACGCGAGATACCTGAAAGTCTGAGAAAGGCAGCCGCCTCCGGAATGAAACGGCTTCACATAGATTTCTGGTGTGCAGGCTGCGGCAAATGTGTGAAGAGATGTAATCAGGGAGCACTTACGATCATTGAGGGGAAGGCAGCAGCAGATCCTGAAAAGTGTGTTCTGTGCGGTTACTGTTCAAGCGCATGTCCGGAGTTTGCCATTAAGATCTGCTGAGGAGCCTTTCAGATCCGCAGCTCTGCAATATGGATTATCCGGAGCAGACAGGAGGCCATTTATGAGAATAATGGGTATAGATTTTGGAGACAGTAGAATCGGTATTGCTGTGAGTGATCCGCTGGGCTGGACGGCACAGGGTCTGGACACGATAGTGCGCAAGGGTCCTGTGGAGAAGGCTGCAGAGGAGATCAGACAGTTGGCCGAGCAGTACGAAGTCGGTAAAATCGTCATAGGTCTGCCCAGGAACATGAACGGGACTATCGGCCCCAGTGCAGGGAAGGCCATCGAATTCGGGGAGCTTCTTGCCCGGGTCACAGGACTTGAGGTTGTGAAGTGGGACGAGCGGCTTACGACAGTAGCAGCCAACCGTGTCATGCATGAGGTCGGTATGAAGACTTCGAAAAAGAAAAAATCAGTGGATAAGATTGCTGCAGTCTTCATATTGCAGGGATATCTTGACAGCATGAGAAAATAAGGGTATTGTAATATGGTATGCTGTGTATGAAAGGATGGGATAGCCATGGATGCAGAAAGAGATGATATAGTCGTTTTGGTTGACGAGAACGGTGAAGAAATCGAATTTGAACATATCGATACCATCGAAATGAACGGAAACGAATATGTGGTGCTGATTCCGCTCGAGGAAGACATTGACGATGATCAGGAAGATGAAGAAGTCATCATCCTCAAGATCGAGCATGGCGAAGACGGCGACGACACTTTCGTAACGATAGAAGATGACGACGAGCTCGAAGAAGTGTTCAATGAATTCCAGGCACGTTTGGAAGAAGAGTTTGAAGCTGAGGAGGATTAAAGTTTCCCCGGGCTTTTGGCTCATGACGGGTCAGCGCTGGATCACACTGACGACAGAGAATAAGAGATCAAAATAAAGAGCCATGGTTCAGGACCATGACTCTTTATTTGTCCTTGTCTTTTTTCAAAAGCAGCCGTTGTTGTTCAAATATGAATTTTATAAGAGCATTCTGATCTTTATTAGAGATTTCGATAAAAATCACGCCCAATTCGTAGCTTCTGCCTTTTCTGACATCGATCATCTCTTTTCTGACGATCACTCCTTTGGCATTGATTAGCGTACCGTCGGTAAGCTTCAGTTCAACCAGGATCGATGTGTTTTTCGGAAAGTCCGTTTCTGTCACGATACAGGCGCCTGAGCCGCTTATGTTTTTGGTATAAGCCAACGCAGGCTCTGGTTTTTCTGTTCCCTTCGGAACATCATTTTCCTCTGCCGACCGGATCGTTGCATCCAATACTATTTCCAGCCTGTAGTGCATCCTCCGCTGGATTTTTGAAATCTCCATGTCAGGCCTTATGATCAAAACAGCGACTTTTCCCCTGTACTCTCTGGAAACGACCTCTGCTGTGAAACCGAGCAGTCCCTGGATCTGATGGATAAAGGTGAGACGGAGCGTAATCCCGTCCGGCACAAAAATCACTCTGGAGCCGGAAATCGGCACAGAAATGACCATCATCCCATCATCCTGATGCTCCAGGAGCTGGCTGATGAATAAATTCCCGATCCTTTCTCCGTTATTGTTCAGCATTTCCAGTTCCAGCCTGGTCCCTATCGATATATCTTGAGGTGTCATTGGCATTTCTCCTGTGGATCCGCAAAGGGTGATGTTCTGTCAGCGACTGTTGTCTGGGTCATATTTCTTTATATCCCTATTTTTATTATACTTATATTGGGTATGAAGTCCAAGTGCTTATTTGGACTTCCTGCTGTTCCTCAAAAATTTCGTGCTGCAAAATATGATTTCTGAGAGGATTTGAGCTTATGGGATAGAATTACTATATTAGCGACAATTCACGCTCCTGGAGGGAAACAGATGAAAAAATGGCTTGTCCTGTGTCTGGCACTGATGGTACTGACGGGTTTCATTGCCGCCTGCGGGGCGAAAACATCAGAAGAGGAAAACCAGCCGGTGGTCGTGGAGACAGAGCTGCCGGACCCGTTTGACAATACTTCAGAACAGCCTGAGGATGGGCAGCCCGGGCCAGCAGAAGAAGGCCAGGAGGATCAGGTGGAGGATCTGGAGGATATCTATTCCTCTCAGTTCACAGGAGCAAGGCCTATAGCTGTCATGATCGATAATCAGGGCTCAAAAGTGCTGCCGCAGGGTGGTCTGGACAAAGCCCAGATAGTATATGAGGTTATAGTGGAGGGTGGGCTCACAAGACTTATGCCTGTATTCTGGGGTACTGAGCCTGAAATGATAGGTCCGGTCAGGAGCGCAAGGCACTATTTCCTTGACTTCTGTATGGAATATGATGCCATATATGTTCATTACGGCGGAAGCCCGCAGGCAGGTACGGACATCAGGAATCTGAAAATAAACGCGATAGACGGGCTCGTTCTCGGCCCGGATGTCTTCTGGGACCTGACCAATGATCCGAAGAACTGGCAGGATTCATATACTTCTATGGAAAAGCTGAAGAAATATGCACAGAAGCGGAATTACCGCGACGCTGCCCAGGTTGGATTCCCGTTTACATACAATGATTCGGCAGAGGATTTGGTGCCGGCCGGTGGTGATGATGCAACGGTCATTACGCTGAAATATCCGTCCATGACCTCCAGGTTCGATTACGACAGCGGGACGGGGACATACAAGCGCTACCGGTACGACAAGGAGCATATGGAAAGGGTTTCGGGAAAGCAGCTTGAAGCTAAAAACATAATCGTGCTGTATGTGCGAAACTGGACCATAGAAGGCGATTATGCCGGGCGGCAGGACATGAATACCACAGGGAGCGGGAAAGGTTATTTCATTACAGCGGGCAAGGCGTTTAAGATAAAGTGGTCGAAGGAAAGCAGAAGTTCGCAGACGAAATATACTTATGAAAACGGAGAGCCGATCGTACTGAACCGCGGACAGACCTGGATCCAGGTAATGCCGCTCAATGCCGGGGTCACTATCGAGTAAACGCGCGCGGTACTGCGGTGTTTTTTGTACCGTTTTTCGATTTCTGGGCAACAGACCCCTTTGATTTTCAACTTTTCGTCGTTTGACTGTACCGTTTTTTGATTTCTGGGCAGCTGGCTGTACCATTTTTCGATTTCTGGGCGCATAATCCCGCTGAATTCCGGATTATGTAAACGAATTTGTGCAAAAAACCCGGTTTAGTCTTATTTTCGGACCCAGAAATCAAAATTTGGTACACAAAACACCAATTTTCTTAAAAATGACCTTTTAAAACCGGTATGTTAACAGTATTGCTTTTAGGGTATATATTAAACTGATGTTCAAAAATTTTGAAAGGATGATGGTCAATGAAGAAACTGTGGAGATGCGGCGTATGCGGGTACTTACATGCAGGGGATGAGGCACCGGATGCCTGCCCGAAATGCGGTGCGCCGAAGGAGAAGTTTACGGGACTGACGGATGAAGAGGCAGAAAAGGTACACATGTCTGAAAGGACAAATGATATCCATATGGAGATAGTCGGGCTCGCTGAGAGGATCTCGGCACTGGCTCAGGAAGGTCTCGAAATCGATCTGGATCCGCCCTGTGTAGCACTGTTTAAGGCAGCTATAAAGGAAGCAAGAGTGATCAAGCAGAGGTCAAAGGCGGAAATGGAAGGACATATGAAAAAGGGCAAGTGGTGATCAAGGATATCCGTGGAACAGGATAACGAGTAAGTAAGCAAACACGGAACCATGGAGGCAGGAAACCAGCAACCAGTACAAGTAGAAGATAAGAGAGCAGGATAACAGAAAGTAAGTGATCATGGAAGCACGGAAACAAGCAACCAGCATATATTGAAGATTAATGAGCAGGATAACAAGTAACCGGGGAAACTGGAAAACAAGCAAGCAGGATACCAGTATAGATGCAAGATAAGAGAGCAATATGGACCTGGGTGCACAAAATTTTAGCGTTGTGTGTCATAAGGGTGCAGATGATGGAATCTGTCCATAAATGGGCAGCATAATACTGGCTAATACACATTATGAAACCTGGATGGCCGACTGAAGTTGGAAATGCGCAAATAAACACACAACAGTCAGGATTTTGTACACCCAGGTCCATTAATTTCTACTTCGTTGACCTTCGTTTTGTACTGGTGAAGAATGCCCTCAGAAATCGTTCTTCAAACAGCTGTTCTCTTCAGCAATCATTCTCTGAATGAACAGTACCTTATAGACTAAAATTCATACTTCACCAGGCAGATTTTTTATGAGGTCATATATTGTTTCTGACTTATTCAGCGCCTCAACAACATTATGTGCCGGTTCGGCGTAAATTATCAAGCCGTCTTCTTCACCAAGTTCCGGCCTCACCGGGAAAGCGAGAAACTCTTTATCGGTTGAGAATTGTGCGTTTACGTTTTCATGGTTGCCCCTGGCATCCAGCCGTATCCATTTGCCAAGGCTGTATAAATATACGGCACTTACTGCATGCAGGATCAGCGATGGGTCCTCATCACTGAATTGCAGCTTCTGGTAGCAAAAGCCCGCCGGGATGCCTGCTATCCTCAGCAGGGCCGCAAGCAGGTGGGATTTTGCATAGCATATACCGTGGCCGTTATGCAGTACGTCTGATGCTTTGCAGGAAACCCTGGAGACTGGTTTGCCGGACATGAGCAGATCAAAGGAATGGGGGAACGCATCCCTTACATATTCGAACGCGGCTTTCACATACGCAGTTTCGCCGTATCCAGCTGCCTGCTCATAACAGCCTGTATATGCAAAGTGCTCATATCCGTTCACCTGCGCAGTATACTCATTAAAGGTCCCGGGTGCATCTCTGTTATATTTCTCTGATGCAGCAAACTCCGGCATGCCGTATTCCGACGGAACGCCAGCTTTTTTCATCACATCTGTTCTCAACTTTTCTGCCGCCGCTCTGACAAGGTTATGTCTAAAGTCGATGATGTCGGTCATCTGCAGATATCTGTTCATATCGTTGGTTTCAGGCTTCAGCATAAAAGAACACTTCCTCTGACTTAGTTATGACTATAATTATACATATAAGTGAATAAATATACAATTGTGAGGATTGTTTTCTCAAAACATTCTCAGAAATAATGGTATCATATCATAAATAGCTGCGGAAGCGATGGCGACGGAGTTTTCAGAAAAATTGAAGAAATTATGTCAAAATAGGGTGTTATTCTTGATTTGAACAAATACAGTTTTGTATAATTATGAATGTTGATAAACTAAAATAATCAGCTAATGCGTTGTTTTAGCTGCAACGGAATGGAGAATGGCTATGAAATTGCTCTATTTGGGAAAAACGAAGGATGTATACCAGCTTGACAATGGAAACGTACTTCTGAAATTCAAGGATGACTGTACCGGTGCGGAAGGGGTTTTTGATCCCGGTGCAAATACTGTGGGCCTGACCATCGAAGGGATAGGAAAGGCAAACTTGCAGGTCACGGCGCGATACTTTGAAATGCTGAAGGAAGCGGGCATCAAGACTCATTATATCAGTGCCGACATTGAAAACTCGGCTATGGAGGTGCTGCCGGCAAAGCCTTTTGGTAAAGGGGTCGAAGTGATTTGCAGGCTACGGGCGACGGGAAGCTTTATCCGGCGGTATGGTGCCTATGTAGAAGATGGTGCAAAGCTGGCCGGCGGCTATGTCGAAGTTACCCTCAAGGATGATGCCAAGGGCGATCCGCTGATCACCAGCGAAGGGCTTGCAGTGCTGGGCATAATGAGCGAGGACCTTTTCAAAGCCATGAAGGAGCAGACCTTGCGCATTACCGGCATCATTGCTGATGACCTGGAAGCAAAGGGGCTGCAGCTGTGGGACATCAAATTCGAGTTCGGATACCATAACGGCGAGGTCATCCTGATCGATGAGATTTCCAGCGGCAACATGCGTGTGTATAAGGACGGTAAGTTTGTACCGCCGATGGAGCTGACCCGGATGATATTAAACGACTGAGGGTTCGATTGACCATCAGAATGCCGGAAATGTATGTTGATTGATAGGAAATTGCGTTCGATCAAATGCTTTTCAGGTGTACTAAGAAGATATGGCGGGTTGCATTTTGCATGACCCGCCATACGTATATATCAAATGCAGGTTCCAATAACAAAACCCTCGGGAATATAGTGATCCCAAGGGTTCTGCTGTGGTCGGAGTGACTGGACTTGAACCAGCGGCCTCTTGGTCCCGAACCAAGCGCGCTACCGGCTGCGCTACACCCCGCCATACGCTTTGCAAACAACGCTTTATTATTCTAACATCAAATTGGATTTATTGCAATGGTAAATTTGCAAGACAGTCAAAAATCTGCCCTTGCCGGGTTAGGTGCAGCCTGGATCGGGTAATGCCTGTTCACAATTCGAACGAATAAATATATAATAATGTAAAATGTAAGAAAATAGCGATTGCCCGAAATATCTATATGAAAGGATCGGTGGGTCAGGTGGACAATAACGGGAGAAACAGTAAAGTTCGTACAAAAATACCGGCTGTCGTTGCCATTGTTTCAGCCGTGGCATCTTTCGCCGGGAACATTTATAACATATCCTGCTATTTCACCGGTGCCGGGATGAGCGTTTTGGCGGCGGTGATTGCAAACCTGTGCTTTGTTGTGGCCATAATAGCCTTCGTTATATTGCTCAGGCGAAATAAGGCTGCCGACGGGCACCAGGAGAATATTCACTGACGCCGGGAATCCAGTGCAATGACCCCGGATGAATGATTGATACCGGCAAGCAGGCGGAGGATCTCTTGACTGAATACATAAGAAATCTGATAAAAACATAATTTTCCGGAGGCTGGCTTCCTTCGCGGAAAAAGTGTCCGGGTTCCCGCTCGTGTTTGCAAGTATAGGTGCATTTTCCACGGATGAAGGCGTTCTGTTCCTGGCCCCTGTCGTCACCGGGGAACTGCTGCGGCATTGTTTTTGAGAAATACTTCATGTGTTCATATAGAAAGTTTATATCAAATATGGTAAACTTATGAAAACGCATAACAGGCATTGTATATGCCGGCTATTGAAAATGAGGTGAGCGGATGCAGAGGAAAGACAAATTAGTGTACATAGCTATAGCGATTTCTTCCATAATCATTATAGTTGCGTCTATGCTTTCGATATCAGGTATTGATCTTATCCCGGGGTTGATTCCGTTGTTTATGCTGATCGTAATGCTGGGATTGGGTTTTATAATGAAGGCACAGTATGATGCCGGAAAGATCAGTAAAGGATACTGGAGATTCTTCTTTTGCGTTATAGTAATTGGAATAATAGCGGATGTGGCTGCTGGGGTAGCGCAGGTCATTGATTTTTTCAGCAGAGGCTCGTGATGAGATCATGACCAGGAAATTATGCACGTTATGTGTAAAGTGCATGGCCTGGCGACAATATACTTCGGGATATATGATGCGTGATTTATAATGCGATATATGCTGCTGAACATTTACTGCGGCAGATATAACGAAGGCTGCTGAGAAAACAGCCGAGACCCGGACCGCATGGCATCCGGCCAGGGAAGCGATGTTCAATATCGGCACTAAAGGAGGAATACATATGGAGATGAAACAATACCCGATACTGGAATTTGATGAATCAAGGGATGCGGTGATCAACCCGTCAAACCTGATAAAGCCAATTGAGGGATGTGAGAGATGCGTCATTACATTTTTCAGGGATGCCATTGAAAAGCTGGACTCAGAAGGAAAGCTGAAGCAGATAGCAACCTTTTACAACGAGACTGTAAACCTGCCAATATATGAAACATACGTGGGTGAAAAAAGGGTACATATAGTGCAGGGATTTGTGGGGTCTGCGGGAGCAGCCGCCCTGCTGGAGGAACTGATAGCATTCGGATTTGACAAGTTCATCGTCTGCGGCGGAGCAGGTGTGCTGCAGAAGGATATTGCAGTCGGGCACCTGATAATACCCGTTTCGGCGATCCGGGACGAGGGAGCCTCCTATCATTATCTGCCTCCGTCCCGGGAAGTCAAATGTGATGAGGATGCTGTAAGAACTATCGAAGAATATTTTATTGAACGCAATATAGAGTACATAAAGGCAAAGACCTGGACGACGGATGCCTGCTACCGGGAAACCAGGGGCAAAGTTGAGCTCCGCAAGGCAGAAGGCTGTGTCACTGTGGATATGGAAGCGGCAGCATTTTTTGCTGTATCAAAATTCAGAAATGTAAAGCTGGGGCAGATACTTTACGGCGGGGACGATTTAAGTGGTGTCGAATGGGACAGCAGGAGATGGAAAAGCAGAGAAGATATAAGAAGCAATCTGGTGCAGATCGCCCTGCGGATATGCAGCAAATTATAGCTGAATATTCCACTGTCTGTGTCGAAGGGACACGAGATGTAATGTTACCGGATTTAAGGAATTGCAGGTGTGATTTGCTTCTGATGTGGTAACGTACAGCGGGTTTGCCGGCTGCGGCCGGTATTTCAGGAGGGATGCAGGATGGATGGAGATAAGCTATTCACCCTTATTGAAAACTCGGAATGCATGCCAAAACTTCCCCGGGATGTTTCCGAGATACTTGAAATAATGAAGGATCCCATGCTGCTGGATATAGATGTGCTGGCCGGTAAAGTTGCCAGGTGCTGTCGTTTGAATGATTTGGTGCTGAAAAACCTCAACACAGGTTATTATCAGATCAGCAAGAAAATCACGTCGATCAGGGAAGCAGTGGTCTACCTAGGGATGCAGACAGTACAGAATATCATCATATTTTATATCACACGCCAGCTTTTTTCTGAAATCCTGCATGAAAAAAAGAACAGGTTATTCAGTATGAAGCTTTACTGGAAGCATGTGATCGGTACGTCTGTTGCAAGTAGCATGTTGTCTGACAAAATCAAAAAGGGAGATAAATTCAAGCTTTTTTCATACGGGCTGCTCCACGATATAGGAATCGCTTTACTGGACGCATGCACGCCCGGATTGCTGGATATGGCAGCGGAAAAAGTGCTTACAGGCCTGCACCAGGTGATCGCCGAGCGCCTGGTTTTCGGGGGCATCACCCATGCAGACATCGGGGCCTGGCTGTGCAGGAAATGGAATATCCGCGAGGACATTACAAGTATCGTGGAGTTTCACCATACCCCGTTCATGGCGCAGAATACCACTGATGAGGTAAAGATAGTGTATGTCGCGGATATCATCAGTACCGAGTATTACGAGAAGCTGCTGGGATTGAATATAAACCACGAAATCAGCAGGAAGATCATGGACCACCTGGGCATCACGGACGATGACAGGCTGGAGATAGCCGAAGCTCTCCCGCAGGAAGTGGAGAAGATACACTGGCTCTTTACGGAGTGACAGCCAGGGAGATGATGTCCAGGTATCCCCAATCCCAGGGCTTTACGGCAGAATACCCTGAAAGGTTTTGCAGATGATCTTCCGTAACAGCAGACATTTGCCTGCTGGACGTTACGATACCATAACGATCATTGCTGAGTATGGCGCCAGGATGCCGGAATGGTGTCCATGCACAGGAAAGCGAGATGGGATAAATGGACCTTTACGTCCGCTATGCCGGCATCGACGATTGTGATGCGCTCGGGGAGATCCATTCGGAGTCCCTGGCGTTTATTTGCGCCGGGATATTTCCGGATGATCATATCCGGCAGAATTTTTCGTGTGAAAAAAGGAAAGAAGGGTTCAGGCGCGAACTTGCCAAAGGTCACCCGCATACCGCGTTACTATTCAAGGATGACGATCCGGTAGGTTTGTTTTCATACGGAGAAAGCAGGTATGAGCCTGTCGACGATTCGTGCATAGAGATCTGGAGGATATACCTGAGACCGGGATACATCGGCATGGGCCTGGGAACTGCCCTGATGGACTGGGGGCTGGCCGAACTGCGCAAAAAGGGTTATAAGCAGGCAATCCTCTGGGTACTTGAAGGGAACCACAGGGCCAGGAAATTCTATGAGAGGCATGGGTTTGTTCTTGACGGGAATGTAAGGGATTCCGGGGATGGCATTAAGGAACTGAGATATTCCAGAATGCTGGATTAGACGAAAGATCAGAGGCCTAAAGCCAAGTAGAGCATACTGCAAATGATACCGCCGACCCAAACGACAAACCGGCGCATCGATGAGCAATTCATACACTGCGGAACGGCACCGTGAGGCTGATATAATTCCACCTAGCAGATGAGGTGATACTGTGGTATTGGAAACGAAGAGGCTGATCCTCAGGGAATGGAATGAGGATGACGTTGATGATCTCGTCGACGGGTTGAACAATATCGAGGTTTCAAAATGGCTGGCTTATATTCCGCATCCATTTACGAAAGAACATGCGGAGAGATGGATCAGGTACTGCAGGCAAATCGCTGAAAAAGGGATGGACAGGACGTCTTTCGAATTTGCCATTGTATTGAAATCTGAGAAGAAGGTCATTGGCGGGACCAGTCTGTCTAATATAAACCGGATACACGGGACTGCCGGTGGAGGTATCTGGATCAATGCAAAATATCACGGCCATGGATATGGTACGGAAGCTTTCGGCAAACGGATAGAATTCGCATTCGATGAATTGATGCTGAGAAGGCTTGAAAACGGATTTTTCGCTGGTAATGAAGCTTCAGCAAGGATGCAGGAGAAATTAGGCTATAAAATCGAAGGGCTGCGGAGGAAGGCCTATATTTGCAGGGCTGATGGAGAAGCAAAGGATGAATACATCACAGGTCTTCTTAAGGAAGAATGGGTCAGAGCAGATTTATAGCATTTCTGCAAAAAAGGGAAAATGCGGCGGACAATTCAGGTGTACAACAGCTTTGAAAGGCTTCAGGGAGATGGTTATGGAAACAGTAAACCTAAATAACTGCTATGGCTGCGGGAAGGATAATCCGACCGGGCTACGGCTTAACGTCAGCCATATCGGTGATAAATCACATATCGAATTCGAAGTGAAGCCCCGGTACTGCGGGTATCCCGGAGTAATGCACGGCGGCGTCGCGGCGATCCTTTTTGACGAAGCTATGTTCCATGCTATCGCGAAATCTGGCATTGAGGCTGTGACGGCGAGCATGAGCATTGAGTACATCAGTCCTGCCTTTGAAGGGCATGTTCTTGTCTGCGAAGGTGAAATCGAAAAACGCGACGGACGGAAGATCGATGTGATTGCAACACTGACCGATGCAGCCTCGGGTAAGCTTATCGCCAAAGCCAGGGGGAGATTCCTGGAAGTGGATCTGAATAAAGTCCTGGACAGAAACAAAAGAGATAATGACAGAGGTGTTTGATGAGAAGAATTATTCCGGCAATTTGCATTATCGCTTTGATTTTATTATTTGCTTCATGCAGTAATGATAAATCAAGGGGCGGCGAAAATCATCCTGATGACACCGATACTGCAATAAATGTCAAGGGAAACACAGCGAATTCGCCGGATTCATCCGACAGCAATGGTAATTCATCGACTTCTGTCAGAGACTCGAGTACTGTTACCCAGGGGGCTGTTAACGATATAGATGCTGTCTATACCAACAGTTCGGATATACCGCAATTTATATTGACTACATAAAACAACTGGAACCAGATAATAAGATGGCTTGACTACATAAAACAACTGGAACCAGATAATAAGATGGCGGGTATGAAGATTACCCGATCTGGATAAGGGACATATTTAGAAAGCACGACTGGACGATCAAAGACCGGACGTTATGGCAGTATTCGAACCGGAAGGTTCTCAAGGGATACAATGGCTACGAGGACTATAACCAGGATAACGGAAGTTGCGGGGTAGTGATGCAGGACAACTATATAAGGACCTGGTACTGGTTTCGATCCTGTTGTTTGTACCGGCAGGAACGCTAATTATTGGAATGTGTGGCTATTGATCGGGATTCTTTTCATACCTATACGTCAGTCCGGTCATTAGCTTTACCAGCCGGCCCGACCGGCGCTTTGGAGCCGTCGATCCCGACGGGGAACAGCTCCCTGACTTTTTTGGATCTGTTCAGGTAGATATACCATCCGACACTGAAAGCTACAATGAACACCAGGCTGATGACAGCTGATACGATGATGCTGCCGAGCATCTTCGAATACATCTCATGACCCCTGACATATGGTATTTCCCTGATTTGAACGATCGTATTGAAAACAAGATAAGGGATCAGGTAGACAGCCCTGAATACAAGGAATACCTTTGAGACACTGACGGCGATTCTTTTTAATTTCTTAAGTATTATCGCCGAGAAAAGCGAAAACAGTATGTAAAACACGGATATTCCCATTATGATCGTGCCAAGGACCTTGTTTCCTGAAAGCAGGTCATATCCTTTGAACAGCGTGATCACGCCAAGCACCGTTTCCACTGCCAGAAGCATGAGAAAATAGATCAGAAGGAATCCGCTTACACCCTTTTCTTCCATGTATTCATAAGG
>Ga0116181_1000698_pt1 | contig 30644 bp, 46 predicted proteins | sample AD_UKC075_MetaG_FD_89752 | JGI IMG/M metagenome (GOLD analysis project Ga0116181, IMG submission 89752) | Active sludge microbial communities of municipal wastewater-treating anaerobic digesters from USA - AD_UKC075_MetaG | ecosystem: Engineered > Bioreactor > Anaerobic > Digestate | place: USA... | reverse complement strand
CACTTATTCTGAGTAGTCCCGTACGGCAAATCGCATAAAATCATATCAACGCTACCATCAGGAATCTCTTTCATAACCTCAAGACAATCTCCATGTACCAACGTGTTAGGCAATATACACCCTACGCGCTGTACCTTCTTCTCATTAGTGATAGTAAACATTAAATAAAATACTCCTGTATGTTTACTTTTAAATTATCCCACTCTGTTTGCGTCAGTTTTTCCTGACAAACTCTGAGTCTGTTTGCAACTCTTGGCCGAGTCCCCTCAATCTTGCTGATAATGTTGCAGCTTCCACAGAAAACATCGTAGAAGGGGAGTCATTCTTTTTAAGCCTCTCTACTAATAGCTTAGACTGTGTTCCTTTACCGGAACCGTCAGTGCCCTCTATAACAATAAGTTGTCCTGAGGAAATCATATATAGCCTTTATTATAAGTTAGAAGAAACGTTTAAAGTACAGGTGAAGCTAGGAAGCCGGAAGTAGCCTTCCTTGTATTCGGTGTTAACAATAATTTTGGCTTTATACTTCACGCCAAAAATACGTAGAATACCATCAAACATAGAAGGAGGTTCGTATTCTTCAATGTACTCAGGACAGTAGGCATCCCCTATAACCATATAAAGGTCAGGGTAGTCTTTTACCTTAACGTACTGTCCGTTCGCATATAATAGAAAAAATGGCAGCCTGTCGCAGGGATCCACATACCTAAGAGATCCTATAGGAATTTCAACGCCTTCTTCATCAAAGTGGTGACATTTTATAGCAGGTAAAACAACGTCGGTAGTATACTTGGAACTTGGCACCATTATACGCGCTTCCTTTGTTTTGTGTTGCCTGCTTTTTTGTTTTCTCTACTACAGAATGTAGCAAAGGCATCCATAGTTACCCCGGGGGCTTGTTTTCCATGGTCCTCCCAGAATTGAGCGCGACTAAAATTTTTATTCAGCTTTCTTGCATGGTCCCACATTACTTTAAGATTTAACAAGACGTTTTCTTCCTCAGGTCCTCTTTTCGTACCTGAAGTTTTCATAGTGAAGTTTGACTTCTTGCTAAGATTAAACTTATTGGCGTAGCTGCCCCATGCCCTAGGAAAAACAGACAGCCTGTTATCTATAGCAGATTTAGGTATAGAAATCATGCACACGGCGGCGGTTTTTCCGTTAGAAAAAGTCTCTGTAAGTTCGCGGCAAAGTGTTTCTGGGTTGTCGAATATGTATTCTGCCATGGATAGTATCCTTACTTAAAACGGTATTTCTTATATTTTTTGCTGTAAAACTTGTTGCATTTGATCTATCTCTAACTCAAGATCCTTACAAAGGATATTTCCATTATCGTCTACTTCTACATAGGTAGGGGTAAATTCCGAAGGCGTAAACGGAAACTTACTTTTAACTTCATCACTGTCATAAGATTTATTTGATACGGTAGGCACCCAAGGCATTCTTAGGTAACGCTCTGCCCACAATGTGTTAGGATCCTTAAATTCTTCGTGTTCCACAGGCTGACGCCTGCAAAAAACGTGGTAGTAATTAGTTATTACTCTTAGTGGATACCCAAGAGCTTCTGCAATTTGCTTGGCACTCATATCAATGTTGTAGTGATCTTCAATAAAAGTCTTTTCTTCTTGGGTCAGAGGAGACCTAAATAACTTACGGTTAATCGTTTCCATAAGGTTACCTTTATTAGCGTTGTTCTTAGTTACTTTACAGAAGTTCTTCCAGTCAAACAATCTTGGATTTAGGCATTCTATCTTTTAACTCCGTCATAGTCCCGTCCTTGTTAAGACGGAATAACGTGCCTTCGCTTACTTTTATCTTAGTCCAGATACCTTGATTGTTGTTTTTTCCTAAGTGCTTAGAGGGGACAGACGTTAGCCTACTACGTGATCCAAAACCTCTAACATGCCTCAAGCCTCCTCTCGATACAGGATCTCGGCGCTTTACAGCTTTCTCTGCCTGCACTATATTTTCGGCTATAACCTTTACTTCGCACTGCAGGATGTAGGTGTATTCTTTCATAGAAAGCTCCTGAGTAAAAACGAAAAACGGGCTCCGAAGAACCCGTTTCTCTGTTAGCTTTAGTCCTTGGAAGGGCTAGCAATTTCCTTCATCGTTTTCATGGGAAGGATCTTCACTTTACGAGAAGCAGGCTTTGCCTTAAAGACAGTTTCTTCGCCAGTGAAGGGGCTGATACCCTTGCGAGCCTTCTTAGCAGGAACGTCCTTAATACGCATCTTAAACAGCTTAGGGAAGGTAAACTCGCCGCAGCCCTTCTTGACCATACAGCCCTTCATTGCGTTAGACAGGGCTTCCATAACAGCCTTAACCTGCTTCTTTTCTACTCCTGACTCTTCCGCCAGGTGTTCCATAAGCTCAGAGACCTTCATCTTCTCCTTGATAGGAGTGACTACTTCCGGCTCCTTCTCCTTACGCTTAGACTTCTTGGTCTTCTTTTCGTCCTTGTCTTTCGACTTGGACTTCTTCTTGTCCTTACTGGTTTCCTTCTTCGAGGTCTTGGAAGACGACTTCTTTACCTTATCTTCCTTGCTCTTGGAGGACTTCTTTTCTTTCTCTTTCTTGATACCCATTTTGGGTCTCCTTCTGTGGTAAACAAAAAGTAGTATGGTGTTATACGTATATACTTTACAGATTAAGATAACAGCCGAAGTTCAGGCATTACGCCGCTTTAGTTGTTTTCATTGTAGAATAAACAGCGTCTTGGAAACCTTCCTGGCGTATGGTTACAGTGCAGTTAGGTATAAGTGTGCGTATGCGGCTTTTCTCCATAGAGATAATGGAGTAAATGCTTCGCGTAGTTGACCACCCAGTAGGATGAGTGGTCTTTATCCAATTGTGTTTAGGCTCAACCGAAATATCTGCAACGTATATATTAAGGTTGAAAAGGTTTTGTATGGTAAGTTGCTCAGTGCTTTCCTCTATTTCTATAACAATTTCTTTTGGGGTCTTCCTATATACCTTATTAGAGGGGTACTTTTCTTTTAATTTTAGTTGGATCGCTTTAACAATAGCCAGCTCCCGATCAGAGGTAACTTCTAAAACTTCAGAGTTCCTATCAGGCTTTAGAAAAGAGCGATTAGAGACGCCACCGAAATAAAGAATTGAGGGCACTTTCATGTTAAACCCTTTTTAATTTGAATATATTTATTCGATAGGAAGGCGTATATAGGAAACTCTTCCGAAAAATCAGGCTTTTCTACTTGTACTACAGCAGCAATACTTGAAGGAACGTCTTTTATCGTATGGACAACAACGGAAGCCTCTTTGTCTTTTCCAGACACAACGTTATTTAGGTATGCGTCTAATCTAGCGTAATCGTTATGTTCCCTGACCTGCATAGTAATGTTAGTAGGGTCGAAAGTTAGATAACTAATTTTGAACCTAGCATTTAGCAGGTAAAATAAACCTTGCGCTATGGCTACCTCTAAAGAACCGAATCCGTCAACGGTAGGCTTGAAGCCTATTGCAAACGTAAAACTATTTAGGCCTATGTATTTTACGTTTAAGGGTTGGCGTGAAAAGTCTTTAGTGTGTGTTCCCACATATAAAGGCATTGTTATCTCCTTGGAGCCACATAAGAAAAATGGTTCCTTATAGTCAAGGAACCACGTTAGACTTAGTACATGGGTAGTTGAAATACAAAAACGAAAATCAAACCTAGCAGTAGACCGTATATAGTTTCCCCTCTCTCCCAATAGTAATCAGATTTCCATATACGGGATACCCAAAAAGACAAAGGGAAACAAGCACCGCTGACTAGGACTAACATGCAATAGTCTGCAAATGGTATGAAACCTATAGCAGCCAAGGGGCAGTAGGCTAGAGCGAACCAAAGTATACCGCGCAAGAAGAGAGCTACAGTCGCATACGCTCTGGTATACTTAGTTTCGTCGAAAATAAAATTGGCTACGTAGTGTATGCCTGTACTTTTGCCTTCATCGCTACTCGGGTTAGGTATCCCACCGTCAATCTGTCCTATCCATTTGCCCCACCCAAAAGTTTCTCCTAGCTTATAGAAGGCAGCGCAACATAGGAACAAAAATGAAATTGTTTTCCACCCTGAATACATTTGCGCGTAGGCTGTAGTGCAGACCACAGAAAAAATCAAGGAGGCAGGCAAACTACCAGAGTGCTTAGTAGGGAAACCCCAGTATTCCGCAATAGTGTGTTCTCCAGAACCTCGTACTCTATTCATAAGAATAAATAACAACACAACAAAGGATGCGATCATTTAACTCCTCATCAGTGTAATGGTGGGTCAGGAGGGACTCGAACCCTCGGCCAACGGATTAAAAGTCCGCTGCTCTACCGACTGAGCTACTAACCCTAAAATGGTGGGCGAGAAGGGACTCGAACCCTCACTCCTTACGGAACTGGAACCTAAATCCAGCGCGTCTACCAATTTCGCCACTCGCCCTTGTTCTTTACTTTACAGAATTGAGTTTTTCTTCAATACGTTTAGCTCTATCTCTGCGTGCTACTAGTTCATTAAGACGTTGCGTGCTGCCTACGTAAGAGACGCTCAAACGGTAACTGAAAATGTCTCGACGTAAATACACAACAAACCATAACCAGTCCCGAAAACCAACGGCGCGTATTTCTTTGAAAGCTTTCATGTTGTTCTATTCCAGTGTAGCATAGACCGATAATTGCTATAGTAGGCGGAGTCGCATCACAAGAACCTATTTATCTCCTCTTCCGACCATCCAAGCGTTGCCATTTGTTTACGTTTACCTAAGATACCTGAACACGATCTAGAGCAAGTGCTGCCTATCTTAGGTTGACGGACTTTCTGCTTTGCACTAGGCTCAAATTCATTTTTGCATTTAGGGTTAGCGCATTTCATTTTAGCCTCCTTGAAGTTTCTAAGACGAGGAAGGTATGTCAGTTTTCTGATGAATACACCCGGCGCACCGAGGGTCAAGGTCAGACTGATGTTTGCAGTCGGTAGACATATTATGTTTTATTTCCACTGAAACAGGGACGGCATTCAGCTTCAAAGGAGAATAAGATGCAATCTGTTCTGAGTACCCGTCTCTAGCAGTGTAGGACTCTTTCATAGGAGGTCGATTAAAACAGCCATTCTTACTTTCGTTTTGTTTTTCCACTTTTCTTCTCCTTAGCTTTTTCTTTAGCTTTCTTTGCCTCCTTTTTCAGGCGCTTAAGGTGAGCTTTAGTCTCAGCTTCTTTGGCCTCCATGTCAGCCTTAACCTTTTTCTTAACCTTCTTCCAATGTTTTTCTACTGTCTTTTGTTCTTCTGCACGTTTCTTTTCTAAGGACTTCAAGCCCTTGAAAGGCGCAAACTTAATGCAGCTTGCTACGTAGTCCATAAGCTCGTGATGCAAGGAACTCGGCGTAGGAATTTCTTCTTTGTCTAATATGCTTGTTTCTTTTGGGATTTTTGAAGCTGGGTACCTATACCAGCCTCGCGAGGTGTAATAATATCCTTTAGCGTCTCGCTTGTGATACTCGTATGAGTCTAACAGGAGTTCTAGCGTGCCTGCCAGACAGGAGAACTTGTATTGCTCTCGTTTTGTTTTCTTACTGTTCTCCCTAGTAACTATGAATACAAGGTAGTAAGGATTGAACCTAGTTTCAAACGTGAACATACGTCACCAAATAACTATAAAAATGGCGCGCCTGGCAGGACTCGAACCTGCGACCACCTACTTAGAAGGCAGGTGCTCTATCCAACTGAGCTACAAGCGCAATATGGTGGGCCCAATCGGACTCGAACCGATGACCAAAGGATTATGAATATGGTGGGACGTACAGGATTTGAACCTGTGACCTCTCGGTTATGAGCCGATCGCTACTTACCATCTGAGCTAACGTCCCTTTAAGGTAATAGTTACTTTTTTATACCCGCAGTCCTTGCTACAACACGGTTGTTCTCCTTTCATTTTATCCTCTGCTCTAACCAACTGAGCTATAGGCCCAAATAAAGTATTATTTTCTGCCGCCTAAGTAGTTGGCAACTTGTACCACTGAAATCTGGTGTGGTCCATTTGTAAATCTGTTCAGGATCTGGGTTACTTCAGGTTTAGATAATAGGTCTGAGGTAATTATATGGATACGTAAGTCATCAGGAACAGTGAATTTAACACCAGTAGCTATTATGTGCATTGCGCCCTTCGGCAGTATAAACCCGGTGTCCGGACCATAGTCCTCTAAAAGTTCTGCTAAGTTTTCGGCTACCCTGGATAGGGTCCTAGTTGTGTGAACAAAGTGTTTGTGTCCCTGTATTCCATAAGCGTAAGGTTCACATCTTTCGGTTACGAGAATCATAGCGTCTCCTAAAAACCTAGTTTGGTTACCTGAAGAAGTTGGTGCCCGGAACGGGAATCGAACCCGTACGCCATAAGCGAGGGATTTTAAGTCCCTTGTGTCTACCAGTTTCACCATCCGGGCTTTCATCTATACTTTACAGTTTTAAATAGGGGAGTGTTACCTCCCCTCATCAGGTCAGTCCCAGTAGCCTGCATGTTTTTCATCATGCCTGCAATAAGGCTCATAACCTTCAACTCGCATCACTTTGTGGAGTTCCCTACGCATATAGACACGGCCTTTGCTGATGGTCTGTCCCCTGAAATACTTCCCAGGCCCATACCCACGAACAGTCCTGTGCGACAAAGCCAAGTCTCTGGCGTTTGCTCGGTCCTCGTATTCCTTAGCGTAAAATTCCTCAAAGCTGCTATAGTCATTGTAATAAGAACACTTGAGGTGTGCCCAATGCAATGACCTACCCTTCTGGTACTGAAGGTACTGGTGAACATTACCATAGAACCAAAAATATGCGAACTGTTTGCGCTTGATTGTACGGCTCAAGATAAACCCTCCTTCGTTGTCTTAAACGAAGTGAGGTTGTATCCTTAATCAAAAAGTAAAACATTGGTTATTCCTCTTGGGTGGCAGGCTGGATGATCTGTAGGGCGGCCTCGCGTGCGGTGAGGCCTGCATTCCAGGCTTGGCGCATCAGGTCCTGGCGGGCCTCGGCGATGCCTTGGGCATCACTGCGGCAGACCTGCAGTTCGTCTTCGATGACATATAGGAGGTCGTCTTCCCACTGCACATAACGCGGAAGGGATTGCTCATGAGGTTGCATGGTGGCTCCTTGAATGAATGGGTGGCCAGCGACAGCAGGGTGCCGCCAGCCGGTTTGGATCAGGTGACAATCACGAAACGGCGCGAGCCGGGACGGATAAGGAGATAGGCCGCAATCAGTTCATCGGAGTCCAATACTCCGACGACGTATTGAGAGGAGCCAGGACCTCAGCGGCGCTAAGGTTACTACTGGTAATCGTGGATAGTAGAAAAATTGCAATGGAAAGGTTTTTCATTTGCGTTACCCTCGTATAGGAAGAGTTTAGCGAATAAAGCTCAGGAATTTATCAAACTTTATTCGCTATTCTTTTGAGTGTTAGACTCAATAATAGTATATCATAGTTTAGATACGGGTACAACACAAGTATTCTAGCTACAGGAGCGACCTTTTTAGCCTAAGCACCGGATAGTATAAAGTTAGACTGATGGGAATACTGCGTCAGTGTATCCAACAGACTTCAGGAACTTGTCCTTAGGAGCGTCAGGCTGATCGACAGAGGACTTCAAAATCATTTTAGGGAAATCGCCTTGCGTGTAGGTTTCAGTAACGCCCTTAGCAGCAAAGTGTGATTTTGTGGCTTCCAATTCTTCAGGTGTTCGGCAGAATCTGGTCATAACACCGTCGAGTACTGCTGCCATGTCAGCGTCCCCATCCACTCCAATAAGGTGTTGGGCACCCATAGCAAACACCTGAATGTCGCATAGTGCGTCACGCACTCCATCTAGGAGTGTGGCGTAAGTTTCAGGGTCTGGGTAAACACCACCTTCTATGCAATTACCTTGGTACTTTTCTAGCTCTGACATAGCCTCTTCAAATTCTTTATACTCGTCTAACACATTTTTCATCTGGGCCCGAATACGGTCAGGGTTGAATGCCTTAGGGTTACCCTTAGGATTACCAAAAGCTTCATTCATATCTGATACGTATTGAAAAGAAGTGCGGTCCATATTGTTTTCCTTTAAGAAGAGTGGTTAAGGTAAAGTGGGAGTATTTTAGCTTTTTTGTCTAGGTAAAAGCTTGCCCATGATAGAATAGGCTTTTTGCGTACACATTTCCTGAAACTGGATAGGTGTAACATTCTCAGTAGTAGATAAAACGTCTTTAATAAGATCAGGGTAGCCTGCCAAAATTCTGTTAGCCATCTTCGCTTTGTTTTCTTGAGAAATAGTCCCAAGGAAGCAGCTAACATCAATTCGACCTGGGCGAGTAGAAATGTCTCCTAGATTAGAAACAACCCCCATAGCAGGGTCAATATGGTCCAAATGATTCGTAGTCACGATAAGCAGCACGCCGTCCTTAGTTTTAACACCGCTGATTTCGTTCAGAATGCAATCGAAGGTCAATGCTTTATGTTCTGTAAGAGGAGTTCTACCTTTGAAGACCGTATCAAAATCCTCAAAGGCTACTACACACGGTGTAAACATGTTACTCCATTCAGAGACAAACTCTTGGTCAGACAATGTGGACAGGTAGTAGCGGTAAAGCCGCAGACCTAAATGTTTAGCTATAGCAGTGATTAGAGCCGACTTACCTGTGCCGCCAGGGCCGTGCAAACAAATGCCTCGACGCCAAGAGATATAGCGTTCTGCATACCATTCTCTCATGCTAAACCAAGCGTCAATGTCATCTACTACTTTCCAAACGTGAGCGTCATAAAACAAGCCTTCAAACGGATCGCATTCATCAACCTGCCGCTGAATTTGGTCAGCATAGATAAGCGGGGTGTCTAACTCGTTGTCGTAAAGACGCTCGTAATTAGGTTTTTCAGCAGCTAGCCCTCCGTTAGAAGCCTCTTCTGGCCGAGGTACACCTTCTGCCCTCTTATAGTTTGAGAAGGATTCACTACCGATTTTTTCAGTACCCATAACGTCAATAACACGGTAGTCACTCCGTTTCTTAGTAGACTGTGTGTCAATATAGGTTTTGGAAACTGTCTTGAGGTGGTCCTCTACCTTATTTAAGCCTCGTAGTGAGTACACAGTAATAGAGTAATAGCCTGCTATTACCACATACATTTCAGGAAATTTAATAAAAATAGTAGGTCCAGTAGGCCACTTAAAAGGTATTAGCTGATAGTTGTTCTTCTTACCTACTTCTAGGTATAACATGGTGTAGCTATGTTGAGTGCTAGGTACAACATAGAAAGCTCGCCTAAAATAATTAAACAACTCCCTAGACAAGGTTTGGTCCGATATGTCAGTTTTTACAATAGCAAAAGAGGCTATGTAAGAGAACCAATGCTTTACGTGATTCCATCCAGCAATAACGGTGGCCATAAGACCACCGGTTGCGAGTAGAGCTAAAGGATTAATAGAGGAAAAATCAATCATTGGAGGCTCCAAAGATTTCTGCAAACTTATCGTAGCTTATGTGTGCCCCTGCTGCGTATTCGTGACCGCCGCCTCCTAAGCTAGACGCTGTATCCAATACAACCCCACAGTTTTTGTTGGACCGGAAAGAAAGCTTAACTCCAGTCTCTCTAGGCGCAATAATACAAGCGGGTACATTTGCATGTTCATAAATGTAGCCAGCCAATCGGCTCAAGCTGTTGGGGCAGTTATGTGCAACGCAGATAAAGTCTTTACCCAAGATTTTCTTTTTGAACGAAGACTGCGTATAGATAGTTTCAAAGTACGCCTCTTCTTCTGCCAGGATTCTGTTACCTTGGACAACGTAGTCGTCCTTGTCTTGGTTGAACCTAGACATAATCATAGAAGCGGTCTCTAAGCCAGGGCGGTACTGTTTAGAGATAGCTGCCATAATAGCGCGGGTGTTCTCTAACCGGAACGTCCACAAGTCTTGGTCGGAAACTACTTCCACAAAGTCTTTAAAGAGTTCTTTGTAAAAAGGTTTGCTAAACAAAGCTGCCAAGTAGTCAAGAGTAAGGAGAGCGCCGCTTTTCTCCTTACTTAGCGTTACAACAATGTTGTTATTAGGAAGAACGCCTGCGTTAGTTAAGCTGTCAACAGCAATAAAGGAAGACGCATGATGGTCTATCCACTCAACATCGGTGTTACCTTTAGCGAGGCCTACTAATGTGGTCAGGTCACGTCGGCCTACTTCAGAATTAACATCGAAGGACACATCTAGCAGGTAAATGGTTTGACACACACCTTCATTGCATCTGTCTAGTACGTGAGCAACAAACTCAGTGCTAAAACCAGTCGAGTAGGAATAAGGTTCAATCAACCCGATTTTTACACGGTTCACTTCTTCGCGAAAGATAGACCGCGCTACAGAGGCTGCTACGGCACCGTCCCAGCAAGGGTCGTGATAAACGATGTGGACTATTTCTTTCATGTTAGTTTTCCTTGTCTTCTGAAGTTTCTGCCTTAGCGTCTTTAAGCCACTCGAAATTCCAGGATATAATGTTGCTATAAGCAAACATCAGGTCGTCACAGGGTTCACTTGCTACAAAGAATTTGATGTTGGGCAAAAAATTCATTTGCATGGTGAAGAACTCTTCATCCGAAATAGTGGTGTTCTTTGCTAACTCGATTTCCTTGCGGAGCCCTACCACGTATTGCTGATAATAGGTGTACTGTGAACAAACAGTACAGGCCAGAATGTCCGCGTCCCGTAGAACCTTAGCTACGTCAGAAACAGGGTCACGCACAAAAGGAAATTCTGTGGAGAGTATCGCTTCATACACTAGATGCTCTACAGAAGGCGGCACTAAAGGGCATATATCTCGAAGGGTTGTTACCACGTTAATGGTATCAGGCTTAGCACCACCAGAGTGATTGTAGTCGTGAAACATAGCAGCTATAATCAAAGCCGCTCTTTCCTCCGGACGCTCGTTTTTATAAATAACTCTCCAGATAGTATCCGCCAACACAGCAACCGAAGCTTGGTGGAAATTGTTGTGGTAAGGCAAGAGCTTACTAGGGTTGTTTTCCCAGTGTAGGGCCAACCTGGCGTAGTCAAAGCTAGAGCAGGCTTCTTTAAGTAGATCAATCGCCTGGGATACAATGCTTTTTCTTTCTCTTTCGGCATTGCTCACGAAGTCGAAAGCGTTATGCAGGGTGTCTAACTGGATAATATCGCTCATTGCATTTCCTCCAAGGGTAGTGGCTATCACAACACAGAGTAAACCTAGAAACCTCCGTGTCGTTGAGGGCGCCAAGCCTCATACAGCTAGAGAAACCTGATCAAGGGCTTGTGGGTATGACATAGTAAGCAAACAAAAGAGCAGAATCCTATCAACCCGGACCGGGGTCGCCATTACGCATTTGCTTAACTCGTTTACCTCGGTTTATTTTCTCTAACCTTAGATTACTTGCAAGCCTTCTTTAGGCTTTTATATGTGGAATAAACCTTCTTCCATAGCCGAGTTTCACTTTTGGATTCTAGCACAATGGAATGGTTTCGTTTATGTTCCGGAACAGGCAGACCTGCAACTATTAGTTGGACCTGCATATAGCTACCTGTGAACCTGATAACGAGTTGGCCTGACTGAGCATTGCTCCCCTCGAAAGGCAACTTGCTAAAAGCTTCTGCTAGGCCTCTCCAGTTCACCTCGTCTTCAGATAAGGATGCCATGATTAACCTTCTACTGGAGCGTTCTTAACGTTGTCCCAGATTCGGAATTCTAGGAAAGATATTTTGGAGAAGGTTTCGTGCTTCGCTTTAATTACAGCACGTGCCTCGTCAACGCTATTCGATTGCTTCAATTCAATCCAGTTAGCGCTAGCTTCTAGAATATTCCTGTATTCGACCTTGTACTTGAAAACTTTCGGAGTAAAATCGTACCCTTTCGTTTGCGCTGCCTCTTTAGACCTAGCATCAGGCGATTTTGTTTTTACAGGGCGATCCGTACGGTCTTTGCGAACTTTCAGTGGGGCACGGTCAGTCTTTGCAGTATCCATATAGCATCCCTCATTACATAGGTGTTTAAAAGCCTATTACTTTCCGTTACGAACTTTTGCAGCCTTAACCCTGTCGTATTCGTCTCTACAGGAGTAGCCATCTTTTAGATCGTCTTTTGAAGGCTTACAGAAAATAAGGTCTTTCTTAACAGTCTCCTGACAGAACCAGCATTTTCCTGTGTGAGGAAGCTTATGCTTTGCTCTCTCCTGTTGCGCTTTCAATGCGGCTGCGGTTTGTCTCTCTGTTTCTCTAGCAGCTATATCTACTGGATCTACGTAAAAGTCCTCCATTTGGGACATGTTATTTTACTCCTATCTGATGTTTATTATTAGGCAGTACAAATTTCGCTAAGTGGCTGGAAGTAGGGTTCAACCTAACTATGGTTGCGGCCCTATTAGCGATAGGCAAGTCTTTTACATATTCTTCGCTATGCTGAATTGCTTTCCTAAGCTTGAAGTAGGCCTCTCTCCTCTTCCTGATCGCTTCTTGAATTTCTTTGTCCTTCATAATAACCTTAGCCTGCTCGAAGGACAAAAGCTTTTTAAGGTTTGCGATTCTTTCGTACATGAAAGACACAGCCGATACAGCAGAACAGACAGCTAGACTCAGGACTACCGTTACAAGCGCCCAAGGCAAATTAGGGTGACTGAGAACTAAGCCAACTGCGATGGATATGTATACATAGGTATGCTTGTTAGAAAACATTCGGTAAGCCCAGTGTTGCTTCGTCATCTTACTCTCCTTTTATAGATTAAAAGCTGGGTTACGTTGGTAACCCAGCTTGAGTATTTGCTTTCTGCCTTACTTTTGATTTTCAACCCATTCTTTAAGTTCTTCTAAATGAGCTACAATCGCTTCTGCCTTACGAAGGCCGAATGAAATAATTGGAGGCTTGCCTTCTTCGTAGTCTTCTTCCTTACCATCGAAAATGCCGAAGGTGGCAGTTCCTTTATATTCTTGTTCCATTACAAAGGATGTTTTCTTAGGCTTCTTGCCCTTTGTTTCTTTTACTTTTCCCTTAGGCGCAGGCTTCTTGGTATCTTTCTTTGCAGACTTCGAGGTACGCTTTGATTTTCTATCGTCACTTGAACTATTAGAGGACGCGGATGCAGAGCTACTTGAAGGAGCAGAGCTGGCAGCACTGGAACTTGCAGAAGAGGAAGAGGCTGAGGAAGACGCGGAATCAGAGGAAGCGCCTTTCTTCTTGTTGGATTTCTTAGTAATAGCCATGGTAGAACTCCTTAAGGGGTATTGTGAAAATCTTCAGACTTTACAGTTTTGAAATGTAGCAGGCATTGATGAAAAAAGTTTGATTTTATGTCAGGTCCATAATCCTCCTCATAGTCAACTATACACTTGAAAGCCTCCGTTAGCACAACAGGGCATGATATTTTAAGGCTACTCGCCTGGAACCATGAAGCCCTAGGCCCTGTCAATAAAGATAGCAAACCTACTAAAAAATTTATTTCTGCAACCTTTTGATCTTGGGACCACCTAAGGGCTGCGTATTGGGAGTACACTGCCTTTTTTTCCATACAAGGCTTCAATGCTAACCTGGCTATACTACCTGGCAAATATACTGGGTGTTTGAGCAGAACGCAGTCCAGGTCGTCTATTACAGACACAGCTTTTGTAGTGTACTCCATTAACCTCTGTATAACATAAGGCATTTGTTTATTTTGCGGTTTGTTATTGTTCAAGTTGACCGTAGTATTATGGATTGAGTGCAGGAAGTCTTCCATTAGTTCGTGCCTCAGGTCCAGAAGTGCGAATACTACGATAATACTCTGTCTAGTATTCACGTGGTAAGCTCCTAATCAGAGGCTAAGTTATTTAAGCCTCTGAATTAAATTAGCTAGCACCAAGCTTTTTTAACCGCTTCCTATATTTAAGCCAAGCATCAAAGTTCTCATAAAGCAGTTCGCCTTTAGCATTGCCTATAGCTTTTACGCAGGCGGACTTACTTATTTTGCCTTCTTTTTCTGCCTCGCGTATTATTTTTGAGGCCTTGTCAAAAGAAGCTTTAGCTAATGATAGTCCTGGCCTAACAAACACATTACTCATTACCATAAGAGAAGAGGTATCCATGTTAGCTAACTTACGAGGAAGGGCGATGGACAAAGTTTCTAACATGGACTTACCGAAGCCCTCGATAGAGAGAATTTTCTTTGCCTCCTTCTTATCCGTCGCAGCAGACACAAGCTGAAAGATAGTGGTGTAACCTTGGTCGTAAAGCTTTTGTATATTCTTTGTGCCTAGACCAGTTACCTTTGTAGCTTTGAGGGCTGCAAATAGTTGTTCCTTGTTAGCTAGTGGGCAATCCTTACCTTGTACGCAGTAAAAGTCAGGCAGCTTTTTCCCTTTGTCGTCTTTCGGCTGAAACACTTTGCTACCGCACCCGCATCTAGACGGCTTTATACTTTCTGCCCCGGCAGGCTTTGTATCTGCAAAGTACGCTTTAGGGATAACGTCACCAGCCTTTACGATAGATATTTTTGTTCCTACTCCGATTCCTTTAGACAGCAGCCAAGAGTAATTATTTCCTGTAGCTTGGGTAAAAGTAGAATTGCCTATTTTTACAGGCTTATAAATAAGCGTAGGCTTCAGCGCCCCAACTTTGGAAGTATTCCATTCTATCTCTCTAACTACAGTGTTTTCTCCTGTACCCGAGTTCATAGCAGAGTCCGCAGAAACTTTGTAGGCTACAGCAAAATAGGGGGTGCCTTTTGTATCATACCCCATTCTAGCGCGAATTTTGGAGTCAGAAACCTCAACAACAATACCGTCTAACGGGTACTCTTGGTCGGCTACCTTTTCTAGCAAAGAGTTTAGCATCCTCTTGAAGCCATCTGAGTAAGAGTTTTCACTAACAACTTGAAATAGAGGCGACTCCTTGTAAGTGATAAAACCAAGCTTGTTAAGGATATGGACGGTTAGGTTTTTATTTGCATGCAGGCTAGAACCAAGGTGCAGGTCTGTAATTTCCAAGTCGCAGCCTACGTCACCTTTCTTAGTCTTCAATTCGTAAGCTACAAAATCAACGGCTTCTGTCAGTGCCTTCGGAGGAACTTCCGAGTTAACCCAGCCAGACGCAGCGTTTCTAGGCTCGTTGTACGCTTTCTTGGAGTCTGCCTTTTTCTGATCTTTGACAACCTTTCTAAACCTAGATTTAGAGCATACTACTTCACCCACAATAAAGTAGTCTTTGTAATCAAAGTGATTCAGGTGTTTTGAGGAAAGCTTTGCTGGAATAATTCCTCGTTCCACTAAGGCTTTAGCATGGGATAGCTTAGGCTGGCCTTTTACTCCGTCACCGCCGGAGTATGCTGCAACCAATTCATTCTTTCTATAGTGTAGAATAAAGGTAAGCCCATCAAGCTTAGGACTCATCACGAAAGATACCAGATTAGTATAATTTTTATACAGATTAGGCTGCTTACGCTTGGAAAAGTCCTCTGCTACGGATTTTGAAGCTTTCAAGGAACGCGCTATGAAATTACTCATTCCTTTATCGTTATCGTTCTTTGTTTTCTTCAGGGAACCTAATCTGACAGGAAGGTATTCGCTTCGCTTAGATTCGCGCACGGCAGTTCGGACACCGGAGAAGTAAGCGTCAGCATCAGGCAGGCGAACCTTAGAATTAGCGTAAAGCTTTTTCAGGCGGCGTTCTACCTTATCTCGGAAAGAGTCGTACTCCTCGTCTGTAACTTTAGGGGAGTCGCTATTATAATAGGCGTCATCATACTTTTTTAATTTTTTGATAGACGTATTTATCCAAGAAATGAGGTCGTCTTGGTCAGCTTTAGACAACTTGGACATTATGATCCCCTCTTACTTTTCTTTTTCTTAAACTTTACAGTGCAGTAGTCTACTAGAAGGTGTTTACTCTTTTGAAAGTAAGAGCCTACGCTCTCTGCTTCCGTCATACCAACCCAGTACTGGAATGGAACCTCGTTGTACCTGTATATGGTATCAGACGTATGGAATTGGACGTACAGGTGTTCGTTCAAGTAGTCATACGCACAGGACTTTATATTAGTTGAGTCTACACGCATAATCCAAACACGCGGAAGTTTTCGTATCGACGATACTTCCATCTTTACTTGTTCTACTGGCATTTGCATTTCTCCTACTGAGTCGGCTAACCACCCATTAAATTCTTGTGTGCCTGGCCAGTTAAAAAAGCCAAAGAAATTACTGTGGCGGTCGAATGCTTTAAACCTACCTACAAATACTAGGTCTCGGTCTAATGCGGCTTGTTTCCAGTCAGCGTACTTTCTGAACTGTTTAATCATTAGCTTTCAACGCTTCAATGTAATGCTTCTTATAAAACAATGCACCTACTCGGTTATCTGTATTATAAACTAACCGGGTTTTGAAAGAGTACCCTTGGTCTTGCATTCTTTTAAGTAAGGCAGACCCTATTTTATTTTTTCTGTTCTTAGGGCAAACGTATACGGACAGCAGTCGAATGTCTTGGTTTCTAGATACTACCCAAGGATAAACAATACCGCACCCGACGGGTTTACCTTCTACGTAGGCTACAAAAATTGTTAGAAGTTTCAGCGTAGCCGCCGACAACTGGTCTGTAAGTATTTTTTCAAACCATTTAATGTTAAGGTACCTATCACCTTTATGCAGCCTATGCTTCACGCAAATAAAAGCGCCTTCTTTAACTTTACCCAGTCGATACGTTTGTATTTCCATAGCTATGAAACCTAGTAAGAGAAAGGGGAGCCTAGGCTCCCCTTTCCTTTGTTGTTAGACTTCAACTACTTTCGTAAATAGCATAAGCGGGAGAGGCTGGTCATTTTTAGCACCGAACAGCGCAGTCTTTCCTGTCTTAGTAGCTGGGCAGAAGTCAGAATCGCCAAGGGTCGAAGAGAACTTAAACTGTGTAAGGTCTACTTCCGGGAAAGCCAACATGTATCCTTCTGCTGGGTCCACTGCGAGGGAAAGTGTAAGACCTGTATCTGTCAAAGGTCCGCCTTTCAGAGGCTTTCCTTTGGTGTCTACTCCGTTGACAGCGCCCAAGATCGTGTTAACGTGCGGTACCACGTCTTCTACCATTGCGCCCTTGTACTTGTAGTAGGCGTAAATGTCGATAGTCCACGTAAAGGACGCGTCCCCTTCACCTGCTTTGTTGACCATAACCGTCTTCTGGAACAGGTTAGATACGCTAGGCATGACGGCTTCAACTTTATTCAAGAGTGCGAATGCCATATCCTTATAGAGCTGGTCAGTCTCCTTAGCAGTTCCGATTCGCATTACGCCTGCTTCCATCGACGTATTAAACTCTCGAATAACACGCAACGCTGGGAACAAGCAGGCGCGAAAAAAACCTGGAATCTTGCTCGAAGGGTTAGCGGTACTTGGAGAAAGGACTGTCACGTTGTCAAAAGGATCCATAACGTGAACAACCATTTCCGTGTTATTGCTCAGGATAACTACCCTATCAGGGTCGGTCTGCTCAAAAAGTTTCGTAGGCTGGATAATAAGGTGGAGTGCAGCTTTCACCTTAGTCATTTGCAATTTTGCAGCGCCTGCTTTTTGGTTAGTCACTGCTTCCGGTGGGGTTACTACGTTTTCAGGAGTACTCATGTTTACCTCTCAGTTGGTTTTTAACTTACCCATCTTCTCTTGCCTAAATTCGATAGCTAGCTGCTCTGCACTATCTCCATATTTGGCTACAGAAAATCTTTTCTTACGTTGCTTAGGAGGGTCAAAAGAATCGTCCTGATAATTGGCAGCCCAATAATCAGACACAGTTCCGTCTTTGGATTTACGTTGTTCAAAGTAAACACCTAAAGTTTGGCCTTCTGTTTTGCGTTTATTTCGTGTGTATCCCTTATAGTCATCACACTTTACAGTATTCTCCTTTACAAACTTTTTAGCTGCGCTAAGTGCCGATCGCTTAGAACCTAATTTAGTGAAAGCGAAAGACTGCGGCTTCCACTCTGGAGGTAGTCGTACAACATAAGCGCTCGCCGTTTCGGTTACGTATTTCATAATAGTTGCCTAGGTATTTATTTGAGGCTAAACCATTTGTGCAGTGTAAATATACCTATATCTGTATCTTCGATTCTGGTAGTGCATTGGTAGCCTGTTTCCTTGTAGAGGTTCCGCAACCAGTCGATAATCTTGTCATTCCGAGGCAGTTTAACAGAGAAAGGCAAGACTTCTGAAAGTGGAAGCTTTCCAGACTTCGCAGCTTCCACTCTAGCCTTCAACTCTTTTTCTACCAGACCTATGTAGTGCTTTTGGAGAGCTTCCTCTGCTTCTGCCAAATGCAACTCTATGTCGTCTAACATAAGGTTAAGGTCAGGTTGGGTAGTGATGTAATCATAAGGGTTGAAGGTGGATTCCATATTTTGTTCGGCCATTGTAACTACTCCTAAAAGGAGGCACGTCCTTGTGCCGTGTGAATTACTTGCGCTTGCTCTCTGCCTTAGCTGCGGCCTTAACGTAGTCATTAACTACGTCTACCAGACCGTTGACGTTTTCAGACTTGACTCCTACGCGCTTCATTTCCTTCTTCAGGAGCTTCAGCACTTCCAGAGCGTTGGCGGCATCACCTGCGTTTTCATCCACGTATTCATCGAGGTCAATTTCCGGCTCCTCTCCGTCAGAGTCCTCGCTAACAGCCGCTGCCTTCCTGCCGCGACCCTTAACAGGGGCGTCCTCTTCGGGCTTACGGCGAGCACGGCGCTTGCTCACCAAATCACTGTCAGAGGTAGCTGCTTTCCGACGGCTAGTTGGTGTATCACTGTCAGAGGCATTCTTGTTAGGGGAACGCTTAGAGGTTTCAAACTCTCCTGATTCCGCTTTCTTGAGAAAGTTTGCGAAGTCGCGGGCAGACTCGAACACGTAGCCAGTGGTTACACCTCCAAAGAAGTATCCAATAGTCTTGCCCTTCAAAGTAGCGAGCATGTCGCCGCTACTCTTGTGGGTTTCTACTTCGCCACCGTTTTTCTCAATGATACGGACAAAGCGGTCGGGATTTTTGGTGAGCTGGCCTTCGCGGCGAACATAACCATTGGAGGCACGGGTGACTTCGATCTTGAGTTGCTTCATTTTGGTTTACCTTTTTAAGGTTTAGGGTTTGAAAGGGTACAACAGGTAGAACAAACTTTATTTCTTACAGGTTATCTTTTTAGGCGTACCTCCTGAAGATTCCAACAAAGGCTGTAGCTTGGCCTTTGAAATTTCAAGTTGCTTGCGGATCTTGACACATACAGCATCCTCTTGATTTACACCAGCTCTTTTAAGGCCGCTAAGGAGACTTTCCAGGTCATCTACTTTAGCAGCTAGCCGATCTGTTTTGGCTTTTTCGGCTTTACCGACAGAAAGCCGCTTTGTCCATTCGTTAATGTACGCGCGGTATTTTGCAATGAGGGCCTGACGCAGTTCAAAGTGGGCGTCAGTTTCGGACATAATGTAGTAAAGGTTCAGGTCTATTGCATATTTATCCACGCTTAGGAGAAGGTCGCTTGGAAGTATACCTGCTTCTGAGGCCAACACGTTCAAATACGTAGGGGCATCAATGAAGGTAAGAGAGCTATCTTGCACACGCTGGGTTGATTCCTTCCTCAATAAGGCATCGGCTTCCTTTGACAGGCTCGGGTACGCAAGTGATACAAGCTTTGTCTTAGAGAAGAAGGGGTGTGCCTCTAGCTTTGTACCGAAACCATATACCGACAGGATTGTTTTATTTTTGGAGTCGATTATACGGAAGGAAACGCTTTTCAATTCCCTTACAGAATAACGCTTTACACCAGGGATGGTAATCGACAGGTCTTCCAGCTTGTGTTTAGAAAAGACATTAGGTTGCACGGTGGCCTCCAGTTAAACAGCTTCGAGTTAGATGGTCTTGATATTAAAATTCTTTTTGAACTTTCAAGATTTGATCCAGAAAGATCGGGCTTTGTTTCCTATGGAGAGCGTCGTGACGCTCCCAGTCAACGTTTTCCAGAAGGTCTGCTTTCAGTAGCCAGTCAGCAGTGGAACCCCCCAGCATTTCAACCATTGTGTCCACAACGTCTTTCGGTGGCATCTCCCACGTTACAGTGTCTCGAAGTGTACGCGCAGTCAGGTGTAAACGAATCTTGCCACGCGCAATCTCATCCCAGTTAGCACGATGAAAATTCATAAAATCTGGCTGGATTAGGTTTACAGGTGCCCAATTGATAGGGCACAGGTCAACTTCGATGAAGTATCCGTTCCGCTTACCTAAGTAGCGGGACCAGGTACCCCAGTAACTACTATAGACATACCATAAGCAATCGAACTTGGTGTAATTGTTCATTTTTGTCTCCTGTGACCTAGCAAGTTACACTATGATAGTGGTGTGGGGCATATCCCCCGCAGTAACGATAGCGAATGAGAGTGTTCCGTTTAGAATCAAAGACTTAACATCTTCAACGGTGGTAGAAACATCGGTTCGGCCCTGCCTAGCGATAAGTACGTTGCCTGCAAGAGGTGAGTAGTACCAGGGCGTAGCAACTTTTACAATAGGCCAAGTTTTAAGCAGGCCTTCCTCATCCACAAAAATCCAGTCAGCAGATTTCGGGAGCTTACATACAGGTTGCACTATGGAACACTGCAGGTGAGGGTAGAATGTGGAAAAATTGTTAGTCTTTACCACGACCTCGCGAACAAGGTCGTGGATAGACACGGGACCGCCATTAAGAAACAGTTTTGCGTCGATGAGGATAGCTTTCATTTTATTTCTCCTAGCTCAGAAAGTTTAGAAACGAGGGCACCGTAATTCTTAGGGCGCTCTCGCCATAGCATGGTGTATACCGCCTCAGGCAGGACCTCTTTAGCAAAAGAGGTTGCTGCACAGTGTTCCGGGCCAGCGTCACTGGTGTAGCCATTCACGTATTCGCCTACCGCACACTTTCCCCAGATGGCGTGAACGATAGGCTTGTCTTCAGGCTGGCTCTGAACAAACTCAAGAAAACCTTCATACGTTTTCATAAAGTTTGACACCATCTAATACAGACTGCACGGTACCAGACACGCCAATTTCGCGCACAACTTTTTTGAAGGCGGTGTCCAAATGAGAATCGTTAAATCCGCTAGCGTACAGCCTATCGCAAAATTGAGTACGCCACTTCCTGTCTTGAATAACCCAAAATAAATCCCAGCGTACCCTCTTGTGTATATCCTTACTTATTCCGTTATCAATAACGGCTTTGGTGTGCCTGATTAAAGCCTGCTGCCCTACAGCAGCTAGTGCCTGACTAAACTTTTCTTTAAGGTCGGCGTAATCTGCGTCTGACATTTTCATGTTAAGCCTCGTATAAAGTTTGCACATCCTTGTGCTGTTAAGGTCAGGACTGCAGGTATGCGGTATCTTTTTTGCGGAACAGATCACTGCATTGACTGCGGGTCAGGCCTATGACCTCCTCTGGCTGGAAAGAGATTTCGTCATCGAAATATTCGATTACGGTCTCTGTAACTCCAGTGTCCATTGTGGCAACCACTTTGGCGAAGTCTCCTCGATTAGCTGGAGGAACGATTACAGCGGATACAACTTTTGCGGCATCAAGCATTGCAGTCATAGCGTCTCTCCTAAGGTCAAACTTTATGCTGTCAGTTTCAGACTGTTTCAGTCTCTTACAGTATAACATAGATTAGACACTAGTGCAACACTAAACTACTGTACGTATAGACAGTAGTTTAGCTAAAGCTAATCCCTAGTTTAGAAGCATAAAGTTTGAGTCCTAAGCGTAGCTAAACAAGCGTACCCCCAGACAAAAGAAAAGCCGACGTAGTTTCCTACGTCGGCTTTGTTCCATTACAGAGGACCTAGGAAAGACTGAGGGCCTCGTATGTGCTTAACAGGTTCTTTACTATAGGACGTAACAGTGGTTTCAAAGAAGTTCTTCTCACCTTTGTTAATAGCTCCTGCGAACTCCTCAATCCAAGGGTAGTCGGTCTGGACACCGTAGAGCGGCTTGATCCTAATACTGGTAAGCCTCTTATCGGCTAGGCTCATAGTATGGTTATCTACGGATTTCTCTGACATGCCAGGGACACCATCTTGAATGATGTGGTGTCCCCAAGCTTTTTCCAACTGAACCGAGGTATCAAATAGCTCAAGGATATTGGAAATAACGTCTGACGTAAATAATTCATTACGTTCCTCAAAGAGGGCGTTATACATAGGGATAAAGATACCGTCGCAGTGTGTAGTTTCATCGCGCTGGATATACTTAACCATATCGGACGCGCCTAGGAGTTTCCGCTGCAAACGCTCGATTATATAGAACAAGCTGAAACCGTTGTGGAAATAAACACCTTCCAGAATGATATTAGCCACAATAGCATAGATGAAGTTTGTAGGAGAAAATCCTGTAGTTCTCATCCGGTTAGCTTGAGCCAGCACAATGTCGTTCTTGGCTTTCAGTTGAGGATTAAACTCATGCAGAGCAAAAACCTCTAGAGGGTTTGGGTACAGGGTGCGAATGATTTTGTCATACGCCGCCACATGCAGAGCCTCTTCCCAAATCTGTCGAGCAATACATAACCGAATAGTAGGATCAGTAATATGCTCAACCACGTTAAACATAAGGTTGTCTAGCTGAATTCCGTCTAGGTTCGTCAGGAAAGCTAAGGCTCTAGTCACTGCATTCCGGGTGCCTACTGGAAGGTCTTCTAGAGAATCCTTATCAAGCTTCGGCGTCTTCTGATGCCATTCATTAGCTTGCATTTGTTCTAGTGTGTTAACTGCAAACTGGTATTTAGCTAAAGTGGCAGATCGGATACGATCTTCAGGTCCTTCTATAATCTGGCGTCTTCCTAGAATAGCAATCAGCTGGTCATCTACAGCATACGTCATTTATTGATTTCCTCTTATTGGCAGGAAGTACAAGCTTCGCCAAGCATACAAACTTCGTTCTCTTCCTCTTCAACAATTTCTACCGTGCTTTGGATAGAAGGCTCAGGTGCTGCCTTAGAACTAGCAGACTCGGAGTGCATGTAGTAGAAAGTAGGAAGTCCGTAGTACCACCCAGTAGTATATAGACTAGTAAAGAAAGCGCCGTCGTTAACAGTAACGAAAATGTTAGTAGACTGGGCTTGGTCTATCCACTGCTGTCGGACGCAGGCAGCTTTAATAGTCCACATCTGGTCAACGCCCTTAGAGGTCTTGGCTAATTCTGGACGCCCGATTTTCTGAGCGTCCCTAAGAGAAGCGCTCACCATAATATAGGTGCCGCTAGCATTCGACCTTTCATAGGTTACGTCGTACGGGTTTTCGGTGCAGCTTGTTGCATCGCATATATTACTAATAGTTGCGGTAGGTGCGATGGCCAATAGGTGAGAATTTCTCATGCCTCTAGTAGACTTGACCCGCAACACGTCCCAATCAATCTCGGAGCTTCGGGCTTCCAGTTTACGTTTGCTGCTAATAAGATCAGAATAGACATTCTCAAATGCGGTATCTATTGGCAACTCTCCTTTTGCCCATTGGGATTTTTCAAACATTGGGAAGGCGCCTTTCTCTTGAGCTAGGTCAGCAGAGGTATCTATTGCGTGGTAGCTAATATACTCGAATAGGCGGTCCGCTTCATCTAGGTGTTCCTGGCTTTCGTAGTCAATGCCTTGATTGATGAGCCACTGAGCGTACCCCATCACGCCTAAACCTAAAGGGCGGTCTTCGTAGTTAAACTTTCTGTTATTTTCCTGAGGCAAATAGCCTACAGTTACCGCGTTATCAATCATTCTAACGCCTGTCTTAACAGCACGTTTAACCTTCTGTAGTGTTTTGCAAGCAGCAAGGTTAACAGAGCCTAGGTTGCACACGAAAGAACGGTCGCGGCTATTACGCAGAAGAATTTCGGTGCACAGGTTAGAGTTGTGTACAACTCCGTAGCCGCGTGTCATCGAACGCTTATTGGCAGTGTCTTTGAAGCAAGGCCAACCTAATCCTTTGTGGTTGAATAATAGCTCAAGAATTTTATTCCAAACATCTTGGGCTTTAACGGATACTTTACTTATGCTTGGGTCTTTTTCATAAGCACGGTAACGCTGCTCAAAGGCGTCTCCCCAGAGTTCTGTGAGGTCCGGTACGTCGTTAGGGCAGAATAGTGTCCACATTTCGTCATTATAAACGCGGCGCATAAACTCATCCGAGTTCCATGTAGCAACAAACAGGTCTTTAGAAGACAGGCGCTCATCGCGTGCAGCTTTCGGCATTTCCAGGAAAGAAATAATATCCTTATGCCACGTTTCTAGATAGACAGCGCAGACGCCTGGGCGTTTTCCACCTTGGTCGAAGCAGCGCATACCTTGCTCAATCATTTTAGCGTAGGGCACAGGACCAGAGGCCCTTCCACCAGTAGAGCGAATGTAAGAGCCTTTGGCGCGTAGCTTACTAAGAGAAACTGAGTTTCCACCTGCAAACTTGGAGTTTTCATTAAGCTCGGACGAAGTACGCATAATATCGTTGAAGTCGTCTCCCATTTCAGCGCCGAAGCAGGAACTCAACTGGTTGTACTTCATACCGCTATTGAATAGTGTAGGCGTAGACGGCATGTATTCGCGTGCTGCCATTACTTTATAAAAATCAATGGCGTGTTCCGTACGATTAAAAGGCTCTGCTTTTGCTAGGCCCATAGCGACACGCATAAGATAGTGTTGCGGAAGCTCTATAATGTTGCCTTCTTTATCCTTAAGCAGGTATCGGTCGTATAGAGTAGATAAGGCTAGGTAAGAAAATTCTAAGTCCCTCTCAGGCTCTAGCGCGGAGTTGAGTGCGTCTAGATCAAAATTTTCGCCGCTGAGAAAAGGATCTACTTCTCTATTGGCGTCTGCCTTTATTTTCTTAAGGTAGTCAACAAGGTGCGGGTAATGAATGCTACCGCTGTTCGTGTACTTGCGTAGCTTTTGCAACAAGAAACGGGAAGCAAAAAGAGTCCAGTCCCAGTTCTCTGTAATCTTTGTTGTTGCGTGGTTTGCGATAACGTCCTGAATAAGATGGGTAGGGATACCATCGTAGACAATCTCGCTTAGCCTTTCTTGGTTTACGATTTCCGTGTAATCAATAGAAAGTCCATCGGCTGCCCAGATAGCGCAGCGCTCAATTTTTACAAAGTCAACAAGCTCTCTTTCGCCTGAGCGCTTTACAACGTAAATTGGATTCATACTTGCTCCTTAGACTTTCTGGAATGATATTCTTTAAAAATTTCTTCTGTTGTCCTGCCTTTTTCGTAGGATACAAAGTGCTTTTTGTCCTTACGAAGGGCGCTAAGGATATATTTAACGTCGTAGGAAGAAACTTTGTACTCTTCACAAAGCTTTTCTACGTTTACTGATTTACTTCTGGCGTCTGCCTTTAGTACAGTGATAACAACCTGCTTAGTACTCTTAGCGCTAGGTTCCTCTAGAAAATCTAGCACTTTATCTAAAGCCGCAAAGGACTTTTTGTGTTTAGATATTGAAATTAGTGAGGCGTTAAGATCCTCAATAGAAGTCTTTTTGCTTGCAAAAAAATGTAGTATCTGTTTTGTGTAGGCAGATCGGTGTTCTGTGTTTGATATAGTGTATAGAAAAGTCTGTATAGGCTTCATAACTGAGGGCAACGTGTCGCCTAGAAGCCTATGGATAACGTCTACAGGCTTAAGGGTAGCCCTTATTTTTTCTTTTGTTTGGGTCGCGCCTACAACGTCGGATACCGCTGCATCATATAGCTTATACTTAAAGGCCGCAACCCTCTTGGCATCTAACAATTTTATAGGTTCTACGTATTCCAGTGCCACCGGAGTATCGAATACAAAGACCGTGGCGTTAGCTGCCTCTAAAGCTTTTTTGTGTTTAGTAAAAAGCTTTAGAGTAGGTACTAGAATAACCCCTGCCCTAGGCCTGACGCTATCTTCAAAGCCTAGAATCTGAACTTTAGCATCCGGTAAGTTCTCTTTGAGCATAGTGCTTACTGTTAAGATATTTGTATTTCCTAATCCGAATAAACCTTTCATGTTCACAAAGGCCTCATGGTAGCAAATTTAATTTGGATTTTCCGTCTTTTTTAGTAATCTGGTATGACACGCTATTTTTATAGGACTCATCTGAGGTAGATATTATTACCAGGTGAGGAACTAGCTGATTCAGTTTAGGTACGAAGCTCTTAACGAACAGTTCCATTCTAGCTGCCCCCATATTGTTAGTAGGTTCATCTAGGACCATTACGTTCAGCCGGCGTTCTTTAGGAATAAGAGGCATAATAGCTAGAGGCAGTAGAAAAGAAAAAGCGCGGCTTTCTGCTCCAGATAAGACGCGAACGTCATCATATTCAATTTTCGTTCCGCGCTTGGAGCCTCGTAGTATATTAAACTCCCTATCGTTCACTACCTCAAACTTGAAAGTAACGTCCTCAGGGTATACCAGAGAGGCGTATTGATTCATGTTCTTTTCTATAACAGAGGCTATGTACTTAATAAGCAGGAGTTTCAGGCCCTTATTGGAGTAAGCATCTACAAGCATTCCTAAAACATCTGTGTCAGCAGCAGCTTCCTTCAATTCAGACTTCCTATCCGTAAGCTTCTCATATTCCTTTATAGCTTGCTTTGCTAGATCAATCTTTGAGGTAAGCTTAGGTATAAGCGCGTTTGTTTTGTCCATCTTGGCGCGTAGGCGTTCTGTCTTTTGCTTTACTTCACCTAGAGTCAGGCCTGTGCTTGTTTTACGAATAGCATAATACCTTTCAAAATTAGGCAGCACTAAGTTGCCAATAGATGCTATCTCTTTACTCGTCTCAAGCTCATCCTCGGAGTAGCTGAACTGTTTAGGCGCAGTTGGCTTCTTTGGCTTTTCTAATGACTGTAGTTTGCTTTCAATACTGAAAAAAGTTTCCCATTCTGATAGGTAGCGTTTCTCTTCTTGTTTAGCCTTCAGCTTTTTACTGATAGCCTTTATGTTATCATTTAAGGCCTCAATGGAATGTTTATTTGAATCGTAATCTTCTTTAGCTTTCTCTAGCTGATTAAAAGTTTCATGGTTTGAAATCTTTTTACGCAAGTCCGACAGGCGCTCCGTATACTTGTCCACATCATTGCAGGCTTTTTTATACAGAGATTCGTATAGGCTTTTATCTATCTTATGGCTGCATGTAGGGCAGCTGGAGTGCTTAACCAGTTCCTTTAGGCTACGCTTTGTATTAACGGCTACCGCATACTTGCTGGCAGCGTCCTCCTTTAAGCTCAGTAGATCATTGTAGTCTAAGCCCTTGATTTTTTCTTTAGCGGCTTTGTAGGCGGCCTTGTCGAAGGTGGTTGAAGAAAGGCCAGCTAACTCTTCTTCGTATGTAGACTTCTTCTGAGATAACTTGGAAATTTCGTCGTTTAATTTCGTAAGTTCCGCGCTAAAATTCTTAGGCTTTTCAGTTGAAGGCGTGACTTCAGTTAGTTGTTGTTTGTACTTGTTCCGCTTATAGGTGTATGATTGCTTTTCTTTTTCATAAACCTTACGCTTAACCAAGTAGGATTCATAACTAGCGGATTGTTCGACTATACGGGCTGCCTTAGATATTATTTTCTTTATGTCTTTTGAAGTAGCAGTATCCATCTTTCCTGCTGCTTTCTCCCAGCGCGAGAACAGGTCCTTGGAGTCTTCTATAAAAGAAAGATCCATCTGGGTTGCGTGCAACTCCGAATAATTCTTAGAGTACGCCTGTGACTTTTCCTTAAGCTCGGATAGCTCGGACTTTAGCCTACTTATATATTCTTGGTCTTTTACGTTTAGGCTTTCTATGTGAGTAGCAACTTCGGTCAATGCTATCTTGGCATCTTTTGCTTTTCGTAGCAGGCCGTTAAAAATTTTTCTAATTTCGTCGTAGTTATTCAAACGAAAAAAATTGGTAAAGAATTGCAGGCGGCTGGCAGCAGACCCGTACTGAATTTTTGAAGGCTTGCTACTACTGATAAACCAAAGCGTATAAAATTCGTCCTCTGTCATGTCGAACATTTGGCGAATCTTTTCTTCTGGGTACGCCTGTGTCCTTACGTTTAAGTTTTCTTCTCCTTCGTGAATAACAAACTGCGTAGACTTTCCATTAGTCTTCTTCTCTAGTGTATATCTTTTGTTGTCTTTAGTTTCAATCTGCAGGATAATCGAGGCATCCTTTCTTTTAAAGGCGTCTTTCTTTGCTTTAGTCTTAATCTCCTGTGTCATAGGATTAGAGGCAAATACTAGCTGAGGAATACCTGAAAGTAGTGCGGTCTTTCCAACGGCGTTAGTGTCGTCCCCTGCAGGTGCCAGCTTAGTGTTAGAATCTAGATTTTTGCCAGTTATTTTAGTAACGCCTATTCGGTCGAGAGGCAAAGTTGCTTCTTTAAACTTAACGTAATTCTTTACGGACAGGCTTATGATTTTCATTTGGACCTTTACTTCGGATACTCTGAGATAAGGGTTCTGCCACTAGTCAGACACAAGGGAGACTCAGGTGTTTCTAAAGGCAATACTTATTTTGACTTCTTTCTCTCTGCTTTAATTTCGTATGCTAAACTTGCCAGCCGAGCAGAAAAAATAGCGCGGTCTGTGGCCAGAAACGTTCCCATATCCAGCTTGATATTATTTAGTTCCTGCTGGACTTTAACGAATACAGGTGCCTTACTTTCAAGGTCGTCTAGTTTAGACTTGCATGTATCCAGGAATTTTCTGTTAGCGCTTGTATAGAATACTTTGCTATGCCCTGAAGCAAAAATAGAGTCTAAAAGAAAAAGATTAAGGTAAGTTAATTTCTGGATAAGTGAGTTGTAGTTGTTGGCATCAAGTATTGCGGCGTGTGTAGACGAAGGATTTCCTACGTAAACAGACAGCAATACTTTCATAGCAACGAGGTCATCGGCAACTTCGGCACTAGCTGTGATTGCTTCTTTTACTAATTTTTCAAGGTCCTTTGTTTTGCCTGTGCCTTCCACGTACTGGATTACAGACTCCAGTAAAGCAACGGCGTCTCTTACCTGACCTCCGGATGCTTCTGCAATACGAGTAGCAGCCTTTTCTGTTATGTATTCTACTTTCTCTTTCTTGGCAATTTTTTGGATTCTAGCCGCGATCTGTTCTCTGTCTGGACGCTGTAACTGAAAAGTAGAGCATCGTCCTACTAAAGCAGGAAGGAGCTTCTCAGGCTCCATTGAGCAGATTACATATATGGTATGAGACGGAGGTTCTTCCATAGGTTTCAGCAGACACTGTGCTGCTTGCGACGTTAGCTGCTGGGCTTCGTCAATTATAATAAATCGGTACTTACCGCGTGAAGGCATGAAGTTTGCGTCAGAAATAAGGTCACGTACATCGTCGATACCGCGCGCCTCACCTCCATTCAGTTCTTTAATATCTGGATTTTCTTCACCCGCTAAACAAGAAGGACACTTTCCGCACAGGTCGTTAGTTTTGCAATTTATGTATGAAGCAAACATTCTAGCTAGAGTAGTCTTGCCTGTGCCTGTAGGACCTACGAATAGAATGGACTGCGGAATTTTGCCAGAATTGACAATGCCTTTCAGCCTATTGATGCACGAGTCTTGTCCGGCAACATCATCCCACTTTCTAGGGCGGTACTTCACAGGCAGGGATTTATAAACTGACATAAACAGGTCCTTATCTATCTATACAAGCAAAGGTTGCCAGCTTCTTTGCGTAACAGAAGGTGACGTTATCAATGGATCTATTTCCTACTAAATTATACTTTACATTAAATTGAAAATTTACTTCCGGTATCTGCACGGTTTTTTCTGAGATAGATATGGATCCTTTATAAGTAAACTTTGTATGGTGCGTTATAGTGTACTTAACTGTTTTTAGAAAAATGGCCACAGTTCTGGATTTTTTTATACTGCTTACCAAAGACTTTACTGTGGATTCTATAGAATACATAGGTAGAAGCATTTCAAGTTCAGCATTCTTTTCACTAATGTCGGTTAGCTTATTAGCGGCGTAGGCCTCTAGCTTCTCCGCAAAATTGTGAGCATACATGTTAGCAAGTGAAAACTCAATTATTGCTAGGAGTACTGCCCTTTCTGCCTCCGAGTGATATACGATTTTGTCCCACTGCTCCTGGGTAAGTTCGGTCTGTAGCTCGATAAAAAGCATTATACCTCCGTGGTTAAGGCAGCTTTATTTCCTTAGCAATTGATAAGGCCCTTTTAATTTGCTTACTAGTGGCTTTCTTCTCTTCCTTAAGAAATCTAACTAGCTCCTCTTGTACCGAAGGTAGTTCCAGTTTTTGCTCTGTTATTTCAATGAAGCTTTCTTCTACAAGTGCTTTTAGCTCTTTCTTTGTTTTGAAACCTTCCATCTTCACTACGTTAGGGTGCTTACCCAGTATATCGAGGTCCGTTTCAAAATTTACGTTTGTTAGTAAACGGTATTTGTATAGTGGGTTCTTATCTATTTTCTTTAAGTCTTTTTCGGAGTCTACTACTAGATTTATTAGCTTGAAAGCAGGATCTACTCGGATACGTTCTATGTCTAGCTTTAGTTTGCCGTTTTTAAGCCTAGTGGAAATAGAAGAGAAGTATTTGGGCAAGGACTCCCCGAAATTTAGCTGGTATATAGTTCCAGTGTAGTGAACTCGACCGACGTCATGAGGGGTATGCAAGTGCCCCATTACCCACACGTCCTTTTCACCAACGTCGTGGGCTTTTG